>Ga0075418_10002200_pt1 | contig 22224 bp, 13 predicted proteins | sample SoiMetdeltSBSDD2_FD_81776 | JGI IMG/M metagenome (GOLD analysis project Ga0075418, IMG submission 81776) | Bulk soil microbial communities from a Populus tree surrounding site in Tennessee, USA - Soil MetaG P. deltoides SBSDD2 | ecosystem: Environmental > Terrestrial > Soil > Tree plantation...
ACGCAATTCGAGTTTCTCGCCCGCAACCCGCAGATCGTCGCTTTGCTCGGTCAGGGAAGCCGCTCGAACGCCGCCTTCGCGCCGGCGATCAAACGCCTAGTGGTTCTGCTTGCCGAAGGGCAGGGGTTGGGGCAGGTGCGCGACGACCTCGATCCTCATCTCGCGGCAGCGCAGGCTCTGGTTCTGATGATCGGCTACTTGGCGATGGAGGGTGTGGTCGCAGCAAGCGCTCGCCCACTCGATGAACCCGCCCTGCGAGAGCGGTGGCGTGAAGCGGCCGTTGACCTCGTGGTGAACGGCGTCCGGGCTGCCTAAAAACTGAATTCGACGCCGAACCGGATGCGGCGGCCCGGCCCGTAGAAGCGATAAGGGGCGTTCACGAGATCGTACCACGCTCCGAACGAGGACGTGTACTCCGACCGGGTAAACAGACCGTCGCTGTTGCCGAAACGTCGCTCGGCGCGCTGTAACAGCACGCAGTCCGCCGGACCGCCAGCGCCGTTCGACGCGCGGGCGCTCCAACCAGCGCACACACCCGGGCTGCTCAGGTCCACTGCAGATTCCCCCGACCCGGTCATCGTCAGCAGACCCTCCCCTCGCGCCTCGTTCTCCAGTTGCACGACCTGCTCATCTACCCAACGAGCGCGGTGCAGAGCATTGGTCGTTTCCCCTGTCTCGGTGAAGATGTCCGTCAGGTTCGTCCAGTTGAACAGATTCTTGGATTCCAGGAAGACGGCACCCCTCCACCGACCCTCGATGGGGAAAGAGCGCGTGATCCGAACGTCGAACGTCTTGAACAGTGGCAGCGTCGACGAGTTCTCTCGCTCGAATCCCCCATCCTCGATTGTCAAACCCGCACCGGCGTTTTGCTGCAGCGTGTAGCGTCGATTGCTGCTGAAACGGAGTATCGAGTAGATGTCGGTATTCTCGAGCAGCGCGCCGAGTGGCGCGTCTTTCGCGAATGTGACGGCGGCCAAAGCCGACGCAAAGGTGCGGGCACCTTCGATTGCCGGCCCGTCCTGGTGACTCAGGCTTACGGAGCCCGTGAACACGTTCGAGAAGCGGCGCTCGAGCAGCGCGTCGATACCCCGAACGTTGCCGCGGTCGGTGATACTCCAGACTCGCCAGGATCCCGGAGCTCCTCCTTGCCCCGGGTCGGCGAACTGCTCCAAGCGCACCGCCTCGTCCGAGAGATTCGCCGAATACACGCTGACATCCACGAACGAGCGTTGTTCGCCAGCAAAGGTGATGTGGGCGCCCGCCTCGATGACCTCCGCGTGCGCGGGGCCGATGTCGCGCCCAAATGCCTGGGTTCGATTGGTCAGGACCAAATCGGTGTTCTTATGCGCGAAGAGACTCTCAAAGCTCGGGTCACGTGCCTGCCGCCCGATGGCGAAACGGACCGTCGCCCGTGGCCATGCAGTGAACAGCACGCGCAGCTGAGGACTCAGCATCGAATGCACGCTCGCCCGCCTGAAGTTGGCCGTCGGATCGAGCGGGTCGAATGGCTTCAACCGGAATGTGTCGCTGCCCGACACCGCGATCGTATCGGTGATCGAGGAAATGCGTCCCGGCACGACAGGATACGAGGAACGGCTGTCGAAACGATCGAGGCGCAGGGCCCCGATTAACTCGAATGCTCCGAGGTTCAGCCGATCCTCGAGGTAGGCCCCCATCCGCGATGGGCGTTCCGCGTACCCATTGACCGGAAATGGCGCAATCGTTCCTGCTGTATAACGCCGGGTACCGAAACTCGCGAAATCAACGCCCGCCGAGAGTTGCTGATTTGAGGCCGGCAACCAATCGAAACCGATCCGTGCTTGCCACCGGCGCTCATAACTCAGGTCAAACGGGGAATCGAGTCCGCTCGTGAAAAACGGCAGGTGGACATTCTGCTCGACGGCGTAGGGGTTCATGCGGTACGGCTGGGCCGAGAGCAGGTCGTTGCGGTCGAGGAACGGCACGAGATCCTGGCAGAACGCGATACCGGCTTGCAAGCACGTGATCTGTGTGTCGTCCAAGTATCCCACGCCTGTATGCGTCGTGCCCGCGATCGTGACGTTGTGCCGAGTTGACACGTCGGTCACGAAGCTCAGTGGCTCGCCGGGAAGGGTGCTTCCCAAATCAACGGACTGCTCTTCGGATGCGCCCGTGAGCGCTCCTGCCGCTCGCTCATCATTCTGGTACGAGGCATTGATGTTTAACCGGACCGGACGGCCGTTGACATTGAGCAAACCATGCTGCCAGGCGAGAACCAGCACGTTATTGCTGACGCGCGAAGCCGTTCGATTCGCAGGATTGTAGAGCGCGGTAACTGGAAAGTCGCGCGCCTGCTGCCGGCCGGAGAGGAAGGTGAGACTCACGCGGCCATCCGTCCCGTAGGAACGCTGCAGTTTTGCCTGCAATACGGTTGAGCCGCGCCCCGTGAAGGGGACCATCAGGCCGTGGCATTTGTTTCCATTGCGCGACTTGTCGCAATAGCCCGAGTACTGGACGAAGCTCGGGATCGCGAGGTCGATGGTGTCACTCGCTGGATTCCCGAAATCCACAGGCTGGCGAATAGTCGTATCTGTGCCGCTCGCAACGTAGACCGGCGCTTGCTCGTCGCGCAGCGTCTCAGTTTCCATCGATTCTTGCCCGTCGGCCTGAAGCGCGATGAGGGCCCTGAACCCAGCAGGAAGGCCTCCACTGGCAATGCCCTGGATGCGCGTAAAACCGACATTGCGCCACGGTTCGAAGGGAGACTCTTTGTTGCCAAAACGGTCACTGCGACCACCAAAATCCACGGTCCACTCCCGTCCGCCAATCGCCGTCTCGATGTCGAGCGATCCCATGCGTTGAGCGCCCCGGGCTGCCGGCGCGAGTCCGGTCGTAATCGCAACCGAGTGAATTCCCCAGAGCGGCGGCAGCAACTCCGCGTCCAGCCGCTGACCGTTGCGGATCAAAGCACCATCGACGTAAATGGCGCCATCACCGGTCAGCCCACCGCGGAACGAGAAGGCGCGAGGATTGGTGAGCCCGTAGATGCCGGGCACCAGAACCGGTACGTCGAGTACATCGTCGATCGGCAGGCGCCGAAGCACCATCGAATCGTACACGATCGTGCGGTTGGCTTGTTTCGCACGACCGACAGAGGAATCGCGAGCCGGTGTTGCGGACGTGGTATCCTGCGCAAGCAGCGGCGCCGCGACAGCCAGTGATGCAGCCGCCGCGGCGTGGAGATACCGCTCGTATCGCATGGACCTACTACACCGTTGAACCTTAGTGGTGCGCCACGAACCCCGGGCCGACCGGCGCTTCGGTCTCGAAGATCAAATGCCCCGCCTCGTAACGCGCCCCACGCAACGCCAGGCTCAACACCTCTCCCAACTCCTGGACTAGATGGACATCCAGCGTTTTCCGGACCTCCTCGGGGAGGTCGTCAAGATCCCGCTCGTTGTCCTTCGGCAGGATCACCGACGTGATCCCCGCCCGCACGGCGCCCAACACCTTCTCTTTCACTCCGCCAATCGGCAGGATCCGACCGCGGAGGGTAATCTCGCCCGTCATCGCGATGTCATGCCGCGCGGGCCGCCGCGACAGCGCAGATACCAATGCGGTAGCCATCGTCACACCTGCCGACGGACCGTCCTTGGGGATGGCGCCGGCCGGGACGTGCACGTGGAGGTCCGTATCCACGAACGCGCCGGTGGGAATGCCGAGCAGGTCGGCGTGTGACTTGGCGTACGTCAGGGCGGCGCGAGCCGATTCCTTCATGACGTCGCCCAGCTGCCCCGTCAGCACCAGCTCGCCCTTGCCGCGCATCACGCTCGCTTCGACGAACATGATGTCCCCCCCGACGGGCGTGTAATACATTCCCGTCGCCACGCCGACCTGATCCTCGCCCGCCATGCGCTCCGGGTGCACCTTCGGCCGGCCAATGAGATCCGGCACCTCCTCGGCTCCGACGGTGACACGCTCGGCCTGACCGTCGGCGATCTTGCGCGCAACCTTGCGGCCGAGCTTGCCGATTTCACGCTCCAGCTGGCGCACGCCTGCTTCGCGCGTGTAGCTCGCGACGATCTCGCTCAGCGCGCCGTCCTTCAGCGTCAGCTGGTCGCTGCGCAAGCCGTTCTCGCGCAGCTGCCGCGGTACGAGATAACGCTTCGCAATCTCCAGCTTCTCGCGCTCTGTGTATCCCGCAAAGGTCACGGTCTCGAGACGGTCGAGCAGTGGGCCTGGGATGTTCTGGATGAAGTTCGCCGTAGCGATAAAGAGCACTTCCGACAGGTCGAACGGGACACCGAGGTAATGATCGGTGAACGAGTCGTTCTGCGCCGGATCGAGGACCTCCAGTAGGGCAGCCGCAGGATCTCCCTGGAACGAAATCCCCAGCTTGTCGACTTCGTCGAGCAGGAAGATCGGGTTTTTCGCGCCCGCCTGCTTCATGCCCTGAATGATGCGTCCGGGCATCGCCCCGACGTAGGTCCGCCGGTGGCCCCGAATATCCGCCTCGTCACGGGCGCCGCCGAGCGAAATCCGCACGTACGGACGTCCCATCGCCCGGGCGATGGACTTCGCGATCGAAGTCTTGCCAACGCCCGGTGGCCCGACGAACAGGAGTGTCGGCGCTCGCGCGGCTCGATCGTCTTCGTTTCCCGGCGACTCTTCCTTGGGCTGGCGCTGGCGCAGCTGACGCACCGCGAGGAACTCGAGAACCTGGTCCTTCACATCCTGCAGGCCGTAATGATCCTCCTCGAGAATCTGGGCAGCGCGCTTGAGATCGAGGGACTCCTCGGCCCGCTTGCCCCACGGTAGCTCCGCGATCGTTTCGAGGTAGGTGCGGATGACCTGAGCCTCCATCGACTCGCGGCCGGCGCGCTCCAAGCGAGCGAGCTCACGATTGACCTCCTTGCGCGCGGCTTCCGGCAGGGTGAGCGCGTCGAGGCGCTTCTTGAGATCATCAGCCTCGGCTGCGTCCTCCTCTTCACCCAGCTCTTTGCGAATGGCCTTCATCTGCTCGCGCAGCAGCATCTCGCGCTGGCGCTCGCCCAGCTCCTCCTGGACCTGCGACTTGATGTCTTCCTGTGCGTCGAGGACGGCTATCTGACGCTGCACGTGCACCAGCACCCGCCGCAGCCGGTCTTCGACGGCTAGAGTTTCGAGCAGTTGTTGGCGCTCGATGTACTGAATGTCGAGGTGGCCGGCCACGAGATCGGCCAGTGCGCCGGGGTCGCGAACACCCTGAAGGACTTGCTGTACGACTTCCGTGGGCAGTCCCGACTTTTGGCCAAGCTCGGCAGCGCGCTCGCGCACTTCACGATGCAACGCTACGAAGGCGGCGTCCTTCTCATTAAGAGGAGGGAGGTCGGGTGATTCCCGAACGGTCGCTTCGAGATAGCCGTTCGTCTCGGTATAATGGACCGCAGTGCCGCGGCTGTCGCCGTTCAAGATCAGTTGGACGCCGCCGAGGTTGCGCTGCACCTGGCTGATGCGCGCGATTGTCCCGGTCGTGTAAAGGACACCCGGCGACACCTGATCGACGTTTTCTTTCTGGGCGACCGCGAAGACCCTGCGCTCTGGATCCTTCAACGCGGCTTCAATGGCTCGGAGGGTCGCGGGGCGGCCGGCACCAATCGGTGAGGCGACGCCGGGGAACAGGACGGCGTCACGCAGCGGCAATACTGGAAGTGTCATCCGATCAGACATGAATTCTCCTTTGGGGCAGCGCGAATGCACCCACTGTGCCACCAAAAAACGTCGTGCGCGGCAGGTCCGTTCCACGAAACGCCGCCAAAGCGGCGGGGGCTGCCAAGTCGACTTGAGAAGGCTAATCTTAGGCCGTGACTGATCAGTTGGCGCAGCGGCTGAGTCAGGCCCTTGGCTCGTCATTCACGCTCGAAGGCGAGATCGGCCGCGGCGGCATGGGCGTCGTGTACCACGCGCGCGATGAGCGGCTCAAGCGGAAAGTAGCGGTCAAGGTTCTTCCGCCCGAGCTCGCGTTCCGCGAGGAGATCCGTATCCGCTTTCTGCGGGAGGCGGAAACCGCGGCGCGTCTTTCACATCCTCACATTGTCCCCATCCACTCCGTCGGTGAAGGTCCCGATGGGCTCGTCTACTTCGTAATGGCCTACGTGGACGGTGAATCGCTCGCGGCTCGCCTCAAGCGGCGTGAGCGCCTGCCGGCCGAAGAAGCACGCCGCATCCTGATGGAAACGGCCGACGCGCTCGGCGCCGGCCACGCGCTCGGGATCATCCACCGGGACGTCAAACCCGACAACATCCTGCTCGAAGGCAGCCGCGGCCGGACGGTCCTTACGGATTTTGGCATCGCGAAGGCGTTGACGTCGACGACGGGCCCGGGGACACTGACGGCCACCGGTGTCGCGATCGGCACGCCGCACTACATGAGTCCCGAACAAGCCGCCGGTGACCGGGAGATCGACGGTCGATCCGACATTTACAGTCTGGGAGTCGTGGGTTATCAGATGCTCGCCGGCGAGCTGCCGTTCTCGGCGCCCACCGTTCCGGGCCTCCTGCTGAAACAGATCACGGAACAGGCGCCGAATCTCAAGGACCGAACGCCCACCTGTCCGGACGATCTCGCCTCGTGCGTCATGCGCTCCCTCGAGAAGGAACCGGAGGCTCGTTGGCCGACTGCGGACGCCTTGCGTCGGGCGCTCGAGTCACGCAGCGCGCCGCCTTACCGGCCCGCGCGAAGAGCCAGTGCGGGGGGGGCTCGCGGTGAGACGCGACTCGGGCCGCCCGCGAGGGTGTCGCCCGGTGGGGGCGCCGAGCGGCGCCGCGCGACGCGCCCGACGACAAGAAAGGATCCCAGGAAGGACCTCACGCCGAGTGGCGAGCCCCGACTGGTCGCGAAGTTCCGCGACAGCTTTGTCTCATGGGCATCAGTGTGCGGCGGGTTGATGTTCATCGATCTGATGATGGGCGGCGGACTTAGTTGGTCGCTATTTCCCACTGGCCTCTGGGGCGGTTTTGGCTTGCTTCCGCAGTACATGAAGCTTTGGCACACCGGTTACTCCTGGCGCGACGTGTTGAATCGGCCCGCCGCACCCGATGCCTTCGAGGCGTCACTTGCCTCCCGGCGCACCCTGGGGCCCGCGCAGGCCGATGAATTCGGACGCCACGCGGACACGGTGCAAATGGCCCGCAATGACCGTGAGGCAATCCTCAAGATCATGGAGCGGGTGCCCCCATCGGAGCGGAAGCTCCTGCCTGACGTCGTGCAAACGATCGACGCATTGCTGAAGCGCGCGGAGGACCTTGCCCGAATGCTTCACGGCATGAGCGCCGACGTCGACGAGGGCGCGCTAGGGAGAATCGAATCACGCATCGAGGCGGTGAGACAGCACGAGGAGGGCAGTGAGCGCGATCGGCAGATCGACTTGCTCGAGCGCCAACGCCAGACGTTGAGCGATCTTCTTGCCCGACGGCGTCGGGTAGAAGAGCAAATCGAGTCGTGTGTGCTGGCGATGCAAAACGTGCGGTTCGATCTGCTCAGGCTACGGTCCGCGGGCGTCGCGGCGGTTTTGAGCGATCTCACGCACGCCACGCAGCAAGCGCGGGCGTTGTCACGCGACGTCGATCACGTGATCGCCGCCGCGGGGGAAATCCGCGACGTTCTCAGCGCTCCGGCGCCCTCGTCTCCCCGGCCGCCCGCATCTTCTCAGTCCCCGCCCCAGGGGTCCCGCTTCCCCCATCACTAGCCTGCTGGCCAGCCCAGCACCCTCGCACCAGTGCGGGGCCGTCGTCCCGTGTGACCGCGAAGTCGATCAGCTCCACGAAGCTTGCGGCCGCCTCTTCACACCGTCCCGCCCGTATTGCCGCGACCGCCGCAAGCTCCAAATAGCGGGCCGATCCCGGTCTCCGTGTGATCGCATAGTGCAAAAGGCTGTCCGCAAGCAGAGCGGGGGCGTCGAGCGCGATTTGCGTGAGGGCCTGCGCGAGGAATTCTCCCGGGAAAGGATGACGGTACGTTCCGCGCGCGGCGGCGAGTGCTTCACGAGCGTGGAGGGCCCCCTCACCCCAGCGCGAGCTCCGCACCGCGAGCAGTGAGAGAGCGGCGCGGGCCTGTGCGGTGTCGGCGCCTGCCACCATTGCCTCGCGGAGCGCAGCAGCCGCGAACGGCTGATTGCGAGCGGCAGCGAGGAGCGCGCGCATCTGCAGCGCGTCCGCCCGCGTGTCCCCCGTCCCCTTGGTCAGCGCGATGGCGGCGTTGAGGAGTGAGTCGGCGGCGGCCGTGTCACCCATCGCGAGGCGCACACCGGCGGTTCGCAGCGTCCACTCTCCGACATCCGGCTGCGCGCGGCGCGCGGCGTCGAGATACTGCAGCACACCCTGGTCGCTGCGACGCGCTGCAAGCACACGAATCATGTCGAGCGGTGCGGTGTCGTCCTCACGATCAGCGAGCCGAACCACAGAATCGAATACGACGTAGACGGCCGTTGTAGGATCGAGGAAGCGGCGCGCAGCGACGAACTCGAGCCGCGGGCGATTGTCGGTGTGCTCGAAACGCGCGCGCTCGACCAGCCTGGACACCCCAGCTTCGCCGAGCAAGCGCCGGCCGAAATACTGACTGGTGGACTCGATGTTGAGCCATTCCCTGCCGAGGCTGTGCAACCGGCCACCGGGGCCAATCAACTGCGCAAGCCACTGCTGGTCATAGCGCAGCGGCCGCGACGATCCTACGACAAGCAGATCGGCGGTCCCCCCAAACCAGATATTGACGTGTGGGAACACCTCACGCAGGCTGCGCACGATCCCGGCGACGATCGGCAGCGGCAGCTGATATAGCTGTACCCACTGACAAAACACGCCATCATCGGCCAGCCGGTCGCGTGCGATGCGAAAGAACTCGGGTGTGTAGAGTGTCGCGATGCCCGCGACCCACGGATTCGACGGCTCGGAAACGATGATGTCGTAGCGCTCGCGGTCGAGCTGCAGGGCACTGCGCGCGTCGTCGATCACGACGCGGACGTTCGGGCGGAAACGCACCGAATCATTGACGGCTCGGAACAAGCTGTCCGCCTCCACCACCTCGGGCTCGATTTCGACGACTTTGACGCGCGTCATCCCCGGGACGGACGCCAGGACATGCGCAGTCACGCCGGTCCCGTAGCCGATGAGAAAGGCCGACTTGGCTGCGGGGCGAGCTACGACCGGCGCCAAGCCGATCATGATCTGTGTGTCCATATCGCCGCGATCCGATGCATCGACTTTCCCGTTCACGCGCAGCGTGCGACCAGATTCGCTTTCCCAAACGCTCACCGTCGCATTGGGTCCCTCACGAAAGCTCAACTGGCGGGCACCACGATGGGCGAGGAATTGATCGCGGGCGCTCTTGTCCATTCGATGACGGGCGTAGATCGTCGGTCCGAGATCGATCAGCCGAGTGCTCCAGCCAGGGCCCGCGACGGCGACAACGATCGCCAGCATGCCAAGGCTCCCGGCCGAGAGCACGCGAACCCGCAGCCGCCGGTCTTCGGTGGAGCCTTCGGCGATCCCGCGCCCCGCGAACCCGGCGAGCGCCAGGGCTGCGAGGCCGTTCAACACGAGTCCCAGGCGCAGGGTCGCCTGCGTGCCGAGCACACCCACCAGGACGAATCCGGTCAAGACCGCACCGAGGATGCTTCCGATAGTGTTGAGGGCATAAGCGGCGCCCACGTCGGCGCCACGCGCGTGGCCCGGCCGGGCAGTGAGGTCGGTCAGGAGTGGAAAGCTCATGCCCATTCCGATCGCCGGGATAAGGACGACGGCGCCGACGGCAATCCCCATCAACAGCAACCGGGACGCTGCGTCGAGGCCTTGAAGCTGGAACACCGCGATGATGTAGGTCGGCAAGAATCCGAAAAACAGAAACAGCAACGCGGCGCCCACGCCCGTCACACCCTGCGCCACGCCCGCCGCGGCGGCGGTCTCGCCGGGCGGCAGACTGCGACGCGCAACAATCACGCTCCCCAGCCCGATGCCAAGCAGGAACACGAGGAGGACCAGCGTAAACGCGTACGTCGAGCCTCCGACGATCATCACGAGCACGCGGGTCCAGGCGATCTCGTTGAGTAGAGAAGCAAATGCCGTGAGGGCGAGGAGCGCGAGGGCGAGGCGGTGGAGGGCGGTAGAGGGCGGTCGAGGGCGGTCTTCCTGAACCCCGGGCTCGCGCCCGGGGTCAGGAAACCTCTGGTCGCGGCCGTATCGGATCGCAAGCGCGCCAATCGCAAGGTTGAAGGCCGCTGTGGGCAACAACGAGGCTCGGACTCCGACAAACTCGACCAGAAGGAAGCCGGCGAGCGCGGTGCCTGTCATGGCACCCAGTGTATTCAGGCCGTACAGTCGACCCAGTGACGGCTTGAGGAGGGTGCGGTCGTCACCCATGAGCGCGCGCGTCAGCACCGGCAGCGTGGCGCCCATGAGCGTCGTGGGGATCAGGAGAACGAGTGCGGCCAGTCCGAAACGCAGGGCGACGCTCGCTGGACCTTGCAGCGCCAGGGCGCCGGCGGTGCCGATGTAGATCCAGTGCGCGAGACCGAGCACGAGCGGAGAGATGATGCCGAAGACGCCGATCGCAATTTCCAACCAGCCGTAGAGTCGTGCGGGATTAGTGGAACGGTCCGCGATGCGCCCGAAGCCCCAAGCCCCCAGCCCCAGGCCCCCCATATAAGCGGCAACGACAGTCGTGACCGATTGAATTGTCGAGCCGAAGGACTGATACAGCACGCGGACCCACAGGAGCTCATAGACGAGCCCGGTGGCCCCGGAAAGGAAGAACAGGATGCTGTAGACGAGCGCCGGCTTAAAACGCATGGAGCTCGCGCATGGCCTGCGCGAGATCGCCCACCTGGGGGAGGATGTAGTCCTCGAGGTCGGGCGCGTACCCGACAAAAGTGTCCTTTGCTGCGACGCGCTTCACCGGCGCATCGAGCCATGGGAAGCACTGGTCGGCAATGCGCGCCGCGATCTCGGCGCCGTAGCCCCACGAGTATGCGTCCTCGTAGGCGACGATCACCTTGTTCGTTTTCCGGATCGACATTTCGATCGCTTCCCAGTCGACTGGCGACAGGGATCGCAGGTCGATTACCTCGACACTCACACCGTCCTTTTCCTCGAGCTCTTTGGCGGCCACCAAAGCGCGCTGGACCACCGCGCCGTAGGTGACCACCGTCAGTCCCGTGCCTTCACGCACCACCTTCGCCTTGCCGAAAGGGATCATGAAGTTGGGACCGGGATTCGGAGCTTTGTTGTAGGTCTGGCGATAGAGATGCTTGTGCTCGAGGAACAGGACGGGATCGTCGCTGCGGATCGCGGTGCGCAGCAGGCCGTTGGCATCGAGCGCCGTCGCGGGGCAAATGACGCGCAGGCCAGGCACCGCGGTGAAAATCACGGCGCCGGTTTGCGAATGATAGACCGACCCGCCTTTCAGGTAGCCGCCGTATGTGACGCGCACGACGACAGGCGCGCTGAAGGCGTTGCTGGAGCGCCAGCGGATGGTCGCCATCTCATTGCGCTGCTGGTGATAGGCCGGCCAGATGTAGTCGAAGAACTGGATTTCGACCACGGGTTTGAGCCCGCGCGTGGCGAGCCCGATCGCCCGGCCTACGATGTTGGCTTCGGCGAGGGGCGTGTTATAGACGCGGTCGCTGCCGAACTGGCGCTGCAACCCCCACGTCACTTTGAAGACCCCGCCTTTGCCTTTCACTTCCTTGAGGTATTGCTCGCGGCTCACGTCGGCGACATCCTGGCCGAACACCAGGATGCGTGTATCGCGCGCCATTTCGTCCTTCATGCAGGCGTTGAGCAGATCCACCATGGTGGTCGGCTCGCCCGTGAAGTGGGGATCGTCCTCGGTATCGAACTGCTCCGAGGTGGGATCCACATCCGGCGAGTAGACCCAGAGTGTCGCGGTTTCGGGTTTGGGCTGCGGTGAGGCCAACGCCATGTCGGCGGCGAGCTGGACCTCTTCCTCTACCTGCGCCTTGATCGTCTCGATCTCGCCCTCGGTCGCCACGCCTTCGTCCAGCAGCCGTTTCGGGAAAGTGGTCACAGGATCGCGCTTTGCTTCTTCGTCGCGCTCGCGAGGCGGCTTATAGAGGATTTCGTCGTCTGAAAGCGAGTGTGAATAGGGTCGAATCACGTGCGCATGAACAATGGCGGGGCCTTTTCGTTGCCGACACCACTCTGACGCGCGCAGCAGGGCCTCGTACGAGCGAATCGGGTCGTTGCCGTCTACTTCTTCCAGCAACAGGTTGGGGAAATTGCAAACCAGCTTCGACACAGATCCGCCGGCGGTCTGTACCTCGATCGGCACCGAAATCGCGTACTTGTTGTCTTCGATGAGAAACAGGACCGGGAGCTTGAGATTGCTGGCGCTGTTGAGCGCCTCCCACCACTCGCCCTCGCTCGTCGTGCCATCCCCCGCGGAGCAGTAGACGATCTCGTCGCCGTGGATGGGCTTGTCCTTGAGGTCCTCGATCCGGCTGTATCGGAGCCATGCCTCGGCGCAGCCCACCGCCTGAAGGAACTGCGTGCCGGTAGGACTCGATTGGCTAACGATGTTGAGCTGCTTGTGACCCCAGTGGGACGGCATCTGGCGGCCGCCCGAGCTAGGGTCATCGGCTGCCCCCACGGCCGCCAGCATCATCTCCGTTGGGGTCATGCCGAGCGCGAGGCAGAGCGCCCGATCGCGGTAGTAGGGATAGAACCAGTCGTACCCAGACCGCAGCACCTTCCCGGCGGCTGCGAGCACGGCCTCATGACCCGCTCCCGAGATCTGAAAGAAGATCTTGTTCTGACGCTTGAGCTGGATCTCCTTGTCGTCGATGCGGCGCGACAGGAGCATCACGCGATAAATGTCGAGAAGATCTGTCTTTGAGAGTGTGGCTGGGGGAGGCGCCGCTTTGCGGGCGGTGCGCGAACGGGTTGCCATACTGCAAGATAGCCTAGTTCTGTGCGGGTCCGGGAGCCGGGGGTGGACCGAGGCGCTCGCGTAAGAGTGGGAACTGGTCCAGTGCGACGCGAATCGTGCGGTCGTTCCGAATGACGAACTCCTCGCGCGCGTCCGATCCCCACCGGACCTCAGCAGCGCGGGCCGCGAGAATTCGGGCGAGCCGTCGCTCGAGCAGGCTGTCCGTGACCGCCGCGACGTCCAATCGGGTACGAACCCGCGTGAGGAAGGGCGGCAACAGTTTCGCGCGCCATTCGCTTTCCGCGTTGAGCCAGGCGGCGCGCGCGGCAGGGGTCGCCGGCAGCGTTTGGGCGACGCTGTCCGATACGGCGTCATCGAATCCCGAGTCCGCGGCCGCGCTCCACCAGACCGGGAGCGGAGCTGTGACCGGCACGACGACGTCGGGCATGATACCGCCCCCAGCGCGGACCGGCCGTCCGGCATCCGTCTTATAGACGGTGGTGGTGTCGTCGGCCGCCCCCGACTTGCCGGCGAAACTCAAGTATTGCTCGTAACCAAGCCCCTGATACCGGCGCTGAATAAATCGCCCGCTGGGAGTGACCACGTGACCGATCGTGAGCCAGATGATGTCGCCTGAAGGGACGTAGAAGATCGACTGCATCAGGGCTTTCCCAAAGCTGCGACGCCCCACGAGGAGCGCGCGGTCGTGGTCCTGGAGCGACGCGGCCAACGCCTCGGCGGCGCTGGCGCTGCGCTCGTCAATCAGCACGATGAGCGGAATGTCGCGGAACGACCCGTCGCGTTTGGTGACATAGGTGGTGTCGGTATCGCGCTTGCGGCCGCGCGTGCGAAATACGACGGAGTTCTTGTTCAAGAACTCGCTCGCGATTTCGACTGCCAAGACCACCGCCCCACCGGGGTTGGAGCGGAGGTCGAGGATGATGCGTTTGGCGCGCGAGCTGCGCAGCTTGCCCAGGCCGTCGTGCATTTCCTCCGCGGCCTTGCCCATGAACTCTTCGAGCCGGATGTACCCGGTGATGGAATCGACCATTCGCACGACGGATACGGAACGCACCTCGAAGGGGTTGCGCTTGAGGGTGACGCGGAAGGTGTCGGGTTCGAGCCGCGGGCCTCGCTCAAGCAATAGCCTGACCTTCGAACCCCGTTCACCGGCGAGGCGGAGCGCGAGCGTTTGCATCTCCAACCCCGCCACGGCCGTGTCGTTCAGGGTGACGATGCGATCCCCGGGCAACACGCCCCCCTTTGCGGCCGGGCTACGCGGAACCACGGCCAGCACGGTTGCGGCGCCCTCGATGTCCTCGAGTGTGATCCCCACCGTGAAGATCTCACCACGATCCAGCGCCGTCTGCCTGTCCCACTCCAGGCGTGAAACGTAGTAGCTGTGCGGATCGAGCGAGCGCAGCACGCCGCGAATCGCGGATGCCACGAGCTCCCGATAGCTGACCGAGTCGGGGTAGTTGAGACGAATGTGATTCAGCACACCTGAGAACGTCTGTAGCTCTTCGTACGCCGCGCGTTGCTGTGACGGCAGACGCACGGGCGCGCCGATGGTCAGCGCGGCCAGCGCCGCGAGACTACCGCAGCGCAGCAAGCCGCTGCTTGGCGTTGTCGACCTGGCGCGCGTAGCGGCTGGGCGCGAGCGCAATGAAGCGATCGAACGAAGCACGCGCTTCCTCCTTCTTGTTGAGCTGCTGCTGCACGATGCCGAGGTAATAGGGAACGCGAGAGTCGCGTGGATTCGCCTCCCTCGCCTGCTTCAGGGTCTGCTCGGCCCCGGCCCAGTCGCCCGAGCCGGCGAGGGCCTTGCCGAGATCGAGCAGCAAGCTGGGATCATCGGGATTGGCGTTGACGGCGGCACGCCGCTCTTTGATCGCCGCAGGCCAATTCATGTTGGTTTCCGCGATGGCGGCGAGACGGGCATTGGCCATGTACAGTCCGATGTCGTTTTCCAGCGCTTCGCGGAAATAGCGCACCGACTCTTCGAGGTTGCCCGCGCGTTGATTAAGCACGCCGAGAATGTACCGGTACTGATTGGTTTCGATCGGGATGTAATACAGCAGCGAATCTGGATGGCGGGCCCCCTCCGAGCGGTCGAGGAGGAATCCAAAATCCAGAATGGCTTCGTGCCAGCGCTCGATGTGCGCCGCCGCGAGCCCGCGGTAGAAGTAGACGAAGTCAGCAAACCCCTCGCGTTCCGACGGGATCAGTCGGTCTTCGATGAGCCGGTTGAAGCGATTGTACGCCTCCTGGTACCGGCCGCTCTGGATGTCATCGAAGCCGCCGAAGATGTAGTCGTAGGTGTCGCTCAGGAACTCGTTCGCCGTCCAGTATATGGACTTCGCGGGCCGGGCACCGGCTTCGATGCGGAGATCCACCAGCGGATTGATGATGAACGCGCGCTGGTAATTCCTCCATGATTCTTCGAGCTTGGGTCGGAATTCGTCGGACACGCGACGCTCCGCGATGTCGTCCCACAATTTGGTGCGCTCACCGAACGGCAGCCGGCTGAGCGCGAGCCAGCCCTCGGCGAACTGCGGCTCGATGGTCACCGCCAGGCGCAGCTCGCGCTCGACGTCACCCCACCGTTTCGCGTTCCAGTAGCCAAGCGCCAGGTTGTAATGCGCGGCGGCATCGTTCGAGTCTTTGCGCACGATCTGTTCGAGCTCATCGAGTTTCTTGGGCAGTTTGAATTGCGCGGACGCGACATTCGTTCCTGTCGCGACGGCGACGGCGAGGAGCAACCAGAGCTTCATTCCGACCTCCCTGCGTGAGGCTACTGTATTTGAGCCAAGCGCCATCTGGCGTCGAATAACTGCGACTGATAACGGCTGGGCGCGAGGGCGATGAACTGCTCGAATGTCGTACGCGCATCCGCAGGGCGGTCGAGCGCCAGCTGCGCCAAGCCCAGCGCATGGTACGCGCGTGTTTCCCGCGGGTTGAGCTGGATGGCGCGCTGCAACGCCTCAGCCGCTTCGGCGTTTCGACCGGCGCGCTGGAGCGTTGCGCCAAGGTCGTACACCAGGCTGGGATCGTCGGGATTCGTCTCCACGGCTCGCTGCCGTTCCGCTACCGCCCGCGGCCAGTCTTGCGCCTGTTCGTGAAGCTCGGCAAGCCGGATGTGAGCGGTGTACAGACCGATGTTCCGCTCCAACAGCTCCTGATACGCACGGACCGCATCTTCACGATGTCCCGCGAGTTGATGCAGGAAAGCGATGACGAAGCCGTAGTCATCCGGGCTAAACCACGTTCGTGCGAACATCATTTGCGATGCGTCGTCATGTCCGGCCCGCAGGCGCAGGCGGTCGAGGTCCTTGATCGCATCGTCGAAACGTGACAGGCGCGCAGCGCACAGCGCGCGGTACCAGAGGAACACGGTGGCGACCGAATCCGACTTGCCTTCGCTGCGTGAAATCAGGTCGCTCAACCGATTGCGGGCCTCTTGAAAGCGTCTGGCACGAAAGTCGTCCATCGCCTGATCCGCGCCGCCCTTCCAAGCGAGCGGAACCACCCCCGGCCCGGGTCTGCCGAGGTCGAGCAACGGGTTCAGGTAGAACGCGATACGCGCGAGCCGGCGCGATTCCCGTGACACGCTGTCGTTCCCGAACACAAGGATTTCGAATGGCGTCCCCCCCACATTGACACGCATCCGTTGAACAGACCGCTTGCGTGGGATGGCGGACAAGTAGAAGTATCCCGGCGCGAACTGCGGATCGATTGCGATCGCCTCGTTCAGCACCACCTCTCCGTCCGCATACTGCTTGCGCTCGAGATAGGCGACCGCCAGAGCGAAATGGGCCATCGGATCGTTAGAGTCCGCTCGGGCTCTCAGAGCGAGGTTGGCCACGTCATTCGGCGTCTGCGCTGCGCCGAACGCGGTAAGCATCGGACAGAACAGGAGCAGGAGCGAAAGACGGCATCGGAGCATCGCTAAGTCGCGGAACGAAGCAGGGTCGCTGTTGTCCGAACGATCGCAAGGTGTACCGCAAGGATCAATATTCGGACATCTTTGGGATCATCATGGACGACGCCGCCAAGAAAACGATCCTCCGCCACTTCCCCTACGGCCTGTACGCCGTCACCGTGGCGCACGACGGCGAAGATCACGGCATGACGGCCAACTGGCTCACCCAGGCGGCGTTCGAGCCTCCGATGGTCGTAGTCGCCATCGAAAACATGTCGAAGACGATCGGCATGATCCGCGACTCTCATCACTTTGCGATAAACCTGCTTTTGACAGGCCAACGCGATCTCGCCGGCAAGCTGGGGCGCAGCTCCGAGCAGGCGCCGCAGAAGCTCAAAGGAATCAAGACCAAGCCGGCGCCGGTCTCGGGTACGCCGGTGCTGGTCGACGGACTAGGCTGGGTCGAGTGTCGCGTCGTCGCTACGCTCCCGTCGGGCGATCACACGCTCGTGCTCGGCCAGGTGATCGCGGCGGGCATCGAGCACGAAGGGGAACCGCTCACGCTGCAGGAAGCGGGATTCAAGTACTCGGGCTAAGGCGCCGGCCGTCATCACTTGGGAAGCTTCTCCAGCCGCTGTTGCGCATCCGCCCGCAGGTCCGTCATCCGCATGGGCGCGAGTGCCAGGAACTTCGTGTACTCCTCATGTGCCAGATCGGACTGGCCGAACGACTCTGCGGCACGGCCCAGCAAATAGTGCGGCGGTGCAAAGCGCTCGTGCAGCACGGTCACGCGGTAGAGCTGTTGCACGCATTCCCGCATCCGGCCTGCATTGAACAGCGAGACCGCGAGGTCGAACAGCGCGGCTGGATCCTCGCTGCTTACTTCCACGGCGCGTTGCCGTTCGAGGAGCGCGGCCGAGTCTCTCCCGGACTGCTCGTGGATGCTCGCCAAATAAGTGTGCGCCATGACGAGACCCAGATCATGCTCGAGTGACTCCTGGTAGAGGACGATGGCGGTGTCGGTGTTTCCTGCGCGGTGGTGCAGCGCCGCGAGCATGAAACGGTATTCATTGTCGTTGAGCGGAATGGGAATGACCTCAGCCCGCTGCAGCTGCTTCATGGTTCGGTCGAGCAGGGTTCGGAAATCGCGGATGGCAAGAGGGTATTGGGCGCTGTGGGCCGCGGCCAGGCCGCGGTACCACAGGATGTAATCGGGGACTTTGTCGGGACGTTTGGCCTCGTCGAACTCCGTCTGGGCCAGTTTCGCCAGACGTTCTCGAGCTGAGGGGTAGCGACCCCGCGCCAGATCCACAGCCCACGCGTAGTAGCGCAGGTAGAGCTGATACTCTCGCAAGCTGAAGTCCAACGCCTGCGGCTCCTCCTCGGGCGCATCAATTCCCAGGATTTCGAGGTTGACCATCGGATCGGTGCGAAATGCCCGCTGGTAAAGCTCGCGCGCTTCCTTGACGGCGGGCCGCCAGGCTTCCGGCACCCGGTCGCGCAGTTCCTCGTCGCGGAGCTGGGTCCTGCGCGCGTAGGGGAGCGAAGCCAGCGCAAGGTACACTTCCGGGTAGCGGGGCTCCATCGCCATCGCGAGCCGAAGCAGGCTATCGGCCTGGCGCCAGTGGTGCTGCCTCCAGTGCGCCAGCCCGAGGTAATACTTCCGCTGGGCATCGTTCGTATCTTCGCGCGCCCAGGCTTCCAGGTCCTTGAGATCTCGGCGGAGAATCCATGCGAGCTGCCCGTGGGCCTCTACGGGCGGGGCCAGCAGCAGCATCAGGATGACAGCGAGTCGGCACATGGCCAGCCTGCGATGTTCGGAATTCGTAATTATATGCAACAGCCCTGGCGATGATCCTCAAGCCGCCCCAAACGTCATAACCCGCCGTCAGTTTCCCTTGCGGTAGATAACCCGGCCTCCCACAACGGTATACCGCGCCTTGATGGTCCCGAGCGACTCCGGTGCGACCGCAAACGGATCGCGATCGAGAATGACGACGTCCGCGTACCGCCCCGGTGCCAGCGTTCCCCATTTCTGCTCGTTGAACGTCGCCCAGGCGTTGCCATAGGTGTAGGCGCGCAGCGTCTCTCCGACGGTGATCTTCTGCTCCGGCACCCATCCAGCCGGGTTCTTGCCGTCGAGCGTGCGGCGCGTGACGGCGGCGTACACCCCAAGCATCGGATCGAGCGGCGCGACGGTCCAATCGGATCCGAACGCCAGCATTGCCTCGGTCTCGAGGAGTGTACGGAACGCGTAGGTTGTCCTGATCCGAACGGGACCGATGCGCTGCGCCAGCCAGCGACCGTCATCGATCGCGTGATACGGCTGCATCGACGCCACCACGTTCTGCCTGCCGAAGCGTGGGATGTCTTCGAGACGCAGATGTTGCGCGTGTTCCACGCGGAAGCGGCGATCGCGGGGGTCGTGCGCGCGCATGACGCTGTCGAAGATCGCGAGCAAGATGGCATTGGCGCGGTCGCCGATGGCGTGCACTGCGACGTGCAGCCCGGCCGAATCGGCGGCGCCGATCCACCGCCGCATATCGGCTTCGGGATGCTGCATCAGACCACGGTAATTGGCGGAATCGGTAAAGGGCTCGAAAAAGAACGCCGTGCGTGACCCGGCGGAGCCGTCCATATACCCTTTCACGCCTCCAATGCGCACCCAATCATCCCCTGCGTCACGCGCCGCGCTGTCCGCGACCGCCTTCCAGCTCTCGAGCGGCAGGAAAACAGATACGCGGATCGTCAGGCGATTGGCCTGCTTGAGCCGGCGATAGCTGGCGAGATCCGCGAACGAAGCCGACATGTGCGCGGTCGCGGTCACCCCCAGGGCAGCGGCATGCGCGAGTGCGCGCGCGAGAGCGGAATCGCGCCGCTCAGGCGAGGGCTCGGGCGCGGCGCGCCAGATCAATTCCATCGCCTGGTCCTTGAAGATGCCGATCGGCGCGCCGCGAGCGTCACGAGGAATCTCGCCGCCAACGGGCACCGGCGTGTCGTTACCTACGCCGGCGGCACGCATCGCGGCGCTGTTCGCCAGACCCATATGGCCATCAAGGCGGCTGACGAACACGGGATTGTTCGGTGTGACGGAATCGATCCAGCCGTGCTGCGGCAGCGGAGCGCCGCGCCACAGCGTGTGATCCCAGTCGCCGCCGGTGATCCACTCCCCGGGCTTGAGTCGCGCCGCATCATCCTTCAGGCGGCGAACGAACACCTGCGGCGTCGCCGCATCGCGCAGGTCCACGGATGCGAGCTGAAATCCGCCGTCGATGAAGTGGGTGTGCCCGTCCGCAAAGCCCGGCATAACGAGGCCGCCGGCCGCCTGCAGCACTTCGGTCCTGGAGCCGATGTAGCGCGCGATTTCGGCTGAATCGCCGACGGCGAGAATCTTGCCGTCGGCGATCGCCACGGCGCCCAGCTGCCCACGCCCCGTCGACAGGCCGGTCCACACGGGGCCACCCTGAATAACAAGTTCTGCTTTTTGCCCGCATCCCACGAGCGCGATTGACGTCAAGACGGCGCACGACGCACGACGCACGTGGCTTCCTCCTACCGCAGACGTGTGAGATTGCGGATTGTATCGATCGCGGCGATGGGATTCCCACCGCCGTCGGACTTGGGTTTCAGACTGCTCAAACCGTCGCGAATGTCGAGGAGCACCTCGAGCAGGAGCTGCTCGCGCTGGTAGGCGGCGTCGAGATCGAGCATGCGTCGCTCGTCGCCCCCCTGTTTGGCTCGCTCGTAGGCCTCACGGTACACCGCGTCGAGATTGTCGAGGATCTGTTGGCGCTGCCGTGGCATGCGCACAAACTATCAGTCCTGTGGACCGCGCTCCAGCGCGCGAATCAACGCGCGGCAGAACTGCGGCAGGTCGGCGGGTGTCCGTGACGAAATCAGATTGCCATCCACGACGACGGCGCTGTCCTCCCACAGCACACCGGCATTTTCCATGTCGTCCTTGATTGCCCGAACACTCGTCGCGCGTTTTCCCTTGAGGATCTTTGCGGAGATCGGCACCCAGCCGGCGTGACAAATGAAGGCGACTGGCTTGCCCGCTTGATAGAGCTCCCGTGTAAGCTGTAGGACCTTCTCAAAGCGCCGCAGTTGGTCAGGTGCGAACCCCCCAGGAATCACCAGTCCGTCAAAATCGGAAGCTTGAACGTGATCCACCTGAGTGTCGACGGTGACCGGATAACCCCGCTTGCCCTGATAGGTCTTCTCACCAATTCCAGCGATAACCGTTTGCGAACCCTCTTCCTCGAGTCGGATCTTGGGATACCACAACTCCAGGTCTTCATAGAGCGGACCCGCGAAGAAAAGCACGCGCCTTCCCTGCAGCGACATATGACCTCCGGTCAGTTACGGTCCAACAGTTCGTCAGTCCGCCGATCTCAAGACAAGCCCGCTGGGCACCTTAGGCACGAAGTATGTGGATTTCGGCGGCATCACGTCGCCGGCGTCCGCGACCGCAAAAACTTGCTCCACTTTGGTCGGGTTCAGGAGAACCGCGGCCGCGGCGCCCCCATGCCGCACCGACTGCAGCGCCTCGTTCGCATCCGCGGTGTAGCGCACGATCGGCGTCGACGTGCTCGCGCCGAGGATCTCTTGTACGACAAGGGACTCAACGCGCGCCACATCGAGATCGCGCACGGCCACACTCTGTGCGAGGCCTGGCACGCGATCGAGGGCCGCGCCGGGTCGCATCAGCAGCGCTACGATCCGCGACCGATCTGCAACGAGGCAGGCCGTCTGATTACGGCCCAGAGTCGCCAGATGCCTGATCGGATCGACGCCCGCGGGAACGGGCTGCACGTCGAACCAGTCCTGCCAACGGGGCAGCATGCGATCGATGTCCCGCCCGGCGCCAAAGATCAGGCGATGCGTGGGCAGCACGACGAGACCGGGCTCCCGCGCGGACACGATCAGAGACAGGACACGATCGGCCGCTGGATTCTCCTGTGCGTAGGCGCTCGCCGTCTCATAGCGATGGTGGCCGTCGGCGATGTAGAGCGGGGACGGGGGAAGGGGGAAGCGGGAAGGGTCGCGCACGGCCCAGAGGCGGATCCCCACGGCGTTCAGCTCCGCCGTCGCGTCGGGCTTGGCCTGGGCTACCGACGCGACTGCATCGGCGAGCGCGCGGTCGTGATCGGGAGCGAGTAGAAATATCGACTCGATGTTCGTCACGGTCGCACGCAGCAGCGCCAGGCGATCGGCCTTGGGGCCCGCATGCGTCCGTTCGTGCGGACGAACTCGGCGCGGCTCGTATCCTTCGGCCTTGACCGCGGCGAGCACACCGCGCCGCGTGTATGGCTCACCGTTCGGCAGCGCGAAGTCCTGTGCCAGCACATACAACGCGGGCTCGCGGTCGCGCGTGAGGATGCCTCGCGCGCGCCAGGATGCC
>Ga0075418_10002203_pt1 | contig 22216 bp, 20 predicted proteins | sample SoiMetdeltSBSDD2_FD_81776 | JGI IMG/M metagenome (GOLD analysis project Ga0075418, IMG submission 81776) | Bulk soil microbial communities from a Populus tree surrounding site in Tennessee, USA - Soil MetaG P. deltoides SBSDD2 | ecosystem: Environmental > Terrestrial > Soil > Tree plantation...
GATCGGTGTAAAGGAGAGGCGAGTTGTAAACATAAGCATAACGGTCATACGCCTGAGAGTAATATGGATTAGGGATGACCGTTTCTGCCTGGGCAAAGCGGCCAAGGGCGGGGTCGTACCAGCGGGCGTTGTAGAACATGAGGCCGAACGCCGCGCTGCCCAAGTCCGTGGCGTCGTCCGTGATGTAGGAGTATTGTCCCGTATAGGTGTAGCGCGTCGGCAATGTTTTCTTGGCGGTCGCAAAGCGCACTTCGCCCCAGGGTTTATAACGCGTTTCCATCACCAGGCTGCCCGTATCGGTTGTCACCAGGCTGGTCGAGCCGAGATGGTCACCCAGCAGATACTGGAGCGTGCTGCCAGTGCGCACGGCAATTCTTTGTGCACCCGCGTAGTAATACTTGGTGATGGTCGAACCGGTCACTTCATAGTGACTTCCCACGAAGGTGGTCGTAGTCCCATTGATGGTGGATTTCACTCTCCGTCCATCGCCATCGCAGACTAAATTGACTACCAAATGACCTTCACCAGTCCGGACTGGCGGATTGTCTTGTCAAATGTAATTAATGTTGCCTCGTATTCAATGGCAGCTGCCACGATGATCCGATCGTGCATTTCAGGGATGGCGGTCAGGTCGCGCAACTGCAAAGCCGACTCATGGTCGAAATCGACATATTCAATATTGGGACTGTTTTGAATCGCCGAGAGAATATTGTCCAAATCGGCTTGAACGGGTTTGTTCTCAACAGTGAATATCAACTCGGCCAGGACGATCACGGGGATGAGCAGTGTCGATTCCCCGTTTGCGATTTCATTAAAAGCGTGACGGGCGCCTTCACCCAGCTTACGCGGTTTATGGAACGCCCAGAGCAGGCTGTGTGTATCCGCCATATAGGTGGTCATAAAACCCTCTGTTTATTTGAGCGATTTTGCTAGTCTTTTCACTTTCGAAGCGGAGCGTTTTCGCGTGCGGACCAGCGCCTTTTCCAGGGCAGCCGCCTCTTTTTCCGGTCGCTGTTCCCAAATCCCAATCAGCGAAGCAAACGCGGTTTTCTTTTTTGTGGAGCTTGCCGAACTGATCCTGATTTCCACCACGCTGTGTTCAGGCAGGTTCAGTTTTTTCTTGGGTTTCAAAACGCCTTTTTCATAAACCGCCTGAACGGTACAGATTTCCATAAGGGCCTCCGCTGCAATTATACGATACTATTGGCTGGGAAACTAAGCAAGTACTATCGCCCGCACATCGAAGCGGTTCGCGGTGTGAACAGAGAAAGCCTGTTGAAGAGCCTGCTGTACAAAGGCTTGATCCTTGAATCCGGCCGCGCCGATGGACCGTGCCGGCCAATCCTGTATTCCACCATGCCTGAATTTTTGCAGCACTTTGGTTTGAACTCGATCTTAGAGATGCCCTCGCTTGCGAAGGCTGAAGAAGAGGGCGAAATCATGATGAGACGCTGAAGGGGTAACCGACGCAAAAATCGGAACGATATACCTAAGTCATTCCGATTTTTGTTTCAAGTGGAAATTTGGATACTACAATTTCTTGTGCCGCGTTGGTGATTTTCTTTGTCAGTGACTACCCTATTGGATGACAGTCACCGTGAAATTCTACATACTCTTTGAATAGTGACTGCGTTCAACTTCGGTGACGCTGCAATTCAGAAGCTAACTGTTCTCCTGGGGGTGTTGCTCGAAACCAACAAACGTCGCCAATATTCGGAGTTTTTCCAAGCTTAGCCCATTCTTGTTCAATATAGGTCATGGTTTCAGGGACTGAAGAAAACAATGGTTGAAATTTGGGACCATTTGGGTTTCCAGCTACAATAAGCTCGTTTTCCAGCAAATCCCTAATCACTTCCATAGTTTTTTGGCGTACCCAATCTGGAACGGAAACAATAGAATAAGCATCCTCAGCGACTCTTTTGATAATTAACCACAGTCCGGTATCATCGTCGGCACACAATTTGAGAATTTCTTTATGTATAACTGGAAGATTCATAGTAACACCTATTTTGGAAGATGAATTTTATCGATGGGGATTCCCGGTATATTGATGTCAATAGTCGGGCCATACTTGTTAGAATCTCGCCGACCTACAAATCCACCATCAGGCAATCGAAATCCGTTCCCATCATAGTTGGGATTATTAACCGAAGTAGCATTAGCAGTAAGCTCGTCAAAAATCTCTTCCAATTCTTCTTCAGTTTGAACTGTTCTTATCCGTTCATCATCTTCAGACGAGCCAATCGGATCACCGTCTGGCATCAAAATATCTTCAGGACTTTTGTCATCTGAATTTTTATTGTCAGTTTCTGCGATTATTCCTAAAGAATCATCGTCAGGAGCTGGATCAAAACCTTCTTGCCAATCATCATCGGGTAGAGGCACATTGATGTCTGCGCCAGGACCTGATGGTCCATCCTTGGGATCAGTAATCCACCCTGGGGTAGCATCTGGTGGAAGTGGGCGATCGATATCACCGATATCCACACCTTCATCTCTTTCGCGAACATTAATATATGGACCTGAGCCAGTTGTAGTAGGACATGAGAGATTAAACAGGCCAAGGATGAAACTAAACGCACAGTTATGCCCGCTGGGATCGGTATATAGTAGAGGATTGTTATTAACGTACGCGTAGCGATCCCATCCCTGAACACCAGAAGGGATAATCGTATCCGACTGGGCGAAGCGTCCGAGATAAGGATCATACCACCTGGCATTATAGAACATGAGGCCGAAACCGGCGCTGCCCAAATCCGTGGCATCGTCGGTGATGTAGGAGTATTGTCCCGTATAGGTGTAGCGCGTCGGTAGCGTTTTCTTGGCGGTCGCAAAGCGCACTTCGCCCCAGGGTTTATAACGTGTTTCCATCACCAGGGCGCCCGTATCGGTTGTCACCATGCTGGTCGAGCCGAGATGGTCGCCGAGCGCTGTTGCTTCCTGGTTGAGGCTACGCGTGGTTTCGTCATAAATACCTTCAGACGTATCCTGTAATGAAAAACCTTCCGGCAGGTTGATTGCTAAAACGACTTTATGTCCTTCCATCGCGACCCCTTCGATGGCCCACTTCAAAGAAAATATGTCACCTGGGCTCGCGAACTCACGATCTGTGAAGAGTGAGAGGCTGGGTATGGTGGCTTCTGAGGTTGGTACCACCCCTTCCGTAGGTGAGACGGGAGTCTGTTTGGGAGGATAGGCCAATGAAATACCCGATTTAATTTCTCACATCAATAAGGGACAAATAACGAACGGGAATATAATTCAACCAGCTTTCGGCTACACAAAAATAATAATTTTGTGTAGCGGTCGTTGCTAACATCCGCCTTGGTCAAGCGCATGTTCGAGATACGCAAGGGATCGAATGAAAAAGAAGGGACATTATGGAAGTATTGAAATTTGAAGAAATACAGGCAGAATTTATGAGACGCGCCGTCCAGGCCGTCTATTGCAGCATGGCCACAGTCGATCGCGAGGGCCGACCGCGTTCGCGTATCCTGCACCCGATCTGGGATGGTCCGATTGGCTGGGCCATCTCCTGGCCTGAATCGCACAAGACGAAACACCTGCAAGCCAACCCGTATGTATCGCTGGCCTATATCTACGATAGGGATAAGCCCGTCTACGCCGATTGCCGTGCAGAATGGATTGGGGAGGAGAGTGAAAAGATACGTATTTGGGAACTGCATAAAAGTCTTCCCTCACCACTTGGATTCGACCCCGAACCACATTATGGCACGATCCATCACAAATACTATGGCCTGCTCAAATTTACTCCCTGGCGAATCGAACTGGGCAATTTGGGTGGCGAACCACTTATCTGGCGGGGATAAGAGATTCTCATGTCGTTCTTGTTCCGTCCGCTTGATGAAAACAGTGCCACCACGATTCTAGCCTGGAAGTACGCGCCACCTTATGACATATATAATCTGATATCTCCCGAACCGGCAGATACATTGCACTACTTGCTTGATCCACAAAATGCTTTCTATGGGATGTACGATCAGCAAGATCGCCTTGAGGCTTTCTGCTCGTTTGGTCCGGATGGACAAGTCTTCGGCGGCGATTACACCACTCCGGCGTTGGATATTGGTTTAGGCGTCCGCCCAGATCTCACAGGGCAAGGTCATGGCCCTGATTATGTAAATGCCGTGATCGATTTTGCAAATTCCACCTATGCACCAGAACGACTGCGCGTCACCATCGCAGCATTCAATAATCGGGCGCTGCGTGTTTGGGAAAAAGCAGGTTTCCAAAGGATGCAGAAATTTCGGGGAGGCTGGGAAAATACGGATTTTGTGATTCTGATGAAGGATAAGAGATAACACCGTTATCCCACGCGGCGCTTGGATGCTGCTGTTCTGGATGTAACGAGGGGAAGTCCCTAAACGACTTTCTCCCAGATCATCGATCTGCGCATGCTGTTAAATCAAAAGCCCCGCACCGTGTCCGGTGCGGGGCCAATTTGCGTACGCGTTCCACCTACCTTGAGAAGTGGGGTTCCTTCGTCTCATAGGTATCGATGAAGTGTGTAACTTCCTTTTCAGCCTTGTCTCTGGCATAGCCGTAGCGTTCCTGCAACAGCCCAACCAGTTCATCGTAGCGACCGCTGATGCGGTCAAGGTCATTATCGGTCAGCTTGCCCCAGGTTTGTTTCACCTGACCGCGCACTTGCATCCATTTACCAGTTAATATATCTCGGTTCATTTTTGTCTCCTTCATTTGATTGAAATCAACACCGGGCCTTCTGGCCCGCTCGCAAGACACTCTTTCTGTCTTGCAGAGTTTTGCATTATACGATTCAAAACCATGAATTACCATTAGAATTCGTCTATAATTCATCGGTCTAACCAATTTCTAACCCGTATATACGTTGGAATTCAACCGATAAGGTATATTGACCCACATCTACCGTTACAGCGCTTGTTTTTGTTAGAATCCCGTAAATTACACTTTCAGCCGTAAAACTTACCGGGCCCGCCACATCTATACGCAAATGAACCAACTTCGAATCATCTCCCAGATCATCGAACCACAAATTGCTATTGAAGGTGCGGGCGTCAAACTCCGCCGTTCCATTGCTCCGAAGGTCAGCAACGAGTATGACCCTTTCCTGCTCTTCGACCACTTCGCTTTCAACGATCCGCTCGAAGGGCCGCTTCGCGGCTTCCCCTATCACCCGCATCGCGGCATCGAGACCGTCACCTACATGCTCGAAGGTTCCACGGCCCATCGCGATAGCCTCGGTAATGAAGGTCTTATTGGTCCCGGTGACGTGCAATGGATGAGCTCCGGGCGCGGTATCCTGCATGAAGAAATGCCGCGCCGCGGCGAGAACGGAGCCATCTACGGCTTTCAACTTTGGGTCAACCTCCCTTCCCATCTCAAGATGTCTGAGCCGCGCTATCAGGAGGTAACCGCTTCCACGATTCCCACGTATGAAAAGGATGGCGTAAAGATTAGAATTGTCGCGGGGACTGTGGAAGGAGTCAACGGACCCGTCCAGGACATTGCTGCATCGCCTCTTTACATGGACGTGGAGCTGGCTCCGGCTTCCGAGTGGCAGTTCCCCATCCCCGGCGGACACATGGCCCTGGCGTATGTGTTCGATGGCGAAGGAGTCTTCTCAGGCGAGACGGTAGACGCCGTTCATCTCCTCAAATTCAACGATGGTGATCACATCACGGTGAAGACCGAGAATAATCCCGTCCGCTTCATGCTCATCGCCGGCGCGCCGTTCAAGGAACCAATTGTGCCCTACGGTCCCTTTGTGATGAATACTATCGAGGAGATTCAACAGACGTTGCGCGAATTGCGAAATGGGACATTTATTAAGCAATAATAGGCAAGGACGGGCAACCGCCCGTCCTTGCCGTTATACAATCCCCACCTCTGATAAAGCTTTCACCACGATCCCCAAGCCAATCAAAGAAATAAATAGAGCGCTGAATGCCGGCAGGATATTGAGCAGCTTTCCCTGTGATGGGAAGCGTTCAAGAAATTTGCCAGCGTAGAGGAATGCCAGCCCGATCACGGTCAGCGCGCCCGCCAGACCCAGGCTAAACGCCAAAACTAATACCAGGCCCAGGCCAATCCGGTTCAAGGCAATCGCGCCCAGTAACACGACCAACGCGGACGGACAAGGCAACAAACCACCTGAAATGCCCAGCCCCAGCAAACTGCGCCACGTGACCGTTTCAGGTTCTGGCGGCAGATGCGAATGTTCGCTGTGGCCGTGACCGTGATGATGTTGGTGGTCGTGGTGATGATGATCATGGGTATGAGCATGAATTTCGTCTCTATGGGGATGGTCATCGAAGTAGTGCGAATGATGACGTTCCTGAGGGAGCGTCAAAACATATTTGTGTGAAGCATGCATCGCTGTTGCGTGTGTATGTTGCAGCGGTGAATATGTTTGTGCCGATTTGACGTGGTTTGACTTCAGCCTCGCGAGCCAACTTCCCACCCCGGACGCCCTGAACCGCTCGATAAAGAGATTCAATCCAATGCCAACTACGAACAGCCCGGAAAGCAGCGTCATCCACGGGAACAATGTTTCTGGCAGGATGTACTGCGCCGCGAACAATGTGATCAACCCGAAGATAAAGACACCCAGGGTATGTGTGACCGTCGTGGTCAGGCCGAGATAGAGTGCATGTTTTGGCGTGCCACGTGACCCAACCAGGTAGGCGCCGACGATCGTCTTCCCATGGCCGGGCGTCAGAGCATGCATCGCGCCCCAGATAAATGAAATGGCCAGAGCGAGCAGTAAAGCAGGGAATGTAATCTCGTCCATCAAGATTAAGCTGGTGAAGGCATCATTGCGATCTTTCAACACCGAAGCATTTTGAACAGAAGGTATGACTGTTTCGTTCTGAGCTGCTGATACAACAGCTGTGATTCCAATTTCCGTCTCGCGCTGATCCAGCGGACTGGTGAGCAAATCCGTTGGGTAATTTGTCAGGCGGTAACTTGGGCTGGTTGTCGCGAAGTCACCGTGCAGGGAGACACCATTCGCATGTACGACAATTTCATTCCAGCCAATTCGGTCAGGGAATGCGTCGTTGGTAAAAGACAGGCTTGAATTACCTTGTGTCAAGGCAACAGAAGTCTGAAAGGCACAAGTTAGACGTACGGTTAGCAAACCACCAACTCCGGCTGGAAATTCGACCGAAGAAGAGGTCAGGGTGAAGGTTAGCGGCCGATTGTTAAGGACCAGGTTCAGAGCAGGTAGAAGCGAGGCACATTTGTCGGCCGGATATCCAGCATACTCAGAAGAGTCGGGTTGACCGTTGCCATTCGAGTCAAAAGCCGCGATCTCTTGAAAGGCGGGAATCTCCGCCATATCCACAACATAATCCATGTGGATGATTTCACGACTGATGTTCAAACCAACGTATTGATTGATCGTGAAATTTCCCAGCGGGTGCGCAAACGCTATGGTTGGTAATGCCAGGGACAGCCAAAGGACGGTTGTGCTTGCGACCAGTCTTCGCCAAATATATTTTTTCATCATTCGTCTCCGGTCTGCAGAGCCTGTAGCGTCTTCTGCGCTTCTTCCGCATAAAGAAAGGAAAAGTGTGGGTTAATCGTCAGTGCCTGTTCCAAATAAGCCTGCGCTTGCACATTGTCCCCAAGACGATAAGCAATCATGCCTGCGTGGAATAACTTGAGCGCATCTTTCGTATCCAATCGCAAGGCTGCCTGTGAATAAATTTGGGCTTCTGCGTAATTGCCCGTCTTATACAACGCCCAGGCGAGCACGTCTGCCGCATGGATGCTGGGTCGGTTGGCATATGCTTTACGTGCCTGTTCGACGGTGGCTACCAGATCCTTGTTTTGGTCTGCGTTGAACAGAGCGATCTCCATATCCATGTCCACACCGTTCGCTTCGAAAAGTTTCTCAATCGTACCGATAAGCTTGTATTGTTGTTGTGCGAGCGTGGGTTGATTATTTGCCTGATATAGATCGCCAAGCGTGATAACAAATTCAGGCAGAGGCATAATGTTCGTAGCCCGGGTCAATAAATCAATTGCTTCATACAGCTTGCCCTGTGCAGCGCGCACGCGCCCAAGCCCTGCCAGCGCGTATGTATAATCTGGTCTGTTGTTGAGTGTGTAAACGTACTCTGCTTCGGCCTGTTTCAAGTTGCCAGTGTTGAAGTAAAGGTTTCCCAACTGTGTTCGTGTCCAGGCAGTGGCTTCTCCATTGGGGATGCCGCCATCCACGGCAAGTTGCATGCTTTCCAGCGCTCCGTCCACATCGCCATGTAATTCACGCACGTAAGAGACACGCGAGTATGAACTCATGTCTGGTTGCAGGTCCACCATCGTTTGAAGAGTCTCAACGGCTTCGTCATATTGTCCCAGCTCGATTTGCGCGTCGGTGATGATCCCATACGCATATGTACGGGTCGGGTTAAGCTGTCGCGCGCGTTCACCCCATTCCAGCGCGGAATGGAACTGGTGACGCGCCAGCGCCAGTGCGCCCATTGCGCTGATTGTCACATAATCATCCGCCTGGTGTCCAAATGATTGGTTCAGCGCTTCTTCGACTTTTTGATAATAAGAAGGGTCGCCAGTTTCGCGCGCCTTTTGAAGATAGGCCAGTCCCAGTTGACTGTAAGACGACCAGTCATCTGGATGCGACTTTAGTTGACTCTGCAAGGATTGAATTTGCGCATCCAGGGAAGTGCTCCTATGTGATGCCACATTAAAACCAAAACTGTTGATAAAGGAAAAGCGCTGTGCAGAATTGTGAGCAGGAGCAAGTCGCCATGATCCGATGACGATCAAGATTGCGATAAGAGCAAGCATGACGACACGATTCACGCTTCGGTTTTGAGAAAGGGATTGCATGGGTCTCCTCTTCGCAGAATTATTTCTAAAATGCGAGATCGACAGATCGCGAAGTGAGAGTGAGCCGGCTAGTAGGTGCCCGACTCACTCTCATTACCGATAACTAGTTACGGATTGATATGGAAGCGACCGCGGCCATCCCAGGGTGTGGCAATAAAGGGGAACGTATCCGGCAAGGGCAGGTCGTTCGCTTGAACGGCATCACTTGCGCCAAGATAATTTGTTCCACCGATGACGCGTACGGCCACGTCAGTCACGTCGTCGATCGGGCGGCGGCCATTGGGCCAGCCTGCGCCATCTCCGCCTAACACCGTGAGCGGATTCTGACTCGCCAGCGCGACGGGATCCACGCTGATATCCAGCCGCAACAACTCTGAAAGGACCTCATAGTTGCCGGGCGTGTAGGTCAGAAGCACATCGCGCAGATCCAGCAATGGCTGGGCGTCCGCACCGAATACAACCTCCAACGCAATAGCCAGGCGTGGGTTGGTGTAGTATTCGACAAACGTGCTTTCATTGCGAGGGCTGAACCGGTTCCAGCGGTCCTTATCCTTTGTGCCGATGATGGCTTCGTTCACCAGCGGATTGGCAAGACGCTGTACCTGTACCCACGAATCTCTATGGGTTTCGCCATCAACTCTAATGACACGAACCGTGCGACGATAGGTATTAGCGTACGCGCCCAATGTTGGGAAAGCAGTCTCTTCGGGGTCTTGGCCATCTTTGGTCAGCCAACTGGCCGGGACCTCGAGGGCAATGGTGTGAACGTTGAAACCAGACAGCATGTCCGTGCCGGGATCGCGGAGGTTGAGGGTATCGAATACAGCGCCCAGGTCAATATAGAATGGATCATCACGCTGACCGGCAAAGACGCGCGCTCCGTTACCTAAATCGTAGACACCCTGCGCCGCAAGTGATTCGTAATCTGGCATGGTGCGAGGTCCGACATTCGACGGAACTGCGAATAAGCCGTTGGCTAACACAGTGCGATTTTTTCCCTTAATCATCGTAACTGTGTAGGTCTGACGCAAACCAAGCCCTTCAGAGCCTTGACCATCGAGTGCTGTGATTGGGGGTAATGCCACATAGGATAGAAACAGCCCAAGGTCATTGTTGACGCCGCGGAACTCGTTCTTAAACTGGAACTCGAACCGCACATCCTCGGCCTTGCCATCCTGGTTGTTGTCTATGTTGAAGGCATAGAGCACGTTGGGGTCGAAATTGAAGTAGTTGGGTCCAGAACTGGGTTCTTCGCCAGGGATGACGTCCATGATCAGTACGATCTTGTCATCCATCCCAGCTTCATAACTGCGGAACATAAAGAAATCGCTTATGTCCGCGGTGGGGTCGAGCGAGATCAAGGGTGCTTCGCGGTGGCTGGCGGCCTGTGAAGTTGTGGGGGCCAGACCGATGACGAGGGCGACGATTGTCAAACCCACGAAGGTTGAATAAAGCAACTTACGCATCGTGAACTCCTTTTGATAGTTTGAATGGGTAACATCTGACATCATTCGTACATTGGAATACATTTTGAGTCTTCGAGGCAATCACATTACCTCCTTCCTTTGGGTGGTAATCGGATCCGGGATTGGTATACCTATTTATCCTTACGCAGGTCTGTTCGCTTTGCATTTATGAAAACAAAAAGAGTGTTGCGAACATTGCGTTCACAACACTCCGTTAAGAGTTTCGTAATAAATCTGATTTTACAAATCGCTCAGTACAACAATGTCACCCGTCGGTTGTTGGCTGCCACCCTCCGGCTCGACCGAAATGCCCAGCGCGTTGAATTCACCGATGGTTAATTCAGAGGTCACGATCAACACGGCCTGTCCATTTGCATCCACACGCAAAAGACCCGCGCTCTTGGGGCCGCCGCCATCGATCAACCAGACCTGGTATGTCTTTCCCGGTTCAAGTTGATCCAGACCGTCAATCACCAAAACGGCAGAGTTTTTGTTCGGATCAGCGATCAACTGTCCCTGGGCCTGAGGTTGCACGTCTGTGCCTTTTAGCGAAATGGTGATGGTCTCGACAGCCGGCGTTTGAGCGAGTTTCGCGTTAATCTCATTCAATGCATTGGACTGTGCGACCAGTGCTTCGTTGAGCAACGCGACTTGACTCTTCATTTGAGAGAGTTGGATGTTCAAAACGACAGCCCAGACGATTGCGACCGTCGCTGCTCCCAGGCCAAACGCCTGAAAGATATTGACCCAACTCATCTCACGCGGACGGGGAGCCTGCTCTGGTTTTGAGGTGCGGGGCTTTTGGTCGACGGCGACGCGCGCCATCAACGCTTCCTTTGTGCGGACTGATGGCTCAATTGGCACGGTGCCATACGGCAAGGCAGAGACGGCTTTCGCCATTTCATCCAGGTTTTGGCGCGCCTCCGGGTGCGCGCGCAGATACGCTTCGACCAGTTCCCGATCCTCATCGGTCAACGCGTCGAGCGCATAAAAGGGTAGTAATTCTTCGATCTCGCGGCGCTCCATCTTATCCTTCAAACTCTTCTCGATCCAATTCTTCACGCAGTTTTTGTAAGCCCAGGCGGGCACGGGTATGGATCGTCCCAAGTGCCTCCCCGGTCGCTTGGGCGATCTCCTGACGCGTCATGCCATAGAAGTAGGCCAGCTCGATAACCACTCGCTGGAGCCGTGGCAGGGATGCCAGCGCATTGCGGATTTGTCGATTCCTGAGATCGGCCTGCGCCTGCTCCGGGATATCGGTATCCGGATCAGGCATTTGATCTGCAATCCGTTCGGCGCCATCGGCATCTGTCAACACTTGCGGGCGGACATTTGTACGGCGGTGCGCGTCAACAGCCAGGTTGCGTGCAATCCTGAATAACCAGCCGGTAAAAGAGCCGCGCCCTGATTCAAACGTGGATGCGCTCTTCCATACACGCCAGAACGTCTCTTGCAAAACGTCTTCTGCGGCCGCACGATCCCCAATCACGTTAGCCAGGACTCCCAGAACAGTGGCAGCATGGCGATCATAAAGGGTTTCGAGCGCAACGCTGTCGCCCTGAGCGACTTGAGTCGCCAGAGCTTCATCGCTCAATTGCTCTGAGGTGGAGGCATTTCGTGCAGACAACAGACTGTTCTCACTATTAGTACGTACCGAAACAGGATTTGCATTTTTGCTTCGGGTCATTTTACTGCTCGTCTCATCGCTTACTAAACTTACCGCGATGAATTGCAAGTGAAAATTCAAATTTTAAGTTTAAATACGCCAGAGGCGTGCGGCACTATACAGGCAATTGTAGCATAACCACCCCAATCTGCTGGAAGGTGCGAGATAATGGGGTTAAGAAAGGAAGCTTCTATGACACAAATCCTTTATGGTGATCGGTTGGGTAAAGAAGGCAAAATTCGGCTGGGCTGCTCAGCAGCCATCTTCGATCAACAAGGACGTCTCCTGCTCACCAAACGCGCTGACAATGGACAGTGGTGTATGCCCGGTGGAGGCATGGATTCAGGCGAGTCGGCGGCGGAAGCGTGCGAGAGGGAAATCTGGGAGGAGACAGGTTTGCGGACACGCGTGAAGCGGTTGGTTGGAGTCTATAGTCATCCAGATCAGCTGGCGGTCTATGCAGACGGGAACAAAGCACACATCGTCGCTCTGCATTTTGAGGTGGAGGTTGTAAGTGGCGAACCTGGCTTAAGCAACGAAACGACTGATTTTGGTTATTTCACGATGGATGAGATCGAGACGCTTGAGCTGTTTGGAAGGCATAAAGCCAGGATTATGGATACGCTAGCCAATCAACCGGAGGCGTTTATAAGATAAAATTGTTTTGCAGGCTCAAATTCCCAAATCTGAATCTCCTCTGGTCGATTTATCAGGTGACGGCATAACAAATCATGGTCAACGGAATCGATGCACAGCAAATTTATCTACTGATCATTTTGGTGGGGACAGTGATCTTGCTGTTCACAGAATGGATTCGCCTTGACCTGACAGCCATCCTCATCATTTTAGCCCTCAGTATTACAGGCGTCCTTGAGCCAGAGGCTGCCCTTTCCGGGTTCAGTAGCGAGCCCGCTATCCTGCTTGCAACCGTTTTTGTAATGAACGGGGCGTTGTACTATACAGGCTTATCGGGTCAGTTAGGCAATTGGATCAAACGGCTGGCTGGCAATACTCTTGAACAAATGAACGGCGTGATCATGTCATCAGTGGCTCTACTCGCTGCCTTCACGCACCACGTCACCATTACCGCCATCATGTTACCGCCCACCTTGAAACTGGCCCGAGAGAACGACGTCCCTGCTTCCAGGTTATTGATGCCCATGTCTTTTGCTGCCTCGCTTGGCACCACCATCACCATTATCGGGGCACCAGCCTTTCTAATCGTGGATGGATTGCTCAAACAATCGGGGCAGGAAGGATTAGGTATTTTTTCCATTGCGCCCATCGGGTTGGCCTTATCCCTGGCAGGTACCGTTTTCATTGTATTGTTGGGACGCGCCTTGCTACCTGCCCATCCCGGTGATGATGAGGCGATTGACCATTTCCGCCTGGATGGCTATTACACAGAATTGGTCCTACTCGCTGACTCAGCGCTGATTGGCAAGACCATCAGCCAAATCGAGGAATTGCAGAATAGCGATTTTCAGGTTGTGGCTTGGTATCGAGACGACCATCCACGCAGCAAACCGTTTGGCACCAAGAAGACTCAGGCAGAGGATGTACTGCTGGTCCGCACGGATCCGGATCGACTTGCCACGATTCAACAGGAGCCGGGTATCGCGCTGCGGCCATTACAAAAATATGAAAAGGAGATTGTGGATTTTCAGCAAAAGGAAAACGATCGGGAAGAGCTTAACTCCAGAATGGTGCAATCCGTGGTTGCCCCTCGGTCGGAGCTGATTGATAAAACCATCGGGCAGGTGGATTTTCTCCAAAAATACGGAGTCATTATCGTTGGTGTGTGGCGTCGCAAAGGCAAACCGCGTTCGGAGCTTTCACGCACGAGATTGCGGGAGGGCGATATGCTGGTGATGGTGGGGAACAGCGCTTCCTTCAAACGGATCGCGGAAGACCAATCGTTTTTGATGCTCGTTCCATTCAAAGGAGAGCCCAAACCGCAGCACAAGGCGCGGCTGGCGGGTGTCATCATGATCCTCTCCATCCTGGTCGCCGCCCTGAATATTCTTCCGGTGGAAGTCGCGTTGCTGGCAGGCATGGCAGCGATGATTCTGGGTGGCTGTATTTCGATACAACAGGCCTACCAATCCATCGATACGCGGATTTACGTGTTCATTGCGGGTGCGATCCCACTTGGGCTGGCTATGCAGGAAACTGGAACCGCGGATCTTTTAGCCGGGTGGATGCAGGGACTGGTGCAAAACTGGGACATACACTGGATTCTTTTGACGTTCTTTCTTATTACCGGCCTGGTTACCCAGATCATGTCCGACGCGGCCACCACAGCCTTATTTGCTCCGATCGCGATTGCCCTGGCATACAGCCTGAACCTTCCGCCTGAGCCCTTTGCCGTGACCGTCGCGATGGCCGCCGTAACATCCTTTTTCACGCCCATCGGCCATCATGGAAACTTGCTGATCTACGGCCCGGGACATTATCGCTTTTCAGATTTTCTGCGCGTGGGCATACCGCTCACCTTGATCATTGCTATCATTGTTTCCATGATGACGCCACTGCTTTGGCCCGGTTAGGATTCAACTTCAGCGTGGCGGACTAAAGGCGAGGCATTTTCCACGAAGCCGGGTTAACAAATAAAACCCAAGGAGAATCTCACATGCTCAAAAGGCTCTCACAGAAGTTCCACTCGTGGACGACAGGCTGGCGCGTCATCATTCTGCTCATTGCAGATGCTTTGATGATGGGATATATCATGCCGGCCGCGGGCGCCCTCATGGCACTAGCGGCCAATGCCAGTGTGCTGCCGCTCGACCTGATGTTTTTCTATACACCGGCTGAAGCCTTCGCCATGATCGAAAAGTATGGTGATGCCGGGCGGGACATTTACATGAAAATAGAGCTCACCGCCGACATCATCTATCCGATTGTATATACCTTGTTTTATGGTTTGCTGCTCTCCTGGCTCTTCCAACGCGCATTTAGACCCGGCAGCAGAATGATGAACTACAATGTTATGCCAGTAGGCGCGTGGATTTTCGACCTGCTGGAGAATATCGGCATCGTTTCCATGCTTTCGATGTATCCATCTCAACCCGTCATCATCGCCTGGCTGACGATGCTCTTCGGCTCTCTAAAATGGCTGTCCTTTTTGGTGACCATCGGATTGGTATTGTATGGCCTGGTGCGAGCCGCCCTGAACGGATTTAGAAAACAAACCGAAACTCAACCCTTGAGAGGGGTGTGAAAAAAGTATCGTCCCTTTAGAATCTGAATTGAATAGCGGAGTTTCAATCGAGTATCCACAGTGAATGTGGATACTCGATTTTTAATCTGAGAATACTTTGCTTTCACATGAGATTGTACATGTCTCGCTGCATTCGGATCATCAGCCTATGCTTTGTACTTGTAGCATGTAGCCCACTAGTCGATGTACCGGCAACCTCTACAACTTCCCCAAACATTGAACCTGTCGCAACCAGTACATTAACACCGGAATCTACAGGCTCACAACCAACGCAAGGCATATACGAAGAGAATGTTCATCTCTTTGATTATGATGCTGGGTCACCTGTTCAAATCACTGAAAAGGCTGTTGAACAGGAAGAGGGATACACAGTACATAACATTTCCTATCCGAGCCCCAAGGGAGGAGACGTTCCAGCTTATCTGGTCATCCCAGACGGACCGGGTCCGTATGCAGGGATTCTGCTTATGCATGGCTCTTCCGGTTCGCGAGAGAGTTTGCTCCCCCTGGCAAAAGATCTGGTCCAGACCGGCGCGGTCGTCATGACCATTAGTGGTCCAGCCGCGCGCACGCCCAACCGGGACTGGATTCACTTTACAGAGCAAGACCGCGAGGAACAGATTCAGTTGATCATGGACCTGCGTCGCGGCGTAGATGTGCTCACACAACAGCCCAACGTCGACTCAGACAGGCTCGGTTATGTCGGTTACAGCTATGGTGCGGCAATGGGTGGTCAGCTGGCTGGCGTTGAGCACCGCATCAAAGCCTATGGGCTGATGGTTGGCGATGGTGGACTCGTGACACACTTCACGGAGGATAGAAAGCCCATGGGCGGCTTCGAAACCCTCCCTGCGGCGATGCAGGCAAGGTGGCTGGAGGCGATGGAGCCGATCGATTCCATCCATTATGTAGGTCATGCCGCGCCATCCGCTCTATTCTTTCAAAACGCGCACCATGACTCCCTCGTGGCCGAGCCGGATGCACTCGCCTATCAGGCTGCTGGCAGTGAGCCGAAACGCATCGAATGGTATGACTCGGGTCACGGATTGCCCACCCAGGCATACTTGGATATGGTCAGCTGGCTGGCCGAACTGATCGGCATTGATTCCTCCAAATTCCAAGGACCTTCCTAATTCTGGCTGGAAACTACAAGATGCTTCTGCGGAGGGATGCAATCGGGTCATTTCCTCTTTACAATCCAGCCCTGAAAAACAAATGGAAGGTCAAGTATCGAAATCACAGATTGCTACTCAACTTGTTTTTCAAATTTGGTTGCGTGGAGGAGATACGTATGTTACTCAACAGAGGTGCAAGAATCGCGGTGGTTGGAAGCGGGATCTCTGGCATTGCTGCGGCAAGTACCCTCAAGAAAAATGGGTTTGTACCGGTGGTCTTCGAGAAATTCGATAAGGTTGGCGGGGTTTGGGCAACTGCGTACCCAGATATTCGCTTGCAGAATATTTACAATCAATATCACCTCTCCGATTTTGACTGGCCCTTCAAGCCTGATCTACACCCCACCGGTGAACAGGTCATGCGCTATTTGGCAGCGGCCGTAGTACATCACAAACTTGATATTCGGTTGAATCACGAAGTCCTTGAAATGCAGAAGCAGGCAAATGGCTGGCTGGTCCGCTACCGAAACATACCGGGTGTTCAAGAAGAATTTTTTGAATATGCCCTTCTGGCTGCCGGGCAATACACCGACGGCAAGAATGTGCCCAATTTCCCCGACCAGGAACAGTTCCAAGGCAAAATTATCACCGAGCGAGATGTGACGGATTTGGATATCTTGGATGGTAAGCGCGTGGTCATCGTTGGCTACGGCAAAAGTGCTTTGGATATGGCGACTCTGGCTGCTGAAAGAAGCGCCCAAATTCATCACGTCTTTCGCACACCCAACTGGCTGATTCCTGAATGGATCCTCGGGGCACATTTCACCTACGCGCTGTTCACTCGTTTTGGCAATATCATGATGACCAGTTGGGCTCAACCCACTGCCATGGAGCGCTTCCTGCATAACCAGCTCAGCTTTGTCATATCCAGCTTCTGGAACCTGATTCAATCCATTGTGCTGTTTCAATTGAATCGACATGGGAAGGGAAAAGATCAAGCCGCGAAAGACAGATTGAAAGTGCTCATGCCTGACCACAAGATCCTTATGGACTTTCGCTCCTCGGGCGCGCTCGGACCCGAGGATTATTATCCGCTCGTCGCCGAAGGGAAGATCCTGCCTTATCGCTCGGAAATCGAATGCTTCTCCCACGACTCGGTTCAATTGAAAAACGGACGCGTCATTCCTTGCGATATTGTTGTTCTTTCCGTTGGCTATCTGACCCCGACCTTTCCATTCCTACCGCAAAACTACCGTCGCCTGCTGGAAGCGGAAAAGGATGGAGTACAACTTTACAGGCATTTGATTCATCCGCGTATTCCCCGGCTGGCATTCGCTGGCTTTAATCATGGGTATATGCATGTTCCCAGCGTGGAGATTGGGACACAATGGCTGTGTGCTTATTTGCGCGGTGAACTCCAACTCCCTACTCCGGAAGAAATGGAAAAAAGTATTGAAACGATCCGCACATGGAAGCGTGAGAATATCAAGTTTGAAAACGCACGGTCCTGTGCGATCAGCACACGCTTCCAACAGTATATGGATATCCTGCTGATGGAACTGGAAGTCTCGCCGTATCGAAAATTGCCTAACGTGTTTGCTGAAATCTTCAGCAGATATGAAGCCTCAGACTACAAGGATATTCATAAAGAATACGAACGCAAAAAAACAAAGCGAAAAACGTTACTCCAGACCCTGCCCCTGGACACCTAGATGTCCGGATTTGAATTCAAAGGAGACTGCATCGGCAACGCAGTCTCGTTTCTTTTCTATGAATCATTCAGAATTGATATTAGACTTTCAACCACCATACTCCGGTGCATTCCGGCAGGGTAACCCAGTTATTTCGTCTTACTTTCTCGACCAATTCTTCACCGAAAAAGAAACGGGATAACTCCTCTGCTTCTTCCAGGGATTCGAATTGATAATCCGTCCGAATCCATGTATGTTGGAATCCCGCTTCGTCGAGCCAGGGATAATACTCTTTGAGATGCTCCAACTGAATCGGCGACTCATTCCCCGTACCCAGCGATTCAAACAGGACGATGAAGCTGCCCTGCCTCAATACGCGTTTCATCTCGCCCAGCCATTTTTCCAGCTCAAGGCGCCATGTCTCAGGATTCCACACATAGAGATACGCCACGCTCCAGCCTGAGACGACCAGATCTGCGGAATGATCCTCCACCGGGATAGAGCGGTGATCGGCCACTTCGACCTGCCAATTCGTCAGTCCACTTGCAGCCAGGCGTTCGCGGCAAACCCGCAGCATTTCCGCTGACGCATCAAATGCCCGCATCGACCTCACCCGCGGCGCCAGCATAACGGCGAGTCGTCCTGTTCCCGCGCCAAGATCCATGACATCCAGGCCATCAACATTTACGATCGCATCCAGCGCGCGCGGGATATTTCGTTGATGGTCTTCACGGGCGACCATGGCTTCGTAGCGATCACCTTCCGACTGATAGATTTTTCTCTGTCTGTCACTCATCGTTTGATTTCCAATCGTAATTTTCCTTCAGCACCTGGGCCGGGACGCCGCCGACCAGGGCTTTATCTGCTGGCACCGCCCCGGTCACGACACTACCCATCGCAACCAATACCTGATTTCCGATACACGAACCGGGAGCAAAACGGACTGCGCTTCCCAGATAACAATTCTCACCTATGAGGACATCTCGTTCTCGCACGCCCGCACCGTGTGTCCAGAATTGAGAGCCGATTCCAGCGATCCATGAGCCATTCCCCAGTTTGAACGTCCCAGCGACGTCAAAATAATGGCTGGACGTAATCAACACGTTTTTTCCAAGCTCGAGTGTGCGCGTGTAATGGGCTTCCTTATATTGATCCCGCAGCACCCAGTAACCGCACGAAAATGTGTTGCGGTTGCCAATGGACGCGCCTTCCTGAATAATTACTTTCATGGGTCCCACAAGTAAATTGAATAATCCCAATCGGGCTCTCTCCATCGAGACGTTGTCAACCACTATGACGGACCCAAAACCAAGCTGCGACTCGGAAATATGATACCTAAACAGAATGCGATACCCCAGCACGCGCAACCCATTAAGTGGCAGCAGGCTGATCATCAAAGCCACCAGAAGCTTGAAAATCGGCATTGCCTTCAAATACCTCCTGCGGAGGATGTCGAGATTGTATCCATCGTGATAAATTATAAGTCATTTGAATAGGAAGCATTAACAGATCGCCCGCACGATAGTCGTTGGGCATTCTATTTCTGGAGACGCAAATGAACTTTAGAGATAAGAATCAAGCTGTAGCACGGCGTGAATGGCTGTGTCTCTTGGTAACTCTCGCAACGGTCCTGGCCTCCTGCGCGCCCGAGCGCACATCTCCACCTCCCAATTCAACGCCCACCAACGGCCCGGAAGGGCCAACCAACACTGAACCAGCAACCACGCCAAATGTATCCTCCTTTCTTAAAGCTGGTCAGCGTTATAGTGACGCGCGCGATGATATGGCGATCAGTTTTCTGGATGTCCTTGGGTTTCAGGCGACCGTCGATGAGGAGTCAGAGCTTCTTGAGGTTGAATTCCAAATGCGCGATATCCCGCCAACCGCATCACTCGAACCAACTACAGATTTCATTCAGTATGCCTGGGCCGTTTTTGTTTATCTTGACCCTGGAAAGGGCAACCCAACAGACAGGCCGGGCGACTACTATTTTGCCGTAAATACGTCCACTTCTGATCCTTCAGAATTAGCAACTCCTGGCGTTCCTACTCCTACTCCAAGCGGACCTGCCAGTGTTCCCATCGACAAACTGTTGGAAAATAAAAGCGTCTACGATTCAGAAGGCATTCCCAGGTCAAATCTGGAAGCAGTCGCGGACCCGGATAAAGATCTACTTACCTTGACCGGTCGCGTGCCTGGGATCACGTCAAGCGCGGTTTTCAGTTTCGTCACATCCTACTTCGATGGCACGGTGGACGAGCCTGACAATTCTGCTGAGGTGGCGAACCTTCCCGAAGCAACCCAACCGCCAGCAATCTCTACCCCTCCAGTAAGCGATGCACGACAACTTCTGCCAACAGGAGAAGTGCGGGCGTACCCGGGACCCGAGCATTTCGCCGGCGACGTGCTTACCTTCGAAATTCCGACGGATGGCAGTTTCGAAGAGTCGGTTACGGTTAAATTCATTCTGGATGGTCAGGATACGAAGGAAATCAAAGGGCAAGGCTTGTTCGATCGAATTGTGCTGCCACTGGCTCTGGATACCACAAATCTTACCGGCCAGCATACCGTTGGATTTACAACAACAGACGGTCGCCTGAACCAGACATATTCATTCGAGGTTCTACCAGCCACTCAACGACCTGAAAAGGAAGAAATCGCTTCATGGCTGGTCAACGAAATCGATTGCTGTGTGCTCCACTACATCTCGGGAACTGCCGCAGCGCGAGACATTGATTTCATCGCTGAACAGTTCCAGCAGGCCTCCGAGGAGGTCGCGTCGATCACCGGAGGCTCAATCGATGCGAAACTGAATGTGTACTTGATCGACCGAATCTGGGGTAACGGCGGCTTCGCCAGCGACGATGGATTGGTCATATCGTATACAGATCGCTATTACGGCCCAACACCTGGAGAAAAAGGTTTGGAGACCCTGGCGCGGCACGAACTGGCCCATGTCACTGACCTGCCCGGATCGGCTGGTGATGGCGTTTTCTTTAATTATGAAGGCATGGCAGTCTATGTTGCGGGTGGCCATTACAAACCGGAACCTCTGCCAGAGCGTGGAGCGGCGCTGTATGACCTTGGCTACTATGTACCTGTCGGGGAGTACATGGATCAGCATGAGTTAAGCTACTTGTATGCTGCAGCTGTGCTGACCTATATTGCGGAAGCATACGGCTCAGAGAAACTATGGGAATTTCTGACAACGGATCTGGATCTCCAGGACGGCCAGCCGACTCCGCTCGAGACCGGCGTCCAGGCTGCACTCGGGGTTTCGCTGAAGGAATTGGATCAGAATTTTAAGGCCTGGTTGGAAAGTAAGGATTCCGGCAAACAACTGGACGATTTGCGGCTGACGATCGCGCTTCAGGACCTACGGCGGCAATATCAGGAGACCTACACGCCGCCGCCCTACTTTATTGCCTGGGATGTTGGTGAGATGGTCGCACGCTCGGAATATCTGCCGATCCTAATTCGTGAAGCTGACGCGCCGGCCAACGCGGCTGCAGAACTCCTCATCGCCAACGCGCAACAGGCGATTATCGATGGAGATTACGTTCAGGCAGAACAACTAATTACGGCTCTTGAGCAGATAGTTACCACGGGCAGGTTCCAAGATGCCTTGGCAACGCAATACCTTGATATTGTGCTGGTCCTGCAAGTTGCAGGGTACGACGTTTTGTCCCTGGATATCCACGGCGATCAAGCTACGGCACAAGTCACGAAGGACCCGCCAGTTGCAACCAACCTGGAGCTGGAGAAAATCAATGACATTTGGCAAGTCAAGCCGTAGCAGGACTTCAACAAGAAAGCGAGAGATAAGATGACTATGACCCCCGAAACTCAATTCGATTTCTGGCTCGGCGAATGGGATTGTACCTGGGGCGAAGACGGCAAGGCCACTAACCATATTATGCGCATCATGGATGACAAAATCATTCAAGAAAAATTTTCCGCACCTGATCTGAAAGGCATGAGTGTTTCGTCTTTTGATCCCGAACGGAGGCTTTGGTGCCAGACCTGGGTGGATAACCATGGGGCGTATCTAGACTTTACGGGCAACTTCGCCGATGGAAAGATGATTCTTGTAAGAGAGGCAGTCGTGAGGGGTGAAGCCTGCAAACAGCGGATGGTCTGGTACAACATCGAAGCAGATCAAATCGATTGGAATTGGGAGCGCTCTAATGATGGCGGTACCA
>Ga0075418_10002204_pt1 | contig 22214 bp, 19 predicted proteins | sample SoiMetdeltSBSDD2_FD_81776 | JGI IMG/M metagenome (GOLD analysis project Ga0075418, IMG submission 81776) | Bulk soil microbial communities from a Populus tree surrounding site in Tennessee, USA - Soil MetaG P. deltoides SBSDD2 | ecosystem: Environmental > Terrestrial > Soil > Tree plantation...
CGCCGATGACTTTGTTCAGCTCGTAGTTCGTGCTGACCGCTTCGGCCGCCGCGTAGTGAAAATTGAAGACGGAAACGCTCGGGTGCGCAGCGTGAACCGCGCCGGTTTTGTTCGCAATGTTCTGCGAGATCAGGTGTCTTTTCGGTAGTCCGCGTTCCGTCTCGACGATGACCTCGGCGATACGGCGCTGCCACTCCAGGGGCACCGCGCGTGTGTATGGCTCGTTCATGATCTCGAAGATCACGTTGTCCATCGGATTGAGCTCACTCACCACCTTCCGCGTGAGCGCTTCCTGGATCGGCAAGAGGCCCCCGTTTCGATCGAGCGTAAACACATCGAGGCGGCCGACGTTCCCGACGCCATTCACGTTGTTGACCGTATTCATCGGGCTAAGGTTCCACTGCTTGTCTTCGTACATCGGACAGAACAGCGTGAACTCGATGACGACCCCCTTGCCCTGGGCGTAGGTGGCGAGGGCCTTCAACCGCTCGAAGTACGACGGGTCCCATCGCGCGAGGTCGAATCGATTGCCACCATTCGCATACCCGGGCTGGCTGCTTCGCGCCCAGGGTGAAATGAACCTCTCAGGTGATGGCGCCAGGGTGTTGCGGGCAATGTTGAACGCTCCCTGCGGTTCGACGTACGACCCGCTGAACAATCTCGTCAACATCATCCCCTCGGCGGCAAGGGTGTCGAAGTACGTTCGGTAGTCGAAATCGAGATTGATCAGCGCGCCGTAGTGCTCGCCTGAGCCAATCAGGACGGTCGGTTTGCCGCGCCAGAGGAAGTAGTGGGGGTTATCCGGGTGGATCGAGACTGGAGCCAATGGAGCTGACTGATGGGCAGGAGTGCCGCGCACCAGCGGCGACGCCGAAAGGCACGCAAGAACCGCCGCGACTGTCACTCGGCACGTCAACATCATTTGGAGGCGAGTTGGCCGAGATAGTGTGTCATGAACTCGTTTCGTTTGGGCTCGAGACACACGGCGATCGATCGTCCGCGCGCCCGGTCAACGCGTGTGTAGCCTTCCGCATCGACACGAATCGGCATCGTTTCGCAGCGGCCGAAAAACCGCCCGGGATGCTGCGCCTCGGCCAGGGCCATCTGGTCGTGCAGGGTCATGCGGCTGGTTGGCTCCTCGCTCCAGAGCCTCAGCAAGGCCTCGAGCGCGACGACCAGAGGCGTCCGTGCGGCCCGAAGCGTGTCGCGCTCTCTGTCCTCGAGCCGCATGTATGTTGTCGAATCGAGAGGCACGATCGTGAGCGGCCATGAGGCCGCATAGACCGCCTGCGCCTCAGGAATCGCGAGCTTGACATTCCACTCGGCAACGGCCGTTGAACTCCACGCGTTGGGTCCAACCGAGCCGCTCATCAACACGACACGCTTGACCAGAGGAACAACGTCTGGATACCGCCGAACCAAATCGCCGATATTCTGCAACGGCCCTACGGCAATCAGGGTGACTTCACCAGGATTCCTTCGAATGGTCTCGGCGATAAACTCGACGGCTGGTGTCGACACTGGCCTGTACGCCTGAAAGTCCTCCGCCCAGGTGAACTGATAATCGATTCGGTCAGGAGGAACCGCGACGGTGGCACGTCCCACCGCGACGGGCACGTCCGTACGTCCGAGGCGATACAACAGCTTGCACGCGAGCTTTGCCCGCTGGGCAGTGTCGGCGTCACTAACCGTCACGCCGAGCAGTTGGAATGAGGGACTCTTCAGCGCATACCCCAGCGCCCACGCATCGTCTATATCGGTCCCGATGTCGGTGTCGAGGACAACCTTCATCCGTGCCGACTGCGCCGACGCTGCCGAACACGCAACCAGGATCAAAATGAGGATCAGCATGCACCGCGCCGTGGATGTCATTCGCCTCGTCTCCTGCAGGTGGGCCTTCGCACCATTCGATGGTGAACGGCTCGAGTGTGGCGCGTCAACTAACGCTAGATCCACCGTCGGTTTCTTCCGGGCTCCACTCGAGCAGATCGCTCGGCTGACACTTGAGCTCACGACAGAGCGCATCGAGGGTCGAAAAGCGAATCGCTCGGGCCTTGTTTGTCTTCAGAACCGAGAGGTTCGCAATCGTAATCCCGATTCGATCCGCCAGTTCCGTCAGTGTCAGCCGGCGATCGAGCAGCACGTGATCGAGTTTGACGCGAATGGCCATCTTCTTGACTCAAACCGTCAACGACTGATCTTCGTCGAGGCGCGTCCCGGCCCGGAAGACTTCGGCAATCACGAGAATGATTAATCCCTCGACGATGGCGCCGACACTCAAATCCGGACTCGCCGTAAATCGAAACCCCTCCGCGGTGAAGTGTGAAGCCGCGTAAGAATTCTCCAGATAGACGATCGCCGCGCGCACGAATTCGCCGGCAATCAGGACCCACGCAATTCTTCGAACGCGTGTCGCGTTTGATGGCGCGAACGGTTTGCCATCGCGCACCGTCCGGAGGATTCGCTGCAGTTCGGTTATCAGCCACAGCCCCACGCCCATGACAAGTATCAGGACGAGACTGTTGAGGATGAAGACACGGCCGCGTTGAAGCGGAAAGCGCAGCGAACCACGAAGGTCATGAAGGTCGGCGCGCTCAATTCCGATCGATGGCGCGGCAATCCGCCCTTCGTCGATCGCGACCGAAACAGGGATCGTCAGTGTCCAATTGTTGTGTGCTTCCGGGCTCACGCCGAACGAGGGAGGAAGCACCGTCAGTTCCAGACCGCGAATGTCCGCGAACCACGCGAGGACTACGACCGCCGCCGCCACAACGAGAACGATCGCGACCGCGGCTCGGACAACATGCAGCAGGATGATGAGGAACGACACGGGGGACTGCGGACGGGTGACGTTCATTGTTCAACTCCTTTATCGTTTTACGATAAATTTGAGTTGAAGTTCAACTATTTTTTATTGATATTCGATAAAAACGGCACTCGCCATAAAATGAAGTCATGTCCGGACGCGAGTGTTATCACTGTAAACAATGGGTCGAGGAAGGCGCCCCACACGATTGCTGGACCACCACCGAGGCTGCGCTGACCCAGGACCTCTCTGAGGACCTTCGTGATGCGTGGGAACGGCTGCGCGAAACGGCCGTCGAGTTCGGCGATCAGCGGATTTACGCGTCGCACAGCTCGATCATGTTCTCGCGCAAATCGTGTTACTTCTTCGTGCGGCCGAAGCGAAGTTTCCTCGAAGTCTGTGTCTTCCTCGGCCGCGCCGTGAAAGCGCCGCAGATCCGGCGCGTTGATCGAGCGTCGAAGACCAAGATCGTCCACATGCTCCGCATCACACATCGCGATGAGGTGGAGACGCCGATCACGGACTGGCTTCGCGAGGCGTACGAACTGTCGGATGTCCTGGTGGTTCGGAAGCCGCCACCGCGTCGAGCGTCTCCGCAACGAACGGTCCGCAAACGCAAGACGGTCGCAGCTCGCAAGGCGGCGTCGCGGAAGCCGGCCGTGCGAAAACGAAATCGCCGCGGCTAGGAGCGTTCGCGTCACTCCTGTCGGAGGACCACGACCGGGTCGACGGCGCTGGCGCGCCGCGCAGGAAGAAACGCAGCCACGGCAGCGACAATCAGCATCGCAACCGCAACCACCGCAAGCATCCGTGGATCCGAGGGGTTCACGTCCACAACCAGGCTGCGCGTGAGACGTCCGGCGAGCACGGCGCCAATCAGACCCAGCGCAATACCGACGACCGCGAGTCGCAAGCCCTCGGAAAGGATCACGCGCACAATCCGCGGAGGTGCCGCGCCAATTGCGAGGCGTACGCCGATTTCACGCCGGCGGCACGAAACCGAGTACGACAGCATTCCATAGACCCCGAGCGCCGCGATTAAAAGCGCGACGCCGGCAAAAGCGGAAACGATCGTTGCGTTGAATCGAGGGCGTGAGAGTGCAGAGGCTATGCGATCGTCGAGCGTCAGCGCGTCGTAGATTGGCAGTGCAGGATCGACCGATGCGACGGCCCGGCGCAGCGAGGGAACGATCGACGACGTCGAGCCGCGCGTTTTCACCATCATCATCGTGTCGGGATACGAGAACTGGAGATACGACGTGTAGAACTCGGGTCGACCCGTGCTGTTCGGCCAGTCCACGGCTTCGTACTTCACGTCCCCGACGATGCCCACGATCTCGACCGCGTGGGCCGGATCGGCGAACGGGCCGGTCGTGCCGCCAAACCAGACACGCTTACCCACCGGATTTTCATTCGGCCAGAACCGGCGGGCAGCACTCTCATTGATGACGGTCACGGGCGGCCGGTCCGCACGATCGCGCGCTGTCAGTGCCCGCCCCGCCAGTAACGGGATACTGAGTGTCTTGAAATAGTCGGCGGAGATGTAGTGGCGCCCGACAACGATCGGCCTGGCGGGATCGTTCGGCCTGTCGGCAAACGACAACACAGTTCGCGAACAACCGCTGAAAGGCGTGCATCGATTCACCGCCGCCGATTCGACCCCTGGAACGCGCTCGACACTGGTGAGAAGGCGCTCGACGATCGCCGGGCCGTCGGTGACCGGGTACCGTGACGTCGGTGGACGGACCCAGAACGTCATCACGCCTTCGCTGTCGAAGCCTTGACGCAGTCGCTCCATGCTTGCGACGTTGTCGAGCAGAAGCCCGGCCGCGGCAAGCAGCAGCACCGCCAGCGCGATTTCGACGACGACGAGCGCTTTGAACACACGCCGCGGAACGCCACCCCCTCGCTCGTCTTCCTTCAGCGCGTCGGTCACTCGCGTGCGTGACGTGTCAATCGCCGGTGCCAACCCGCAGAACACGCTGGTGATGAGAGTCACCGCGAGCGTAAACACCAGCGCGCGTGCATCCAAGGTAGGCAGCGAGAACGCCGAGATCGTGATCCGTCCCGTCCACAGCACGGCTGGCGCATAGGTGGCGAAGAGATCGACACCCCAGGTTGCAAGCAGCACACCGATCAACCCGGCCGGCACCGCGAGCACCAGACTTTCCGTCAGCAGTTGGCGAACGATGCGCGCCCGGCTCGAGCCAATCGCCATCCGAATCGCGAGTTCCCGCCGTCGGACCCTGCCGCGGGCGAGGAGCACCCCCGCCACGTTTGCGCAGGTGATCAACAGCACGCACACCGCGGCCGCAAACAAGAGCAGCACCGACCGCCGCAAAGTCGGCTCGACACGCGCCTGTCCGATCGTTTGCGCGACAGCACCCCACTTTCCGCCCTCGGCGTCCTGTTGAATTGGAAATCCGGCGCCTGCCGCAGCCAACTCCGCGTTCGCTTGCTCGAGCGACACGTCGTCTTTGAGTCTCGCAATCACTGCGATAAACAGTTGCGGCGTCGTCAAGTACTCGGCGTAGGTCAGGCGCGGGGCCATCGTCCGCGGAATCCAGAGCATTGACTTGTCGCTCAGGCCGGAAAACCCGGCAGGCATGATCCCGACAACGGTGAGAGGTACGTCATTGATGCGAACGGTCTTGCCGATCATTGATGGGTCGGCGCCGTAGCGTTGCCGCCAGATTCGATCGCTGAGCACAGCAACCGTCGCAGCGCCCGGCGCTCGATCCTCGTCCGGCGTGAAGGTTCTTCCGAGCGCAGGGGTGACCCGAAGGATCGAAAAGTATTCCGGCGACACGATCTCGATGTCGATCTGTTCGGGTTCGCCCGCACCTTCGCTCACGCTCACGAGGTTTGGCGTATACGACGCAATCGATTCGTACGAGGTCACCGAAGCAGTAAGCACGTCGATCAGCGGGCGCGACCAGCGCGTGAGCACCAGTCCCTCCCGCGGTGTGGTGTGCGTGGTGAAGAGAAGAACCAGTCGATCCGGTTGGGCGAACGGGAGCGGACGGATGAGCGCCGCATATGCGGCGCTGAACATTGTGGTCGTCGCCGCGATCCCGAGCGCTAACGATGCGACCACCACGACCGCGACCGACCGCATTCCACGTAAACCCCGAATGCTGTAACGCAAATCGCTCATATCGTGTGAGGACGGGCGAGCCGCGCCAATGTTAACCAGTTCCTATATCGCCCGGCGCGCATTTCAGCACAGGTTTGATGTCAATGACGGGTGTCCCATCAATGGCTTCAATCGGGCCAATTTGCAGCCGGTGTCCGTCGATGACTCGCACCACAACGGGGTGAAGGCCCACGGGATTCGGTCGATCCGGCGATCGGGTCGCGAACACACCAGTCAACCGGTTGCGAGGATCGCTGCGCGGATGAACTTTGAGCACATCCCGCTGAGCTTGATGCAGCCAGGTGATCACCAGGATCTCGTCGCCAACCTCGAGACCATCCAGGGCATCGGCGAGCGCGGCGTCGACCTCGAGCCACGCGTCGGGGGCTCCCTCGGATCCTTGCTTCGGTGCGTCGCGCCGGTTTTTCAGCGTCGACCGGATCGTGCCGACAGGCCGCAGTGCGGTATCGATTCTCTTGTTTTGCGCGGGCATCTGGAACTCCTCGCGGAACGCTCACCCGAGCGTACTTGACAAATCATCTTCGCGTGATGTATTAAACCATTAGGTTAATTAACTATCAGGTTTAATACACTCGATGACTGTCGATCACCTAAGCACCACGTTCGCTGCGCTGGCCGACCCGACGCGGCGCGCGATTCTCGCCCGCCTCGCCTCCGGCGAGCGGTCGGTCACCGAACTGGCGGCGCCGTTCGAAATGAGCATGCCGGCGGTCTCCAAGCATCTACGCGTGCTCGAGCGCGCTGGCTTGATTGTTCGCGGCCGCGACGCTCAGTGGCGTCCCTGCCGACTGAACGCCTCTCCGCTCAAACAGGTGGCGGACTGGACCGATCGATACCGCCACATCTGGGAGGCGCGCCTCGACCGACTCGATGAATACCTGAAAGAACTCAAGGCAAAGGAGAAACGACATGCCCGTCAGCCGCGTCGCAAATAGCGATACCTTCAAAGTCACCACACCGTCGGATCAGGAGATCACGTTGACCCGTCTCTTCGACGCGCCGCGCGACCTCGTCTTCGAGGCGATGTCGAAACCGGAGCACGTCAGGCGCTGGTGGGGATCGCTTGACGATGAACATTCGATGACCGTCTGTGAGATCGATTTTCGCGTCGGCGGGAAATGGCACTTCGTCGGCCGCGGCCCGAAGGGCGAGTACGGATTTCACGGCGTCTATCTCGAGATCGATGCGCCTGAACGTGTGGTCTTCACCGAAATCTACGATCCGTTCCCAGGTGATGGATCGGTCGTGACGTCCATCCTCAGCGAAGAGAAGGGCAAGACGCGGCTGACCGTGACGGCCAAGTATCCAACCCTCGAAATCCGCGACTTCGTCATTAGCACCGGAATGGAGAAGGGGGCCGCCATCAGCTACGACCATCTCGAAGTGGTCGCAATGGAACTGCAGCAGCGGTGACGGAGGTATACTCTCGTTTACACCGTCACCCGTCGTCTTTTTCGCTTTTGTTTCGCTTGCGGAGCCCTCCTGGTAGGCACGTTGTCGGCTTTTGACCCTGGTTTGCGACCTCCTATATAGAGGAGGGTGTCCGGCCGGATGTGGCGCCGGATCAAGTAAAGAATCCGATGGATCTGACTTCTGACCTGCCGAACGTGCCTACTGACGACCGCGTCGTCGCGGACGCGCTGTTCGGTACGCTGTATGCGGAACTCCATCGACTCGCGCGCCGCGAAGTGCATCGTCATGGGCCGGTGGGGGGCTTCAGTGCCACCACGCTGCTGCACGAGGCATACCTGTCAATGTCCGGCCGAGAGGGTGCGGCGTTTGCCGATCGCGCGCGGTTCATGGCCTATGCGGCCCGGGTGATGCGAGGGTTGATCATCGACGACGTGCGGCGGCGCCGATCGCATAAGCGCGGCGGCTTGTTCAGCATCACCTCGCTCGGCGATGATCACGCCGACAACGTGATGAACCCGCACGCGCTGATCTTGATCAGCGACGCGCTCGACGAGCTCGCGGAAGTCGAACCGGGTCTCGCCGAGATCATCGATCTGAAATTCTTCTGCGGTTTCTCCTTCGGCGAAATCGCCGCGATGCGCGGCGTGTCGGAACGAACCATTCAGCGCAACTGGGAAAAGGGCCGCCTGTATCTGCATCATGCGATCGCCAGCGCAGGACCGGCATCCTTGAGCGCCAATGCCGCCCTTCAACGCTGATCGATGGCGCGTCCTTAGCCCCTACCTGGACGAAGCCCTCGAGATTGCTCCTGACGAACGCGGCGACTGGCTCGCATCCATCGCCGCGCGTGATGCAGCGCTCGCCGACGATCTGCGTTCGATGCTCGCCCAGCATCGGACCGTTCACGAATCCAAGTTCCTGGAGCGCGCCGTGCTCGATCCGGGTCACGCGCCGCTCGGAACGCTGACCGGGCAGGTCGTCGGCGCCTACCGATTGGTGTCACCAATTGGACAGGGTGGAACTGGCAGCGTCTGGCTCGCGGAACGATGCGACGGCCGCTTCGAGGGACGCGCCGCAGTCAAGCTGCTGAACATTTCGCTCGTCGGGCGTGCGGGCGAGGAGCGGTTTCGACGCGAAGGCAACATTCTCGCGCGTCTGCGGCATCCGCGAATCGCACACCTCATCGATGCTGGTGTGTCACCAGCCGGTCAGCCGTATCTGGTACTCGAACATGTCGACGGCCAGACGATCGAAGAGTACTGCGACGATCGCGGCCTCCCCGTCGAACATCGCATCCGCCTGTTTCTCAACGTCGTCGATGCCGTCGCGCATGCGCATGCCAACCTGATCGTTCATCGCGACATCAAACCCGCCAACGTCCTGGTCAGCACGGAAGGCGAAGTCAAGCTGCTCGACTTCGGCATCGCCAAGCTGATCGAACCGGACACCGGGTGGAACAACGCAACCGCTGAAACCAGCGCCCTGACGCGCGAAGGCGGCGCAGTACTGACGCCTGAGTACGCGGCACCGGAGCAGCTTTCGGGCGGGGCCGTGACGACGGCGACTGACGTTTACGCGCTCGGTATCTTGCTGTATGTGCTGCTGACCGGGCGGCATCCGGCGGGCGAAGCGCTGGAGTCCCCGGCGACACTCATTCGCGCCATCGTCGATCGGGAGCCGTCGCGGGTGTCGGATGCGGTCGTATCCGAGACGGGCGGCCCGCACATATCGATACGGCATGCGACGGCCCGGGCCACGACGCCAGGGAAGCTGCGGCGGCTTCTGCGCGGAGATCTCGACACGATCGTTTCGAAGGCGATGAAAAAGAATGCCTCGGAACGTTACTCGTCGGTGACGGCGCTCGCCGACGATCTTCGTCGTTTTCTGCGACACGAACCGATCAGCGCGAGACCGGCGTCGCTTGGATATCAAGCCGTGACGTTCGTCCGCCGTCACGCCGTCGGAGTCTCGACGGCGGTCGCAGTGGTGCTGGTCATCGCGTCCCTGACGGCTGTCAACACCAGGCGACTGGCCGCCGAGCGCGATCGGGCACAGAAGGAAACGGCGAAGGCGGTCAAGGTCAGCGAGATGCTGATGGGAGTGCTGACCAGCGCCGACCCGTATGCCATTCGGGGTCAATCCGGAGAACCAACGGTGCGTGCACTCCTCGATGCAGGCGCCGCTCAGGTGGAGAACGAACTCACCGGCCAACCGGAGTTGCAGGTACAACTGCTCACCAGCATGGGGAGAACCTATCGTCGGCTTGCCGAATACGCAACCGCCGAGCGGCTCCTTGAACAGGCGCTCACCATTGGAGAACGCGTCTTTGGTCCGGAAGACGTTCGGGTTGCCCTGACAGTCGACTATCTGGGCGTGGTGCTGGCCGATCGCGGCGACTACGCGGGGGCAAGCCGGCAACTCGAACGTGCGTTGTCGATACGCCGTAAACAGTTGGGACCGCAACACGAGGATGTTGCCGTCACCCTCGCGGAACTCGGGCGCGTGTATCAGGATGAGGGGCTCAACCAGCGCGCCGAACCGCTACACCGAGAGGCGCTGGCGATACGCCGCAAAGTACTCGGCAGCGAACACCGGGAGACCGCCGTCAGTTTGAGCGATCTTGCCTCAGTCCTGAGATTGAACGGGAATCTCGATGACGCTGAAACGCTGCTCAAACAATGCCTGGACCTGAATCGAAAGACGCGCGGTGAAGATCATCCGAACACGTCAACGACGCTGCACGACCTGGCATTGATTACGGCAACGCGCGGGGAGAATCGCTCCGCCGAAACACTCTTTCGGCGAGTGCTGGCGACCGAACGCGCGACCCTCGGCGATCGCCACCCCGTCGTCGCAACCACATTGAACGCTCTGTCGCACGTCCTCATCGCGGAACGACGCCTGGACGAAGCGGCGTCGTCGTTAGAGGAGGCGCTGGATATTGCCCGCGCGTCCCTCGGAAACGATCATCAACTGGTCGCGATCTATTCGATCAATCTTGCATCCGTGCAGTTCTCGCGGCGCAAAGCCGCGGAGGCCGAGCCGCTGTTGCGCGAGGGGCTCCGAATCCGGACGCAAGCGCCGGAAATCGTTCCCAGCCGACGCCGCACGTTACCCGATGACGACTGGAGTCTCGGGGCGACCAAGAGCTTGCTCGGTGCCACGCTCATCTCGCTTGGACGCTACAACGAGGCCGAGACTGTGCTGCTCGACGCTCGTAACGATCTCGCATCGCACGGAACGCCGCAGCCAGCTGCGATGAGGGCGACGCTCACTCGCCTGGTGTCACTCTACGTCGCCTGGGGGAAGCGAGACCGCGCCGAGAACTACCGGGCCCTTTTGGGCTCTTAATTATTCCGACGGGCTTCGCCCCTACACCTGTCGCTTTTCCTGTTCCCATTCCGATTTCCAAATCGAACTCGGATCTATTCAAAACAGGAGAGAGTGACACCATGACAGCGAGATTGTTTCAAGCGGGATTGATCGCCGGCGCCTTACTGGTTTCCGGCGCAGCGTATGCGCAGGATCGAATCACGCCCCCCTCAGTTCCGGCGGAAATCGAGTTATCGAGTGCCTACAAAGTGTTCTTCTTCGGACATGCGATCGGCACACAGAACTACATGTGCGCGCCAGCCGCCACAGCTTCAGGCGTGGACTGGTTCTTTATCGGACCGCAGGCCACGCTATTTGATTCGAGCGGTGAGCAGGTCGTCACGCACTTTCTCAGCAAGAATCCCTTGCGGAATGACGCGCTGCAAGCAACCTGGCAGCACTCCCGAGACAGCAGCAAAGTATGGGCAACGAGACTTAATGGTGCCGTTGTCGCACCTGATGCCATCGAATGGCTGCTGCTCGAAGTGACCGGTCCGCAGGCAGGGCCGAGCGACGGCGTCAAGCTCACTGGAGCCGTTCGCATTCACCGCGTGAACACCGTGGGAGGGATGAAGCCGCCAGCGACCGAGTGCACGCCTGCGACGATCAACACGAGGAAATTCGTGCCTTACGAAGCCGATTACTACTTCTATAAGTAATCAACAACATCCACGGTCACGCTGCGATTGCCGTTGAAGAACGAACGGGAGAAACTGGAGAAACGAGAGCAAAAAAATAATCTCCCGATTCTCTCGTTTCTCCCGTTTGCTCTTGATAGAAATGCAGCGTGACCGTGAAGGTTGTCGATTGAAATAGCGCTATTCACTCTTCCCGTAACACCTGAATCGGATCGACGCGCGCGGCACGAACCGCCGGCCATATGGACGCGAGCGCTCCGATCGCAATCACCAGAACGAGTACGGTTGCGAACGTAGACGCATCGAGCGAGGTGACTCCATAGAGCATTCCGGTCAGGCCTTGAGCCATGGCAACCGACAGCCACAATCCCGCAGTGCAACCAACAGCCGTGACGGCGAGTCCCTGCCTGAGGAACAGCATCACGGTCGTGCGACGCAATGCGCCCATCGCGATCCGTAATCCAATCTCACGCCGTCGGATGTTTACGATGTAGCTCAGGGTTCCGTAGAGCCCGACCGCCGCCAGCGCTATCGCGGTCACCGCGAACGAGCCGAGCAGAACCGTTCGCAGCCGATTCTCGGTCAGCGTGTCGGCAAGCCGCTGGTCCAGTGGAATCAGCTCGTAGACGGCACGCCCCGGCTCGATTTCATGAGCACGTCGACGAATCGTGTCGCCGATGCCGGCGAGGTTCTCGGAGTGGGTACGCACAAGAAACAACGGCGTCGGATTCGGAGCGCTGTTACACCAGTAGATTGTCGCAGCCGACGGTTCGTTCAGGCCCTGCTCTCTCGCGTCGCCAACCACGCCGATGATGGTTGCGGATGCCGCGACCGGTCCAGACGTAATTTCCTGGACGTGAGATCCGATCGCGGTTCGGCTGGCGAAATAGAGTCCTTCAAACGCCCGGTTGACAAGGGCAGTCCGCTCGGGCGCGTCGGTGGCACAGTCAGTACCCGCAATCAGTGGAATCCGCAAAGCATCGAAATAGCTGGAGGAAACAATTCTCTTTCGGGCCGTGATCTTCTGGTTGCTTTCGGTCGGCGCTTCGACGATCCGGAGTTCCGTGTCGAACTGAAACGGCGCACCAGGCACGGCCATTGAGCTGGCGGCGGCGGCAATCCCTGGCGTCGCGCGAAGGGCGTCCAGCGTCGCGACCACGCGGCGTCTGAGCGCCCCCATGTCGGTCGTTTCGCTCCAGTTTCCTGTCATCCGAAAGGTCATCACCCGGCTTGGGTCAAATCCGAGCGATACATGCATCAGGCGATCGAAACTTCGAATGAGAAGCCCGGCGCCGAACAAGAGCGTGACGGAGAGCGCCACCTGGGTGCCCACCAGGGTCCACTGCAGCCGGTTGGTTGCGATCGTTTGCGTGCGACGCTGCGAACTTGCGGCGCTGGCGAACGATCGCGCGGTTCGGGTCGCAGGTACCAAGCCGAAAAGGATCGATGTCGCAATGGCGCACGTGAGCGAGTACAGGACCAGCGTCCAGTCGAGCCGAACCTCCATCATCCGAGGCAGGTCCGCGCCGAGCGTACGGATGGCCTCAAATCCGGCAACAGCGATCGCGATACCGAGTGCGGAACCGATCAAGGCAAGGATGAATGCCTCGGTCAGGAGCTGTCTCACCACCGACGCACGAGAGGCACCGAGCGAGTACCTGATTGAGATCTCGCGCCGACGTTCGGCGTTGCGTGCAAGCAGCAGTGAGGCAATGTTGGTGCAGACGACGAGGAGCAAAAGCGACACCGCGGCGAATAACATCCAGAGCGATTGCGGGACACTCCCCAGAGTGACGGTTTTCAACGGGGTGACACGGACGGCGAGCTTGGCGTCAGTTGCCGGGTATTGCTGGCCAAGATTGGTTTGCACGCGATTGAGATCGTCCATCCCCTGCGCGATAGTCACGCCGGGCCGAAGTCGCCCGATGGTGGTGAACCACGTCGCTCGACGATTCTGTGCGTACGGTGCATCCGGAGGACTTGGACTCCAGACGTCTACGCTGGCATTCGGAAAAGCGAATGTGGCCGGCATCACGCCAACAATCGGCACCAATCGCAGACCAATGCGAAGCGCGCGCGCCCGAATGTTGCCGTCGGAACCAAACCGTCGGCGCCAGAGGCGCTCGCTGACCATCACGGCGGGCGGCCCACCGAACCGCTCTTCCGCGCCGGTAAAAATACGGCCGATGACCGGCGCGACGCCGCACACCTCGAAGAATCGCGGCGCCACCCATGCTCGCGAAATGCGCTCGGGAAACTCACCGGAAGTCTCGGACAGATCATCAAGGTAGGAACCGGTGATCCCCTGGAACGCGCTCGCCATGCGCTGCCAGTCTTCGAGTCGCGCCGGCGCGACATACGTGCGCGACAAAGGACGCGCCGCGTCGGGCTCGTACTGGTCGATCGAAAGCAACTGGTGCGCGTCAGGAAACGGGAGCGGCCGCAACACGACGGCGTTCAACGCCGAAAAGACCGCGCTGTTGGCGCCAATCCCCAGGCCGAGCGTCACCACCGCGACCGTCGTGAAGCCGGGACGTTTTGCCAGCGTCCGCAACGCGTACCGCACGTTGCGACGCGTTTCGTCAAGCGCGCGAATTCCCCACGCGTCGCGGCATTGATCTTTGATTGAATCGGTCGTGCCGAAATCAAGGCGAACACGCCGCGTCGCCTCAGTCGGGGACATCCCACTTGCGAGGTACTTGTCCTTCTGCCGTTCGAGATGAAATCGGAGTTCCTCGTCGAGATCCCGCTCGACATGGTTGCGACGAAAGAACGCGCGCAGTCGATAGCGAAGGTCGCTCAGCATGGCGGTTTCAATCCATGTCGAGGATCAGACCGACGGCGCCGGTCAGCTTGCGCCAGCTGTGCGTCTCGGCGGCGAGCTGTTTCTGCCCCTTGCGTGTCAGGGCGTAGTACTTTGCCCGCCGGTTGTTGTCGGAGATTCCCCACTGCGGACTGATCCAGCCGCGTCGCTCGAGGCGATGCAGCGCCGGATACAGAGAACCCTGAGGCACCTGCAGCATGTCGCGCGACACCTGCTGGATTCGCTCGGAAATCGCCCAGCCGTGAAGGGGTCCAGGCGCGAGGGTTCGCAGGATGAGGAGATCGAGGGTCCCCTGCGGCAGATCGAGTCGTTCGTCGCTCATGTCACCCCTTGCACTTCTACATGAACTGTGACACAACTTCTGTAGAAGTGCAAGGGGAACGGATTCGACCGGGGTGGAACCGGCTTTTTAGCTTCTCAGTTTCTTGTAGCTGTCGAGATTGGCCTTCAGCGATTCCATCGGCGGCACGCCTTCACGTTCGTACTCGATGATGTACCACTCGATCCCGCCGACCGTCTCGCTGGCGGTCATGATCGCCGGCCAATCGAGTTCGTCGGCGCCTAGATAGGCGTCCGGATTTTTCTTCGAGAACGGTTTGACGTGCATCGAAATGGTGCGGCCGGCATTCCGCTTGATGAGATCGACGACACGCACGCCTTCCATTTCTGATGCGTTACCGGTGTCGAGCTGCAGAACGACATCTTTCGTCGTCTGATCGGCAAAACGATTCCACCAGTATTCGCCGTCGATGCGATTGAAGTCGGTGGTGTGGTTGTGGTACCCGACGCGCATCTTGTGCGGTTTCACCTTGGCCGCGATGTCGTTCACCGCGTCCGCGGTTTTCTTCAGAAGGTCGGCTGACTTGTAGGTGTCGGCCGGGAGCGATCGAATGATCAGATTGCGATTGCCGACGGCCTGATTGAACTCGATCGTCGCGGCCAGTTTGTCTCCCTGCAGCTCGTCGAGACGATGATGGAACCCGCAGGCCTTCAGTTTCGCTGCATCAAGGTGCTTGCGCCACTCTGCCCCTGATTTGCCGAAGGCGTTCTCGAGTTCGACCGCGTCGAACCCGACTTTCGCAAGCTCCTGCAGCGTGCCCGGAATTTCGGTTGCCAGCTGCTTCCGGACGCACCAGAGCTGCGTCCCTATGGGGATGCGCTTCCAAGCGGCGCTGACTGTCGGTTCGAGCACCGGGAGGAACAGAGCAGAAGCCGCACTCGCACCAGCCAGCTTGAGAATGTCACGACGTGTGGGATGGGTCTGCATCGATAATCCTTTCTTGATCACCCCGAGGGGCTTCGCCCCTCGGACTCCCCTACACGCTCGCTCGTTGGGCCCCGCAAGCCCCACTCCGCTCGCGTGGGCTTACTCGCGCGCTCGTTCGCCCGGCGACGCTGCGAAAAGTGTCGCCACGTTTACGCTCATCGGCAGGCTTCTGCCACCCTTCAATATCGCCTGAAGCTGACCACCACTCCAACGCTGCAGGCGATAGAGAGTACAGAAAACGAAATCGGGCGCTGCGCCTCCTTGCCCACCAACCAGTTCCCCGCCGCGACGCACATTGTCCTGCATCCATGCCGGCACGAGCAGATGGTAGGGATTTCGCTGCACTTCGCCGACGTGAAAGGACAACGCGGTCATCATGTCGGCGAGATCCGTGACACTCGATTCGACCATCAGGTTGGGCGTGGCCATCGCGCCCCAGAACTCCGTCTCGACGACATGACAGGCGAACTCCGGTGACTGTCGCGCTAGCGCGTCAACGAGGAGATAGTGCGTCCCGATGTGCGTGCTGTTCCAGTCGGTATCGTGCGGAAAAAAGATGACCGATGGCCGATGTTCAGCAAGAATCGACGCAATGATCTCGACCGATGCCTGCCACGTCAGCGCCCCGTCGGCACGCGCCTTGACGTTGATGTTCTCGAGTCCCTGCGCGGCCGTCTGCAGCAGCTCGAATCCGAGATAGTCGCAGGCGTCCTTCAACTCGGCGAGTCGCGCCACCTGTCGTGCCTTGTTGCTGCCCTGCGTCACGGCAACGTTGATCACACGCATGCCGGCTTCGCGCATGAGGCGCAATGCCAGCCCACCAATGATGCATTCATCGTCGGGGTGAGGCGAAAAGATCAGGGCCGGAGGCGTGTTTGATCTGATCGCCGGCCTCGGTGGAATGGGAAAGCCTCCCAGCGGGAAGCCACGACCTTCTCTTACCAGGCGCGCGAGTTCGGACACATAGCGGTGATACGGGTTCATTGCCTTCTCGCGATTGTCGGCAGGCTGGCCGCCGCCGTCGCCTGAGCGTGCCGCTTGTCATGCTCGCCGGGAATGTGAAACCGAATCCGTTCGGCGAGTTCCGGGAATTCGATCTCGAGCACCTTTCGCGCCTGGGCGACAATATCGTCGCCGCCGGCGCCGGACGTCACGCGTCCCAGAACGAGTACGTGCCGGACCTCATAAAACGCAGCGAAATGGGCAACGCCGTAGCCGAGATACGCGCCGATGGTTTCGTAGATCTTGCGCGCGCGCGCATCCCCCTCGAGCCTCAACGTCTGCACCTGTTTCAGCCGCTCAGGCAAGGGCATGTCAGGAGGCGACTCGATGCCGGCGACCGGCATCAGGCGCCCGACACATTGTTGCGAAAAATATTGCGATCCGACGCCATAGTCTCCCGACCATTCGTCAGTCGGACCGGCTGGATTGTAGTCGATGGGGACGAAGGCCAGTTCGTTCAGCCACGACGTGATGTTCCCGTCTGGCGTGACATAACCAGCCGCCGTGCTCGTCCCGAATGCGATCCCCAAAATGGCATTCTCGCCGAGCGACATCGAGCCGGCGAGCGCCGTCACCTCTCCGTCGTTGACCACTTCGAAAGGTACGCCGTGCCACGCTTTCTGAATCTCGAGAAAGAGATCGCGCACCCGCGCGGCAAACACATCATCGGGAACGCCGCGAAAGAGCGATCCGACCTTGACGCGGTTGTTCACGTAAACGCCGGCAGCACTCCCGCCGATGGCATCGACACGGGGCAAATGGGCGGCGGCCCTGGCGAGCGAATCCATGATCCCATCGTAGTGATACTGCGGATCCGGCTTGTAGTACGGATCCCAGACCGTCTCGTCGCTGAACACGACGTTACCATCGACCAGGGCCGCAACCTTTCGATCGCTGCCGCCAAGATCGAAGCCGATTCGACAGCCGTCAAGATGCCTTCCGAGCGGCCGCGTGTTCGCGCGCGCCGGCGGCAGGTCGGTTGTGCGAACGACTTCGAGCGGATGGTCGAACATTCGCTCGGCGACCAGGTGCGCGTCGAACTTCCCGGTGGCAGTCTCGCGATAGTACGCGGCGAGCTGTGCCTGGAGTGACGCGGGACCGTCCACGTAGATCCGCCAACCGCCGCGGGACCACAGGAGAAACTTGACCAACCGTTCGAGGAACACGAAGTTCGCCGCAGCCTGCGGATGCGCATCGGGCAAGACGTGCATGTCGAAACGAAATACGGTCCCGTCCGCCTGCTCGAGTGCAAGTCGAACCGGGATCGAGCCGGGCGCCTCGTCAACGAGCGCTTGGTATGCGCGCACCGCGAGAACGGCAGGACGAAATCCGGGATCGAGAATCGGCACCACTCGCGGCGGGATGAGCGACAATCCCCTATTCGTGTCCATCGTACGAAGGCCGGATCTTAACACTCACAGATCAATCAGCATTCAGCAATCAGAAATCAGCAATTTCAGTGGACTCGTACGATAAGGTTGCACCATGACCAGTCCACTTCGAGTGCTCGTTGCCGGTTGCGGCAATATGGGCGCCAGCCACGCGCGGGCCTATCACAAGATGCCTGAATTCCGGTTAGTCGGCGTCGTCAGTCGCGGTCCCGCGTCGCGGCAGGCGATCAGTAAGGAATTAGGCGGCGTCCCGGAATTCAGCGACTACTATGACGCGCTCAAGTCGACCAAGCCGGACGTGGTCAGCATCAATACCTATCCCGAGACACATGCCGCGTACGCGAAAGCTGCGCTCGACGCGGGTTGTCACGTCTTCTGCGAAAAGCCGATCGCCGAAACCGTCGAGGAAGCACAGAGCATCGTCGACATGGCCCTGGCCAAGCGGCGAAAGCTCGTGATCGGATACATCCTCCGTGTTCACCCCGCGTGGATTCGGTTCATCGAACTCGCGCGCACGCTGGGCAAGCCGCTGGTGATGCGGATGAACCTGAATCAGCAGAGTCATGGCGTGATGTGGAACGTTCACCGTAATCTGATGAAGTCGATGAGTCCGATTGTGGATTGCGGCGTGCACTACGTCGACGTCATGTGCCAGATGACTGGTGCGACGCCGACCAAGGTCTGCGCGATTGGTGCGCGGATGAGCGACGAGCTCAAGCCCGGGATGTACAACTACGGCCAGCTTCAGGTCACGTTCGATGACGGATCGGTCGGCTGGTACGAAGCGGGCTGGGGACCGATGATGAGTGAGGTGGCGTTCTTCGTGAAGGACGTCATTGGACCACGCGGCTGCGTCTCGATCGTCAAGGACAAGGATGCAGACAACGCCTCGGGATCAGCCGACATCGACAGCCACACGAAGACGAACCGCATCCGGCTTCATCGGAGTGATATCGACGCCAACAATGAGTTCGTCAAACCGGACGAGTGGATCAGCACGGAAGACGAACCGGATCATCAAGCGTTGTGCGATCGCGAACAGGCGTACCTCTTACGCGCCATTCAGCAGGATATCGATCTGTCGGATCACATGCAGGATGCCGTCAACAGCCTGCGCATCGTGCTCGCGGCGGACGAGAGCGTCAGGACCGGCCAGGTCGTGACGCTCTAAACGGCGCGTCAGGGGGGCTTCACACTACAATCTCGACGTCGTGACCACCTGGGAGACCGGAAGCCGCGTCGGCCCTTACGTCCTCATCTCCGAAATCGGCGCGGGCGCTATGGGAGACGTGTGGAAGGCTCGAGACACCCGGCTCGATCGTATCGTTGCGATCAAGAGGCTGCGTGTGCCTGGCGAAACGATCGAGCGCGAGGCACGCACGATCGCAGGGCTGAATCACCCGCACATCTGCACGCTGCACGACATCGGCAGCGATTACCTGGTCATGGAGTACATCGACGGCACGCCTCTCTCCGGGCCGATGGCCCCCGCCGCGGCGGTGCGGATTGCGCTCCAGATTGCGGACGCGCTCGAAGCGGCACATGGCAAAGGCGTCATCCATCGCGATCTGAAACCGGCAAACATCCTGCTGTCGGAGGGACGGGCCAAGCTCCTCGACTTCGGCATCGCGAAGGTTCGCACGGCGGTGACGGCTGACTCGACGATCACGGCAGAGACAAGCGTGACAGGAACGCCCGCGTACATGTCGCCGGAACAAGCGCAAGGACGAGCCGCCGACGGGCGCTCCGACATCTTCAGCTTCGGCGCCGTACTCTACGAGATGCTGTCGGGACGACGCGCGTTCGTTGCTCCGTCCGCCATCGAAACCCTCACGGCCGTGCTGCGCGACGATCCGTCTCCGCTCGACGCGCCTCCAGCATTGATCAGCGTGGTGAAGCGCTGTCTGGAAAAATCGCCGACGCGGCGTTATCAAACGGCTGCCGAACTGAAGACGGCCCTGGAACAAATTGGCGACGCTCCGATGAGCGGAGCGTCGATCGCGGTCCTGCCATTTACCAACCTCAGCTCGGATCCGGAACAGGAATACTTCAGCGACGGTTTGACCGAAGAGATCATCAATGCCCTCGCCCATGTTCCGGAGTTGAAAGTGATCGCAAAGACGTCGGCGTTCGCATTCAAGGGGCGACAGGTGCCAATCAGGCAGATTGCGGACGCGCTGGCCGTCAACACCGTACTCGAAGGCAGCGTTCGGCGCGCGGGCAGCCGGATTCGCGTCACGGCACAGCTGATTGATGTCTCGAACGGATTTCAGTTGTGGTCTGAGCGCTACGATCGCGAGCTGGCCGATGTCTTCGCCGTCCAGGACGAGATCGCATCCGCTCTCGTCAGCGAGCTTCGTGGCCGATTTTCGATAAAGGCACCCTCATCCTCGTATACGCCCAAGGTGGCCGCGTACGAGGCCTACATGATGGCGCGCCATCATGTCTGGCAAGGGTTGACACGGCAACGGTTCGCACAGGGCCTCAAGTGCTACGAGCAGGCGACGGCTCTCGACCCTCGTTTCGCGTTGCCATACGTAGGGCTCGCCGAGATGTTTCACATTGTCGCCAGCGGCAAGGGTCGGGACGCGCAATTGGCCGCAGCGCGTATCCGCCCATCGCTCGCGCGCGCGGTCGACCTCGACCCGTCGCTTCCCGAGGCACACGCCTGGCTCGGTGTCGTCGCCAACGTTTACGATTACGACTGGGCGGAAGGCGAACGGCAATTCGCGGCGGCGATGGCGAGAGAACCGGTGACGCCCGTCATTCGACATATGAACGGGTACTTCAACCTCCGACTGACGGGACGGGCGGAGGAGGCGATCACGGAACACGTCCGCGCGATCGATCAGGATCCGCTGAACATGATCATCCGTGTGGGACTCGCGGCGTCGCTGACCTCGGCGGGTCAAGATGAGCAGGCTTCGAAGGCCGTCGACACGCTGATGGAACTGGCGCCTGATTACCCCGGCACCTATGGGCTCCTCGCATTGAACGTCGCGCACGCGCCACTCGAGCAGGCGCTCGCGTTTGCACAGCGTTTCCATAGCCTCTTGATGTGGCATGCGGCCAGCACGGGTCTTCTTGCCGGGTTGCTCCGACGAAAGGGAGACACCGCTCGTGCGGCAGATTTGATGGCGGACGCTGGCGCCCCCGAGGAATACGGCAATGCCGTCGGGCACGCGCTGTATCATCTGGCGAGCGGCGAGACGGATCGGGCGTTCGACTTCATGGACCTTCTTGTCGATCAGCGCCATCCGTTTTTGATGATGGTTCTCGTAGGCGGCCCGTACGCGCCGGCGCTCCGCGCGTCGTCACGTTGGCCTGCTTTCGTCCGAAAGATCGGCCTGAGCCACGGATGAACACGGAAGAACACGGATAGGCGAATCTCGAAGGAGTTCGTATGCGGCGTATTTTCGCTCTCGCACTGGTGACGATCAGTTGCACGCTCGCAATGACGATCTTGATCGCGCAACGCGGCCCTGCCCCTGACCCGCTCGTCAAAGAAAACGCCACGGTGAAACTGGGCCCGCACACCTACGTCATCCCGGACAACAACGTCGGTCTGGTACCGAACGTCGGCATCGTTGTCGGATCGCGGGGAACGCTCGTCATCGATCCGGGACTTGGACGTCGGAACGGTGAGACAGTACTTCGCGAGGTCGGCAAAATCAGCAAGAACTCCGAGCTCTTCATCGGATCGACGCACTTTCATGCCGAACACACGACCGGCTACATCGCGTTTCCTGCCTCCGCGAAGTACGTCAATTCGACAGTCCAGGAAGCTGAATTCGAGCAGGGCGGCATGCAGATGGTGCAGATGTTCTCAGGACGATCGCCGGCGACGGCCGAGATCCTGAAAGATGCGGCCCGTCGTCCGGCCGCGATCACGTTCGAGCGCAACTTCACGCTCGATCTCGGTGATGTCCGCGTGCGCTTCCTGCTCGTGGGGCCGACTCACACGAAAGGGGACACGGCGTTCTTCGTCGAAGGAGACAACGTTCTGTTCACTGGCGATGTCGTCATGAACAATTCGTTTCTCGCGGCCACCGCCGTCTCGAGCATGAAGGCGTGGCTTGCGGCGTTCGACACGCTCGAGGCACTGAAACCGCAAACCATCGTGCCGGCACATGGAGAGGTGGGACCAGGCACGATCATCGCGACCAACCGGTCGATCATGCAGGCCGTGCAGGCGCGCGTTCGCGCGCTCAAAGCTGAAGGCAAATCAGCGGATGAGGTCGCGACGACTGTTCAGAGCGAATTTCAGGCCCAACATCCGGGTTGGCCGCGCGCGAATGGCCTTGCGAACGCTGCGCGATCCGCATACACAGAGAATCAGTGAGA
>Ga0075418_10002209_pt1 | contig 22200 bp, 18 predicted proteins | sample SoiMetdeltSBSDD2_FD_81776 | JGI IMG/M metagenome (GOLD analysis project Ga0075418, IMG submission 81776) | Bulk soil microbial communities from a Populus tree surrounding site in Tennessee, USA - Soil MetaG P. deltoides SBSDD2 | ecosystem: Environmental > Terrestrial > Soil > Tree plantation...
CAGGCGGACAAACGGATCAAGGGTGTCATTCTCGATGAGTTGTGCGCCACCACGGGCTGGCACCGTAACCACGCCCGCAAGGCGCTGACGTCGGCGTTGCAGCCCAAGCTGGTAGCGCCGCGAAGTCCGCGGCCACCGAGGTACGGGCCGGAGGTCATCACCGCACTGACGGTGTGCTGGACGGTGCTGGGCATGCCGGCCGGCAAGCGGTTGGCGCCGATGCTGGCCGAGCTGGTGGCCGTGTTGCGCCATTTCGGGGAGCTGGTCATCGATGACGCCACCGCGGAACTGTTGGTGTCGATGTCGGCGGCCACCATCGATCGTCGGTTGGCTCCCGAACGGCGCAGGCATCGACTCAAGGGACGTGTCGCCACCAAGCCGGGATCGCTGCTTAAGAGTCAGATTCCGGTGCGCACCTGGGCCGACTGGGATGACGCCCGACCCGGGTTCGTCGAGATCGACCTTGTCTCCCACGACGGCGGCAACCTCGCCGGCCAGTTCGCGTACACGCTGACGGTCACCGACATCGCCACCGGCTGGACCGAGAACCGCTCAGTTCCCAGCAAGGCCAGCACGTGCGTCTTTCGCGCACTCAAGGACATCGCCCACAGGATGCCGTTCCCGATCCTGGGGGTGGACTCTGATAACGGATCAGAGTTCATCAACAGCCACTTGCTGCAATGGTGCCAAGACCACGAGATCACCTTCACCCGCGCGCGGCCGGCGAACAAGAACGACGGCTGTCACGTCGAGCAGAAGAACTGGGCGGTGGTGCGCACCGTGGTCGGCTACCACCGCTACGACACCGCCGCCGAAATGTTGTTACTCAACGAGATCTGGCAGCTGCAGTCCAAGCTGACCAACTTCTTCCACCCACAGCAGAAACTGGTATCCAAAGTCCGGCACGGCGCCAAGGTCACCAAGAAATACGACAAAGCGGCCACCCCGTTTCACCGCGTGATCAAACACCCGTCCATGACCGATGAAGACCGCATAGCGGCCCTGGCCATAGCCCACGGCCGGATCAACCCCGCCGCCGTCCAGCGCCGGATCCAGGCCTTGACCGACCAACTCCTCACCCTGACCACCAGCAAAGCCGGAGCCCGTGTCAACAAACGCGCACCCTCAAATGAGGCAACCAAGCCCCACGCGCGCATCTTGACATGAGGCAACACGCCCAGCCTGTGGATGAATTCGCGTCTGGGGATAACTTCCTCGGAGATCAGTCGCTTTCGGTTGAAGCTCGACGCGCGCGGAACAGCTTGACCTCTGACTTGATGCCTTTCAGGTGACGCGCGCCGGCAAAGGACCACGTGAACCGGTCGTCATCCCCGATTGCCTCGCGTGCCGATTCCGAGACCAAAATCGAACCCGGCCGCGCTGCCCCCGTGACACGGCTGGCGAGGTTCACCGGACTGCCGAACCAGTCGCCGGCCCGGCTCACCGCCATGCCGGTGGCGACTCCGACGCGCAGGCGGGGGAAGTCGTCGTCGCCGTCGGTGGCGTCGACCAGATCCAACACCGCGTCAAGAAGCGCCACTGGATCCGAACTGACCAACATCACTTCGTCGCCGATGGTCTTGATGAACCGCACGGGCGGGACGGCCACGTCGCGGGCGAGGTCGGCCAGCCGGTGCGCCAATTGCTCGAGCTCTTCGGGCGGCACTGCTTCGCCGAGCCGCGTGAAGCCGACGAGATCGGCGAAGGCGATGGTGACCAGCCGGGCGCCGGGAAGGCGCTGGCCCTCGGCCCGTTCGGTCGCGTTGACGGCTTCCGTTTCCAACAGGTGGCGCAAATGCAATCGGAGGATTTCCTGGATCATCGGCCCGAGCATCGGGGCGGCCTGGCTCAAGAACGCTTCGGAGTTCTTGGCGATGTCCAACTCCGTGGCGGAGGGATTGAGGACCGAAACCAACGCGGCGTTTCGCATCACTTCGGCGGCACGTGACAACCCTTCGTTGAGTATCCGGCTCACCTGAACAAGTTGATCGGGGTCGATGCCGAGTTCGAGGAACTTCTGCGCGAATGCCGCGGCTTCGGCGTCGGCACGCAGGTGTACGGCCGCATCGGGATCGTCGACCCGCGGCAGCCCCATGGCCCGCTGGATGCGTTGAAGCAGGTCGAGGTCGATGCCGGTCTTCTCGCTGGCCTCGCGCGCCGAGACGTAGGTGCCGTCGTCGCCGAGGATCTTGCGCGCGCCCAGCAACGCGGGCGCATAGGCACCCCGAATCTGCTCGACGGTGATGCCGCGCTCGAGCAGCCACGGGATCAGTTCGGCGCGCTCGTCGCGTGCCTTGCCCTCGAGGCCGTCGAGCAGCCCGGACGCTTCGAGATCGAACTCTTCGGCCACGGCCACAACGTATACCGCGAACAAGGTGCGATATTCGGATACGTGACCTCCGAGCTGCTTCATGGGTTGCCGCCGATCATCGCCGACGGGGCCCACACGCTGATTCTCGGCAACATGCCGAGCGTGATGTCGCTAGCTTCGCAGCAGTATTACGCCAATCCGCGGAACGCGTTCTGGAGGATCACCGGCGAGATCTACGGGTTCGACGCCTCAGCACTGTATGACGTGCGTGCCGCGACGCTGACGGCACATGGCATCGCGGTGTGGGATGTGCTGCGGTCATGCCGTCGCATCGGCAGCCTGGATTCCGCCGTAGAGCCAGACAGCATGGTGGCCAACGACTTCCAACGATTTTTCAATCGGCATCCGAGTATCACCCGGGTGTTCTTCAACGGGGCCGCAGCAGAGAAGAACTTCAACCGATTGGTCCGGGTCATGCCCGATTTTCAATACCGACGGCTGCCGTCGACCAGCCCTGCGCAGACCATGCGCTACGAAGACAAACTCGCCGCGTGGCGGATCATCGACGAGTCATGACACCGGCGGGCGGCGATGCGCCCACGGCCTCGCCTGCTCGATCTGCGCGCCCAGCGAGAGCAACGTCGCCTCGTCGAACGGCCTGCCCACCAGCTGGATTGACGTCGGCACGCCGTTGCCATCAGAATCCCACGGCACCACCGCTGCCGGCTGGCCCGTCACATTGAACATCGCCTGGAACGGCACGCGTGCCGCCACCAACGCCAACGTGGGTATCGCTCCGCGCCGCTGGTATGCCCCGATGCGCGAAGGGCCCATTGCGGTACCTGGCGTGATGACGACGTCGACATCATCAAAGATCGACTGAATCCGTTCGGCCGCTATGCTTTCCGCTCCCCTGATCGCACGCATCCGACGGTCGGAGATCAGCCCGCCGATCCTCGCGAACGCACGCGTCCTGGCGTCGAGTCGCTCCGGATGCGGCAGCGCCTTCACATCGTCGTAAACCCCTCGGAAATACCGCGGCAACGCCTGTCCATAGACCGCGGCCGGCGGATAGTCCGGGTCACGCTCGACCACCTCGTGGCCGAGCTCTCGCAGCAGCGCGCCTGCTTCGTCAAACGCCGCTCGCTGGGCCCGCCCGACTCGCACGACCAAACCCGGAGGCGCCTTGGCGCTCAACGCAATCCGCAACTGACCCGGCGGCCGCTTGGTCGCGGCCACGAACTCATTGCCGGGAGCTGTCACGTCCAAGAACAGCGCGGCGTCCTCCACCGTCCTCGCGATGGGGCCATTGACACTCAGGCCGTTCCACGCGTCGTCGTGCGGCGCCAGCGGCACCCGATCCCGCTGCGGCTTGATGCCGAACAGCCCGCACCACGTCGACGGAATCCGGATCGAACCCATGCCGTCCGAACCCAGCGCCATAGCAGCCAAGCCTGCTGCCACGGCGGCGCCACTGCCGCCGCTGCTGCCGCCTGGCGTGTAGTCGGTGTTCCAGGGATTGCGTGTCGCCCCGTACGCCAGTGTCTCGGTGAACGACCACACCATCAGTTCGGGCACATTGGTCTTCCCGACGATGACGGCACCCGCTTCACGCAGTCGGCGCACCACCTCCGCGTCCTGCGTGCACGCCGGCCCGTGCGCGGCGCTGCCGTACGTCGTCACCCCGCCGGCGACATCGACGTCGTCCTTGATCGCGATCGGCACGCCGAGCAGAGGCAGCCGCTCCCCCGCATTGAGCCGATCCTGGGCAACGCCGGCTTCCTGGCGTGCGGAATCGGCGAGAACGACGCGGTACGAGCGCAGTTGGGGATCCAGTCGCGCGATGCGATCCAGGTACAGCTCCAACAGCTCCGGCGCGGTGATGGCGCCATCGGCGAGCATCCGCGCCTGCTGCGCGGCACCGGCGAACGCGAGCTCACGACTATCCACGCAATCTCCTAACTCCCGTAACTGGCGGCGTATTCGCCAGGAGTACTGCCAAGCATTGTGCGGAAGTCGTTGATGAAATGGGCCTGGTCGTACCAACCCAGGCGGGCGGCGAGGTCAGCGTGGTCGACACCGGGCCGGCTCTCGATCTCCAGGGCCGCCTGCTGCAGCCGGTAACGGCACAGCACCCATTTGACCGGAACGCCGACGTAGCGGCGGAACACCCGCTGCGTAGTGCGCGCGCTCCACGGCGAATGCTCCATCACCTGCTCCACCCGGTGCAGCCGATCGTCGTCGCGGATCAGTTCGACCAGCTTGCGCAGCCGCACATACGTATCATCGAGCGACGCGTCGGATCCGATCGCGGATTCCAATGCGGCCAAGCAGTTTTCGACGTCGCGCGGCGCATCGGGCAGCAGTTCCTCCGCCCGCTCGACCCTGCCCTTCAACGACCCGGCATCACGGCCATAGCGCGCCGTGAAACCACCAGGGTGAAAGCGCGCGCCGGCGACCGTGCCTGTGCCGCGGATCGTGGTGCGAAACACGCGCTCGACGACACCGTGCAGCAGCACCGCTGGCAAGGTGTGGCCGTGCCGGCTGCCGTCGGTACCCCACTCGTTGGTCAGGTGCACGGCCGGGAAGGTGATGACCGTGCTCTCGTACGGGTCGCGTAGGTCCCAGCTGACCGACCAGTAGTGCTCGACGAACTGGGCTGCAACGCCCGTGGGCTGCCACCGATGCAGATCAAACAGCGACGTGGTGCCGGCGCGGCCGACCAGCCCGCGGACCGGCGCGGACGGTGTCGTGGCTTTCCTTACGCCCACGACACCAGGCTACGAAACGCCCCGTCAGTCGCGGCGGCTGAAGCTGAGTGTCTCTCCGCGGACACCACCCATCCAGAGGTCCTGGCAGGCCTCGGTCATCTCGTCGAGTCCCTCGACGACGGCGCCGAAGACGTTGCCCGGCACCCATCCTTGGTCACCGTTGATCAGCAGGTTGTTCCGCCCGTAGAACAGCGCGAGGTCGACGATCGCGCCCGTCGTCCCCGTTCCCGTGGTGTTCTCGTACCCGTATGCCGGGTTGCCAAGCTGGTCGGAATCGAACGAGAACCAGCACAGGTCGCCCGGGATCGGGGTGATCGTGGTGTTCTCCTTACCCGGGTCACTGGGTGCGAATGGCGGTAGCAGGGTGTAGATCTCGTTGCGCGCGTACTTGCCGTGGAATACGGGCGCCGACAGCGGCAAGGCATCCCAGACCGCCGCGCATGTCCGCGGCGCCTCATTGTCGAGCAACACGGCGACACAGCTCACGCTGCGCTTGTCCAACGACACGGTGATGTATCTGCTCATCGAACCTCCTCAGTCAGAAGAGCTGGGGTTCTCAAGTGCCAGTCGGTGGCGGACTGGTACGCCTGGCCGACCCGAAGAACCAATGCATCGGCGTGCCGCGGACCGACGACCTGCAGGCCGATCGGCAGTCCAGCCGAGGTGAACCCGCACGGGACACTCATGGCGGGCTGCTGGGTCAGGTTGAACGGATAGGTGTACGGCGTCCAACTCGTCCAGTCCGGCGAACTCCAACCGTCCGGCACATCCTGCCCGGCGGGGAACGCCGGCAGCGGAAGCGTCGGGGTGACGAGCACGTCATAGGTCTGGTGAAACCTGCCCATCAACACGCCGAGTTCCATCCGCACGGCAGTCGCGTCGAGGTAGTCGGCCGCGGAGTAGGCCGCGCCGATCGCGGCGGTCCGCCGGAGTCCGGGGTCGACCCGGTCGTCGACCGCATCGCCATACGCCCGCAGAACGTGGGCCTCTCCGGAGAACCAGAGCACGTGAAACGCCTCGACAGGATCTGCGAATCCCGGATCGACTTCGTCCACTTCCGCTCCGGCAGAGGCGATTACGTCGACGGCGGCTCGAACCGCAATGTCCACCTCGGGATCGTTGCGCACGAACCCGAAGTTGGGCGAGAAGGCGATCCGCAGGCCCGCGACGCCGTTGTCGAGCCCGTCCAGGAACGACTTGGTCGGCGTCGGCATGGCCGTGCAGTCACGGGCGTCGAAGCCACTGATCACGTCCAGTAGCGCCGCGCAGTCCCGCACCGACCTCGTCATTGGTCCGACGTGCGAGAGACTGCCGAACGCGCTCGCGGGGTAGTGCGCGACCAGCCCGTAGGTCGGCTTCAGCGCGACAGTGCCGGTGAAGCCCGCGGGGATCCGCACCGAGCCACCGCCGTCTGTGCCGACCGACCACGGCCCCATGCCGAGACCAACAGCTGCGGCGCTGCCGCCGCTGGACCCGCCCGCTGTCGTCCCGGGATCCCAGGGGTTGCGTGTGATGCCGTGCCGGAACGAGTCGGTTACGCCCTTCCACGAGTACTCGGGGGTGGTGGTCTTGCCGATGATGACCGCGCCCGTCTCGCGAAGTCTCGCAACACTCGGCGCATCCTCTTCCCAGGGACCCGCCTTGTCGATCAGCGTGCTGCCGCGCAGCGTCGGCCAGCCGCGCGTCCACAACGCATCCTTGATCGACGTGGGGACACCGTCGCCGGGACCCAGCGGCTCGCCCGCGTGCCACCGGGCCTCCGACTCCTTCGCGGCGGCCAGCGCGCCCTCGGCGTCCACGAGCACGAAGGCGTTCACCTGATCGTCGTAGCGGTCGATCGCCTCCAGCGCGACCGCAGTGGCCTCGACCGGCGATAATTCCTTCCGTCGGAACGCCTCGACGAGGTCGACCGCCATAGGAATCATCGGGCCGACCCTCCCGGGATGTAGCCAAGCTTCTTGTCCACCACGTTGAGCAAGGGCTCGCCGGCCAGCCACCGCCGGACGTTCTCCGCGTACTGGGCGGCCAGAGTGTCACGCCAGCCGACGACGTCACCAGACATGTGCGCAGTGATCGTCGCATTCGGCGCGTCCCACAGTGGATGGTCGGCGGGCAGCGGCTCCTCGGTGAAGACATCGAGTGTCGCACCGCCGATCCGGCCGCCGGTCAGTGCCGCGAGCAAAGCGGCCTCGTCGACGAGCGGGCCGCGGGCGATGTTGACCAGATGCGCGTCCGGCTTCATCGCGCTCAGCACGGCCGCGTCGACGAGGCCGCGGGTGTCGTCGGTCAACGGTGCGGCCAGGATCAAGTGATCACACCACCCGACCTCGGCCGAAAGGTCCCCGCTGGCAACGACTTTGCCGAAGTCGGGGTCGTCGTCTCGTGCCTTGCGGCCCGCGCCCCTGACCTCGATCCCGGCCGCGCGAAGAAGCCGTGCGATCTCCCGGCCGATCCCGCCTGTGCCCACCACGAGGGCGGTGGCGCCGGCCACCGTGCGTGTCTCGCGGTGCTGCCACTGGTGTCGACGCTGTAGGTCGAAGCTGCGGCGACTGTCCTTGGCGTACGCGATCACCGCGCCAAGCACGTACTCCGCGATAGGCCGGTCGAACACCCCGTGCGCGTTGGTCACCACGACGTCAGAGTCGCGCAGCTCGTCAAAGAGCAGGGTGTCGACTCCGGCAGCGGTGACATGGATCCACTCGACGGTGCCCGCATCGGCCCAGACGTCGCGGACCGCGGTGGAGAAGAAATCCCACAGCAGCAATCCACGTGCTCCGCGGACCGCCTCGGCCAGCCCGTCGGCGGCGCAATACCGGAAGTCGACATCGAGTGCGTCAAGCCCGGGCGGCCTGTCAGTCGCCCGCTCACAGAGCACCGCAACTACCGGTCGGGTCGGCACACGTTCGAGGCTAGGAACGAAACTGTCCGATTGTCAACAATCGGTTGCGTTGGCGGGGGCGTCCCCCCAGACTGGGGCCATGGCCGTATCCCCTCCTCTAGAACAGACCGGGATCGGTGTCGTGGTGCCGTACGACTTTGCCCTCGATCGGGAACTGTGGCGCTGGGTGCCCGACGACATCAGCCTGCACCTGACCCGGACGCCCTACGTTCCGCTCGCCGTGACTATCGAGATGGTCGCCCACATCTCCGACCCGTCGGTGGTCGCCAATGGCGTTAGCGAGTTGAAAGCCGTCTCCCCGCTGGTCACCGCCTACGCATGCACGTCGGCCAGCTTCGTCGGTGGTCTTGCCGGCGAGACGGCTCTGGTGGCCGCGATGAAGCAGGCCGGCGCCCCGGCCGCCGTCACCACCAGCGGCGCGTTGCTGTCCGCACTCAGGCACCTCGACATCACGAGGATCGCCACGGCCACGCCCTACACCGCCGACCTCACCGCCGGCCTGAGCAGCTACCTCGCCGAGGCGGGCATCGAAGTGGTCGCGGCCGCCGGGCTCGGCCTGACCTCCGACATCTGGACGGTGCCTTATGACGTCACCGCCCAACTCGTCCGTGACACCGACCGGCCCGACGCCGAAGCCGTTTTCATCAGCTGCACCAACCTGCCGACCTACGACATGATCGCCACGTTGGAGGCCGAGCTCGGCAAGCCGGTGCTGACCGCCAACCAAGTGACGATGTGGTCGGCGCTGACCGTCGTCGGCCGCAAGGCCGTCGGCCCCGGGCAGCAGTTGCTGGCGCGATGACCCCCGACACAGCGGAGTACACCGAGCGGCTGCGCCGGGTACGAGAAGCCATGGCCCAGCGTGCATTTGGCGCACTTGTCGTTTGTGACCCGGCGAACCTGTTTTACCTGACCGGGTACAACGCCTGGTCCTTCTACACACCGCAATGCCTCCTCGTCCCAGCCGAGGGCGAACTGCATCTGTTCGCGCGGGCTCAGGACGCGAATGGCGCGACGTTCACCTGCAACCTGCCGGCGGACCAGATTCACGGCTACCCGGAGGAGCTGGTGCACCGGCCGGATGTGCACCCGTTCGACTGGATCGCCGCCGAGTCCCGCGAACTGGTGCCGGCCGGTGAGCTCGTCGGCGTCGAGGGCGACGCGCATTTCTTCTCGCCCCGCGGCTATCTCGCGCTCGATAACGGTCTGCCGGAGAACCGGCTGGTTGACTCGGCTGAGCTGGTTAATTGGGTGCGGCTGATCAAATCGCCCTACGAGGTGGAGCAGCTGCGGACCGCCGGCACGATCGCCGAACGCGCGATGCGGACCGCCCTTGACGGGCTGCGGCCGGGCCGACGGCAGTGCGACGTGGTCGCCGAGATCCTCGCCGCGCAGGCGTCCGGCACCCCCGAGCACGGCGGCGATTACCCCGCCCTGTGGCCGCTGCTGCCGACCGGCGATGCAGCCGGAACGCCGCACCTGACTTGGACCGACCGGCCCTTCCGCAACGGCGAAGCCACCACCATCGAGCTGGCCGGGGCGTTCGGCCGCTATCACGCGCCGCTCGCTCGGACAGTGATGCTCGGTGATCCCCCGCAGCGGCTGACCGAGACCGCGAAGATTGTCGCTGAGGCGATGCACGCCACGCTGGAGGCGATCCGCCCCGGCGTCACCGGCAGCGCAGTGCACGAGGCCTTCGACCGGGTGATCCGGTCACACGGGTTACGCAAAGATTCGCGGATCGGCTACTCGATCGGCATCGGATATCCGCCCGACTGGGGTGAGCGCACCGTGAGCCTGCGACACGGCGAGACAACGGAGTTGGCCGCGGGCATGGCGTTTCACATCATCCTCGGGATCTGGATGGACGACTGGGGCTACGAACTGTCCGAGCCGGTTGTGGTCACTGCCACCGGGGTGGAACGCCTGACCGACTTGCCGCATGAACTCACGATTTGGAGGTGACAGGTGAGGTCCTCAACCCTCCCGTACGCCGCACGCGCAACCGGGTTGGTCGGGTCGGTGATCGATTCGAGTACGTCCTTGTTGCACAAGCAGACTCACGACGTCGTCCGGTTCGCGATGGGTAGTCCGGCGGCCGAGGCGGTGCCGTCGGAGATCCTCGCCGCCATCGCGGCGGTTGAACTCGCCGAGCCACACGCCTACGACTACGCCGCCACCGAGGGCGACCCGCCGTTGCACGCGGCCCTGCTGCACGCGCTGCGCGGCACCAGCGACGAGACCACCGCCGACCGGTTGACGATCACCGCCGGCGGCATGCAGGGGCTCGACCTGTTCTGCAAGATCTTTGTGGACCCAGGGGATCTCGTCACGGTCGAGTCCCCGACCTACACCAACGGCAGCGCGACCGCTCTCTCCTACGGCGCCACCCTGCTGGAGATCCCGGTCGACGACGACGGCATGGACATCGACGCGCTGGAGGGGCTCGTCGCGGCCGCGGGCCGCACACCGAAGGCCATCTATACGATCCCGACGTTCCAGAACCCGTCTGGCGTAACGCTTTCGCTGGAGCGCAGACACCGACTGCTGGATCTCGCCCGCGCCTGGGGGTCGATGGTGATCGACGACGACCCGTACGGTCTGCTGCGATTCGCGGGCGATCCGTTGCCGACGCTGCGCGAGCTCGCCGCCGGTGATCCCCTTGTGTTCTCCGTGCGAACGTTCTCGAAAATTGTCGCGCCGGGTCTGCGGGTCGGGTGGGTCGACACCGTGCCCGAGTTGCAGCCGCTGCTGATCAACGCCAAGCAGGCGATGGACACGTGCACCAACCTTCCCGCGCAACGGCTCCTGACGGGATTCCTGACCGGCGGGCATCTGGAGAACCACCTGGTCACGCAACGGGCGGAGTACAAGCGGCGCAATGAGGCCATGCATACTGCGTTGCGCGAGCATTTCGGCGACATCGCGCATTGGACCGATCCCGAGGGCGGGTTCTTCCTCTGGGTGACGCTCGAAAATGGCGTCGACACAACCGAATTGTTCGAGCGGGCGCTCGCCGAGGGCGTCGCGTTCATACCGGGTCCGGCGTTCTCGCCGTCAGGCCGGTTCACGCATGCGCTGCGCCTGTGCTTCGCCTCGACGCCGCCCGACCGGATTTACGAGGGAGTGGCCCGGTTGCGACGCGCGGTCGACCTGCTGGCGAAGGGTTGACCGGATGGGCGTGTCCGCCGCTGAGCAGACGGTGCTCGACAGGATCGACGAGGGCTCGCTGGTCGAGCTGACCACGTCGCTGGTCCGCGCGGCCGGGCAGAATCCGCCGGGCGACGAGGCGGCGACGGTTCGTGTGCTCAGTACGGCCGCCGCGGAGCTTGGGCTGGACGTCGTAGAAACGGCGGTGGAGCCGGACCGCAACAACGTGCGCATCACCCTCGAGGGCGGCACAGGGCCCGGGCTGCTGCTGCTTGGCCACACTGACGTCGTCCCGGTTGGCGACGGGTGGACCGTCGACCCGTTCGGCGGTGCGGTGCATGACGGCCGTATCTACGGCCGCGGCGCGTCCGATATGAAAGGCGGCCTCGCCGCGTCGCTTTCGGCGTTGGCGGCGCTGCGCGGCGTCGCGCTGAGCGGACCCGTCGAGCTGACAGCGCTGGTCGACGAGGAGGAGACCGGCAAAGGGATCCGCGCCTTTGTCGAGTCGGTGCGGCGCCCGTTCTTGGGCTGCGTCACCGCGGAGCCAACCGACCTGCAGACCATCATCGGCGCCCGCGGTGCTTCGTACCTGCGCATCGAGGTTCACGGAAAGGCTTGTCACGCAGGCAATCCCGATGACGGGGCGAACGCGATCTATGGTGCGGCCGCGGTGGTTGCTGAGATCGAGCGGCTGCATGCCGAGCTGGCGACGCACCCCCACCCGCTGCTGGGGCCGGCGACCTGGAGTGTCGGGCAGATCCAGGGTGGCACCGGCGGTTCGATCGTGCCGGCGGAATGTGTGGTCGTCGCCGATCGCAGGCTGCTGCCGGGCGAGTCGACCGACGCCGTGCTCGACGAGCTTCGCGAGCGGGTGACCGGTCTGCGGCTGGCCGAACGTGGCCTGACAGTCGATCTGGTGATGCCGATGGAAATGCCGGCCTTTCAGACACCCGCCGACTCCGAACTGGCTCGGGTGACCGACGCCGCGTTGGCCGACGCGGGCGGCCCCGGACAGCCCCTCGGAGGGTGGACGGCCGCCTGCGACGGCGGATTCGTCGCCCGCGATCTCGGCGTGCCGGTCGTGGTCCTGGGCCCGGGCTCGGCTACGACACAGGCCCACCGCGCCGACGAATCCGTGGCGATCGAAGAACTGCTTGTGGCGGCCCGCGCCTATGCGCTGACGGCTCTGCGCTTGCTGAGTCAGCGCCCCTGACGCAGCGCGGCGGCCAGCAGCTGAGCGAGGTGGACCGGTTGGCGAGAGGTGCCGTGCGTGATCTGGGTGCGGCAGCTGAAGCCGTCAGCGACGATGGCGGTCGTCGGTGCTGCGTCGCGCACGGCAGGCAGCAGGACACGTTCTCCGGCGGCCTTCGACACCTCGTAGTGTCCGCGTTCGAAGCCGAAATTTCCTGCGAGCCCACAGCATCCGGAGTCGGGGACGGTCGCGTCGATGCCGGCGGCTTTCATTACCGAGCGGTCCGCGTCGAACCCGACGACCGCGTGCTGGTGGCAGTGTGTCTGCACCAGCGCCTCTCCCCCGACCTGCGGCGGTTGCCAGCCCGACTCGTTGAGGAACTCGGCGAAGGTGCGCGTCGCGGTCGCCGTTGCGGCGGCAAGTGGGTTGTCCGGCAGCAGCGCGGGAGCATCGTGCCGCAAGGCCGCAGTACAGCTCGGCTCCAACCCGACGATCGGCGTCCCGGCGGCTAGCGACGGCTCCAAGACTGCCAGCGAGCGCGCGAGCACCTTCTTGGCCCTCGTCAGCTGGCCGGTGGAAATCCAGGTCAGCCCGCAACACACCGTCTTCGCCGGCAACACAACTTGATAACCAGCGGCCTCCAGCACCTCCACCGCAGCCCGCCCGACCTCGGGTGCCAGGTGGTTGGTGAAGGTGTCGGGCCACAGCAGCACCTTGCCTTTCGCACCTTCCGCCGGGCTGTGGTCGGCGAACCATGAGGTGAAGGTCTGCCCGGCGAAAGCGGGGATCTCCCGCTCCGGCGCGATGCCGCCCAATCGCTTTGTCAGTGGCAGCCGCGCCAGTCGGTTGACCAACCGGGGCGCCCGGGAGGCGAACCGTGACGACAGAGGCAGCCAGCCCATCGACCAATGCGACAGGGGGCGGGCCCAGGGTCGGCGGGCGTAGTGGTGGTGAGTGAATTCGGCCTTGTACGTTGCCATGTCGACGTTGACGGGGCAGTCCGACAGACATCCTTTGCACGACAAGCACAGGTCCAGTGCGTCCCGCACTTCGGTCGACCGCCAGCCATCGGTGACGACATCGCCTTGGAGCATCTCCCAGAGCAGATGGGCGCGCCCGCGAGTCGAGTGCAGTTCCTCGCGGGTGACCTGATAGCTCGGGCACATCACACCGCCAGAGTTCTGCCGGCACTTGCCGATTCCGACACAGCGTCGCTGGGCCTGCGCGAAGTCGTGGTTGTCGTCGGCATAGGCGAAGAGTGTCAGTGGCTTTCGGTCCTTGGCCGGGCCGTCATGCCGGATCGCAGCGTCCAGTGCGGGCGGATCGACGATGACACCAGGATTCATCAGCCTGCGCGGATCCCAGATGTCCTTCATCTCGGCCAGCAGCCGCAGCCCGTCCTCGCCATACATGCGGCCGAGCAGTTCCGAGCGCACCCGCCCGTCACCGTGCTCGCCGGAAACGGAGCCGCCCAGTGAGACCACCAAATCCGTTGCCTGCTCGACGAATTCGCGATAGATCGCGAGGCCGGGCCGGCTGAGCAGATCGAAATCGATCCGCATGTGCATGCAGCCCTCACCGAAATGCCCGTAATACGCCCCGGAGAATCCATACCGGCCCAGCAGCTCGTCGAGCCCACGCAGATAGTCGCTCAGGCGGCCGGGTGGGACCGCAGCGTCCTCCCAGCCGCCCCACGCCTCTGCCCCGTCGGGCCGCCGCGTCGCCAGCCCCGCTGCATCCGTCCGGCACCGCCACAACACCCGCTGCGCCCCGGGATCCGTCACGAGCGACGCGGTGGCGGGCGAACCGGAATCGCGTAACTCCTCGAGCATCTTCTCGGCGGCCACCACGGCCGACGCGTGATCCCCACCGCCCATCTCCACCAGCAACCAGGCTCGCCCCGCCGGCAGACCTGCCTCGATCGCGGCGGCGCGGACCTCGTCAGGAAGCCGCTCGACGAGATCGATGTTGATCGACTCCATCGTCAGCGGGTCGTGCCGCAGCACCACCGGCACACACTCTGCCGACGTGATCGAGTCGCCAAAGCCGAGCACGCACAACACCTTTGCCGCGGGCAACGGCGTCAGCGCAACCGTCGCCTGCAGCGTCGTCGCGAAACCACCCTCACTGCCGCACAGCAACCCGGCGACGTCATACCCGTTTTCCGGCAGCAGCCGATGCAACGCGTAGCCGGAAATCTGGCGGGTGAATTGTCCGAACCGCCGGCGGATGACCAACTCGTGCCGGTCGACGAAGGCCTGTAGCTGCCGGTGCAGCTCGCCCTCCCGCCCGGGCCTGCGGACGAGCGCGTCGCGGTTTCCGACGGAATCCACCGTGCAGCGGGTGCCGTCGGCAAGCAGCACGTCGAGCGATCGGACGTTGTCCGCGGTCGTGCCCCAGGCAACGGAGTGCGCGCCGCAGGCGTTGTTCGCAATCATTCCGCCGAGCGTCGCCCGGCTCGCAGATGACGGGTCGGCGCCGAACGCCAGTCCGACCGGCAACCCCGCGGCAAGCAAGTCGGTGAGCACCACGCCCGGCTCGACGACCGCGGTCCGAGCGTCGGCGTCGATGGCCAGGATCCGGTTGACGTGCCGCGAGGCATCGATGACCACGCCGCCGATCGCGTTGCCGGCCATCGACGTGCCACCGCCGCGAAGGGTCACCGGTGCGCCCGCTGCCGCAGTCATCGCCACCGCTGTGGCCAGGTCCTCTCGATCGGCCGGCACGACGACCAGATCGGGCACAACGCGGTAGTTCGACGCATCCGTCGCATACAGGGCGCGACTGCGGGCGTCGGCGCCGACCGACCCGCGAATCTCCGCCTCGAGCGTCCTCGCGAGTTGGCGGACGTCGTAGGAGGCGGCGGCTATCATTGTCAACAATCTACCGATCCTGATTCCGATCAGCTAGGGAGACAACATGGTCACAGTGGGCCTCCTCTACCCGGGTCACAGCGCAGAGGACGACTTTCCAGCGCTGGAGTCCCGGGTCGGCGGCGCGGTCCGGCTTCCGGTGGTGATTACCTCCGTCGGTGAGGACGCGCATCGGGTGGACGCCCTGCTCGACCTCGGCGGTGCGAAGCGGCTGGCCGACGGCGCCGCGCAGCTGGCCGCCGAGAATCCCGATGCGGTGATGTGGGCCTGTACGTCGGGCAGCTTCGTCTTCGGGCCCGAGGGCGCCCGCGACCAAGCGTCAGGTGTCGCCGCCGCGGCCGGCGTCCCGGCGTCGTCCACGTCGATCGCGTTCGTCGATGCGGCGCGCCACCTCGGCGTGCGCCGGGTCGCCGTGGCCGCTTCCTACCCCGACGACGTGGCTCAGCACTTCGTCCGGTTTCTGAAAGCCGGCGGCGTCGAAGTGGTGGCGATGGGCAGTCACGGGATCTTCACCGCGGCCGAGGTCGGCACCCTGAAGCCGGACCAGGTCGTCGCGATGGTCACGGCCGCCGACCACCCGGACGCGGAGGCCGTGCTGGTCCCGGACACCGCGATGCACACGCTGGCGATCATCTCCGAGCTGGAGGCGGCGGTCGGCAAGCCGGTGCTGACCGCGAACCAGGTGACCGTCTGGAAGGGCCTGCCGCTCCTCGGACCGGTGCCTGACCTGCCGGGGTTGGGCGCGCTGTTCGGAGACCGGCGATGACGAGCTACATCGAACCGCTGATGCAGCAGTCGACGCCGAGCATCATCGCGGAGAAGCTGCGCCAGGCGATCGGCCACGGCGAACTGAAGCCCGGCGCACAACTCAGCGAAGCCGAGCTGGCCCGCAAACTCGGGGTCAGCCGCGGCCCGCTGCGCGAGGGCATGCAGCGACTCACCCAAGAAGGCCTGCTCGTCTCGATCCGCCATCGCGGTCTGTTCGTGATCGAGATGACGACCGCCGACGTCCGCGATATGTACCTGGCGCGCGAGGCGATCGAACGCGCCGCCGCCCACAAGATCATCGAGGGCGACTACGTGGCGGCGGGCGACGCGCTGCTCGAGATCGTCGAGCAGATGGCGGCCGCGACCACGCCGGCCGAAGTCAGCGAGCTGGACATCGCCTTCCACGAACGCCTTGTCCAGCTGGCCGATAGCCCGCGCCTGACCCGGATACACCGGACCTTCATCACGGAGACGCGGATGTGCATTCACGCGCTCGACGAGACCTACTCCGAATCAGAGGTGCGCGGCGAGGAGCACCGCGCGGTGGCCAACGCGATCAAGTCCGGCAACTTGGAACTCACCGACCAACTGCTGATCGCTCACATGGATGACGCCATCCGCCGATTGAACGCCAGTGACGCCACAGGGGACTGCGCCTAGTTCATCGCGATCCCGACGTATTTGGTCTCCAAGAACTCGTCGATGCCGACGGCGCCGCCTTCACGGCCGAGGCCGGATTGCTTGACGCCCCCGAACGGCGCGGCCGGGTTGGAGACGACGCCCTGGTTGAGGCCGACCATGCCCGTCTCCAGTGCCTCGGCGACGCGGAGTGCGCGGCGCAGGTCGTTGGTGAAAACGTAAGAGACCAAACCGTATTCGGTATCGTTGGCCGCTGCGAGAACCTCCGCCTCCGTGTCGAAGGGGGTGAGTGGAGCGACGGGCCCGAAGATCTCTTGGTCGGCCATTTCGGCGTCGCGGGGTACGCCGGTGAGCACCGTCGGCGGGTAGAAGTAGCCGTCGCCTGGGGACGCCGAGCCGCCGGTTAGGACGGTGGCGCCGCGCCCAACCGCGTCGGCGACGAGGGACTCCACCTTCCGCAGTGCGGCCTCGTCGATCAAGGGTCCGACCTGGACCCCGTCTTCCGTCCCCCTGCCGACCCGCATCGCCGCCATCCGCTCGGCCAGGCGACGACCGAACTCGTCGATGACCGACGAGTGCACATAGACCCGGTTGGCCGCGGTGCAGGCCTCGCCCATGTTGCGCATCTTGGCGGCGATCGCCCCGGCGACGGCTTCGTCGAGGTCCGCGTCCTCGAACACGATCAACGGCGCATTGCCGCCGAGCTCGAGCGAGGTGCGCAGGATCTTTTCCGCGCACTGCTCGAGCAGCAGTCGGCCGGTCCGGGTCGAGCCGGTGAAGGAGAGCTTTCGCGCGAGGCCGGACCGGATAAGCGGCTCCATCACCGCGCCCGCATCCATCGCGGTGATGCAGTTGACCGCGCCAGCCGGGACGCCTGCCTCGGTCAGGATGTCCATTAGCGCGAGCATCGACAGCGGCGTCTGGTGGGCCGGTTTGACGACACTCGTGCAGCCGGCCGCAATTGCGGGGCCGAGTTTGCGGGTGCCCATCGCCATCGGGAAGTTCCACGGCGTGATCAGCAAGCACGGTCCGACCGGCTGACGGGTGACCAGGAATCGTGCGCCGCCGGCGGGCGCGGTCTGGTAGCCGCCGTCGATTCGTACCGCTTCGCCCGCGAAGTGGCGGAAAAACTCTGCCGCGTAAGCGATCTCACCGCGGGCCTCGGCTAGCGGCTTGCCCATTTCCAGGGTCATCAGCAGGGCCAAATCGTCGATTCGCTCATGCAGGAGGTCGAACGCCCCGGTGAGCATGTCGGCGCGTTCGCGCGGCGAGGTCGCGGCGAAGCCGGGCTGCGCGGCGACGGCGGCATCGAGCGCCGCCCTACCGTCGGCGGGCGTGGCGTCGGCAACCGCGCACAGCGTCGCTCCGGTAGCCGGGTCGATGACGTCGAAGGTCCCGCCGTCGGCCGCGTCGACCCACTTGCCGTCGATGAACAGCCGCTTTTCGACGGCTTTCACCACCTGGGCCTCGTGCTCGCTCATCCGTAGCCCCTTCCACCCCGCAGTGCCTGTCCGATACTCTGATTGTTGACAATCTACCCATCGATACGGCAAGGGGAAAGTCGTGGCCGAACTCTCGCAGATCCTCAAGCAGGCAACCGGTGTGCTCGCTGCTCGTGGAGAGGGCGTTCAGCTCTACGACGAAGACGATCGCCGGTACCTCGACTTCACCGCCGGGATCGGAGTGACGAGCACCGGGCACTGCCACCCCCGGGTGGTCGAAGCGGCGCAGCGACAAGTGGCGACGCTGATCCACGCGCAGTACACCACCGTGATGCACCGCCCCCTGCTCACCTTGGTCGAGCGGCTCGGCGAGGTGCTGCCACCGGGCCTGGACCGGATGTTCTTCGCGAATTCCGGCAGCGAGGCGATCGAGGCAGCGCTGCGGCTCAGCCGCCAGGCGACAGGCCGCCCGAATGTCATTGTCTTCCACGGTGGTTTCCACGGCAGAACGATCGGTGCGGCCTCGATGACCACCTCCGGCACCAAGTTCCGGTCGGGATTCAGTCCGCTGATGGGTGGCGTGCATGTCTCACCGTTCCCCGACCCCGGCCACTTCGGCTGGCCCGTCGAACAGGCCACCGACTTCGCGCTCGCCCAGCTCGACTACGTGCTGCAGACCTTGAGCGCGCCAGCCGATACGGCCGCGTTCTTCGTCGAGCCGGTGCTGGGCGAGGGCGGGTACGTGCCTGCGAACGAGCGATTCCTCGCCGGGCTGCGTGAGCGCGCCGACGCATACGGGATCCTGTTGGTGCTCGACGAGGTGCAGACCGGGTTCGGCCGGACCGGAAGGTTCTGGGGCGGTGACCATTTCAACGCCCGGCCCGACATCGTGGTCACGGCGAAGGGGCTGGCGTCGGGCTTCCCGCTGTCGGGGATCGCGGCGTCGTCAGCACTGATGGAGAAGGCCTGGCCGGGATCACAGGGCGGCACGTACGGCGCGAACGCGGTGGCCTGCGCCGCCGCCATTGCGACGCTCGACGTGATCCAAGATGAGCGCCTGGTCGAGAACTCGGCCGAGCGCGGAGCGCAGCTGAAGCAGGCGCTGCAGACGGTGGCAGACAAGCACGACCAGATCGCCGATGTCCGTGGCCTCGGCCTGATGATCGGGAACGAATTTCGCGACGCCGACGGCAAACCCGACCCGACGACGGCCGCTGCCGTTCAGCAGGAGGCTGCCAAGCGGGGGCTGCTGCTGTTGACCTGCGGTGCGTGGAGTCAGGTCGTGCGCTTCATCCCCGCACTTGTCGTGAACGCCGACGAGGTCGATGAAGCGGCCGGCATCTGGGCCGATGCCATGGGCGCCGTCGTCACCTGACGACGCCCACGGGTGACGAGCCCAGCGCTCAGGCCGGGGCAGGAACCGGGTTGTACGCCACCGGTGGTGGGGCCTCCTTGGTACCTGGGACGGCCCTGCCACCGATCGGACATCTGGTGGTCTCAGGGACCGTGATCAGAGCGATTGCGCCGATCACGCAGGCAGCCATCATGTAATACGCCGGAACAAGGCCGTCGCCCGTCCGACCGATGAGCCATTCGTTGACCGCAGGTGCGGTGCCACCGAAGAGCGAGGTGGACACGTTGTATGCGATCGCGAATCCGGCATACCGCACATGGGTGGGGAACATCGCCGGGAAGGTCGCCGAAATCGTCGCCAGCTGAGGCACATACAGCAGACCCAGAACGGCGAAGCCGATCACCGCTCCGGCTAGGCCCGTACCCATCAACAGGAACATCGGCACGCCGGCAACGAACAGGCCGGCTAGCGAGAACCACCACAGCGGCTTGCGCCCGATCCGATCAGAGAGCCCGCCGGCGAACGGCAGGAACACCATCATCGTGAGCATGCCGATGATCGGGACGACCAGCGACTGGTCGGCAGACAGGCCGATCTCGCCCTCCAAGTAGGTCGGCATGTAGCTGAGCAGGGTGTAGTTCACCACGTTGAGGGCGACAACCAGGCCACCCAGCCGCAGGATCGGCCGCCAGTAACCGGCGAGCAGATCCTTGAACTCGGTCGTGGTCTCGTGTTCCTGCTGGCCCTTGGCCTCCAGCTCACGGAATATCGGGGTGTCCTCTAGCCGGGTGCGCAAGTAGACGCCGACGAGGCCGAGTGGCGCGGCGACCAGGAACGGCAGCCGCCAACCCCATGCGTGCATCTGGTCGTCACCGAGCACCGTGGAGAATCCGAGCATCAGCAGCGCTCCGACCGAGAATCCGGCCAACGTGCCGAACTCGAGGAAGCTGCCGAGGAACCCACGACGCCGGCACGGCGCGTATTCCGCCATGAACGTCGCGGCGCCGCCGTACTCGCCGCCGGTGGAGAAGCCCTGGACCATGCGCAGCAGCACCAGCAGTATTGGCGCCCACAGCCCGATCGCGGCGTAGCTCGGCACGAGCCCGACGCACAGCGTCGCCCCGGCCATCATCAAGATGGTGATCGCCAGCACGCGCTTGCGGCCGAGCCGGTCACCAAGCGGACCCCAGACGAATCCACCGAGCGGCCGGACCAGGAACGAGACCGCGAACGTCATGAGCGCGAGCAGGGTCGCGGTCGCGGTGTCCCCGGGGAAGATCGCCGCGGATATATACGTCACGCCATAGGCGTAGATGCCGTAGTCGAACCATTCGGTCGCGTTGCCGATCGCCGATGCGGCGACCGCTTTCCTCACCACACTCGGGGGCGCCTCGGGCTCGGCGGTGGGCGGTTGAGCCTGTTCGGAGACCACGGGATCCTCCTCGTCGTCCATCGACCCTGAATCCCGCCGGTCATCTCACGAGCGGGGTGTGACCAACACCGCAAGAGTCAGGTCGTAGTTTTGTTGACAATCTGAAGATTGCCACGTTCAGTTGTGAACAGCAAGAGGTGACTGTTGGCCACCGGTTGACTTCCCGCTGCCGATCGCCCACAAACGGCGGCGGCGGGGGTTACAACGTGGTCAAGCCCAGCTGTGAGGCGGCCAGGCGTCGTGGGCTAGTCGATACGGATGACGTACGTGCCGTCTTCGTCCCGCTCGACCCGACGATCATTGGCGTTGACCCAGACAATGGGTTCGCCCGGTGTGCCGACGAACGCGTTCGTGATGCCGCCGCCCGGCTGTAGATAGACGCTCCACTCCTCGTGCGGCGAGAAGACGCTCAGCACCTCTTCGCCGGTTGCGCGACGAATCGAAAGCGTATGGGCGTTTTCGTCCTCCAATGCCGCATCTTCGGATTCGGACTCGTCCGCGAATTCATCGTCAAGGTTCAGGTCGTCATGCACGCGGGCCAGCGCAGCCATGTCGCGTTTCTCCAATACGGCCACCGCAAGGTCGCCGAAGCTGGCAGACATGAGCGTCAAACCCATTCCGGAGGGCTACACCAGCCTGACCCCGTTCCTGTGCATCGACGGTGCCGCGGCGGCCATCGACTTCTACGCAACCGTGTTCGGCGCCAAGGTCGTCGACCGGATGGACGGCGCGGGCGGCACGGTGGCGCACGCCGAACTGGACTTCGGCAACGGGCGCCTGCAACTCGGCGACCCTGCTGAGGCCTATCACATCGCCGCGCCCGATCCCACGGCGCCCGCCACCCATTCCGTCGCGTACTACTGCGAGGACGTCGACGCTGTCGTCGCCAAGGCCGAGCAGGCCGGAGCCACCATTCGCGAACCCGCGCAGACGTTTGTCACCGGCGATCGGTTCGCGTCGATCCTCGACCCGTTCGGCCAGCGCTGGACCGTGATGACCCGCGTCGAGGACGTCTCCGGAGAGGAACGCGACCGCCGCATAGCGGAGTGGGCGAAGGAGAACGTCGGCGGCTGAGCGATACCGTGGCGGGATGTCCTGTGTGTTCTGCGCCATCGTCGCCGATGAGGCCCCGGCCATCCGGATCTACGAGGACGACGACTACCTGGCCATCCTCGATATTCGACCGTTCACCCGCGGCCACACCCTGGTCATTCCCAAGCGCCACACCGTCGACCTGACCGACACCCCGCCGGACACGGTCGCCGCGCTGGTGCGCATCGGCCACCGCATTGCCCGGGCCGCCCGCCAGTCCGGGCTACACGCCGACGGCAACAATGTCGTCATCAACGATGGCCAGGCCGCCTTCCAG
>Ga0075418_10002211_pt1 | contig 22194 bp, 22 predicted proteins | sample SoiMetdeltSBSDD2_FD_81776 | JGI IMG/M metagenome (GOLD analysis project Ga0075418, IMG submission 81776) | Bulk soil microbial communities from a Populus tree surrounding site in Tennessee, USA - Soil MetaG P. deltoides SBSDD2 | ecosystem: Environmental > Terrestrial > Soil > Tree plantation...
CCTGGCTCGCGAATGGCGGGGTTCCAGGCCACTCCGCCGACGTCATAGCCCGAAGGCTCCAGCCAGACCGAACGGCCCTCTGTCGGCGACCATTTGACGATCTGGTTGATCTGGGTATCGGAGACCAGAAGGTAGCCGTTGTTGCCGCCAACCCAAACCGGCCCTTCGGCATGTAGGAAGCCGTCGGCGACCTTTTCCACCTTGGCGTCGGCGTCCATGAGGACGTCGAAGCGGGGATCAAGCCGGTTGACCTTGCCAGCCTCCGGGTAGGGCGGCTTGAAGTCCGTGGGAGGAGCCCCGAACACTGGGCCAGTCATCGGCTGGGGAGGCGCAGGCGGTGTCGCGGGCGCGGCCGGAGCGCCGGCGACCTGAGCCAGGGCGGCCGAGGGGACGGCGGCAACGAGGGCTGCGAGCAAGCTGCGACGAGAAATCTGGTTCGGCATGGATGTGTCCTCACGCTCTTGTTTGCTATCGGCGCCAACCCTAAGTGGAGATTGCGAAGGAGTCAATGCCATTCGTACTTGAAATTCGGTGGCGGCGAATGTCGCGCGGAAATGGAACTCGCTTGCGAGCGCTGCGACTTGCACCCTGAAATGCTCACGAAAATCGATTTTCGATAGACGTAGGCAGAGAGAAATCGTCTCCGCAATGAACCCGCAATAATCTTAGGAAAACTCAGAAGATTAGATTGGCGGAGAGAGTGGGATTCGAACTTTCCCGGGTCCAATGGAATCTGTAACTTACAGATTCTAACGTCCCAGGGTTACCGTGAATGCCAGCGATGCCGTCGCGCATTGCCCGGCATTGCCCGCGGGCTCCGACGGAATCCTAGATGCCACCTCACCTCCGTTGCTGCCGAATCACGCAAGGGACAAGAACGGTGTCGTGAAGCGCTATATCAACGTGGAGTTCCGCGCCGGCGCATCTGTCGATGGTGAAAGCCATCTCGCTCCTATCCACAGTCACCAGTGTTGCAGAAATGCCCAGATAGGCATCTCCAAGACGCTGGCTTGGTCCGTGCTCGCCGGTCCGTGCGTAGAATTTGACGATGCGCCCGCCCGACAGCTTCGGCGAGTTCGAGGCGACCAGCCTCTTCTGCCCAAGGTGTCGCCGCGCGACCCCGACGCGGCGGAAGCTCCTGCTCGTTCTACCGAGCGGCAACAAGTTCGATTACGTTTGTGCCGAATGCGGGACCGCAGTGGGTGGCAAGATGGACAACGACGCCTCCGAGTTCTACCGGACGGCTCCGCCGCCACCTGTGCCCCGCCGCAGGCATCGCTCGTAACCCCAACTTCGCGAACACCACCTCCACGGCAGCCTACGCCGTGTCCGTTATCTAGGAGGACTGATTCACGCGTCGCGTACATGGCTTCGCGTTTCGCGGCACAGGCATTAGGCAATCGCCTGCGCCCATCAGTGGCAGCGTATACGACTGCAGCAAGTCGGTACAGCGCTTCAGGTCACGCGTATGCTCACTCTTGGGGATGCGCAGCCAACGTCACTCGTGAACAGCCGCAGCTGCTTCTCGACTCCGGGTCAAGCGCCAACGTTGGTGATTCCATCGCTGCCTTGTAGTGTCTGTTCGGGGCGGACTTGCACCTGCACCCCGGTCTCCCGAACGGAGTCATCGGACACGCGTGACGGCGGGACCTGCGCCAACAACGTGAGGAGTTCTGCGGGTTGGACCGGCTTGACCAAGTGGCAGTCGAAACCGGCCTGAGTGGTTGCCACCCGATCGCCGCTTCGGCCGTAGCCTGTCAGCGCGATCAGATGCACGCCTGCGTGTCGCGGATTCGCGCGAATGCGGCGGGCCACTTCGAGCCCGTCCATCTCGGGGAGACCCACGTCGAGGATGACGACATCCGGGGCGACGGCATCAATTGTCCGAAGGCCAGCCAGGCCATCCGCCGCGTCGTAGCACACGAGTCCTGCCTGTCGGAGCATCGCGCAGAGCATTTCTCGGCTGTCCGCGTTGTCCTCTACGATGACGATCTTCATGCCAGACGGTGGTGTTGGCAATGGCACGCCGTCCTGCGTACGCGCCGGCTCGGACAGCGTGGTCAACGGCAACCGTACCGCGAACTCGCTTCCGGTCCCGTCACCGTCGCTGACCGCCGTTACCGTGCCACCGTGCAGCTCCACGAGCGCGCGCACGAGCGTGAGACCGACGCCGAGCCCGCCGTTGGAATGATCAAGCGTGTGGCGAGCCTGCACGAAGAGATCGAAGACAGAGTCGAGCATCTGCGGCGAGATACCGGCGCCGTTGTCCTTGACGCGGATGACCGCTCCGTTGGGCTCGCGTCGAACCTGCAGGGAAACAGCACCTCCGCGCGGAGTGTACTTCACCGCGTTGCTGAGCAGGTTGATGTGAACCTGTTGAAGGCGGGCGGCATCGCCGTGGACCCACACGGGCTCAGCGTCTAGATCCACGGTAAAGTTCAACCCTTTCTCATCCATCTGTGAGCGAACAGCGTCAGCGGCCTCGGCGCTGATCAGACGCAGATCGACCACGCGTCGACGCAACTCGATCTTGTTCTGCGTAACGCGGCTCGCCTCCAAGAGATCGTCGAGCAGCCGCGCCATCTGCCGCGACTGGCGTTCGAGCACGCTCACCGTCTTCTCCTGCAGCCGGCTCTGGGGTTCAGCGCTCTTCAGCATCGACGTCGCTGTCACGACGGCGCCAAGCGGGTTGCGAAGCTCGTGGGAAAGCATCGCCAAGAACTGGTCGCGCCGGCGCACCTCCTCGTCAATCTTGGCGCGTGCCCGTACCTGTTCCGTGACGTCACGGAAGATGGCGATGACACCGACGATCGCATCGTCTCGATCGACCAGCGGGAGGCGTGTCACCATGTCCCACGCTTCGCTCCCATTCGCGGCCTTCCTACGCTCCAGGCGATAGTGCTGTGGCCGGCCAGAGCGGAGCACGGCTTCGTCTTCGTGGTGTAGGGCTATCGCCGTGTCTTTGTCCGCGAGATCGAACGCCGTCTTGCCGATCGCGTCCGCTGGATCGGGGACACCCAGCCGTGCGGCCATGGCATGGTTGAACCGAATGAACCGCCCGCGTGTGTCCTTGAAATAGATGGCATCGGGGACGCTGCGCAGGAGGCTGTTCAGCAGATACCGCTCGTGGAAGAGCGCATCCTCCGCCGCCTTGAGTCCGCTCACGTCGATGAGCGTGAGGACGACGCCGTCGGCGACGCCCTTCGCCCGATACGGAAGCAGCCGCAGGAAGAACGACTTGCCGTGCGGATCGACGATATCGCGCTCGATAGACTGGGACGAAGCCACGACCTGCCTCAGGTCGGCGACGAGATCCGGGTAATGCATCTTGTGGGCAAACGTCTCGATCGGACGGCCGACGTCGTGCGGCAGCAGGCCGAATGTGTCGGCGATCTGGGGTGTGAACTTGCGAATCCGCAGTTGTCCGTCCAGAAAAATGGTCCCAACCTCGGTGCTGGCGAGGAGGTTGTCCATGTCGTTGGTGAGCTCGGTCAACTCTGCGATCTTCCGCTGATACTCCGCGTTGACCGTGTAGAGCTCTTCGTTCACACTCTGCAATTCTTCGTTCGTGCTCTGCAGCTCTTCATTCGACGACTGCAGCTCTTCGTTCGATGCCTGCAGTTCCTCGTTGCTCGCCTCGAGCTGCTCGATGGCTGCTTGCAGGCTTTCCTTGGTTGTGCCTAGTTCCGCTTCCAGCGCTGCGAGCTGCTGTTGCGATACCTGATCGACGTCAATCTGAATCGGAGGGGCGGTCGCAGGCCGACGCTCGGGTTCGTGCGATTCGAACGACACGACGAGGTGTCTCGGTGCCGTCGTGCGCCCGGCGATCGGACGAATCGTCACGCGGTGGATGCGGTCGTCTCCCCGGAAGCGGACGCCGTTGAACACGACCGCCGACCCCTCGACCAAGGCGCGCTTGATTCCACCGGCGAGAATCATCTTCAGCTCGGTGTCGACCAGGTCCTGCACGTCCAGACTCTGGCGGCCGTCGCGCATGCGAAGGAACCGCGCCGCGCCGCCAAGCACGTGCACGAGCTCCCCGCGATCACTCACGATCAAGCTGGGTGGCATCGTTTCTTCGAGCAGCGCGTCGTAGACCGACAACAGCTGCCCGAGGGAATGCCGGACAGGGGGCAACACGGGCGAGATCGCCGCGCTCCGCTCCGTCGTAGACAGGGCTGGCCGTTGCCGGACGTCGACGGGCATCCGCACCTCGCCCGCTTTTCGATACAACTGCCAATGTTTGTCGACGATGTCGAAACCGTCTGCCAGCGACCCGAGGCTCTCCGAAGGGCCCAGGAACAACACGCCGTTTTGCGTCAGCGCGAAATGGAAGAAGGACAGGATGCGCTGCTGGGCGGGCGGCTGCAGGTAAATGAGCAAATTCCGGCAGGTGATGAGGTCGAGACGGGTAAACGGTGCATCGCTGATCACATTGTGCTGCGCGAAGACGATCATTTGCCGCAGCTCGGGCACTACCTGATAGCTGTTGCCGTTCTGAATGAAGTACCGCGCCAACCGGTCGGCTGAGACGTTCGACACGGCTTCCTCGTCGTACGCCGCGACGGCGGCCCGCTCGAGCGATCCGCGGTGCACATCGGTCGCGAAGATCTTGACCGGCCGTTCTCCGTGGATCGCCATCAGGTCCTGCAGGAGGATCGCCAAAGAGTAGGCCTCTTCTCCGGTCGCACAGCCTGCGACCCAGAGGCGCAACGGGGCGTTGCGCGGCTCCCGTGTCAACAAGTCAGGAAGCACTTGTTGCTCGAGCACGTCGAAGGCGTCCGGATCGCGAAAGAACCGCGTGACGCCGATCAGCAGATCGCGATACAGCGCGTCAAGCTCGTCACGCTCCGACCGCAGACGCGCCAGGTATTCGTCGACGTTCGGAGATTGCGCCAGGGCCAACCGCCGCTCGATGCGTCGGGTCACCGTGCTCGGTTTGTAGTGATTGAAATCGATACCGAACTCGGTTTCGAGGACTCGATACAGAGCGTCGATACCACGAGCCTGCGGCGGCTCGCTTTCAGCCGCGTCAGGCATCACGGCGGATCGACGTCGTGCATGATCGAGCAGCGTGCGCGGCATATCCTGCGGCGGGAGGGCATGATGGACGACGCCGGTCTCGATGGCGGCTTTTGGCATGCCGTCAAACTGCGCGGTCTCGAGATCTTGAGCGAGGACCAGGCCGCCCGCTTCGCAGACATGACGAATCCCTCGCGAGCCGTCACTGCCTCCCCCGGACAAGACGATCGCGATGGCTCCAGCCCCGCGATCCTGCGCGAGCGATCGGAAGAACACGTCAATCGGCAGCGTTAGTTCCTGCTGTCGATCGCGCTCGCTGAGCAGCAGACGGCCACCGGAGATAATCATCTCCTTCTTTGCTGGAATGAGATACACGTGGTCGGCCTGCACCGGCATCCCATCTTCCACGAGATGGATGGGCAGCAGCGTATGCCGTGCAAGGAGCTCGTCCATCAGGCTTTTGAAATCCGGTGACAGGTGTTGAACGATGACAAACGCCATCCCGGTGGCTTTAGGCAGGTTGTCGAAAAACCGCACCAGGGGATCGAGCCCGCCGGCGGACGCGCCGATGCCAACCACGAACGTCGGCGAGGCGTTGGTTGTGTCAACTAACGGCGATTCCGGCGCGGGTATCTCCTCACGTCGGCGAACAGGCTCTTGCGACGACATCACAGCACTCCGCGAGCATTCAGTCACGCAACCTGCCTGGCGTGTGACGCAAATGGTGTGCCCACATGAGGTGGCGCCGGGAGACGGAGATGATAAGCCATTGAAGACGAAGAGTTAGCTCCGCGACAGCCATTGCACGAGCGGTGAGAAAGGTGCAAAAAAACGCTTCAACTGCTGGCAAGTGTTACGGCTGTTACCTATGAACTGGCTGGCGGCCGACCGTCGTCGACTCGACGCGGGAGGGCCGCGGGTGAGCGTAACTCTCGGCAAGACCGTCGAGTGCACGCAACGCTCGCAAGGGCCCTACGGCATGGCCGTCAAGCGAGTACGTCATATGAAACTCAGCGCTCCTAATCCATTACTAGCCGCGTCAACGCGGTTCGCGAGACAGCTGATAGTGGTCACACGCAGGATTCATGCAGAACCAACCCGACACGTATCGGAGACGTTCCCTCCCAATTGCTTCCTGCGTAACATCTGATGCGAGCATGGGCCAGCGTTCTCGATAGACGACGGTGCCGCCGCAGCACGCACACTTGCTCTGGGTGACTGCGGGCGTGGGCGACGATACCCCATCATGATGGAGTACATCAGCCGGACTCGCCTCCGCAGACTGGGGAAGGCACTGTGACATCTTCCGCACTGACCCCGGCAGAAGTCGTTCAATCGCAGCATTGAGCACGGAGCCTGACACCGGTTTTTCGAGAAACGTATCCGCTCCTGCCTTGAGGGACACGTCCGCGTCGTGAGGCCGCGACACAGTCGTCAGCACGATGATTCCGACCGTCGACGTCCGCGGGTGGCTTCTCAGCCGGCGCGTCAATTCAAGACCGCTGATTGAGCCCGTGATGCGCACATCCGTTACCACGATGTCGGGCGGGCGGGTCGTTGCGATCTGGTAAGCCGCAACGGAATCCTCCGGGATGATCACGCGGTGGCCGGCCGCGCGCAGCGTGCGCGCGTACAGTTCGCGCTCCTCGAAGGTGTCATTCACCAACAGAACAGATGACGTGAGCAAACCCGGGGTCGCCATACATTCCGTCCGAATAATTGGCCGTCACGAAGGCTCAGTAATGCATCGGACCCTTTCTACAAACTCGCGAATTCACGCCGCGTCCCGACGGGCGTCTTCGAGCCGCTAACCGAAGACGCCCTGCGAGTGTTCCTGATCGCCGTTCAACAGGTTTTCGACGTCAAGCGTCCAGAAGTCGGTCCTCACACACGTCGATCTGGAAGCCGGCCTTCAGTTGGTCGTCGACCCGTAGGGCTTCACCGCCACGACGGCCTCGGCTTCCGTCGACGGGCGGTGGCGCGACGTCACGGTGAGCCATTGACCTGGCTTCACGTCTTTGATGGCCGACAAGCTGCCCTCCGGTACCTTCACGCGCATCGTCAGGTATTGATTGGGTGTCTCGGTGGAGACGAGCTCAGCTGGCATCACGAGGTCTTCGTCGATCTTGTTCCCGGTCGATGCGCGTCGGACCTGTCTCACGGCGTCGCTGTAATCGTGAATCCCGGACCAGACGATCCACACCTTCTCCCCGGGCCTGAACTGCTTCACCTCGGATACGGCTTCCTGGTACGCGATCCGTGACTTCACGGTCAGCGTTGAGGCCGTCGAGTCGACTGCGACGAGCTCACCGCTCCACTGATAGGTGTCTCCCTTCCGATCGCCGGATTGCGCCGCGCCGATCGGAGACGTGGCGAGCCACAACATCGCGACAATGCTGGTTATTGTTCTCCCTTCTCTCAACATGACTACCCTCCCCGTTATTTCACCCCCAGGCCGCGCGGCGGCTGAGGGAACTTATCCATCATCCATGTCTCCCGCGCTCTACGGTCAGCACTTCCACGCTGCGAGCTTCCGCGTCGACACCCCGCCCACTCAGCTGGGCGTGGTGGCGATCAAGCAGCCACAGTTCTGGAATCAGCGTGGCCTCGATTTCCCCGCGATGGAAGACACGGACCACGCCGCTTTCGGATACAACAATCGCGAGAGTGCCCAGCCTCTGCGAGATCGACGCGGCGGCGAGGTGTCGGCTCCCAAGCCCCAGTGGCAGATCGATCTGCTCGACTGATGCGTCCAGATATCGACACGCGGCGACTACCGTTCCCGTGTCGGAGACGACGAATGCCCCATCGAGCTGCGCCAGCTCTTTGATCGTGCCGCGTAGATTTGGATCGGTGATGTGCGTGCGAGCCGGTGCATGAGCCGCTAGAGGATCGAGAATGAGCGGCCGCGAGGCGGCGAGCACGGCTTCAGCCTTGCCCAGCGTGAACAGCGTCCCGATTCGGCGGCCTTCACGGCCTTCACGCGCTATCTCGAGGGCCAGTTCCACGGTCTGCTCGAGGACAGCCGGGTCACACCAGGGAATCGCGGCACACAGTTTCTTGAGAACGGCAATCGTCATCGCACACCGTCCTCTCGTGGACCTTCACTCGGTGATCGCACCTCACTCGTGACCGCGCAAGCCAAGCCGAAGATGCGTGTACTCAGCATGATTGGTCCTCGTTGTCTGTGTGATGGTGCGTCGCTCTGCAAAGCAGCTCTGTGGAATTGCGAAGCTGCCCGGGCGACGGAACGTGACGATCGGCACGCGGCGTCACCGCCGACGCGCCTCGACGGGGCTCAGACGTGTTGAGCCCCATCGAGTGTGCCGTCAATGGGAACGGGCAGCGAAGGAGGTCGGCGTGTGACCTGTCAGCCGGCTACGTTCCTGTCCGCACCCGTGGCAAATCCTCAATCCCTCGGAGCTGTGTTACCTCGCGCCCACCAGTCGCTTCTGATCCTCGACCTCCGTCTCAATCTGGATGCGCCGCGGCTTGACGCTCTCCTTCAGCGGCACGGTCAGTCGCAGCATGCCGTGGCGATGCGACGCGGTGAGTTTCTCCAGATCCAGGAACTCGGGGATCGTGAAGGTCTGTTCGTAGCGCGTGGGGTTGTTGTCCTTCTCGTCGCTCGGGATCTCAGCGCGAATGCTGAGAGTCTTGCCGGCAACTTCCAGGTTGACATCCTTCGGATCGATGCCCGGCAGGGGGATGTCGATGCGCCAGCCGTCTTCGGTCGGATTCACCTGGAACGAGGGTGACGAACCGGCAGCGGTGGCAGCGGTGCGGGTCGGCAGATCGCTCCAGAACTGGTTGAAGAGACGATCTACCTCCCGCTGGAAATTGAACACGTCATCGAACGAGTTCCAACGGGTCAGACCAAACATGGCGGAAACCTCCTTGCTGAAAATCCTCCGACCGGCTTTATACAGATATGCTTGTAATGTTGTCAAGTACATTTAGTCTAAAAACATCACATATGACGACGTCGACTTGGAACTGGTTTGGACTGCCGGGCTCCTAAGGCAGTTCGGTTCGGTCTGCTAACTATTTGTGTGTGAGTTAGTTATTGGTCAGAAGCGGTCAGGAAAGATGTCGAGCTGGAGGTTAGCGCTAGCGCCTGTACCAGAACCAGTCGTCCCTCATGGAACCGAAGAGCTCGTCAAAGAATTCTTCGAAGAAGACTCGGCTCGTGACTGTTACTCGCCGGTTGGGGAAACCAAAGGAGACTGTGCGCGACGTGAAGATAGGTTCAGCGACGGACCTCGAACCAATCGGCTCCGCGATGATGGTCGGCCTCAGCCGCGAGCCGCGCAAGTCGCGATCGTAGAGCCGTCGACGGTCAGGGTCGCTCAGTGTTTCGTACGCCTCGAGCGCTCGCCGGAATTCATCGGTCGACGAACCTGTCCCGGCGTCGGGATGGTAGCGCCGAGCCAGCGCTCGAAACGCGCTGCGGATCGTGTCGCTATCTGCGTCCTCTGCGATGCCGAGCACAACGTAGTAGTTCATCGTGCTCATCGGCGATAGGCCTCCTAGCCTTAACTACCTTTAGCACAGAATCCCGCTCTCTGACGAGCGGTGCAGCGCAATGCTGGACCACGGCGAACGCTTGCGAATGTGCACCCGCTCCTGAACGAAACGCTCGCCTACGAATCGAGCCCCGCTCGTTACGGAGTTGTCGATACGCGAGATACGACTCCTGGCCGGCAGCTACATAGTCAATGAAGCCGAGAGCGGTCGCAGCCTCGGAAGCGAGGCGACGCTTGTAGGAAGAGGCCCGTGAAGAACAACGTGAAATCCGCAACGTGTTTGCGGACTTCTCGCTCGCGATCGAAAGGCGATGCCTCGAGGAGCAGGGATTCGACGAGTGTCTCGGCGACTTCCTTGACGCGACGCCTTCGCGCGTCCCGGATGCAGTACGCGTGGTCAACGTGCATGAAGTCCGTCAGGATCACCACCACACCTTACGCTGGCGGAACCCGCACCGATGCCTCCGCGGCGTTCGCCGCAGTTGTCACCTCCTCGCTGAGACGCGCAGTTTCCTCGAGGATCGCGGTCGTATAGAGGATGTCCGTCAAACTACTGAGTCTCATTTCCAGGTTCGATCGTGCCCCGGTGAACCCGGCACGCAGCAGTGTGACACCAAGTTCCACCTCCGCGGCCGCGGCACGAGTGCAGTGCTTGGCGACTGTTCGCGCGTGTTGAAGACCGAGTGCGCACAGTCGTATGACCTCGAGGGGAACGTCTGCTGCAGCGCGCAGCGAAAGTTGTAACGCGGCTTCCTTTTCCGTCCGCTGTGTGGTACTGCCTTGCGGCATGTTCCGCGCAGCGTAGATCTTGACGACGGTTTCTGTTTCGATCGTCTCCAGCAATTGTTCTTGGACGTCAGCCAAGGCTGTGCTCGCGGAGATTAGTGCTGTTCGATCCGTAGCGGAATCTGACCGTGTCTTGGGGTGCGCCGCTACCATCAGCAACAGCGACGTGCCCAGCCCGCCCGCGACTGCCGCAGCCGACACCGCTCCGTGCGCTGATTCGGCAGACGACAGTGCAGCCAGGAACTCACGCAGTGAAGCGTCGATCGATTCTCGTGGCCGCGCCATAATTGATACCTCAAGAGTTAGCCGTCAGATGGCACGTTGAGCGGCAAACCAATCAGGAAGCTCCGTTGTCTGGCAAAGCACGAGCCCGCACGCCGCACAACATATCCGAGGGCTTCGAACATCATACGTGTCAGTAGAAATGGCACTCGCACGCTTCCGTCAACGAGCCTTACCTCTGCCGATCATGTCGAGGAATCTGCTACAGTCGATCAATGCTCAGCCCTCTCCTTCCGGAGCCACCCGCCCCATTCGTATTTGCCAGTTCCGTCGACGACCTTGGCAACGTGCGCCAGACCCGTGTTCGCCCGAACGATCCGGTAAGCGCAGATCCCCTCACGATCCTCGTAGTCGATGATGACCTCGCGAATCTTGCGCTTGCCCAGGCGTTGCTCGAGGCGGAGGGCTACAACGTGTGGGGCGCGACGGATGGAAAATCCATGTTTGCGCGACTGCAGGGCGGCACGCCCGCACTGATCCTCATGGATATCCAGCTGCCTGAAGTGGATGGGTGGGAGTTGACCCGGCAGTTGAAAGCGGACCCCGCGACGCGCGATATCCCTGTGATCGCGATTACCGCGTACGGTCAAACTGGAGACGAGTTGAAAGCACGCGAGGCAGGGTTTGTGGAGTTTCTGGCGAAACCAATCAGCACGCGCCAGCTGCCGAACATCATCCGCCGGCACTTGCCAGGACGCTGATCCCTAACTCGCTTTCTCGATCGCCTTGCGTACCGCCGCGGCGAGCATCTGCGGTGTGACAGGCTTTTCCAGAAACCCATCGCATCCTGCGGCGCGCACTTCCGCTTCCGACCACCGTTCGCTGAAGGCGGTGAAGGCGATTATGGGCAGCTCGCGCGTCGCGATATTCGCTTTCAGCCGCCGTGCGAATTCCAGGCCGTTATCCAGGCCGTGGAGCTGGATGTCCAGCAGGATGACGTCCGGCGTCCATCCCTTGAGGATCTCGAGCGCCTCGATTGGTTCCGTCGCCTTGCGTGTTTCGATACCTGCCGTATCGAACACGGCATGCATTAAGGCGAGGGTCGCGGGATCATCATCGACAATCAGCACGGCCCTCATCGTGCGCTCGCCATAACCGGCTTCGTGATATCCGCCGACGTGGCGGTCACGTGCCGAGGCAGCGTCGCGAAGAACGTGCTGCCGACACCGAACACGCTCGACACGCCGACCGTTCCTCCCTGAGCCTCGACGAGTCGCTTCGTCAACGCGAGTCCGAGACCCGAGCCCCCGAACTTCTTGGCCGTGCTGGCGTCCAGCTGCTGAAACTCGATGAACAGCCGGTGTGTATCCTCGGGCTTGATGCCTATGCCTGTGTCCTCCACCTCAATGCGAAACCACTCGTCGGTGGTAGGTGTCATGCGCAATTCGACGCGCCCCCCTTCTGGACTGAACTTCACCGCGTTCGACAAGTAGTTGTATAGCAACTGCTTGAGCCGCATGGGATCGAGGTAGACGATGCCGATCGCGGGATCCACGTGGGTGGTCATCTGGATGTCTCGTTTGGAGGCGAGGCCTTTGAGGATCGCGATCGTCTCGCACACCACTTGCGTCAAATCGACGTGCTCGGGCTCGAAATTGATTTTGCCCGACTCAACTTTGGCGAGGTCGAGGATGTCGTTAATCAGCTGCAGGAGATGTTGCGCGCTGCTGTGCATGATGTGCCCGAACTCCTGGTAGCGCGGGGGCAACGGCCCGAACCGCGCGTCCGCGATCAATTCCGCGAAGCCGACCAGTGAATTGAGCGGCGTCCGCAGCTCGTGCGACATGTTCGCGACAAACTCGCTCTTGAGGCGTGCCGCCTCCTGGATGCGGCGGTTCTGGGCTTCGAGCACCTGGCGACGCGCTATCTCCTCATTCGCCGTGGCCATGCGCCGCTCTTCGACGAGCCGCTTCTGCTCGCGAATGTCGCGCGCGATTTTCGACGCACCGACGATGTGACCACGTTCGTCTCGGATCGGCGATACCGTCAGCGAGATGTCGATGATGCTACCGTCCTTCGCCTGTCGCTGCGTCTCGAAGTGGTCGACGATGACGCCGGCGCGAATCTTTGCGAGCACATCATCTTCTTCTGTTTGCCGTGCCGCGGGGATGATCTTTCTGATCGACTGCCCGACCATCTCCTCCGCCGTGAATCCAAACAACCGTTCTGCGGCGGGATTCCACGACTGCACAATGCCGTCGAGGTTCTTGCTGATGATGACGTCGTCGGACGAGGCGACCACCGCGCGAAGATGCAGGGCGGCAGCCTCGAGACGCCGCCGATTGCCATTGTCAGTGTAAATCCGCGAGACGCCGACAATGGCGCCGCCGGCGTCGCGGATCGGCGACATGGCCACGGACACCTCGATCGACTCTTGGCTCTTGGTAAGTACCACCCGCTCGACCAAGGTCACGCCGTCGCCATTCTGGATACACGCGATTGCGTCGGCTTCGTCGGCGTGGTCGTCGAGCAACAGCATCGAGATGTGACGCCCGAGGGCATCGTCGGCGCGGTAGCCGAACAGGCGTTCCGCCGCCGCATTCCAGACCGTGATGACGCCTTCGCAATCGGTGCCGACAATCGCGGCGCCGGCCGAAGCGATCAGCGACGCTGCGTAATCATCTCTGTCGGACAAGTGCTCAGCCTATCACGCGGCCGGAGAGTGCTAGCTGAGCTTGAGGCCCTCCCTGAGACGAGGACGTCGCTCGTTATACTGCTGTCCCATGACAACACCTGGTGAGGATCCGATCGCGACCCTCGCAACCCTTGAAACGCAGCGGCACGTTTGCTGGTTTTACGACTCGGGCAGCGAACGAATGGAGGTCGCGAGTGAGTTTCTGCGTGGCGGTCTCGATTCGGGACAACGAGCCATCTACATTTGCTGCGAAGAGCGTCCGGACGAGGTACAGCAGCAGCTGACGCACCGAGGGATTCCGGTCGCGCAGGCCGAAGCCGCGGGTTCATTAGTGATTGGGACGGCGTCAGAGACGTACCTGAAAGACGGGGTCTTTTTGACTGAACGGATGCTGACCCTCCTGAACGAGACCGTCGAGGGCGCGCTGAATGATGGATTCGTCGGCGTCCGGGTGTGCGCCGACATGTCTTGGGGTGCTGGACATGGCGGCCGTGGAAGACGTGTTGGCGTACGAAGCGCTGTGCAATCAGTTCGTCACCTCGTGCCGTGCCACGGGCCTATGTCTATTTGATCGCGCCAGATTTCCGCCTGCCTGCTCGAAGGCTTTGGCAAGAGACACTCCTGGACGGGCGCGAGAACGGGTATCGGCGCCAATCCTCACTATGAACCGAGCTTCGAGTAGGGCGATCTCTAGGGGGCACTAACCAGCGCGCGTCGAACCCACGCGACATTGAAACCACTCGATGTGGGAACGCTATATGGAGCTGTATGGAGATGGCGGAGAGAGTGGGATTCGAGCCCCCCCCGCTTCCTTTACCTTCTGTAACTTGCAGATTTCAAAAGACCGACGTTACCGGTAATGCCACGCATGCCGTGGCGCATTGCCCGCTGTTGCCCGCGGGCTCTGCCGTTCAGAATCCTCGATGGGACGCAGCTTCGATCACAGAAAGCCTATTTCCGTCCGAAAATCGCTCGTGAAATCGAGCCGGCCTTTATGCGGCCCCGTAGCTCGGTTGGATAGAGCACCGGTCTTCTAAGCCTCCGGACATGAGCGGAGACAGCCTCGCGAAAGCCAGGCAGCTGTCCGAAAGAACGCGTCCTGACCCAACCCGGACGTGGGGGGTGGTGTCTATACGCAGTGTGACGGACGAGGAGCTGGTCCTGCTGGCGCAGCAGGGTGACACGTCCGCATTCGACCAGCTCGTGATTCGCCATGAGGGATCGGTTTATAGAGCAGCACTGGCTGCCCTGAGGGCGCCAGAGGATGCGAAAGACGTCGCACAGGACGCCTTTGTGATCGCGTGGTCCAAGTTACGACGGTTCCGGGGTGACTCGTCGTTCAAGACTTGGCTCCTGACCATTACCTGGAATCGCGCGATCAACCACCGGCGGATGCAGCTGAAGTGGTGGAGGCGCAGTTCTGTGAGTGATGTTCGCCTCGTCGCCGCTGGCGAAGCGCCCGACACGGACCTGCGGACCCGTCGGTTACGTCGGGATATCGAACAGGCGATCGAGGCGCTAACGCCGAAACTGCGGGATGCATTCCTCTTGGTGCAAAGCGAGGAGTACGAATACAAGAACATCGCTGCGATGCTTGGAATCAGCGAGGGAACTGTGAAGTGGCGCGTGTCCGAGGCACGACGACAGATCAAGGAGCAATTGGCGGAGCTGGGATACCTCGATGCGCGATGAATTTCGATCCGGGATTGATGACGAGATTGATGCCGTAGCGCGGGCATTGACGGCAGTGCCGCCGCGTGGAGAGTTCCGTACCGCCATTCAGTCTCGCCTGAGAGAACGTCGGCGCGGCGGTGTGAACCATCGTTGGTACGCCGCAGCGGCCGCAGGGGCCGCGATCATTGGAGTGATCATCGCGTTGTCTCACAAGGAGCGACCCGACACTTCGATACCGCGGGAGAATGTCGTGACAGAGACGGCGGTGAATGGGCCGCCACCGATTGTGACTCCGCCTTCGGCGAGATCGGTGCCGGTGAAACGTTACCAGCAACCTACCAGCGTCCTGGCACCAGTAGCGCTACTGGACGAGCCGACGCCAATCTCGGATCCGCTGGTGGTGGAGTCACTGGAACTTCCGCCGCTCGACGTGGATGGATTCGATGTTCCAGCCTTGAGCGTCGAGACACTCCAGATCGACCCCGTATCGCTTCAGTGACAGAAGGAGTGGAGATGAAGACTGTCATCGTTGCCCTGGTAATTGCCGTTAGTGTTCTCACACAAGCAAATGCTCAGGGTCGTCAGGCCGGACCGCCTCCACCGGCCACGCCTACGCCGCCGCCACAACAACCGGCGACTCCTCCGCCGCCACCACCAGCCGCTGTCAATGTGCGCATCGACGTGACGTTGATTGACGAAGGAGGTCCTCAGACGCTACGCGAGAGCGTCTCGCTTACAACGACTGATCGTCAAGAAGCCGTGTCCCGTTCAGAGGCGGAAGTCAACGGAAATGTCATGCCTACGATCTTGAACGTGGATGCCACCCCGCAGGTGTCCGGCCTACCGACGGGAAAGATCCGGCTGCGAATGAGTTTGGATTATCTGCCGAAATGGATTGAGAACCAGCCACTCGGCAGTCGTACGCGGACACGGTCGAGCTTCGCCGTTGTCCTTGACGATGCGAAGAGCATGGTAGTGGCGAACATCTCGGACCCCGCAACGGACCGACGGGTTCGCGTCGAAGTCATCGCGACGATTCTCAAATAAACAACAATTGGCGGCCGGGACCGTCGGCGGGTTGGATCAACTGAAATCCGCGCTTTGCCCGCGGACAGCGCTACGTGACGGGCCGTGTGCTCATCGGACTCGGCGCAGCGACGGCATTCGCGGGGCGGCAAAAAATAGCCGGGAACTCGGCTACGACAACTTCAACGCTGCCATGTCGACGCTTCCTCATTACCGCATCTGTTCTCGGCTTAGTCTTCAATGCGACGCCAGGCCCGGTTTCCGCTGAGACCGTTCGGCGGGGTGTTCGTGGAGGGTTCCGGTCCGCACTGGCCGTGCGACCGGGTCGTGCTTGTGCGATCGCTTTCCTCCAGAGAGTCGGTCGCTGGGCAGGAACGAAACCGTCGAGCCATTCCACTTCACAGCGTAATCGCCGGTGAACGTCATGCCTACGGCCGCCGTCCAGATGCAGAAAGCCGGCCCCGTGTTGCCGATGGTCTCAGAAGTCACGGTCCAACCAGCGGACGATGCTGAAGGCACGGGCGGCGGGTTCGGCGGTGATGTCGTGTTCGGCGTTGGCGAGAGGATTGGGGCCGCGCTGCAGGCGCCTACGCATACGGCGACGGTTGCGAGGAGCAGCACCAACCGTGTCATAGAGGCGCTTCCTCCAGAGCAGAGGCATCCTACGCCGTCAGCACTCGCGGTGGCAAGCCAGTGACGGCGACGTCGCAAGCCAGCGGCTGCTAGCGTGGCACTGTCTCAGTTTGAATGGTAGGAAGCCGGGACCGCTCTAGCCGGTCTTACCCCTGACTAACTTGCAGCCGGTCTTAGACCCCAGACGTAAAACGATCCCGGCGTTTAGGTGCATCGGTCGATGTGACAGCGCTAATTAGCTGAGCGATAGCGAATTAGTGAAACCGGTCTTCGCCCCAGATTATTGACATTGCTTCCGATCACGTAATGCGGCAGGTAATTGCCGAAAAAACAGCGAAACAGCGGCGAAATCCGCGGACGGCGGTTTCCGCTTTCAAATCCGCCGCATGCGATACTGAAGCATGCCTAAGCGGTCACGCAAGGAAATCTCCGACCCAAACAAGAGCGCGGCACACGTACTGAAGCAAATGTTCAAGCAGGCTGAGTCCGAAGGGAAAGACCCGTTAGCCGTCGCGCTGGGACGGCGTGGCGGCTTGAAAGGCGGCAAGGCGAGAGCTGAGAAGCTTTCTGTTGAGGAACGTTCCGAGAGCGCCAGGAAGGCCGCAAAGGCGCGGTGGGGAACGCGGAAAAAGACCGCATAAAAGGCAAAAGGCCGGAAGCTTTCGCATCCGGCCCCCCGCCCTAAGTCCCGACGTCGAGATCTAAGGCCATTCGGCCCGTTCACTCAGTCGTCAGAGCTTGTCTCTGCTTCGATCACTGTATCGGATCGATAGCTGCGGCTCAATAAAAAGGGCACTGTCTCAGTTTGACCGCTAATTGTGGGCAAAACATGGTGATTGGTCAACAGGCTGTGGATGAATTGTGGAAATCTGCGGCGGGCAGTCTATCTGGCGCACGACTCCGGAAGCGTCGCGGCCGGTCTTATCCCCTGACTCTACGTGCAGCCGGTCTTATTCCCCAAACCTGCGAGGTGTTCCGGGCGAAGTATCGGCAAGGACGCATGGATTCAACTGCGACTAAGGTCTGACAGACGAACACCGACGTTTGTGAAACGCTATCCGCGTGGTCGCTCTGAAGAACACCGGAGTGGTCTGTCCGAAGTGTCACCAGCCTGTCGTTGTGATTGGGACCACGTTGCCGAATGGAGAACTCATCTTCGATTGTCCAGCATGCGGCCATCGCTGGAGCACTGAGACACCACGCCCGCCCAAGAAGTAAGAAGCACGGCAAAGCATGTGATACTGAGGCATGCCTAAGCGGTCACGCAAGGAAATAACCGATCCGAACAAGAGCGCCTTCAACGTGCTTCAGCAGATATTCAAGGTGGCTGAAGGGCGGCAAGGCTAGAGCGCATGCAGAGGCTGCGAATGCACGATTGGGTAAATCACGTGAGTCCTGATTATGGTTGTACAACATCCGGCCTAATCGTGCGATCAGTTGACTGACGAACTGAGTTCTTGATTGGTCTTGCATTACGCGGTGCGGCACTGATTCTGCTACCGAAGTCATAAATGGAGAATGAGGTTCATGGCTGACATACAGCATGACGATCGAAGTAAACCTTCAGACAGTCCCGGAGAGGAGCGCGATTCCGAACCGAAATCGCCACCGGAGGTAACGCCGGAAGACATCAAGCGTGATGCCGAGGCAGCGGACCGCTTCGAAGCCAGTGACAACTGAGACTCGGCGTTACATCGAGGTTCCGGGAGGACCCCGACTCCTCGCGACCCGTCGCATTGATGAATGCCGTGTAATCGCGATAGCGCGCGGAGCCGCTCAAGCGTACGTGGCCCAACGGGAACGAAACAAGGCGGTCGGTCTGGCCTTTGTTGGCGTCCCGCCCGCTGGCTCCGGCCGCGAGAGCACTCTGAGGCAAGCACGCAACTGCCTTTCCCACCAACGGTAACAGCTCACACAGATCAAACATCAGAACGTCTGTCGCCGTTGTCACATAACGTCGACGAGAGTGCGTCCCCCGCGAGGTTGAACCGCCCGCGCAAATGCTCCTTGAACATCGGTCGCCGTTAGCCGCTCCGACCAATGCACATCTTTACGAGTGGATTGCGTTGTCTCTGTCTTCGTGATCAACACGTTCAGCATGTCATCATCGACGGGAACGAACCCAATCCACGCCTCCCACATGCCGCTCGCAGGCTGCTCACCCACAACCTGAAACGAGGTTCTCGTTGTCGGTGAGGGTCCCGAGCGTGGCGGGAGCTGTTGCGCCTTTGTCTGGAGAAGAGCCCAAGACGGCGCCCACGCGCGATTCTGAACAGCTTTCAGTGGTACCAAGCTTGCCCCACCGCTACGAGTGGAAATTGATCGGCGCAATAAGCGACACCGCAGAGAAGTGATCCGGTCAGTGGTCGATCAGATTGTCCGTAACGCGACAGCCCGAGTGGCCGTTGAGAGCATGAAAGACTTCCTCAAAATATCTGACTGAAGACGGAGCGCGTCGCATCATCGCCAACCTGGTAAGCGCTGGCATCCTGTGTGAGGTCAGCACCGGCGTCTGCGGTCGCGCGTTGAACATGCGGCCCCCTGCACCTTCTTACGGTACACAGCGGCGGACGAATGACGCCTGACGCCGATAGCTGGGGCGGATTTCAAAGATTCGCCGCATCTGCGCCAATGCGACTAGGCACGCCGGGGGAAACCGCGTTGCACAGGCTGCACACCAAAAAGAGCGAGCCTCTCGCCCGGGATGACGTGATGCTGCAACCGTCGAACGCCCAGAAGGGGCCTACTGCAGAATCTGCGTTGCCGCCATCGTGACGGCGATCGCTGTGCCCGTGAAGTTCTGGTAAATCGTGCCGCTGTTGTTGGTCGCAAACGCGCGCGTGCCCGTCTGGCCCACGCTCGCCGGCGTCGCCGTCGCGTGATACGTCGATTGCGAAGCGGTGTTGTTGCACGTATTGGCAGCCGCAAGCACGGCGACCGCGTTGGTGCCCGCTGCGATCGTGATCGTGTAGCCGCTCTTCACTACGCCGTTGGCATTCAGATCGGGACTGATGAACGGGTCGCCACCTGCGGTCGGCGACGTCGCCAGAGCCGTCAGGGTGGTTGCATAGCCGCCGCCGCCGCAACTCGCCGCGTAGGTTACCTGCGAGCTATTGATGGCGCGCATCGATCCGATCGCCGATGCCTCGTTACCCGACATCCGGGCGCGGAGCAGACCAGGGACCGCAATAGCGGCAATGATGCCAATGATCGCGACGACGATGAGCAGCTCGATCAGGGTGAACCCTTCGTTCTTCTGTATTTTCTTCACGTTCAATCTCCTTGGCAGGCCGAGCCATGCCCGCGTCCTGAGGCGCTAACCAGGTCTCCGCGAGCACTTATGTGATTCGCTTCGCAACGCCGTCGCAAAAAACTGTCAAGAACCCACTGCCACACATTTGCAGGTGTCGCCCGAACGCCAGTCCATCGAGAGTCTTATCGACCCTTCCAGTAGCGCCCCTGACCCAGTCATTTCTGCGTCCATGAAGCGAGCGGTGAGAGATCGTCTCGAAGATTGACGATTCCCGACGGCGGCGGTGCTTGGATGAGCCCCAGTCGATATTGCGTTGCTCATCGACGTACGGAATCACGTTGGCGACAAGAGGACACATGTCCGCGTCTACCAACAACTCTTGTGCCCGTTCAAAACATTCAGAATGTTTCGGAGTTCGTTAGCTGCGCGTTTTTGCAATGACTCAAAATGGCGCATCGACGTGTCACGCGGCGTATCAAAGCGGCACGCAAGCGCGTCGATGCCGTTCAGGCAAGAGCGAACGCTCGGCGCGTTCGTCTTAAAAATTAGTCCTTTGCGAGAGCGGACGGCGGGGCCTCAATTCAGGCGAGCAATCTTCGCCCGCAGCCGCTCGTACACGCGCGAATGATTGCCTTTTCGGAATCTGGCGGCAGGTTCTTCACGAGCGGGTCGAGACAAGCTGCGATGAGCCGTTCGTATTCTTCGTCGGTTGCGCCGTGCACATCCAGATGCTCGGCGAGGTAGTGAACAGCGCGACGAGTAAATCCTCGCCTGACGCGCAGTCAGAGTGTTCATCGTCCAGCCATCGAAGGAACCACCCAAGAAGGTCATCGTCCGAAGGTAGCGACATCAGATTCTTCTCGCAACTCTAAGGATCGAAGCGTTTCCAGGCCAACGACCAGGCGACTGGCATGGACAGCTAAAACATCCAACCGCGTCTCGCGGAGATTGACACTGCGGACACGTCGGAAGTCGGGCAGACATCGCCAAGCCTTCTGCTTTGATGAGGAAAACCGCAGATCGTTCGGCTTGGCTCAGGAAAGTGCCATGAATCTACCAGGTGTGGCCGCCGCCCTTTGTCAAGTTTTGTCCGCAGCCGCCACCGTTTGTGACCTAGCTCGGCTGTTGGTGTAGGATCGGCCCGGCGCGCGATACCAGACAATCCCACCACCCCGACAGCGCCACCCGCGTGTCCTTCGTGCGGAGCCGTCTCGACGGTGAAGCAGGAGCGAACGATCAAAGGTGCCAGCGTCACGCTGCTGTGGCACTGCACGCGCTGCGATCACCGCTGGCCCATGAAGGGGAGTAGCGCCGCGTAGGTTGTTACTATCGGTCGCTGCCGTCGTCGCGGGGCCGCTTCGTGTCGGGTGTACGGCCCTCTTCAGCTTCTTCCCAATTACGATTGCACGACCCGCAGTAGAACGCCGTGATCGAGCGTGCCGCTTTGATCACATTCTCGCGGCGGACAAAGCCGACCTTTCCACAATATTTGCACGGTGTTCGATCCGGCATAAGGGCTGCGCAATTATGCGGTATGTACCTCCGTCGTCACCAAAGATCACATCGCGCTGCAGCGTTAAGCGGGCGATCCCCGCAACCCACTCGACCGTGACACCTATTATCCGGGAGTCTCGATGAAAGTCGCTGATACCGCACACAGGGCTTCACCGAAATGCTCGATTGTCGTTCTCAGCCCATACTTGCGGTCCCAAGCGGCAATGTCTTGTCGACTGATATACCGCTTGTAAATTTGGAACTCTGTGCCATCGTTCAATCGACGGGTCTGCTGTTCCACTTTGTGGTTGAACCTCGCGCGAACCTCAGTCCAAGCCGATTCCAGTATCAAAAAGCCAGCGCCAGGACGAAGCGTATTGCGGAGCACTTGCATAACGAGAGGTTCCTGAGCCTCAGACGTGTGGCTCAAGAGAAACCCAACCAACGCGCGGTCGTACGCCCGCGGCGCGAAGTCGTAGTCGAATATATCGCCGCGAACAAGCGAGCATCGGTCAGCAGCAGCTCGACGCCGTACTTTTAGCTCGCATTCCGATAACATCCGCTCCGACTGGTCGAACAGCGTGACGCGGGAGCAATTCCCGATGTAGAGCGGGAGCCAATATCCGGTGCCGCACGCCAAATCGAGTAGATGCCCACGACCGAAACCCCGAACGATGCGTTCCAGCACGCCGATTTCGGTCGTGAATACAGTGGGGTCGGTGATCGAGGCTGTCCCGGTGCCTAGCGTATAAGCCTCTTCATATTCGGAGGCTCGCTCGTTGTAGTAGACGAGCATGCGGTCCCGAAGAGACTGGTCCATCGGTCGGACCGTGATGGTAACTGTCGCACCTCCCTGGGACAAA
>Ga0075418_10002214_pt1 | contig 22181 bp, 23 predicted proteins | sample SoiMetdeltSBSDD2_FD_81776 | JGI IMG/M metagenome (GOLD analysis project Ga0075418, IMG submission 81776) | Bulk soil microbial communities from a Populus tree surrounding site in Tennessee, USA - Soil MetaG P. deltoides SBSDD2 | ecosystem: Environmental > Terrestrial > Soil > Tree plantation...
AAGGCATCATAGAGCGCAGCAACCAGAAAGTGGCTTTAGAGCCATACACTGAAAAGAATTTGATAGATGCGCTAGAACTTGAGAAGAACCTTGCAGCGGTAATTAATGATGTAAGAGCAAACAAAGACAATTGGATTGTCTCTGGTATCCAACGAGATTCTGCTAATCAGTTGGTAAAGGTAACTCTAACGCCATTAGATGTATCTAGCTATTTTGATACAATCCTCGACAAAGGTTCAGTCTCCCTTTTCATGAGTGCTACAATACTTAGCAAAGATTACCTCTGCAAGACCACTGGCCTTGAACCTGATAAAGTCAAATTCATCCGTGTTGAAGATTCGGACTTTCCAGTCAAGAATAGACCTATTCATATGATGAATGTGGCATGGCTAAGCGCAAAAACCATGAATGCAAGTCTGCCTAAAATTGCTCAAGCAGTAGACAACATAATGTCAATTCACAGGAATGAAAAGGGTATAATCCATACGACATCTTATTCTCAGCTGCAATTTATCCGAGAAAACATTAGTAAGGAAAACACTAGCAGACTTATAGAGACAGCATCCAGCATTAATAGAAGTGAAGTTCTAAAAAAGCACTATGAGAGTAATAAGCAGACAGTTCTGATATCGCCATCTCTTCACCTCGGAGTTGATCTAAAGGATGACTTATCTAGATTCCAGATAATCGTCAAGGTCCCTTATCCCGACCTTACGGATAAGAAAATCGCTGCCAAAAAAGATCGTGACCCAAAGTGGTATACATGGAATACCGTGCTGCGACTTGTTCAGGCTTATGGGAGGAGCATTCGCAGTAGTGATGACTATGCAACAACTTACGTACTAGATAGCAGCGTTTCTTTCCTCCTCAAGAATGCCCAGGGTTTGATGCCTCGCTGGTTTACAGAAGCTATCGTTCAATCTTGAAAGTTTTTATGCCCACAGCCTCAAAGAGAAGTATGAATTTTGTCAGGCGACAATAACGTTGCCTCCGATCGGAGAGTGGACTCCACCATATTTGGGGTCAGCTCAGGTATAGTCATTACCTTGATACTAATTTCACCTATTTTGTTCACACTCTTCGCCTATCCCGACACATTTGTTCTTTCTTGGAATGAAGGAAGGGGCGGCTTTTTGTTCGCTATGGCGTTTATTGCAGCAGAACTTGTAGGGCTAAGGCATACTCTCACAAAAGAGAGGCTTGCTGTTGCCGCAGTGATGGCAGCGCTCACTATCTCATATTTTATTGCATTACCTTATGGACTTAACGACTATATCAGAAATGGAAAAGATGTGTACAATGTATCATTAGTTGATAGCTGGCTGTGGATGTGGGATTTCATAATGATGGCGATATTTGTAACGGCCTCTCTAATATTGTTCTTCGGCAAAAAATGGTACAAAATAGCTTCTGCAGGAGCCATATATTTGGGAGGGAGTGCGCTCATCCTTGCCCTTGATGCGTTCTTTCCATTTGATTCTCTTGGACCTCTTCAGATTATAGTTCCTATTTATTTGCAGATCGATCAGGCGATCCTTAACTTTGTAGACACCTCAATTTTCAACGTCGGTCCAGAATCCACAAACAATTCTTTACAACCTGCCATGGCAAGAGGTAACCTCCTTGTGTTAAATGGTCTCCATGGTCCCTTTGCGCTTCAAGTATTCTGGCCGTCTGCAGGTGTCCATAGTATAATCATTTACACACTTGTCATGTTAGCGTTGCTTATCAAGTTGGACATACCATTGGCTAGAAAGATAATTTACTTTGCTGTAGGGACCTTGGGAACGATTATTACCAATCTGGTTCGAATAGTTTCCCTTTCCTTGTATGCACTTGTGGTCACTACAAACATACAGCAGTGGGAGGCATTTCATTCAATGGCAGGCGAGATAATGTTTCTACCTTGGCTTGGGGTATATCTTGCGGTAGTAATCTATATTGAAAACAAAAGGCTTCGCAGATTGCAGGCAGGGGTAACGAGCGCGGCTGCAGCTAATCAGCCAGTCCTGTAAAACCACCCACGTTAGCTTTTGACTATATAGGAGGGAGCTCTCTTGCCTACATAAGTAGAGGTTCTAATCCATCAAAAAAACCGATCATGAAGGCTAAGTGGGGGTTTATTGCATGACAAATTATATATGAGCTTGCAGTGTCTGATATATCAGAGGTTTTTTGAGTGGTGCAAAATAATTTTCCAATGAAAGAATGGCATGTTGAACATATGGAAAAAACAGTTGTAAAGTATGTTAAGGGTCTATCTGAAAATGCAACAGGATGGGAAAAGAGGAATCATAAAAAATATGGCAATCTTGCAAATATCTGTAGACAGATTGACTATGATATTAAGCATGGAGTTAGCAGCGAGCAAGTTACTTCTCTGTTAGAGAAAATTCGAAAAGATTCGTCTTTTTCTACCCTGAGGAAAGGCAGCGGTTCAATGGAAAGGCTAGCTGAAATTGAAAGTCAATTTAGCAAACCAAAGATAGCGATGTCACATTTCAGTTAGATAGTATTAGGATTGCGGCCCAATTGAAATGCTAACGATCCTCTATCTATTTTTTGGTTCTTAAAATTTAATTCTATTTTCACTTGTACTCTTGAAAGGTTCAATACCCTCTGTTAGGATAATGAGGAGAAAGCCACCTCTGTTCAAGTATGATGATAATATGGAATTCAACTTAAATATCCAAATTATGCATCTAATTATTTAATATGGAGGAAGCAGATAACGATTACCCTGTGCAGGTAGAAAGTGAGGGCATTAAAATTAAGACAGAAAAAATGGTTATTGACAAGCTCTATCATTGTATCTACGATAACAAGGTTTTCTTATTTTACAAAGATGAGGAATCATTACTTCACTGCTATGAAGTTGAAAACCCAGAGGCAGTCAAAGAGATAGCACAAAACCCTTCTGAACTCGACAGCATTCTAAGAAAGCGTGCTAGTATTAATTAAAATTAGCAGCAATAAACGTTATATTATACCGTGCTGAATTATCTCGCACGATGTCGACAAGCACCAATTCAGTCAGGCAAAGCACTTCAAGTAACGAGATATTCATCGGCAAGAAACCCCTTATGACATACGTCACGGCAACCCTAGTGCAGTTGGCAAATGAGCCAACAGTCGTAATCAAAGCTAGAGGAAAGAGCATTACTAGAGCAGTCGATGTGGCGCAAATTATTGTTAAGAGGATGGACACACTTGGATATAAGATTGGACCAATCAAGCTTGGTTCCGAGACAGTGCAATCTGATGACGGTAAGATAAGAAACGTCTCAACAATTGAAGTGCCAATTTCCCGCTCTAGGTAAAAATACCCTACGCCCAAGCTTGACTATCCACATGGCATTGTGGAACAATATTTCTTTCCCGCCAAATCCCATATAGGCGAATGCCATACGCAGCATTTTTGAATAGCATTAGAAATTAGATCATAGAGAACTGAACAGAGCAAGTGCATACAAGCAAGAGCGGTCCTATGAGGATTAACATTTTCCCATTTGTGAGAGAAAGATTGTGAAAGGTTTCCTATGCGTCTAAGCTCAAAAAAATCGTCCTCTATTTATGCAACAGTACCTCCGTAGCGCATACGTACAAACCTCCGTGATGCTTAATTGATTAGGAAAACAAAAGAACGCACCAAGATATCTGCAAGTGTAGCTAACCTTGCGATGTCATGAAATAGAACATAGATTGCACTGACCGTTCCATAGAAAGTATCGTACAGCTGATTGACCAACGTGTCACCAATCTCTCAATAACCTGGATATGTGGAATATTCTGGTTCTAAAGAGAACAATACTAAATCAGAGGTTCTGCCACAGAATCTGATTGATAAGATTCATTTAGATATATCTTCTTAAATATTGGTATTCATGCTAAGTCACCCCTTGAATCATAAAGCTAATTCCATAGTACACCAACAACGCAGCTAGGGACAATAGTATGACTCGGTATATTTGTGAATTGATAAGGGAAGATCCCTTTGAAGAAAGGTATGCGGTGAGAGCCAACCAAGCATAGTCCATCCAGATATGCAGCGCAAATAGGAGTATCAACCCTGTCGTAATTCCAAATTCTTCAGAATCGGTGATCAACTTCAAACCCGCTGTGAACCACCAAATAATAAAGAAAGGATTAAGCGCAGTGAATGAGAGACCTATAAGAAATGGGCCCTTTCTTCCTGCGATATGTCTAATATGATATTGTGGTCTGTTTTTGTCAACAATAGTCACTGTCTGCAAGCCTGCAAAGGCAAGGATAGCGACTCCGCCCATCAATCCTATAGCATTGGTATATTCTCTTGCTGCATCAATCGTAAAGAGGCCTGCCGCTAATATAATTATTAGAATGAGTTCAATGATCGCGTGGCCACACGCTACTTTAATGCCTGACCATTTGTCGTGATTGGTCGCGCAGGCTAGATTAGCAAATAAAAGTGGCCCGGGAGCCAGTACGCCTGAAGCTGAAAGAGTGACGACCTCTATTCCAAATTTCAGTACATCCATCATATCTCTATAAGGCAAGGTGTATCTTGACCGTTAAGGTTTTCTCTTTAGGGGAATTGCTTAAAAGTAACAAATACCGCAAGAATCGTACATTGGTTGACACAATACGTAGTATAAAGCTGATCAGTAAGTGGGGTACAAATATGACGTTTGGAAGGAGGCGTCCTGTTATTGCAGTTTTTAGTATGACGCACTACTGTAATTTTTACTGTCCGATGTGTCCTTTCGGCGATCCCGAGAAGCAAGAGCAAATAGCTCTTGCCAAGAGAGCCGATCTTTCCACACAACAATGGAAAATGGTCTTCGACAAGGTGTCTAAATATTGTGTTTGGTGTATAATAGAGGGAGGAGAGCCCACTACCAGGCCCGACTTTATGGAGCTTGTTGAGTATCTGCATACAATCAAGATGCCGATAACACTTATCACCAACTGTTCTCTCGTGCATAAGATTGACCTAAATAGCCTGAAAAAATATATTGAATTTGTGACATGCAGTATCGATTCTACTTACGAAGAGCCATACTGCAAAGTGCGAGGAGTGTCCTCCCATGTTTTCAGGAGAGTTGTGGACAATCTGCGCCTGCTCACGAAATACGAAGTTCCGCACTATTTTAACAGTGTGATTACGAAGTTCAATGCGCAGGAGTTCATCGATCAAACTTACTTTGACAGAGCAAGGGATCTCGGAGCAAATGCAATCTCTCTTACATTTGTTGAAGATAGATCTGACGTTCAATATTCTCTTTTGCCTGATCGGCAAACGATGGGCCAGGTGTGCAAAAGCGTACTTGATTACATGAAAAAGTCAAACTCACTTAAGATGTTGATACCTCCGGAATATTTTCATCAGATAATAGAGCATGGCAGGACAATATTCGATGAATGTGGAGTTTGGAAGAGTATATTTGTAAATGCGAATGGCTCCGTCATGGTACCATGTTGGAAGTTCAATTCCCCAGACAATACGTATAACCTTCTAGATAAGAGCATAGACGAAATATGGGACGCTCCGCAATGGGACATTGCTAAGACATGCCACGATTGCAAGGTACTTGGCTGCATTTGGACATCATCTCAACCAATAAGGACTCTTGCGAGAAGCTATATGCGGGGTTTGCCTAAGGTAATCAAGGAACAACGTCCCGATCTCCGAGAGCTGGTTTAATAGACCCAGCATGAAAAGCCTGAAACTATTATTCTTACATTAGCGGCCTATGCTGGCGCTCGCAATAAGATGAGACGAATGAACATATATACCTACCAATAAACACATTATACTAAATGGATGTATCACAGACTGCTTGGGGTACTCTTTTGAAATGTTATATTAGGGAAAGGGGAAAGACGTGCAGAAAATATGAGAAGGTCTGGGGGCTGATATCCTCTGCTCGTAAAGGGCGAACAGTATTCTTTAAGTTTTAGAATACCTCTTATGAAAATGGGAGTCATTACAAAATATATGGAGAAACTTGTGTAGTCGATACTTCACAGGTGGACCTCAACGAATTATATTAAGGGACGGCATAAAGAATACAGTGAAATAATTCTAATGTTTCATTACTAAGAACAATTCCATAGAGAAAGAAATAACATGTAAATATCAAAATCGGACATACTATACTACATTATGCTCACAGATGATCGCGAGGGTCTTAAGGTGCCATTGCAGCATCCAGCTTGCCAGGTCGCTGCCTGCTTTGAGCGTGCAACCGTCTACGTCGTCATCAAAGAAACTGATATCAATGCCCTGGGTGTCGATGGACGAGACAAACAGTTGATGGTGGAGAGGGATTCACTCGCAGACGTCAACGCTTTCAAGCTCATACTGTACCTCTGTGCCCGTCATGACTATGACTTCCGGTTTCTGCTGGAGGAGAATGAGCTAGAGATAACAAAAAGGCATCATTTGATGCCAAAGAAAACTGAATAGGTATCATGATTAGATAATGGATTCCACTGTAACTTACAGAAAAAAACAATTAATTTGTTATAACCTGATCGAGTAACAATAGGATGGTCAAGATTTATATCCTGCAAAGTAGATGGCGCAAATGTCATCATATCTGTCGTCTATTTCTACCTGCTTTATCATATATGTCGTTAGTTTATTCTCCTGCTACCATGGACTAGTATGTGCCCGTCTTTTGATGTAACTGGGCGGAGAGCTTAACTTCATTAACTATCCAGAGCAAGTCTTATCAATCGATGAGCCCTATTCTTGAGTTGAGTGCCAGCATCCTTGATTTACGATCACACCGCAAAGGCAAGAAGGTTATAGTCGTAGAAGATATCCACAGCTGTTATGACGAACTAAATCAGCTACTCTATATCATTAATTGGTCACCCAGCAACCATACTATGATACTAACCGGTGACCTATTGATCGCGGGCCCAAGATCAAAGCAACCCTCATTCTTGCTATGACTACTCCCTCAGTATATTCATGTATGTCAAATCGTGAACAAAAACTTTAGGATATATTCAAGGCCGGAGGGTGAAGGCTGCTGGTCTTGCTAAGACAATACAACAGTGCGGAGAGACTTTTCTTTGATGTCCATCTTTTTTGAAATGGTTAGAATCGCTTCCATGGACAGTTAGATATGCGGACAACTACTCGCAATTTAGTCGCTTTGAAAACAACTTGTCTAGCGGGCTAATTATAGAAGGGAAAGTATGCGATAAGCAAGGTCGGGAGGAGAATTTGCTACTGACTAGCTTCCCCAAGCGAGCAGTTTCGGATTAGAAATAGCCTTGTCTTTGTCGGAAGTGTAACGAGATAAATGATCATGATGATGATTTTCTCGGTAATTGCGCAGCGCGTCTATATCAACGTAGGCAATTCATATAAGAAATACCAAAAATTACTAAGGGTTTAAGAAATCTCCTCTTTGATCTGTTGCGCAATTTTAACGATCTCTTCGGTACTGGCAACTCTCCTTGAGGGCCACTTTCCATCTGGGCTATCATCATGAAACCTGGGAACAATATGAACATGTACGTGTGGAACAATCTGGTTTGCTGCGATTCCATTATTTTGACCTACATTGAAGCCATCAGCCTTTACTGCTGATACTATTGCCTTAGCGATTGTTGGTACCAAGGAGTATAATTTGCCTACCTCCACAGGAGGCATTTGAAGCAAAGTTTCGTAATGCTTTATAGGCATCAAAAGCGCATGTCCAGGATTTATAGGGTATTTGTCCATAAGCACAAGAAAGCCGTCGTCATGGTGGATCTGGACAGAGGGCTCGCGCCCCTCTATTATAGAGCAGAAGATGCAAGTTTTGCTCATAGCGCACTTGTTTGCTGTGCATACAATGGTTCTTTATTTTTTGCTATTATGGCATATGAATTTTTAAATACACCAACGATCCGAACCTTATATACATGGGAGAAACACTTGAGCTGGATACCTTTGATATGACCTTCTCTTTTCGCTGCCCCAAGTGCGACTACTTGAATGAAGAGATGCTTGCAAAGGATCTTTCAAGCGGCAATGCAGAATGTGGTATGTGTGAAACTGTTTTCAAAGTAGAAGGGGTTGACTCGGTCAAGATAATCGCTACTCTTGAATAAACGAAGAATCTTAAAATAGGCTCCTGTTTCTCGATCATTGCATTGAAGCTGGAAAGCAGAAAGGCACTCGAAGGGCCAGCTAGAGCACCACATCGGGCAATGTATAAGGCGATGGGTCTTACAGATGGAGATTTAGACAGGCCCATAATAGGAGTGTCTTCCACATGTAATGAGGCCACTCCTTGCAATATTCATCTCGGACGACTTGCCCAGAGCGCCAAACGAGGTGTGATAGATGCAGGATGCACACCAAGGGAATTTACTGCCATCGCGGTTTCCGATGGCATCGCTATGGGGCATGAAGGTATGAAAGCATCTCTTGTGAGCCGCGAGGTGATCGCAGATTCTATTGAAGTCATGGTCAGAGCCCATGAATACGACGGAGTAGTTGGTATTTCAGGTTGTGATAAGAGTTTGCCAGGAACCTTAATGGGTATGGGCCGTTTGAACAGACCCGCAATATTTGTTTATGGCGGGACTATCATGCCAGGTTTATGGAATGGCAAGCAAGTGACTGTTCAAGACGTGTATGAAGCCGTTGGTGCTTATGACGCAGGAAAAATGACATTGCAGGAACTAACTAGCCTGGAAAATGTTGCATGCCCTAGCGCTGGCTCATGTGCAGGTATGTACACCGCAAATACGATGGCATCAATTAGCGAGGCACTCGGTATGTCAATACTAGGTAGCGCTTCTGCTCCCGCGGAGACTGAAAGGCGTTCAGAAATATGTTACATTACGGGGAAGACCATAATGGGCCTAGTCGAAAATAACATCAGACCGCGCGACATCATGACTTTTGAGGCTTTTGAGAATGCAATTATGATGGCGAACGCAATAGGCGGCTCGACAAATGCTGTTCTCCACCTACTTGCAATAGCAAGAGAAGTTGGAGTTCAATTGAAGCTCTCCGACTTTGAAAGAATTCGTAAGCGAACTCCGCACATTGCGGATATGAGGCCAGGTGGAATGTATATCATGGCTGACTTAGACAAGGTCGGCGGTGTGCCCGTCATACTCAAGAGTCTGCTCAAAAAAGGTCTCCTAAATGGCAATGTTATGACGGTTAGCGGTAGGAGTATGACTGAAAATCTAGATTCGGTCAAACTTGACTTTAACCGTGATAACAAAGTAATCCGTCAGCTTAACAATCCGATAAAGCACGAAGGCACGCTCAAGGTACTCAAGGGCACACTTGCGCCTGAAGGCGCAGTAATGAAGGTTGCAGGAGTGCAAACTAGAAGATTTGTTGGTAGGGCGAGAGTTTTTGACACTGAAGAGGACGCATTTGATGCTGTATCTAAGCGTAGAATCGTCGAAGGTGATATAATCGTAATCCGTTATGAGGGACCAAAAGGGGGGCCAGGGATGCGTGAAATGCTTGCGGTTACTGCAGCTATAGTAGGACAGGGACTAGGAGAAAAGGTTGCTATGGTAACTGATGGTAGGTTCTCTGGTGCAACAAGAGGATTTATGATAGGCCATGTTGCTCCAGAAGCGATGGTAGGCGGCCCAATCGCTTTAGTAAAAGAATACGATCGGATAGTAATTGACACGCAAAAAAGTAGGATAGATCTGGAGATATCAAAGCGCGAGCTTACAAGGAGGCATAAAAGGTGGAAGCCTATTAAGCCTCGATATAACGTTGGAGCCTTAGCAAAATTTGCATTGCTAGTCGGATCAGCGTCAAATGGCGCAGTAACAGCATATACAAGGTGATGAAGGTTTAAATTTTATTTCCTATCTAGGTTCAATATAGGTAGGAGGCTAATATGAGCAAAAGTGATTGCTTTTGGCGAAATCACAGGGAATACTATTCATGTGCAGAAGCTCGCTACTTCTGAAAACCAATTTCAACTCTTTAAGAAACTCTATTTCGTTTATGAAAGGGTTTTCATCCTTGAATCATTAATAGGGCCTGAAGAATTAGCCGAGATGTCTGTAATTGGCTTTGATCCAAAACTCATCGTAACATGTGATTCGGATAATTTTACGGTAAAAGACAGAAACGGAAGAATACTGCAAACAATATCAACTAAAGAACCTCTGTCTAATCTACGTGAATTAATGCCCAAAGTAAATGATGACCGCTTCCGATATATTGGTGGGGCAGTAGGATACATTAGCTACGACGCAATGCGGTTCTGGGAGCATCTACTGAAAGGGAAGAAGAAAGCTAGCGAGTTTCCACTGCTCGAGTTTGGCATCTATGATGATGGAATACTCTTCAACCACAAAGAAAACCAGGCATACTATTTTTTCCTAGGTAAATCGAGGTTAAGAGAAGTCGAGCAGAAAATGGCGAATGTAAAATATAAGGTTGACAGGTTCTCATATACCACTCCTAGGCGGAACGTGAGAAAGATTGATTTTGTAAGAATGGTTAAAAAAGCCAAGCGATATATATACAACGGTCATATTTTCCAGGTAGTACTTGCTAAGAGTATTAATTTTAAGATAAAGGGGAATCTTATTGATTTTTACGCAAAACTTCGAGAAGTAAATCCTTCACCATATATGTATATGCTAAAAATGTCGGGCAGATGCATAATAGGCTCCAGCCCCGAGATGCTAATTCGTGTCACAAAAGACTGTATTGAGACTTTCCCTATAGCAGGCACAAGACCAATCCTGCAAGATGAAAAGAAGAACGAACAGTTACGTCAGGAGTTGCTAGAAGATGAAAAGGAAATTGCAGAACATACAATGCTCGTGGATTTAGCAAGAAATGACATAGGAAGGGTTTGTGAATTTGGCACGGTTGAGGTAAAGGAGTTCATGACTGTCAAGCGTTTCAGTCATGTGCAACATATTGTATCACATGTCATAGGTAAAATGCAAAAAATATTTGATCCTTATGATTGCGTCAAGGCTGTCTTCCCTGCCGGTACTGTCTCAGGTGCTCCTAAAGTTCGCGCAATGCAGATAATCGATGAGCTAGAACCTTCTTGCAGAGGTCCTTATGCTGGAGCCTTGGGCTATTTTTCATTTAATGGCTCGTGCGATTTTGCTATAGCGATAAGATCGTTATTTGTAAACGGAGATAAAGCATATATCGAGTCAGGAGCAGGAATCGTCATCGATTCTGATCCTGAACTGGAATGGGCCGAAACAGAGCACAAGGCGAATGCTATCCTTTCGGCCCTAAAGGGAACAGCAGCTGGTTGAAACAGTTTTTGCTCAATCCTTCTGTTACTCCTACGGTTCCTTTAACCTATCCTTTGTCATATCTTCCTTCAAAGTGACATGAACTATAATAGATATATTAAGAGGACATGGGGCAAACTACTTAGATAATATTTATTTAAAAAGCAAGACAATAAAACTATATGTGTAATGAAATTACTAAATTTTCTCTTTACTACTACAGATCTAGTAACGAACTAATCGAAGCAAAGCTAATGACATAATAAAAAAGAATAAGTTGTTAGTGGCTTGTTGGAGGCTTAGCAAACATATTGTCTTGGTTTATATGATATTCTACTGCTAATGCAGGATCTTTCTGCCTTCCGGTGAGGATACCAACGACTTTATCGTCTCTCTTGATTATCCCTTCTCCGCGTAGCTTTCTTACTGCTGCTGGGACTGCGCCCGAAGCCATTTCACAGTCAAAGCCGTTCAATCCAACGACTGACATCCCATCGCTCATTTCTCTGTCGCTTACCTGTACGACTACTCCATTGGTAAAATCAAGCGCACGCAATGCCTTGACAATATTTGCAGGTCTGCCTATTTGAATTGCAGTTGCATGCGTCCGAGGTCTTATCCCTTTTTTGTCCAAGTCAGCGTAGTAGCGCTCAATGATTCCAAGATCAGGCCTGCCACCATTCCATCTTAGAGGCTTGTCCTCAAAGAATCCATTGTATAAGTTATATAGAACGTTTGCTCCTTCAGCATTAGCCACTACGAGCCGAGGTATTTTCCTAATCCATTCCCATTCGTATAGCTCAATTAGGCATTTTCCACAGCTGGATGTGTTACCCAAGGCCCCTCCTGGATACACTATCCAATCTGGTGGGGTCCAATCGAGGTATTCGAGGACCCGATACAGGATGGTCTTCTGACCCTCAAGGCGGAAAGGGTTGACTGAGTTGACAGTATATCCACCAGTTTCCTTCGCATTTTTTAGTGAAGCAGTGAGAGCATCGTCAAAGTTTCCTTGTACTTGTATAACTTGAGCACCAAACTGGAATGCCTGACCAAGTTTGCCGGGGGCAATTTCGCCCCTGGGGATGTAAACATCACACGCCATGTTTTCGTTGGCTGCATACATCGCAGCGGATGCTGAGGTGTTACCGGTGGAAGCACAAACAATCCTTTTCACACCTAGCATTTTGCCATGTGTCATTGCAGTAGACATGCCGTTATCCTTGAATGAGCCCGATGGATTGTATCCTTCAGGTTGAAGAAATAAGGAATCATGGTTCATGCTTGCATAATCAGCCACCTTGCTCATCTGGTAAGGTTTTGAAAGGCGACCTTCAGAGCCGTCAAGTGACACTAGGAGACGAGCGCATTGTTCAAAATCCTCTGTATCAATAGCTGCGAAATTAATGAGTTCGCGAAAGCGCCATACACCGCTTTCGTTATAGATATTTCCGCCGTGATCCCTACGGTGGTAGAACTTTTCTATTAAATTATGGCTTTGCTTCTCGCTATACTTAACATCAAGAAGTGAGCCGCATGAACATCTGTAAATGTCATTATTAATCTCATGAGTTAAACCGCATGAAGGATTAATGCATTTTTTGACAGCAAATGAACCCACAGCAATGGAATCCTGCGATTGTTATTTAGACGTTATTCTGTTTAATTCTATTTTTTGCTTGTTTTTTCATACATTTTCAGTAGCTGCTGAACCACACCGTCCATGTCGTCCTCTCTTACTTCAGGTGAAATTGCATGTTTAAGTAAGTTGTTTATTGTGGTGGAGATCTCTGAACTGACTTCATCGAAGCTGTCCATATCACTGTAGCTCTGTTGATAAAGCCTCCTCAATCGCATTGCATACATGTGTGTTTGTTCATTCATGGTCACATCATAGATGCGATTGTTGACCTTTATCTTCTCCTTTATCATGTTCACCACGTAACCAGACTATAGCCTTTAAAAACCTGTCTACCGTCAAATGGAGAACAACAAAAAAGAAGATCCTTGTAACCGCTCATACCTGTCACTTTGGTTACTAAGATCATCGGTACACATTTGCTTTTATCAAAGTAAGGTCATCATGGCTGGGTGCAACAACAATAAAAATGCCATTTGATAATAAGTGGGTTAAGCCCCAAGGAGAAAGCGTTGGTCACAAGTTGCTTGAGGGCATCAAGCCACAAGCTCCGCTAAAGCCAAGGATAGAAGAAGCTCAAAAGAAGTTGCATATGCAGATCTCAAGGCTTGATGCAATTTCCTCACGAATGCAAGAAAAAGATAAGCTGATTTTCAAGCGAGTCGTTCTTGCGATGCAAAGTCATGATTCTTCACACGCAAAGGTGTTATCAGGAGAGCTATCGCAGATTCGAAAAATGAACAAGATGGTCACGTCAGCAAAATTGGCTCTCGAACAGATACAGCTTAGGCTCAATACGATGACAGAGCTTGGAGACGTGGTGGTGACACTAAGCCCTGCAATGTCCGTAATAAAGGGATTGCAAAGTGGACTATCAGGAATGATGCCGGAAGCGGATCAGTCGTTTGGACAGATATCAGAGTTGCTGGGAAATATCATGACAGACTCGGGACAGATACCGAACAGCGAAATTGCAAATTTCAACTCAATAAACGAAGATACCGCACAGATAATGGAAGAAGCAAGCGCTGTAGTAGAAATGAACATGAAGACCAAGTTCCCAGATTTGCCATCTCCAAACCTTGCTACAAAGAACCTAGAGGCCACAAGCTACTAGCTCTCCCCCCAATACGTCCTCTTTATTTTTTGTTAGCTATTTTTTGAACTTGTTTCTTAATCCTAGATATAGTTGGGTAGCTATACCCTTTTTCTCTATACGTCTTGATCATAGCCCTCCAATTGTTAAGCCTCCAGTTTGCCTGATCACGAGTTAACGAGAGCGTTTCTCTCTTCACAAAACTTTTTCGCCCGGGCATTAAATATCCTCCTCTTTCGGCGATATAACGTTTATATGCAAATCGCAAGGCGAAGAGCAGATCTTTAGCTGGAAGAGAGCTAATATAATGAACAATTTCTCTGCCTTGCTCCTCCGATACGTTTAGCCGTATGACAAACTCTTTTCCTAGCATGTATACCCAAAGATAAGTTTTATCCAAACTTAATAACTATTTCTAAACTCGAGTTTAGAAATGTTTCCTCGCTCAGCAGGTTCGCGCCGAAATTTTAATTAGCGACTCTACCCTGCCTGACGTTATGGAGGATTCATTATTCATCTGTAATTGCATGAGAAAAGTCCTTGGCGGCGGCTCAATTAGCTTTGAAGAAGCAGAGAAACTACTTGCAACTAACGATATCGCAATGCTAGCATATTGCGCTAACACTATCACTCGAACATTTAATGGTGATATGGTCGATGTAGAAACACTAGTGAATGCAAAATCTGGCAGATGTCCAGAGGATTGCTCGTTTTGCGCACAATCTTCATTCTATGATACAGGCATCAAAAAATATCCATTATTGTCCAAAGAAGAGTTATTTGAAAGGGCAAAAGAGGCCCAGGAGTCGGGGGCTACGAGTTTTTGCTTAGTATGCGCCTACAGAGACCCTCCTGAGAAGGACTTTCAACACATTTGTGAGGCAATAAAAGAAATCAAATCCAAAGTGGAGATCGAAGTCAATGTCTCGCTTGGATTCATGACATTATCGAGAGCAAGAGAGCTAAAGAAGCTAGGCGTCAAGCGGTACAACCATAACCTAGAAGCCGCTGAAAGCTATTTTGAAAAGATCTGTAATACCCATAAGTTCTCTGACCGACTTAACACTGCGAAAATTGTTAAAGAGGCAGGTTTGCAGCTATGCTCTGGTGGCATCTTAGGAATGGGCGAAAGTGCAAGACAAAGGATAGAGCTTGCATTCTCTCTAGCATCGCTGAATCCTGATGAAGTTCCGGTCAATATCCTATTAGGTAGAAAAGGAACCCCGCTAGCAGCGATTGAACCTTTACAACCCCTTGACGCGATCAGGACAATTGCTGTGTGGCGCTTCATAATGCCAAAAACGATCCTAAAGATAGCGGGTGGAAGAGAAGTGCACCTTAAGGAGAACGATAGGCTGGCTCTCAAGGCTGGGGCGAATGGTATAATCACTGGTGGATACCTCACAACTGGAGGGAATGAAGCCAATAGAGACATTACGATGATCCGAGAAATTGGGCTCAAATCATAAAACAGAGTTCGTTAAGAATCGTCTAGATTTTCTTGAAAATAGGGGATTGTATCGCCGCCTTAGAACTGTGGTCCCTAGAGGCCCGACTGCTATAGTAGACGGGAAGGAGGCCATTAACCTCTGCTCTAATGATTATCTTGGCCTATCGACAAACAGGCAAGTTATTGAGAAAACAATTGCATCGTTGCAAGAAGTATCCCAGTGTAGTTCGAGGTTGATTGCTGGAAACCATCCGAATTTTGTCGAACTTGAAGATATACTTGCATCGCATAGAAGAACTGAATCAGCGCTTGTATATCCGACAGGCTACACCGCAAATATGGGTGTACTGATCACAATTGCAGACGAGAGCTCGACGATATATAGCGACGAGTTAAATCATGCTAGCATAGTAGATGCTTGCCGCCTAACCGATGCGACAGTTGTCGTGTTTCGGCACAATGATACTGATCATTTAGAAGAGCTGATCGGACAGAGCGGAGGCAGAAAAATTGTCATAACCGAAGGCATTTTTAGCATGGATGGCGATATCGGAAAACTGTCAGAATTACAGACCATAGCAGCCCATCATGATGCAATAACTATCATTGATGATGCCCATGGAGACTTTATCTTTGGACCAGCCTTTTCGGGCGCATCAGCCGAATTAGGAGCAAACTTTGACATCCACATAAGCAGCATGAGCAAGGCACTGGGTTGCTTCGGGGGCTATGTAGCCACGACCTTGCCTATCAGAGAACTTTTGATAAATACTTCAAGACAGTTTATCTATACTTCCGCTCTTCCTGAACATTTGTGCGCTGCAGCGATCACAGCTATTCCAATAGCAAAGAAGGGACATCTACAAAAGAGGCTTAGAGCCAATATCGTTTATTTTTCTTCAGCGTTGAAGAGGCTAGGATTTGAAATCGGAAATCCTGTTAGCCAGATAATTCCGCTCATTGTTGGAAAAGAAGCGCAGGCGGTAGACTTTTCCAATCAATTGCTAAATGAGGGTATTTTTGCTCAGGCAATAAGGTATCCGACAGTTAAAAAAGGCCAGGCCCGCCTCAGAATTTCACTCAACGCTCTGCACCGACGGGAACATCTCGACTCTGCGGTGGGAGCCTTTGAAAGAGTAGGCAAAAAGATACGCGTAATATAGTGACATTTCTAAACTCGAGTTTAGAAATGTTTCTCTTATCTGACTTGAGACTAAAAACGATTCTATTAGTTGACCAAACGCGCTAGTTGGGCACCTACTCCAAATTCTTCCACCTTTCATTTAATAGAACAATTAATGCCAAAAGGCGGGGGTCCGGACAGCCAAAAGTAGTCAATTCTTGATAGATGATATTTTTAGACCTTATGATAGGAAAGTAGCGGTTTTCGTTTCCTATTGAAACGTCCAAAACCGTTCACAAAAGGAACGTTTTCTAGACAGCACAAATATTAGTACCTTTTTTTTACTATTGTACAATACTTATCATCATTGATGGTGTTCACATTTGTGTGCAACCCTTTTTGAACACTTTTGTTGACAACGCGCTAAATATACTCCACAACGAATACTGAACTATGAAATATGCCTTTGCATACCTTCGGGTAAGCACAGAAGAACAGACGGTCCAGAATCAAAAGCTTGCACTTGAAAAATGGGCCCAACTTAATGGCTACCTGATCCTTGATTATTTCGAAGATCCAGCTATCAGCGGCAAGATCCCCGCCACACAAAGGCGCGGATTTCAGGAGATCCTAGAGCTTGTAAAAGTGGCAGGAGTAGACGCTGTTTTAGTGTATGAATTATCTCGGGTCGGAAGGACATTTTGGGACACTTTGGATGCCATAAAGGCGGTCGAGCGCTACGCCTCCCTAATTTCCTGTTCACCTAGAGAATCGTTTCTCCAAACTACAGAAGCCAGCATCCGAAAGCTAATGATAGGCATCCTGACATGGGCTGCAGAAAGAGAACGCGAACTGCTTGTACAGAGAACAAAGGATGGCATGCACCGAGCCAGAGAGGCAGGAAAGGGGATTGGTCGACCTCAAAAGACAGTTGACAAGAATAAGCTCATTACTATGCTTGCTGAAAATCACTCGAAAACAAGAATAGCTAGGACTCTAGGCTTGTCAAAAGCTACTCTGTATAAGAAATTAAGAGAACTAAGCTAGTTTCTCTATCCTTCTCAGCAATTTTGTTGTTACAATGAGCAACTTGTCTAGGTCTGGCATTCCAATACCAAGAGGAGGAGTTAAGAGCAAAATGTTGCCCAGAGGTCTCAGATGAACACCCATCTTTAGTGATTGCTTCATTATGAAGTAATTTATGATCTCTTTATTTTTCAAAGAGACAATAGGTTTGTTATTCTTTGTCAGCTCAATTCCTACGAGCATACCCCTATGTCGGAGGTCACCTACTATTGGCGAGTTGGAAAATTCAGGGAGCCAGGATGCTATGTATTCTGAATTTACCTTTATTTGTTGGGTTAGATTGTGATTTTGATAATTCTCAATGTTTGTGAGAGCAGCTGCGCATCCTACAGGATGCCCTGTAAAGGTATGACCGTGGTAAAGGTGTTTGTTGATATGATATCTTCCCAGAAATGCATCAAATATCTGACGTGTGACAAGGGTCACAGCTAGAGGGAAATAGCCGCCAGTAAGAGCCTTTCCAAAGCATACGATATCTGGTTGGGAATTCTGTGCGATATATTCTATAATATTTCCAAGCCTACCGAATCCAGTTGCAATCTCATCTAGAATTAGCAAGACATCGTATTCTCTGCATAACTTTGCTATTTTTCTCTGATAGCCTGCAGGATAAATAATTGCTCCTCCTGCTATCTGTGCCCCGCTTTCCATAATCAGGGCAGCACACCGATCTTTCTGTCGTTTAAGCATAGCCTCAGTTTTTTCAAGACACCATTCTACTAAATCTCTTTCATTTGTAAACTTGCTTCCATACAGGAGAGGGGTTGGCACCCTGTACACATTCAATAAGATCGATCTGTATGGTCTGAAAAAATTCTCTATATAGCCAAGAGACATGGCGCCAACTGTGTCGCCATGATACCCCTGCTTCAAAGAGATGAATTGCGTCTTTGCATATTTACCTTTATTATGCCAATATTGAAGAGCTATTTTCATTGCGACCTCAATTGCGGTTGAACCATTATCTGTATAGAACACTTTATGCATTCCCCTTGCAAGGCCTACTAGTATTTCAGCAAGCCTCGTGGACGGAGCGTTGGCGAACCCAAATAGAGTGGAATGTGGAACCTTTCGTAGCTGAGCTATCATAGCCTGTATGACTTCGTTCTGTGTATGCCCCCAGACGTTGCACCACATGCTGGCACTGCCATCCAAATACCTTCTGCCTTTGTTGTCAACTAGGTAGAAGCCATCTCCTTTGACTATTACTCTATTATTCCATTTTACCCAATCCCTCATCTGCGTATAAGGATGCCAAACAAACTCTTTGTCTGCATTTGTCAGATCCAATTTAATGAGATCATTATTTTATGTGCAGTTGTAATAATATATTTCCATGCGTGGCATTTTCGTCACCGGTACTGGCACTGGAATTGGCAAGACAATCGTCGCTGCGGGTCTCGCTTGGGCGTTGAGAAAACACAAAATAGATGTTGGCGTCATGAAGCCATTTGCTACAGCAAATAAGGTTTTTTCAAAAACATACAGGTCTCAAGATACTGCATTACTAGCGAGGGCCTCCGAGGTAAACGATCATGATTACGATCTGAATCCATTTTTTTACTCAATAGCTGCCTCGCCCTTATCTGCGACAGAGCTAAAGTATGGTCCTCCTGTCGATACAGAAGAGGCCTTGCAGAAGTTGAAAAAGCTTGGAAGAAAACACCAATTCATGATTGTGGAAGGGATCGGTGGCATCATGGTTCCATTGACTGAAAATGAATCCATTGCAGATTTTGTAAAGCTGGCAAATTTGCCCTTAATTATCGTCTCAATACCTACACTTGGAACGCTTAACCATACTCTACTTACAATTATGGCTTGCAAGAAGTTCCGCCTCAAAACCGCTGGAATAATTTTGAACAAAACTTCCAAAAACCCTGACATGGTCGAGCAAAAAACAGCACCAATTCTTGAAAGACTCGCTAACATCAAAATATTAGCTCAAATCCCTTTCTCAAAGGGAGCAAATTATATTTCTATTGGCGAGTTATTAGAAAAAAAGTTGGACATTGAAATATTACTGTCCGTGTAAAAGCTTGAGTCCATGATGTCCTTTGTGAATGAGGAAGGCATTGATGTCTATGATGATCTTTGAGTAGGGAGAAAGGTTTGAGCCGACATAATAATTTTTATTATGTGTAGGTAGTTTCTTTGCTGATACTAACCAAATATTTTCATCGCATGGTTGGACAGATTTAGTATGTTTTAGCTCTGTTAGCGCATCATTTCCCCTTATTATCTGAATAACTAAAGCCTTATCAGGGTTTTTCTTCAGAATCTTCAATGAAGGAACTACTAGATCTAATTCCGTGCCTTTTAGGTTAACTTTTCGCTCCGAGGGAAGCAGGGAAGCAGTTAGCAAGAAATGGAGCAATGCCTCACACAAATCTGCTATTGTGTCGTCAGTCATATCACCCCGTATCAGTTGTTTACATTCTTCAAGAATTTCATTGCAGCGTTTCTCCGAGATTTCAATATCGCTGTTAATTTCCATTCGGATTTTTTCTTTGCCAATTTTATCTATTACAGAATATAGAATATCTTTAATAGCAGCAGTCACAAAAGAATGCGTACAAGCTAGGTTTATTAAATCTGTCACAGCTAATTGATACATGATAAGGAGTGTAGCTACAGGTCTCCTCATAGCCTCGCTAATCCTCCTCTTAATCTATGGGGCTGACGTAGCAGTTGCCTCATCCTCTCCGCAGGGACAGGGTTTCTTGCCCTTTGACGAGGCAATCAGAGGCGGAGCCTTTGGCGGGGGAGCCGTAATAATGTCGATTATCGCATTCGTAATTGCACGCAAGGAACATGCTCCGGTTGTTTCCAGTCTATTGTTTGTAAACGGAGGACTCATTCTCGCAGGTATGATTGCACTTGTTGCACAAGGTTCTGTTGAGTCTGAGGATATGTCAAACACATTCCGTACGATCGGATCTACAATGGCAATGGGGGCACTCTTGATCGGGCTAGGCACGTGGAAGACCCTGATTGACAGGAAAATACTTCCTACAAGAAGAAAAGAGCCAGCTCAGAAATGAAAGAATCACAGGCTCTAACGCTAAACACTTGAGCGGTTCTTAACAAAAGTCTATGGACGAGAGACAGACGGAAGTAGAGTACATGTACAAATAACATTTTATACAATCTTGCCAGACCTATTTTGTCATGAAGACAGTAATTCTTGCAGGCGGTTTTGGAAAAAGGCTAAAGCCGCTTACCGACATTAGACCAAAGCCAATGATAGAGGTCTTTAATATTCCAATTATCGAATGGCAAATTCGGTGGTTTAGGAGATTTGGTATTAAAGATTTCGTGCTATGTGTCGGGTACATGAAGGACATGATAGTGGACCATATCGGCAATGGTGCTAGGTTTGATTCTCGGGTCGAGTACTCAATAGAGGAAAAGGCCTTGGGAGCTGGAGGTGCGCTTTTGAATGCTAAGGAATGGGTTTCGAGGCAAGGTTCATTTTTCGTATTAAACGGTGACGTTCTTTCAGAGCTTGATCCTAACAAATTGTTAAGTATTGCAAATTCAAATGTTCTTGCGGTTGTTCCTCTACGCAGCCCTTTCGGAGTGGTTGAACTTGATGAGAATTCAAAAGTCCAGGGGTTTATCGAAAAGCCGGAAATCTCGGACAAGTGGATTAATGCTGGCTTATATCTCTTCACTGAAGAGGTTTTTAGGTATCTACCAATCGAAGGCAATATCGAGGTAACTGCTCTTCCATGGCTAGCTAAGGAAGGAAGGCTTCAAGCTGTACGATACAGGGACGTTTTTTGGCGTTCGATTGATTCTCATAAGGACATTGAAGAAGCATCCAAAGAAATTAGGGAAACAAGTCTATAATGAGTATTGCAGAGAAGGTCGGATTTAGTCTGGGTCCCTTACTATCCACATATGATCTTCTTCGATGTGCAAACATGGCCGATCAGCGAGAAAATGTAGATTCACTATGGGTTCCCGAATCCTGGGGGCGAGAGTCATTTTCAAGTTTAGGTGCTATATCTCAGGTAACCAAAAAAGTACGACTTGGGACGTCGATAGTTAGTATTTATTCAAGAACGCCAGCAACCATCGCAATGGCGGCTACTACCCTGGACATGCTTTCAGATAATAGGACGGTCATAGGGCTTGGAGCAAGCACTCCGGCTATTGTAGAGAATTGGCACAGCGTAGATTTTGACAGACCCGCTGGTAGAATGAAGGAATATATCGAATGTGTCAAGCTAATGACTCAAGGAGAAAAGATCAATTACAGCGGAAAATTTTTTAAGATAAACAACTTCAAGATATTGCACGAGCCACAAAGGAAGCATATTCCGATTTTCATGGGTGCTGTGAACAAAAAAATGGTATCTATTGCATCTAATCTTGCTGATGGTATATTATTATATTTGAGACCGTTTGACGAATTGAAATGCATTTCGTATGATTTAAAACAGGCTACAAAAGGAAAGGCATTCGAAATTGCTTGCTCTTTTATATGTGCAGTGTCAAACAAAGACCCACAAAAAGCAAGAGAGCGTGCAGCAGTAAC
>Ga0075418_10002215_pt1 | contig 22178 bp, 17 predicted proteins | sample SoiMetdeltSBSDD2_FD_81776 | JGI IMG/M metagenome (GOLD analysis project Ga0075418, IMG submission 81776) | Bulk soil microbial communities from a Populus tree surrounding site in Tennessee, USA - Soil MetaG P. deltoides SBSDD2 | ecosystem: Environmental > Terrestrial > Soil > Tree plantation...
ACGCCGCCGCCGCGCTGCAGTGGGCGCGGCCCTCGTTCGCGCCGTGGCGGCGCCTGCAGCGCCGGCAGGAGCGCCGCGCGTGGCGGCTGCGCCTGCGCCGGCGCGCGCGCCCGGCGGCGCCGCCGATCTCCGGCGGCACGAACGGGTCGGAGTAATCGCGGCGCGCTCAGCGACGGCGCTCGGGCGGGATCCGAGCGGAGAGCGACAACATGCGGCGGTTGACCCGGACGAGTTCGCCGCGGAGCTCGTCCGCCAGACGATCGAGCTTGCCCGCGCGGGACAGCGCGGGCCGATATATCGTGTCGTGACGCGGCGCTCCGCATCGCAGTTGCCGGCGCGCGTGCGCGGGAGTAGCATGCCGGGCGCTTCGAGCGGGAACCGATCAGTCGACGCGAGCGTTCTGCTGGTCGCCGCCCAATGTGCGAGCCGCACGTGGTGAACGACAAGGAGGAAACTATGACAAAGCTATCTGCCATCGCGCTGGTGCTGTCCCTCGCATTCGTGACCGCCGTGCCGGCCGACGCTCAGGCGCCGGCGCCCCCGCCGGCCTACGGGACGCCGATCGGCCTGGAGCAGGCCAAGAAAGTCATGGCCGGGGCCGAGGCCGAAGCCAAGAAGAACAACTGGCCGGTGGTCATCGCGATCCTCGATTCGGGCGGACAGCTGGTCATGCTCCAGCGCTTGGACAACGCTCAGTGGGGCAGTGTGGAAATCGCCAAGGAAAAGGCGCGCTCCGCGGTGGCGCTGCGTCGCCCCACCAAGGTCTTCCAGGATCTCATCGCCCAGGGTGGCGCCAATCTTCGTCTCTTGAACATCGGTTACAGCGTGCTCGAGGGCGGGATTCCCATCGTCGTCGACGGCAAGATCGTCGGCGCCGTCGGCGTCTCCGGCGTCACGTCGCAGCAGGACGCGCAGATCGCCCAGGCCGGGATCGACTCCTTGAAATAGCCGGCCCACGCAGTCCACGACGGGGCGACGCGAAAGCCACGGGCTTCCGTCGCCCTCGCGTGCTATTTCACGGCACCGGCGGTCAGCCCTGAGACATAGTAGTCCAGGAAGAAGACGTAGAGCACGACGATCGGCACCGAGCCGAGGATCGCCCCCGCCATCAGCTCGCCCCAGAAGTAGATGTCACCGCGGATCAGCTCGCTCGTCACCCCGACGCTCGCCGTGATCTGCTCCGACGACGACGTGAACGTCAGCGCGTAGATGAACTCGTTCCAGGACAGCGTGAACGCGAACAGCACGGCGCAGACGAGGCCGGGAATCGCGATGGGCAGCACGATGCGCCACAGCGCCTGCACCCGCGTGGCGCCGTCGACCATCGCGCACTCCTCGACCTCCTTGGGCACCGTACGGAAGTAGCCCATGAGCAGCCACGTGCAGAACGGGACGAGGAACGTCGGGTAGGTCACCACGAGCGCCCACTTCGAGTCGGCGAGGCCGATCCAGTTGATGACCTGGGCCAGCGGCAGGAACAGCAGCGACGTGGGGACCAGGTAGGTCACGAAGATCCCGGTGCCGAAGCTGTTCACGCCGCGAAACTTGAGCCGCGAGAGCGCATAGGCGGCGACGGTGCCGATGATGACGGACGCCGTCGTGGCGAGCACGGTGACGAGCAGGCTGTTCTTCGTCCAGGTGAGAAACTCCGTCTCCCACAGGAGCTTCGTGTAGTGCGCGAGCGTCGGCCCCTGCTTGATGACCAGCGGCACCGCGTGGCGATCATAGAGCTCGCGGTCCTGCTTCAGCGATGTGAGCGCCATGTGGTAGAAGGGGAACAGCGCGAAGACGAGGAACGGCAGCAGCAGCATGTGCATCAGCGCCTTCGTCCAGAACTGACGCCGCGACATCAGTAGGCCTGCTTCCGCACGAACCGCAGCTGCGCCCACACGACGAACATCAGCAGCGGGAACAGGTACAGCGACACCGCCGCGCCCTCGCCGATGCGCCCGCTCTCCAGCCCGATCATCCGCGAATAGGTCGCGAACAGGTGCGTGGAGTTGATCGGCCCGCCGTGGGTGAGGACGTAGACGATGTTGAAGTCGCTGAAGGTGAAGATCGTCGAGAACAGGACGACGACCGCCAGCACGGGCTTGAGCATCGGCAATGTGACGTACCAGAACCGCGCCCACGGCCCGGCGCCGTCTGACTGCGCCGCCTCGTAGAGATCTTTGGGGATGGCCACCAGCCCCGCGAGGATCGTGATGGCGAAGAATGGCAGGCCGCGCCAGATGTTGACGGTGATGACGGCCGCCATCGCGTAGTAGCTCTGCCCGAGCCAGTTCGGCCCCGGCGGCGACAGGATCCCCAGCGCGATGCCCGTCCAGTTCACCACGCTGTAGAGCGAGTTGAACATCCACCACCAGCCGAGCGTCGAGAGCGCGGTGGGAATGACCCACGGCAGCAGCACGGCGCCCCGGATCAGCCGCTTGAACCACAGCTGCTGGTTGAGCAGGAGCGCCAACGAGATGCCGAGCACCAGCTTGAACGCCACCGAGATGCCGGTGAAGACGAAGGCGTTCTGGAACGTCTGGCGGAACGCGTCGCTGTCCCAGAGACGCACGAAGTTTCTGATGCCGATGAAGTGGCTGGGCCGGCCGATGAACGCGTTGGAGACGGAGAAGTAGAGCGCGACGCAGAACGGATAGGCCACGAGCAGCAGGATGAGAATCATGGCCGGGGTGATGAACAGCGGCCCCAGGACACGCTCGCGGTCGAGCAGCTCGCGCACGCGCGTGCGCCACGGCTGACGCGCGCGCGCGCCGGCGACGGGCAGGGTCCCGATGGCCACGGCTAGCCCGCCATGATCTTCTTCATCTCGGTCTCGGCCCACGCCAGCGCGTCCTTCGTGGGCGTGCCCGTCACCGCCTTGGCGATCATGTTCGGCAGGATGTAGGCATTGGTGATCAGCTGCACCTTGTCCGACGGCGGCGCCGGCCACCCGTAGGTGTGATACTCCACGCCCTCACCCTTCAGGGCGGCGTATTTCGGATCCGTGCGCAGCACGGGGTGATCTTGCAGCTTGGCGTAGACGGGCAGGTTGAAGGCGTCGCCCGACATGATGTACTCGTCGTACGTCTCTTTCTTGCCGAGCAGATACTTGATCCACTCCTTCGACGCCTCGATGTTCTTGCTGAACTTCCAGATGCCGATGTGGCGCGGCGTGTCGGTCTCGAAGCGGCCGGCGGGACCGCCGAGGCTGCGATGGTGGTTGATGCCGTCCGCGGTGACCAGCTTGCGCTGCTTGGCCACGATGTAGGCGCTGACCGGATTGTGGATCCAGCCCGCCTTGCCCTGCTGGATCGACTCGTTGTTGCTCGCATCCGACCACGACAGCACCTCGGGCTCCATGCAGTCGCGGTACATCTTCTTGTACCACTCGATCGTCTTTTCAGTGCCCGGCGAGTTGATCTTGACCGTCTTGCCGTCCTTGTCGACCTCCATGCCGCCGAAGGACCACAGCACCGGCCCGGCCGTGGAGATCGAGTCGTAGTTCTGGCTGATGGGGATGCCCACCGGGTTGCCGATCTTCTTCAGCTCTTTGCCGACCGTGTACAGGTCCTCCCAGGTGTCCGGCACCTTCAGACTGTGCTTCTTGAACAGGTCCTCACGGTAGGTGGCCACGAACATTCCGTGGTACTGCGGCACGGCGCGCCAGACGCCGTTGACGTGCGCGCCTTCGTACGAAGACGAGATGGCCTTGCCGTACTTCTTCTCGAGCTCGCTCACGACGTCCGAGACGTCGACGAGCTGCGGCTCGTAGAGCCACGGGAAGTGCATGCGCATCTCGACGAGGTCGTGGCCGGCCTGCGTCTGCACCTCGGAGGCGTACTTCGCCTGCTGCGGTCCCATGTGCGAGATGTGGTCGATCTTGAGCTTGATGCCGGAGTCCTTGGTGAAGCGCTGGCCGATCTCGGCCAGCTTCTTGTCCGAGTTGGGCGCGAAGTTGTTCCAGCACAGATAGCTGATCTCACGGGTCTGGCCCACGGCGGGGGCCGTGCGCGTGGCGAGAATGCCTGCCAGACCGGTGGTGCCGCCGATGACGAACTGCCGTCGCGAGAGCCGAATCATGGAGCCTCCTCTCGACCGCAAGGATCGGGAGATATTTGTCGAAGCGAGTGACGGCGAGGATAGGACCCGTGCCGCAGCCTGTCAAGGCAACGGCGGTCTCCATGTAGTGAGTACGTGATTTGACCGCCGCCGAGTGAACCGTGAAATGACCGCTCCAGCCGCGCGGCGTGGAAGGAATGGCTACCGGGGAGGTGGCCATGGCCTACGCGCCCGGCGCCGTGGAGCGCGCTATGAAGGTGCAAGAGGTCATTGTTCAGGCGATCGCGGGCAAACTCACGTGGATCCACGCCGCCGAGATTCTCGGCTGTAGTGCCCGGACGATCCGGCGCTATCGTTGGCGTCTCGAGCGCGACGGCTACGACGGGCTGTTCGATCGCCGTCGGCGCCTGCCGTCGCCGAAGCGGGCGCCGCTCGCGGAGCTGCAGCGGGTCCTCGCGCTGTACCGCGACCGTTATCGGGACTTCAACGTTCGGCATTTTCACCAACTCGCCCGCCGCAAGCATGGCGTGCGTTTCTGCTATGCCTTCGTCAAGAAGGCGCTGCAGAGCGCGGGCCTGGTGCCCAAACACCGGCCCCGCGGCCGGCACCGTCGTCGCCGCGAGCCGCGCGCGTGCTTCGGCGAGCTCCTGCACCTGGACGGCAACCGACATCGCTGGCTCGCCCTGCGGCCCGAGCAGTGGTTCACGCTCATCGTCGTCGTCGACGACGCGACCAAGCAGATCCTGCACGCCGAACTGTGGGAGGGCGGCGAGAGCGTTACCGCGATTATGACCGCGCTGTGCGCCGTCGTGCAGACGTACGGCGTGCCGATGGCCCTCTACACCGATCGCGCCCATTGGGCCGCCCACACCCCCACGGCGGGCGGCGCGCCCGATCGGCGGCGCCTCACCCAGGTCGGCCGGGCCCTGGCGCGGCTGGGGATCGAACACATCCTGGCCTTCTCGCCAGCGGCCCGCGGCCGCAGTGAACGGGTCAATCGCACGCTGCAGGATCGCCTCGTCAATGAATGGCGCGTCGCCGGGATTGCCAGCGTCGCCGCGGCCAACCGTTATCTGCGCGACCACTTCCTGCCCGCCTTCAATGCCGAGTTCGGGCGGACGCCGGCGGATCCCGCCTCGGCGTTCGTCCCGGCGCGCGGCGTCGATCTCGCGCACATTCTCTGCATCGAAGAAGACCGCGTCGTCGGCCGCGACAATGTCGTCACGACCGAACGTGTCGCGCTCCAGCTCGCCAAGCAGCCCGGCCGCCGCACCTGTGCGGGGCTGCACGTGCTGGTGCGCCGGCATCTCAACGGCCAGCATTCCGTCTGGTATGGTGCGCGTTGCCTCGGGCGCTACGACCGGCACGGCCGGCCAGTGGCCGCCTGAATGTCATTAACCTGAGCGGTCAGATCACGGTGTCAAACAGTTGTGGTCAGATCACGAATCAACAACAGGCAACGGCGGTCTCCAGGTCCTGAAGCGCTCGCGCAGCACCTTCTTGTCGAACTTGCCGACGCTCGTTTTCGGCACCGTGTCGATCAGAATCACGTCCTCGGGCAGCTGGAACTTGGCGAGCTTCGGTCGCAGGTACTCCATGATCTCGCGGGGCTCGAGCGTGACCCCGGGCTTGGGCACCACGCAGGCGAGCGGCCGCTCGACCCATTTGGGATGCGGCACCGCGATCACCGCCGCTTCCAGGACTTTCGGATGGCCCATGATCATCGTCTCGACGTCGATGGAGGAGATCCACTCGCCGCCGGACTTGATGAGGTCCTTGGTGCGGTCGGTGATCTGCACGTAGCCCTCGGGGTCGATCGACGCCACGTCGCCCGTCCGAAACCACCCATCGGGCGTGAAGCGATCGGCCGACTCCGGATTGTCGTAGTACGAGCCGATGACCCACGGACCGCGGACCTGGATCTCGCCGACGCTCTTGCCGTCCCACGGCTGCTCGATGCCGGCGTCGTCCACGATGCGCATGTCCACGCCGGCCGCAACGTAGCCCTGCTTGGCGCGAATGGCGTAGCACTCGTCGTCGGTGAGCGCGTCCATGTAGGACTTGAGCCGGCACACGGTGCCGAGCGGCGTCATCTCCGTCATGCCCCACGCGTGCAGCATCGGCGCGCCGTACTTCTTGTCGAACTTCTCGATCAGCGTGCGCGGAGCCGCGGACCCGCCGATCGGAATGCAGCGGATGGAGGAGATGTCCCAGCGCGGCTCGGCCTCGAGGATGGCGTCGATGGCGATCCACACGGTCGGCACCGCTCCCACGAACGTCACACGCTCGTTGTGCACGATCTCGACGATATCGCGCGGCTGGGGATTGGGACCGCCGAAGATCTGCGTGGCGCCGTTGAGCACGCCGGCGAACGGGACGCACCAGGCGTTGGCGTGGAACATCGGCACGATGTGCAGGATGACGTCACGCTCGTGGATGCCGAGCAGATCGGTCGCGGATGACGCCATGCTGTGCAGAAAGATCGCGCGGTGCGTGTAGACGGCGCCCTTGGGATGGCCGGTGGTGCCCGAGGTGTAGCACATGCCCGCGGCGTCCGTCTCCGAGAGCGCCGGCCACGTCTCCATCGGGCGCGCGTCGGCCAGCAGGGCCTCGTAGTCGAGCGTGCCCGGCGGAATCTGCGCCGTCGGCGTGTCCTTCATCACGATGATGTGCTCGACGGTCGTGAGCTGCTTGCGGATCGGCTCGAGCGTGGGCCAGCAGGACGCGTCGACGATGAGGACCTTGTCGCCGGCGTGGTTGACGATGTACGTGATGTCTGCGGCCGACAGCCGGATGTTGACGGTGTGCAGCACCGCACCCATGCACGGGGCCGCGAAGTACACCTCGAGGTGTCGGTGCGAGTTCCACGCGAACGTGCCGACGCGGTCGCCCTTGCGCACGCCCAACGCCTTCAGCGCGCCGGCAAGTCGTTGCGTGCGCTCCGCCCACCGCGCGTAGTCCATCCGCTCGAGCCCGACGCCGGGCACGCGTGTGGCGAGCGTTTTCCTGGCGAAGATCCGCCGCGTCCGCTCGATGAAGTGCGGGAGCGTCAGCGGATAATTCATCATGAGGTTGTCGAGCTGAGCCGTCATCAGCGTCCTCCCGAACGTTCCGACAAGGGTACGGCTTCGGCGGTATGACCGTCCAGCCTGAGCCGGTTGTAGAACGTTCCGTCCGCCGACCGATGGCCGAATAGCGTCCAGGGAGGGCGCGTCTCATCCGCTGACGGAGGAGACAGCCATGGAGAGGAACTACTGGAAGCTCGCAACGATAGGCATCGCCCTCACGGGTGTTACCGCTTTGAGCACCGGCCTCACCACGGCGTGGATGCTACGGCCCGCGGCCGAGGCCCAGGCGCAGGCCACCCAGGCCGCGCCACCGCCCGCGCCGCGGATCACTCCGGCCGTCGCGCGCACCGCGTCGCCCACCCGCGTGACACCGGTGTCCACGACAACGACCGCCGCCGACTGCGCCACCGGCGGTGATCGCGCCATGCGGATCGCCAAGCCGGGCGCGATCGGCGCGCTGCTCGGCGCGGGACTCGGCGCCGCCGGCGGCGCGGTGGTGAAGGGCGGCAACGGCGCAGGCAAGGGCGCGCTGCTGGGTGGCCTGGCCGGGGCGGCCCTGGGCGCCGGCTACGGGGCGTACAAGACGCAGAACGAGTGCGGGACGATCCTCGGGAACAGCAACGGTTTCAGTGCCGCGCCGGCCGTCCGCGCGGGCAACGCCGAGGCGATGGCGCAGCCGAGCGCTGGCGATCGCATCCAGGTCTACCGCGTCGAGCGTTAGCAGCATGGCGGTGGGCGCCCGGCCGGGCGCCCACTGCGCGAAGTCACGCCCGCCGGGCCCCGCCCACCGCCGAGTCATCTGCCGATCAGCGCTTTCGCACGCGATGTCGAGCTGTACGAAAGCGCTTGGTCGTCGGGCGCGTGGGGACAGGTGGCCGCGCCGGCGCCGCTGAGCCGACGAGCCGTCGACACGCGGCAATGACCGCATCCAGCAGTCCGCTGCCGCGCCGAGCCGCATCGGGTTCTGGGGCCTTCTCCACCGGCGCCGACGGCTTTCTGAACGGCGACTCCGTGAGCAGCGCCGCGTCCAGGCCTGGCGAATCGACCCGTGGAGACTCATCGAGCGGCGGTGATTGGGCGAGCACGGGTCCGGCGGACGATTCGCCGAGCCTCGTACGCAGCGCGGTGCTCATCTCGTCCAGGGAGGCCGACAACTGCACGGCGAGCGCCTCGAGCGCGGGTCGGCTCACGACGCGGCGTCAGAACCGCCGGGGCGGCGCGGACAGCGTGAAATAGTTCGCGATGGCCCGCCGGGCCGGCTCATAGCTCCCCGCGGGCGCGCGAGGATCGTACGCGACCTCCGCCTTGAACGCGCACGCGGGCTGGCGCGCGAGGCCATGCTCTCGCCACGGCCGAAACAGCACCGCAAACTCCTCGGCGGAGAGCGGCGTCCCGATCGCATCACGTCGCAGGGGCCGCGCGTCCTGAACCTCTTTCGCGTCAGGTCGCAGGGCGACGGTGATCTTCCCGCGCTGGTCGATCGTCGCCCCGGCCACCACCACCTCGACGCCCGCCGTGTCCCGGCACGGCGCGTTGCCCGGGCCTCGGCCCATTTGCTTCTCGCACGCGGCGCTCCTGGTGTCGCAGGCGAGGAGATCGCTGTGCAGTCGCTCGTGCCTGGCCTTGATCTCGTTCACCTGAGCGGGGGTATCGCGAATCTTCTGCGGGTCGATATCGAAGATGCTGATCAGCGTCTTCCAGGCCTCCGGGGTCACCCAACCGCGGGCGGCGGGATCCGTCTCGACCGCGTCGGCAGACGCGAGGATGAGGGTGAACACGAAGATGATCTGGACCAGCAGATCGATGAGCGTGGTGAGGGCGATGTCCCGATTCCGCGTGGAGCGGACGGTCGGGGTCACCTACGGGATTCGATCCGGCTCAAGATGAACTGCGAGGCGTCGATCAGATGGTGGTGCACCCGTCTCACGGCCTCCTCGGACGCGCGCAGATCTTCCTGGAGCCGGTTGGCGAGCTCGCCGGCCGCCTCGTTGTACTTGCGAAGCTCGTCGGCGAGCGGGCCGGCGATCTGCGAGGACAGCTTGGCTTGCGTCGTGACCGCGTCGTTGCCGAGCACCACCGCACGCTCGGCGATCTCGCTCAGCGCCTGGAGGCCGACGGTGGCCTTCGTCAGCCCGCCACTCCAGTTCAGCACCGATTGCTCGGCCGCGCGGCTGCCGTGCTCGAGCGTGGCCAGGGCGGCTCCGGCGCTGGCGATCGATTTGCTCGCGCCTTCGGTGACGTGTACCACGTTCGCCCACGCGCTGTTGGTTTCACCCAGGCTCCCGCGCAGGGTGCCGAGCGCGGCGACGATCGTCGCCGTCTCCTCGGGGAACTTTTCGAGGCCGGTGGCAAAGCTGCCGACCTGGCTCAGCTGCGTGGAGAAGGCCTCGACGTTCACCTTCGCCGTCATCACGGCCGTGTTGGCCGCTTCCGCGGAGACGGCGAGCGCGGCGAACGCGCGACCGCCGTCGCGTGCGCCTTGCACGGCGGCGGCCAGTGTGCCCTCGAGCTCGCCGTAGGCCGTGCCGACCAGCGACGTCGCTCGGCGCATGAGCTCGGCGCGATGAGTGAGATCGTTGAGGATGACGGCGAGCCGCTGACCGACGTCCTCGGGAGGCAATCGCAGCGCGCTCAGGCGTTCCTCGAACTCCTGGAGCGTCGCCGCCATCGTGCTGTTCGTCTGACGCAAGAATCCCGCCAGCTCCGTGGCCGACTCCGATGCGACCCGCGCGAAATCGTGGATCACCTGCTCGGTGACGTTGCGAACGGCGCCCGCGGTGCCGCTGGCGAGCGCTTCGACCTGCGTCTTGACGGCGCTCTGGGTGCTCTCGGCCTGCCGGGCGGCGCTCTCGATCTCGCGCGCCGCACGCGCCCGCAGCTCGGTGAACGTGGCTTCGGCCTGCGCGCCGACGCGGTCGATGACGCCCGCGAACTGGCTCATCAGCTGCGCGCTCATCGCGTCGAACTGTTGCACGACGCGATCCGAGATCGTGCGGATCGACTCGATCGCCGCCATGTACGATTCGTTGAGGTGCCCCTCGGCGCGGCCCTGCGCGTGCACGATCCGCACGGTGCTCCGCTCGATGCGGCGCGCCGCCTCGGCGTAGGCGTCACCGAGCCGCCGCGCGTTGTCCTCCGGCCCCGATGACGTCCCGGGCCATATCTGCGCGAAGACGACGCGGCCCGCCAGCCCGACGAACGTCGTGATGAGGCCGAGCCCGAACAGGCCCAGGACCTGGCGCGTTTCGAGCCGCTCCGTCGAGTTCAGGAGCGGCGCGAACGTGGCGACCAGCGTCGCCAGTGTGTAGATGAAGCCGAGGTAGTAGAACGTCTCGCCATCGCCTTCGGAGGCGTACTCCGTCCGGGACCGCAGCCAGAGCGCGACGCCGTAGACGACCATGAGGCCGACCACGAGCGTGACCATCGTCCAGTGCCAGGCGCCGGTGGGGCTGCCACGGTACCAGCGGCTGAAGGTCAGGATCACGCCGACGCCGATGACGATGAAGCCGATGAACAGGGACGGAAGATTGCGGACGAGTTGAGGTCTCATGGTCAGTCCACTCCTGCCCAGCGCGTGATCTTTCCGCCGGCGTCGTGGAAGTATCGTTGCCAGAAGTCGACGTGCGCCGTCTGTTGCAGGCGCCGGTCGCGGTAGCGACGGAGGTAGATGACGATGATGCTCCAGTCTCGGAAGTCGGCCTGGACGTCCCGCGCGAATCCCGACCGGACGAAGTCGTCGTACGTGTTGCGGTCGCGGTAGTGGCTGAACCCCTCGGTGTTCTGGAGCATGTCGGAGACGAGGATAAGCGTTTTGCGGCCGCCTCCGTCCTCGATCTCTTGCGATCGCGAGATGAGCTGCAGCGTCTCGAGGATCGGCGAGCGCTCGCCGATCTCCGTCGTGAGGCTTTCCTCCAGCGCCGAGGTCACGGGGATCAAGAAGCGCTCGTAGAAGCCCCGCGTGATCTTCCGGTTGTTTTCGTAGAGCTCGTTGCCCTGGGACGGTGGCCGGCAGAGATCCGAGCTGGGGCGAAAGCTCGGACTGTCCCGCGATTCGAAGTTCAGCTTGCTGAAGGTGAACAACGCGATCCGTGACCGCACGGGGAATCTCGCGTCGTCGGCGACATACTCCTTGATGAAGCTGAGCGCGAAGCGGCGATGGGTCTCGTTCAAGGCTTCCGACTGGTCGACGAGGATCACTGTCTGATCGGTGGGCGCGCGCTTGAGCAGCCGTTTGTCCTGATAGACACAGTTGTCGGCGCCGAGCGCCGGTCGCGCCCACATGACGGCGAGCACGGTCGCGAGCAGCGCGACGACGAGAACCCCGATGACGCCCAGGATGACAATGCCCTGTCGATCGGATTTGCTCAGCGCCACCGTCTCAGCCCTTGAGCTCCCATTCCTCGCGGGACAGCTTTTCCCGGATGTCCCGCTCGAGCTTGCTGAAGTAGAAATCGCGCCGCCGGATCTCGGCGGTGCGGAGATTCTGCACGGTCGCGTTGTTCTGCCGCGCGATGTCGCTGAAGTTCTTCATCGCGCTCTCGTAAAACCGCGACAGCCGCTCCTCGCTCTCCGAGGCTCCGGCGGGCGGCCGCACGAGATAGCTCTCGAAGCTGACGCTCTCGTTGAAGTAGGGCGGGGCCGGCGACTTCCGCGCGTGCACGTTGGCTTGGCGGTAGCCCTTCAGGACGACGTTGCACGCGTCCTGCAGCTCGGCGGCCTCACGGGCGAACGTCCGCCGCTGCTCCTCCGTGTTGCTGATGAGCTGCTGATAATACTCGATGTTGGACTTCACCTCCGACAGCAGGTGCGCCTGCTCCTGCAGGGTCCGGTCGAAGACCTGGTCCACCAGGCGACAGTACTCGGCCTTGGCCGCCTCGTACGCCGCGCGTCGCTTCTTCAGCTCGCGGTCGACCTCGCCGTACCCCGGATACGCGTCGTCGACGGTGTAGCCCTTGTACGCGGCGAAGATGCCGAAGATCAGCGCGAGCACGACCAGGATCCAGGAGAACACGTCTTCGAAGCCGAACGGGTTGGCCGCGAGCCGTTGCCAGGCGAGCTTGGCCGCCCGCCACTGGTCGACGTCGGCGGAGAAGCGCGGCGGTATCTGGCCCGAGCCGGGCGTCGAGACGACCGGCTGCGCCTGGGCGATGTCGTTGGTCGCGACGCGATAGTGCGCCGCCCCGAGCGTCACGAGCAGGAAGCAGGCGGTCAGGAAGGCGACCGCGCCCAGGGCGAGCCACTTCCGTCGGGCGCTGCGGTGATTCACGTACCGCAGCAGGTTGCCCGAAAGGATCGCCAGGCTGAGGTTCACGAGGGACAGCGTCATCGCGATCAACACGCCGCCGAGGAGGCCGAAGTCGCTTCCCTCGGCATAGAAGGTCGAAAGTGACACCCATTCGACGAGGGCGAGCGCGGCCACGATGGCGAAGTGGTAGAGCTGGGACTCCGGATATGCGGCCTGCCGATGCTGCAGACGGTGCGTGCCCTGAAACCAGCGCAGATGCTTCAGCGCCCGCGTCTCGTTCTCCTTGGCCTGAGCGAGCCCCGTCGAATGGTCGGACCTCAGCTTTTCGAGGCCCGGTTCGATGGCCGAGAGCAGACGGGCGAACGAATCCTTCGTCTGCTCGATGTCGATCCTCGCCGCCGTGGCGCGACGATCGTGCTGCAGTCGCCCCAGGGCGACCTCGCAGCTCTCCTTGCGTTGCCGCGCCAGGCCGACGAAGTACGCGCAGACTTCGGCTTCGTTGGCATCGAGTGAGGTGCTGGCCGACTTGGGATTGTCGTGGACGCCCGCGTCGGCCGCCTTCTGATGCACGTCGAGGGTGCGCCGCGCGGTTTCCACCAGCTGCTGCATCTTGGAAACGCCCTCCGGTGCTCGCATTCGTCGGCGACGCAACCCCTGCTTCTTGAAGGGTTGAATGGCCGCGACGGCGGCCAGCAACGAATAGGCACGTACTGTTCGGACCGTTGCTCTTCCCCAGGCCGGTTCTTCTTTAGGGCATCGTCCGGACTTCGGCAAGTGTTTTCTCTGACGCTCCCGATCCTCGCGCCACGCTTGTGGTCGCCGTGCCTGTGATATCGTGGGCGCGGATGAAGTCGCGCTGGAACGACGCCGAGGCCTCGATGCTCGAGGGCCTCGACCTCCTCGTGTATGCCTCGCGGCTCGTCGGCGCCGAGACCTCCCTGGTGGTCTGGGGCGGCGGCAACACCTCGATCAAGACCGTCGAGCGCGATCACCGCGGTCGCGAGATTCCCGTGCTGCGCGTCAAGGGCAGCGGCTCGGACCTCAAATCCGTCCAGCGCAAGGATTTTCCCGGCGTGCGCATGGACGACATCCGCGCGCTACTCGAGCGTCAGGACATGGGCGACCAGGAGATGGTCGGGTATCTCGCGCACGCGCTGCAAGACCCGGGCGGTGTGCGGCCTTCCATCGAGACGCTGCTGCACGGCTTCGTCGACGCGCACGCCGTGGTCCACACCCACGCCGACGCGATCGTCTCGCTCACCAACAACGATCGGCCGCGGGAGGTGCTCGCCGCCGTCTATGGCAAGGACGTCATCGCGCTGGATTACCGCCGGCCGGGGTTCAGGATCTCGCGCGAGGTTGCCGGCGCCATCGCCGAGCATCCGCAAGCCCGCGCCCTCGTGCTCGAGCGCCATGGAACGATCACCTGGGGCGCGACCGTCCGAGACGCGTACGAGGCGACGATCGAGCTGATCACCGCGGCCGAGGATGCCATCGCCGAGCGCAAGCGCGGCCGCCGCCTCTTCGGGGGACCGCGGATGCCGGTGCTGGATCCCGCCGCGCGGAAGTCCGCGGCGCTGGCGCTGGCCCCGAAGCTGCGCGGACGGCTCGGCCGGGCGCGGCGCGTGATCGTGACGTTCGACGGCACGGAGCCCGTGACGGCGTTCGCGTCCTCGGTGGACGCGCCGGCGCTGTCGCAGATCGGCCCGGCCACGCCCGATCACACGATCTACACCAAGCGCCTGCCCTGCTTCGTGTCTCTCGATCACCCCCCGTCGGATCCCGAGGCATCGTGGCCCGCCGTCGATTCCGCGGTCGCCGACTTCGTCCGCGAGTACACCGCGTACTTCGAGGCGCACCGCGAGCCGGGCGCCGAGCTGACCGATCCGATGCCGCGCGTGGTGCTCGTTCCCGGGCTCGGCATGTTCACGGCGGGGCGCGATCGCCGCACGGCCGGCATCGTCGACGACATCATGCATCACACGATCGACGTCATCGGCAGCGCGTCTGCGTTCGGCCGGTACGTGTCGCTCAGCGCGAAGGACGCGTACGACGTCGAGTACTGGCCGCTCGAGCTGTACAAGCTCACGCTGGCGCCGCCGGAGAAAGAGCTGGCGCGGCGCATCGCGCTGGTGACGGGCGGCGGCTCGGGCATCGGCCGCGCGGTGGCCAGGCGGCTGGCCGCCGAGGGCGCGCACGTCGTCGTCGGCGATCTCGACGAGGCGGGGGCGAAGAAGACGGCGGACGAGGTGACGGCGGCCGTCGGGGCGGGCCGCGCGATCGGGCTCCGCATGGACGTGACGAGCGAGGCGTCGGTACGCGCGGCGTTCGAGGCGACGGTGCTCGCCTATGGAGGCCTGGACATTCTCGTCTCGAATGCGGGCATTGCGCATTCAGCGCCCGTCGATCGGATGGCGCTCGCGGACTGGGAGCGCTCGTTCGCCGTGAACGCGACCGGCCACTTCCTCGTCGCGCGCGAGGCCATGCGGATCCTGATCGCGCAGGGCCTGGGCGGCGCCCTGGTGTTCGTCGCCACCAAGAACGTCATGTCGCCGGGCAAGGATTTCGCCGCGTATTCAGCGGCGAAGGCCGCCGAGGCGCAGCTGGCCAAGGTCCTGGCGCTCGAGGGCGCGCGGCACGCCATCCGCTCGAACATCGTGAACCCGGACGCCGTGTTCCAGGACAGCAAGCTCTGGTCCGACGACGTGCGGCGCGAGCGCGCGGCGGCGCAGGGCATCGCGGTCGAGCAGCTGGAGGACTTTTATCGCAAGCGCAATCTCCTCGGCGCGCGCATCCTGCCCGACGACGTTGCCGAGGCGGTGCTGTTCCTCGCCTCCGACCGCGCGTCGAAGACGACCGGCTGCACGCTCACCGTGGACGGCGGCGTCAAGGACGCCTTCCCGAGGTAGCCGACGGTGGGCGCGTCAAATACGCGGACTCCCAAGCGTCGGTAAGTCGCCCGGCGCCGTGCACTTGTAGCCGCGTCCCTCGGCATTGTCGAACGGCTCACAGCGCCAGCGCTGTTGCTCGCCGCCAAGCATGAGACGGAGAATTTGCCGGGTCTGAGCCGGGTGGCGCGCAAGCGCCCCGCGTAGGTCGGCCGCAGCAGCAAAACGCCGGACGTGGCTGGCCAAGCGAGTCTCGTTATCGACCCCGCATCCGGTAGTCAGCGGGTCGGGCGGTTCCGCTGGAAAGCCCAGGTCGCCACGCTCCTCACGTTCTCGGCCGATGCGTACCTGAATGAAATGGGGCATTACATCGCCAATCTTTCCTAATGAGAATGCGCCTAACGGTGACACGTCGCTGCTCGACCGCTGCGACAAGGTTCGCGACGTTGAGGATGACGGTACCGGCGTCGCCGCCTTCGCCGACTTCATGACGATGCTCGCACCGCGCCACGCGGCGCGATGAATACAGAGGCCGAGCGAGGCGCCGCGGTGTTCGACGTATTGGCTGTGAGTTCTGCCACCGTAAGGAGTTCACACTCGCGAACAGGGTCAAATTCGCACCGTACTCCGACTTCCTGCTGCATGACATGGGCGACCTCGGCGACGGCACTTTCAGGGCGCGGCAACCGGCAGACAGATGAGAACTCCGCTCCTCTGGGGCCTTGGCGTACGCGCGCGCTTTCTGCATGACGCGCGAGCATCGACGCTGGAGGAGGCGATCCAAGCGCACGGCCTAGGGCAGAGCCAGGGCAGCACCGCCGCCGCGGCGTTCGGGCAGTTGAGTAAGGAAGACGCGAAGGACCTGATGAAGTTCCTTCGGTCGCTCTGAAGCTACTCGCCAGGGCGGGGCGGCAAGGCACATGGCGTTAGTCGCGATTTGGCAAGAGAAACGGCAGGCTCATCGCTGTGATCCCCGATTCTTCGTGATCCGAGAGGCGATGAGGCCGAGAAGCACACCAGACACGACGACGGCGACGGCGAAGCCGATCAGTGCGAATCCAAATCGCTGAAGATCCGTCATGGCGTCAATTTTCGTTCGTCGCTGTTGGTATTTTGCGTGCTGCTCCCACGCAAGAATTCATACAGGAAGCTGGCGCGCACGGCGTCACGGGGCGTGATCCAGAACGCGCCACTGGCTTCGAATGCCTCGGACACGTTAATGCCGAGGTCGCTCAAGCTGAAGGTCGTGCCGGGCGACGGGCGGTCCAGAACTCGGAGGTGGCCGGTCGGAAAGCCGACACGCCCCTCCAAATAGAACTCCCACCGGCCGTCTGTGAACGTGGTCGTTCCCGGCAGCATGGCCGCCAGCGCTGAGCCGGCCGGCGTCGGGGCCGGAGCTTGCGCGCCACACGCGACCGGAATCGCGAGCAGCACAGCAAAGGCGAGGAGCGTGAAGAACGCGAGTCGCCCGAAGGATAGTGGCGCTCTGAAGGTGGCCATGGCTTCGCCTCCTCCAATGGTGAGCCGAGGCTCACAAGAGTTCGTCGCAGCGTCGAGCGTGCGCCGGAAGCTTATTCCACGACCGACATACTCGATCTACGCCCGCACCCCGCCCAAGCATCAACGAGGGACCAGAGCCAGACGACAAGCAAGAACGAAGCTGCGAGAATCACACTAAAGCTGGCACCACGCTCGATCAGTGCCAGCGGCTCGACGAAAACCGTCCGAGCGACAGGCCAACTCAGCGCCGTACCAGTAGCGAAGAACAGGACCGCCTTGACGACTTCGCCGTTGTAGAGCTGCCCGAGCCCGGGAAAGACGCCAGATAATGTGACGGCAGTGGCCGTCTGCCTTCGCATTCGATTCTGCCGCGAGAGCGGCGCATCAGGAAGCGGGCGCGTCGTCGCTAACCTCGACCGACTGAACGTAAATGCCACAGATCGGACACACTTCGCGGTTCATCGCGTACCTGACACAAGTCCGATGAACGTTGTGGCCTCCTAGGCACTGACGTGTCGGAGTACCGGCAACGAAGCTGCGTCTGCATTGACTGCAGCGACCGGTGGAGATCACTCGCAGCCAACGGTCGACCCACCCCACGCCGAGCGTAGACGCGATCGCCGGGATCACGATTGGCACTCGGCGAACCTATCACCGCGCGACTCAGAGAACATTAAGAGGAGTTAAGCCGAGGAGGGCTGCGCCCCGACGTCGGAGCTTGACCTTGTACCGCACCCATGGCATCTCCAACAGCATGGAGTAGCGAGCCCGAGCCTCGCTCTCGGCGGTCAGGAGCTTCGCATGACATTCAAAGGAACTGCGGAATACCTTTTACCTCCGATCGTTGTCGATGCGGCACGCTGGCTTCTTACTGGGCAGCACACGATGCATGAGACCAACAACATTAGCATCCACTATGAGATGGCTCATGGATGGACGACGCCGCAACTCGGCACCGTAGACTTCGATTTCGACGTTATGAAGCGGCCTGCGAGTTCCGAATTAGACCTCCCAATCGTGCGGGATAACCTCGAGGCCCTCGCACGCATAAGACCGCCGGGTGCTAAATTAAAGTTGCTGGATTTTGGCAGTGGCAATGGCCATTACAAGCTCATTCTTTCGGCCAACTCGCACACCAGTGAATGGCAGTACGTCGGCGTGGACACAATGCCGGAGGCGATTGAGTTTTGCCATCACAATTATCCCGGCACACTTTTTAAGCTCGTCGAAGACGCACGCCCGCTGCCGTTTGACGACGATGAATTTGATGTCGTTCTGGCTAGTGGCGTCATTCAATATATCCAGGACCCGGCGACGGTTCTTGTGGAACTGCAGCGCGTGACCCGCGAGTATGTGCTTGTGAGTCGTCTGCCATCCTGGAAATACCGGGAATCAGCGGTCGTGGTCCAGAGTATTCGCGGCGCGGAGGGCGAGATACTGACTTCGTTGCACGTGTTTAACCGTAAACTGCTCGAAGACATCTTTCAGACGGTCGGTTTCGTAGTCGCATTCCGGGACTTCGGAAGCGAGTACTTTTCGATAGCAGGCGTGCCTGAATCCGTCACACATAGCCTCTACCTTTTGAAGAAAACTAGTCCGCACGGCTGGGGCCCGATTCTGACGACACCCCATTTGGTGCATTGTGCCGAATCGAGCACCGTGAACGACCGCCCCGTCACCACACCGTTCGCGATGCGCCGCATACAAGGATCGACGTGCTCGGCACGGAGCGCGCGATCGGAAACAATTAGGTAACCTCGTTCGCCCTGTCGAGCACGGGACTCGAATGTGTGATAGTTCTTGTCGTTGACGACCGGTCGGTCGAGGTTGAACGACAGCGCGAGATCCTGTAGGTCGACCGCGAAGAGAGGCGCGGGCGCGCGCGCGAGCACGGCCTCCAGCTCACGGAGGTTCGTCGTTGAGTTGAAGCGCGGCGTGTCGAGGGTGACGAGTACGGCTCCGCCGGCCACGACGATGAGCCACAGGACGGCGAATGCCCGCGCACGCCAGCGCGACGCCAACGTCGAATACCACCATGCGAGCAAGAGTGCGGCAGCCGGACAGAGCATCAGATAATACCGGTCGCGCTGACGCCCCGACACGGCGATGAGAACGAACACCGTGATCAGCCACGTGAACAGCAATCGCACGCGACGACGGGCTGTCGAGTCGGTCTCCCGAAGTGCTCGACGAATCGCGAACGGCAATAAGACCCCCCAGGGCAAGACGACGGTGACGGCGTGAACGAAAGGCTCCGTGATCGTTCGCCCGTTCCAGACGGGCCGCCAGAAGTACGAGAGCAGTTGGTCCTGCATCACGACGCCCTGGACGAATCGCGTGCGCCCTCCGGTGACGGCGGACGCGACCCACCACGGCACAGCGAGCATCAGGACGATGATCCAACCCGGAATCGACACCAGCCGCTTCAGGCCAACCACTCCATGCGTGACAATCGTGTCGGCGGCGACGATGGCGAGCGGCACGAATCCGGCCGCGCCCTTGGCTAGTGACCCGACACCGATCACGGCGTAGAACGGCACGAGCCAGGCTCGATTGTTTCCGAGTTCGAACGCCTCATACAGCGCCATCGCGCCGGTGCCTGCGGCGAGCTGCGTCATGTCCGGCATCGACGAGTGCGCCATCGAGTAGACCCCAACTGTCGTGGCGACCGTGAGGCCAGCGACCACGCCGGCCGTCTGCTCGAAGAGCCGACGCCCCAGCCAGTACGTCAGGAGCGCCACGGTGATGGCTCCCAGCACGGAGGGCAGCACCGCCGTCCGCACGCTCACCGCGCCAGCGGGCCACGAGGCGAGCGCGATCAGCCAGACCACCAACGGTGGCTTCATGAGATGAGGTGTGCCATCCGGCAGCGCGGGGACGAGCCAATGGCCGTTGACGAGCACGTCGCGGGCCATGACAGGAAAGCGCGTGTCGTCGTTCGTGATCAGGTGTCGCGCACCGAAGTTGAACGACAGCACGCCGATACTGAGGACGATCACAAAAGCCAACTGCCGACTTCCGCTCACAGCCGAACCGTAGAGCACGCGGCACTCGCCAGGCAACCAAAACAGCGTGAAGAAACCCTCACATTCGTCGTGCTTCTGCGGCCAGGAGGCCGGTGACCTCATCAGGCGGCAGCGCGCAGCGAATACCGCGTTCACGGCCGGCTGAGCAATCGCGTCGCAGATCCGGTCGCTGCGACGAGGGCTGCGACGTGGATGGAGACACGCCGCGTTCTTCAGTTAGTCGTCCGGGGCCCCGCGCTAACCCAGGGCAAGAGGAACCAACCTCCGACCATCCCTGCTATCATGCGGCCACGGTGCATTCGAACGTGAATCTAAGCGCGTCCACGATCGGTAGCGCCGGGTTCCAGCGGTGAGCGCAGCCTCGCTGCGCTTCGGAGTCCAGCTCTCACTCAAGCCGCCGCAGGAACAATTCGACCTCGTGCGCCGTATCGAGGCGCTCGGGTTCGACAGCGTGTGGACGGGCGACCACGTCTCCTTCCACAACCCGATGTACGAGTCGCTCACGCTGCTCGCGACGTACGTCCCGATCACGAGCCGCCTGCGCCTGGGGACCGCGGTCTATCTCCTCGCGCTGCGGGCGCCGGCCATCGCGGCCAAGATCACCTCCACGCTCGACGCGCTGTCCGGAGGGCGGTTCATCTTCGGCGTCGGCGTGGGCGGTGAGAATCCCAAGGAGTTCGAGGTGTCGGGCGTGCCTCATGGCGAGCGCGGCGCCCGCGTGAGCGAGGCGATCGACGTCGTGCGCACGCTGTGGCGCGACACGCCCGCCAGCTTCAAGGGACGGTTCACGCAGTTTTCCGGCGTGTCGCTCGATCCCAAGCCCGTGCAGCGGCCGGGGCCGCCGATCTGGATCGGAGGCCGCTCCGACGCTGCGCTGGCGCGTGCGGGTCGTCAGGGCGACGGTTGGGTGTCCTACGTCGTGCAACCCGAGCGGTACGCCCAGAGCCTCGAAAAGATCCGCGCCGCGGCGGCCGCGGCGGAGCGCAAGCTCGACGGATTCGCGGCCGCCCACCTCGCGTTCGTCACCGTCGGCCGCGACTGGGAATCCGCCAAGGCGGTTTGGGCCGAGGCGCTGACGAAGCGCTACGCGCAGGACTTCGAGCCTCTGGCGCGCAAGTACGGCATCATCGGCGCGCCGCAGCAGTGCGCCGAGCAGCTCGAGCGCTTCCGCGCGGCCGGTTGCAACTACGTCATCCTCAATCCGATCGGTCCCGCCTCCACGGAGCGCGAGCAGGTCGAGCGCCTCGCGGCCGAGGTGGTGCCAGCGCTCCGTGGCTGACCTCACCGGAGGCCAGCTCGTCGCCCGCGTCCTCAAGCAGGCCGGCGTCGGCCACGTCTTCACGCTGTGCGGCGGCCACATCCTGCCGATCTACGACGGCTGTCTCGACGAAGGCATCGCGGTGATCGACGCGCGCCACGAGCAGGCGGCAGCCCACGCCGCCGATGCGTACGCGCGTCTCACGCGCAACGTCGGCGTGGCGATGGTTGCGCCGGGGCCCGGCGTGACCGACGCGGTCACCGGCGTGGCCAACGCCTATGCCGCGCGCAGCCCGATGGTGCTCATCGGCGGCGCCGCGCCGCTCAGCCTGCGCGGGCTCGGCGCGCTGCAGGAGATGGAGCAGGTGGCGCTGCTGCGGCCGATCACCAAGGGCTCGTTCACGGTCCCGGAGACGCGCCAGATTCCCGAGGTGTTGACGACGGCGATTCGCACGGCGCTGAGCGGCCGGCCGGGTCCCGTCTTCGTCGAGATTCCCGTCGATCTGCTGATGAGCACGATCGAAGACCGGCTGGCGCCGATTCCCACGGACTACGTGCACCGCTCGCGCGCCGCCGCCGATTCGCGCGCGCTGGCCACGCTCGAGCAGCTGCTCGCCGACGCGCAGCGACCGGTCGTCGTCGCCGGCGGCGGGATCTGGTGGGACGACGCGGCGCAGGCGCTCGATGCGTTTGCGACGCGCGCGGGCCTGCCGGTGTTCATGAACGGCGCCGGCCGCGGGGCGCTGCCGGCGAGTCACCCGAACGCCTTCGCGCAGGCGCGCTCGATGGCGCTCTCGCGCGCCGATCTCGTCCTGGTCCTCGGCACGCCGCTGGACTTCCGACTCGGCTACGGCCGGCCGCCGACGTTCGCCGAAGACGCGCGCGTCGTCATGGTGGACGTCGATGCCGCGGAGCTTGGACGCAACCGTCCGCTCGCGCTCGGCGTCACCGGTGATCTCGGTGTCGTGCTGCGCCAAGCGCTCGAGGTCGTCCCGGTCTCGATGGCCTCACGCGTGGGGCCCTGGCTCGACGCCGTGCGCGCCAAGGAGACCGAGACGCGCGAGAAGCTCGCGGCGTTCTGCGCGGCCGACGACGTGCCGATCGCTCATTACCGGCTCGCCGCGGAGATCGCGCGCGTGGTGAG
>Ga0075418_10002218_pt1 | contig 22145 bp, 20 predicted proteins | sample SoiMetdeltSBSDD2_FD_81776 | JGI IMG/M metagenome (GOLD analysis project Ga0075418, IMG submission 81776) | Bulk soil microbial communities from a Populus tree surrounding site in Tennessee, USA - Soil MetaG P. deltoides SBSDD2 | ecosystem: Environmental > Terrestrial > Soil > Tree plantation...
CAAGCAGATCGGTAGCTTCCTTCACATCGTCGATGCAATAGATCAACTCGCCCATCTGTCGGCCTGCGCTCAGCCGCTGGAGCAGCGGCCAGGCAGGGTAGAAATCCGTCCAGTACTCGCGACCGACCAAGATCAGTGGCGCGATCATGCTCGGGTCGGCTGCATAGAAGTTCTCGGTGACCGCTTGAAAGATCTCTTGAACCGTACCGGCCTGCCCCGGAAGGTAAATGACTCCACCACCGCAGCGATGCAACAGAGTGTCCTCCCGAAGCGCGTTGGAGAAGTACTTGGCTATCTCGGTAGCGAAGATGTTGGTGGGCTCATGACCGTAGAACCACGTCGGGATGCTGAGGCTGCGGCCTGCCGAAGTCACCGGCCAGCGTGCCCGTACTTGGAAGGCGCTCTGTGCCCACGCGTCGATGCTGGGCCAGTACCCTCCGGCCGCAGGCGTCATGATCATCAGCGCGTCGTCGAGCGAACCTGGCCATGGACTCAGGTACGCCCCGAGATTTGCTGCCTCCATGGCTCCGGGACCACCCCCCGTCAGCACTGTGCGACCGGCAAGTGTGAGGCTTGATCCAAGTTCGGCGGCCGCGCGATAGGTATCTTCACCGCGCAGTGCGGCGTGACCGCCCATGATTCCCACAATCGCCCGTCGGTCCAGGTCGGATGTTGATTCGTTGAGTGCTGCGGTAATTGCGTGATCATGAAGAGTCATCCCGAGCTCCCCGGTGAGTTTCCGAGCGGCCTGGGAGTGGCACCAGGCGTACACAACCGCGTCGGGGCTTTCGGCATAGTTCCCGGGGCCGTAAAGCTCGGCCGCGTCGTAGAGGCGCGCACGATATGGGTCAAATGGCAGGTCAGGCAGCCGCGGAAATAGCAGCGCGCCCGACCTGCGGAGGTGGTGCTCCACGGCCGGGGCGAAGACGCAGCCGAGGAAGACGGCGCCTTGAGGATCGACCTTCAACAGCACGTCCGCTCGTTCGGTGAGATCGACAGACTGGACGAACCATCCGTTCAGACGCTGTGTCTTGCCGATGTGGGCGTCGAAATCGTCCAGGCTTTCGATGTCGATCAGGCGTAGTGTCACGGTGCCGCTCGTCGACTTTTCATGGTGTGCGCATTCTGCCAGGCGCCCCCAGGTTTCATGGTGATCGCTGCGCAATGCCGACGCTCGTAGTCGCGAGATCATGGTCGGAGATGACTCTTCCGAATGATGACTTGGTGGCCTGGTTGCTTGAGGGCGACCCGTCCATCCGCTGGCGGGTGCATCGAGATCTACTTGGCAGCTCCGAAGCGACCGTAAGAGCTGAACGAGCCCGTGTCGCGAACGAGGGTTGGGGCGCCAAGCTGCTCTCGCTGCAGGATCCCGACGGCCGCTGGGGCGGCGGGGATTACTCGCCGAAGTGGATCTCGACGACGTACACACTGCTCCACCTGTTGTGGCTTGGACTGCCGCCGGGTAACCCAGCGGCGCTGGCCGGGTGTGAGCGCCTCTGGGAGTGGCAGAACAGATGGCGGGTTCCAGAGACCTGTATCGCATCGATGTTGGTGCGGCTCACGGCCGCACATCGGTACGAGGCTCAGCGGCTCGATGACCTGGTTGACTATCTCCTTGATCAACAGCTCGCCGACGGCGGCTGGAACTGTGCCGCACGCGGCGAGCGGGGCAAGCACAGCTCGTTCCACACCACCATCCAGGCACTCGAGGCTCTCTACGCCTATCAGCAAGCCCTGGGAGGAGCTGACCAGGAGGCGCAAGCTCGAGGGCGGGAGTTCTTCCTGAAGCATCGGCTGTACAAGTCGCATCGCACGGGCCAGGTGGCAATTCGGAGCAGTACGCGTTTTCCCCAGCTACCGCGGTGGCACTTCGATGTGCTGCGTGGGCTCGAGTACTTCGTGGATGTGAGCTCAGATCAGGACCAACGGCTCGGAGACGCCATCGCGGTCGTGCGGCACGCGCGTCGAACCGACGGCCGGTGGTCGACCTACGCCGGATACCCCGGCCGGACCTGGTTCCGGATGGAGGAACCGGGTGCGAGCAGGTGGAACACCATGCGAGTCCTGCGCGTGCTGAATTGGTGGGAGGCGAGCGACCGGTAAGCGGGCGGCTGAGGGGTCGGGTACGACCTGCCACACTTGGCCCGTGCGTGAGGTGGTGATCTTGGGCAGTACCGGCTCGATCGGGACCCAAGCCTTGGAAGTGGTCGCCGAACATCCCGATAAGTTCCGGGTGGTCGGCCTGGCTGCTGGTGGTTCGCAGATTGCTGTGCTGGCTCGCCAAGCGCTGGACACCGAAGCGCGTGTCGTCGCTGTCAGTCGCACCACGACCGTTCAGGACCTACAACTCGCTCTCTATGCCGAGGCCAGCCGACGCGGGTGGGCAGAGGGGAAGGTGCAACTGCCACGCATCCTCGGTGGCCCGAATGCTGCTGCCGAAATGGCAGCGATGCCGTGCGATGTGGTGCTCAACGGAATCACGGGCTCCACTGGGCTAGCGGCGACACTCGGCGCACTGCGAGCGGGGAGAATCCTCGCATTGGCTAACAAGGAGTCCTTGGTGGTCGGCGGCTCGCTGGTCACGCAGGCCGCGCGGCCCGGGCAGATTGTCGCTGTCGATTCGGAACATTCGGCCTTGGCCCAATGTCTTCGCGGCGGCGCCGCCTCGGAGGTCGATCGCCTGATTCTCACCGCAAGTGGCGGACCCTTTCGCGGGCTCAGTCGCGAACAGATGACCAACGTCACACCGGATCAAGCGCTGGCGCACCCGACCTGGAACATGGGTCGGGTGATCACCACCAACTCCGCGACCTTGGTGAACAAGGGACTGGAGCTGCTGGAAGCACACCTGCTGTACGGGGTGGAGCTGGACCGGATCGATGTCGTTGTGCATCCGCAGTCGATCGTGCACTCCATGGTGCAGTTCGTCGACGGCTCCACACTCGCGCAATGCTCGCCGCCGGACATGAAGCTTCCCATCGCGCTGGGCCTGAGTTGGCCTGATCGGCTGCGCGGGGTGGCTTCCGCGTGCGATTGGCGTACAGCATCGAGCTGGACGTTCGAGCCGTTGGACCATGTGGCGTTCCCGGCGGTTGAGCTCGCTCGCCAGGCAGGTCGCCTCGGTGGCACGGCCCCAGCTGTGTACAACGCGGCGAACGAGGTCTGCGTGGACGCCTTCCATGATGGTCGCGTCGGTTTCACTCAGATCCTTGACATCGTGGCTCTTGTGTTGCGCGAGCACGTGAGTTCAGATCCCGACGTAGGCTCGAAGCTGGTCGCGGGTGATCAGCTCACGCTCGAGGTGGTGCTGGCGGCTGATGCCTGGGCGCGCGCTCGGGCCATGAACCTCACTCAGGCAACGGAGCACAAGCACTAGATGGACCTCGTGATCTATATCGCTGGTGCGGTTGTCTTTTTCGGGTTGGTCATGGCATCGATCGCCTTGCACGAGATAGGCCACCTGGTTCCGGGCAAGCTGTTCGATGTCAAGACCACCGAGTACTTCATCGGCTTTGGCCGGAAGTTGTGGTCGCGGCGTCGAGGCGAGACCGAGTACGGCGTCAAGGCGATTCCGGTAGGTGGCTATGTCCGGCTGGTCGGCATGTTCCCGCCGGCAAGGGATCGCCCTGGTCAGGTTCGCGCGTACAGCACAGGCCCATTTCGCGCGCTCGCCGACAATGCGAGAGCTGCGGAATGGTCGGCCATCCGTCCCGAGGACGAGGGCCGGCTCTTCTACGAGAAGCCGTTCTGGCAAAAGTTGATCATTATGGCCAGTGGCCCGACGATGAACATCCTGCTGGCATTCGTGATCTTGCTGGGCGTCTCGGTCAGCTATGGCGTCTATCGTTCCCAGCTGACGATTTCGAAGGTCCAGGAATGCATCGTCGTCGCGAACGCAGCCGATCAGAGCTGCGCCGGCAAGCCGCCGACCCCAGCCGCTCAGTCCGGTATCCAATCCGGGGACAAGATAGTGGCGTTCAACGGGACCGCGGTTTCGTCCTGGGACGACGTCTCGCGCCTGATCCGGGCGAACCTCGATCACCCGGCCGTCGTTACGGTCGAGCGTGGTGGTCAGCGCCTCGACCTGAAGCCGGTCAATACCGTCATTACCGGCGTACCCGACAGGTACGACCCGTCGAGGCGGGTTGCTGCGGGGTTTTTCGGAGTTGAACCGGAGATAGTCCGAGAGCGCGGCGGGCCAGTCTCAGTCATCGGCGACATGTGGCAGATGACCAAGCAGACCGTTGTAGCCCTCGCCTATTTCCCGGTGAAGGTCTTCTACACCGCCTACAACATGGTGACCGGCAAGCCCCGCGACATATTCGGACCGATGTCCATCGTCGGCGCATCTCGGGCAGCGGGGGAGATCGCCTCGACGAACCAGATCAGCCCAGCGGCTAAGCTGGCGAGCCTGTTCACCGTGCTTGGATCGGTGAACCTGTTCGTCGCGCTCTTCAATTTCGTGCCGCTGTTGCCGTTAGATGGCGGCCACGTCGCCGCGGCGATCTACGAGGCGATCAGGCGCAGTCTCGCTCGACTCTTCGGGCGACCCGATCCGGGTCACGTGGATACTGCCAAGCTGCTGCCGGTGGCCTACGTTGTCGGCGGTGTGATCCTGATCTCCGGCGCGGTGTTGATCCTGGCTGACATCATCGATCCCATTCGGCTCTTCTGACGGCTTGGCCGCGAAGCGGCTACACCACCTTCTCGTTTTATTCAGCAGGGGCGGGTCACGCGCGATCTGAGCAGCATTTGCTATCTGCTAGCTCGCTGAACTCACGTTAGGCTGGATCGCTGGCGAGCCTCGATCGTAATGACTCCCTGCACCTCGCGATGAAAGGCCTTATGAGTATCGACCTGGGTCTGCCGACCCTTCCTCCTCCGACCCTCGCGCCACGTCGCAAGAGTCGCCAGATCAGAGTCGGCAAGGTCGCCGTCGGTGGCGACGCGCCCATCACTGTGCAGTCAATGACCACGACTCTGACCGCGGACATCAATGCCACGCTGCAGCAGATTGCCGAGCTGACCGCGACCGGGTGCGACATCGTGAGGGTCGCGGTGCCCAGCCAGGACGATGCCGATGCGTTGCCGACGATCGCCATGAAGTCCCAGATCCCGGTGATAGCCGACATCCACTTCCAGCCGCGGTACGTGTTCGCGGCAATCGACGCCGGTTGCGCTGCCGTACGGGTCAATCCGGGCAACATTCGGGCCTTTGATGATCAAGTGAAGGAGATCTCAAAGGCTGCTGCGGACGCCGGATGCTCGATCCGGATCGGAGTGAACGCCGGGTCGCTCGACAAACGGCTGCTGGCCAAGTACGGCAAGGCCACTCCCGAGGCCCTGGTGGAGTCGGCACTGTGGGAGGCCAGCCTTTTTGAGGAGCACGGCTTCCGCGACTTCAAGATCTCCGTCAAGCACAGCGACCCGGTCGTCATGGTGCGTGCGTACGAGTTGTTGGCCGACGCCTGCGACTACCCGCTGCATCTCGGTGTCACCGAGGCCGGACCTGCCTTCCAAGGAACGATCAAGTCCGCTGTGGCGTTCGGGGCGCTGCTCTCCAAGGGAATCGGCGACACAATTCGGGTTTCGTTGTCCGCTCCGCCGGTCGAGGAGGTCAAGGTCGGTATCAAGATCTTGGAATCCCTGAACCTCCGACCACGGCACCTGGAGATCGTCTCGTGCCCGTCCTGCGGCCGCGCCCAAGTGGATGTTTACAAGCTGGCGGACGAGGTAACCGCCGGATTGGAAGGACTCGAGGTGCCGCTCCGGGTTGCGGTCATGGGTTGCGTGGTGAATGGTCCCGGCGAAGCGCGGGAGGCGGACCTAGGTGTGGCCTCCGGTAACGGAAAGGGCCAGATCTTCGTGCGCGGGGAGGTGATCAAGACGGTGAAGGAGGCCGACATCGTCGAGACCCTCCTCGAGGAGGCGATGCGGCTCGCGGCAGAAATGAGTGAATCGCTGCCAGCCGGGGACGGCGGGCACCAGGTCAGCGTGCCCCAGGTCAGAGTGCCCCAGGTCAGAGTGCACTGAGAATGCGCAAGGTCGCCAGCACCATTACGTCCCGCTGGGCCCGCGAAGGCTCAGTGCGGGTGCTGAATCGTAGCGACCTACCGGCGGCCATTCGGCTGCTCTCTGCCAACCCGATCGAGAACGTCTTCGTCGCTTCTCGGGTGCGTGCTGCTGGACTCGAGCAGGCAAGTCTCGGCTGTCCGGTCTGGGGATACGAGCGGGGCGGGCTGCTCCGGGCGATGTGCCATGCAGGGTCCAACCTCGTACCCGTGAATGCCGACGAGCACGCGCTCGATGCTTGGACTGAATTCGCCGGTGCGGACCGGATGTGCGCATCGATCATCGGCCCATCCCGAGTGGCGCTGGATCTGTGGGCGAAGTTGTCTGAACGCTGGGGAGGCGCGTGGAGCCAGGTCCGTGATGTACGCCCGCACCAACCTGTGATGTCGATCAGTACCCCGCCAGCCATCCCGGCCGACCGCCGGGTACGTCGCGTCACCCTTGATCAATGGGACGCCTATACCGATGCGGCGGTGAAGATGTACACCGAGGAGATCGGCGTCTCACCTGTGCAGGGCAATCCGGCTGGGTACCGCTTCTACGTCCGCCAGCTCATTGCATCTGGTCGCGCGTTCGGCATCTTCGACGGCAACCGGGTGCTCTTCAAGGCGGATCTCGGCTCGGTGTCGGGATCGGTCTGCCAGGTGCAGGGGGTGTGGCTGGAACCTGAGCTGCGCGGTCGGGGCTTGGCCGCTCCTGCTATGGCCGCCGTCGTTCAGCTGGCGCGCACCCTGGTGCCGACAGTGTCGTTGTATGTCAATGACTACAACCTGCCCGCCCGCGCGACCTATGCCAGGGTCGGATTCACCGAGGTCGGCGAGTTCGCGACGGTCCACTTTTGAAAGCTGCTTGGGCGCTGGCGGCAGTCTGCATCGGTCTATTGATGATCTTGTCCGGCTGCGCGAACGCCCAGCAGCAGGCCGGCCGTACGCCCACGCCCGCGCCAACTCCCAGTCCCACTGGAAGGCCGAGTACGCCACCTGCCAGCCCTGGCCCATCTGGTCAGTCGACCAAGCAGCCCTCGGCCAAGCCCCAGCGGACCAGCGTCACGGTCGTGATGAACGGGGATCTGCTGTGGCACAACACCTTGTGGTTCGGTGCGAAAGAGGACGCACGGCAACGCGGACATGGAGGTTATGACTTCGCCACCTTGCTGGCGGGAATGAAACCGGTGATCGCATCGGCCGACCTGGCGATCTGCCATGAGGAGGTGCCGCTGGCTCCGCCAGGCGGGCCGTATCGAAACTATCCGATCTTCGCCGCTCCACCGCAGGTCGTGAAGGCTATCTCTGTGACCGGCTACGACGTCTGCACAACAGCGTCCAATCACTGTGTTGACCAGGGATTCTCAGGCCTGAAGCGCACGCTTGATGATCTTGATCGGGCAAAGATCGGCCACGTGGGCACGGCTCGTACGAAGGCCGAATCACAGCGGCCGACGATCTTCACCACGCGGCAGGGTGTCAAGATCGGGATCATCGCGGCGACGTTCAGCCTGAACGGATTGCCTATGCCAAAGGGCAGGCCCTGGGCCGTGCACCGGCTCAACACCAGGGAGCTGCTGGGTCAGGCGCATCGCGCCCGGGCCGGAGGAGCAGACATCGTGCTCGCCGCAGTCCACATCGGAACCGAGTACTCCACCAGGGAAAATGCGCAGCAAGTCGCACTCGCTCGTGCGCTTACCGCCTCTCCTGATGTTGATCTTGTTTATATGCACCACCCGCACGTCGTCCAACCCTGGACAATCGTGAACAAGAAGTGGGTGCTCTACGGGGTCGGTAATACGGTGGCCCAGCAGGAGGCCAACCGCACCTTCGAAGGAGCGACCGGGCGGTTCACGTTCACCCGTGTCGGGAATGGTCGCTTCACGGTGAGCAAGGCCGAATACATTCCGACGCTGGTCACCTTGTATCAGCCCGGCCGACCGGCCCGGCTGTATCAGGTGTCTGCGAAGCTCAAGACCGCCAAAGGATCATTTCGAGCCCGGCTGCTCGAGGCCCAACGGCGTACGACGGCAACAGTGACGAGCAAGCACCCGCCCGGGCTCGCTCGGGGCTAGATCGGCAAGCCGTTCTCGTCAAACCCTGAGGATCACCAAGGACGGATCGACGCGGGCAATGTCGTCATAGTCACTCGTCACCACGGCGTGACCCCGTTCACGAGCGCACAAAGCGACATGCACATCGATGACATCGTGATGTCCACTTGCCGCACACAAGAGACCGACGCTTCGGGCGACGGCCAGATTCATGACAGCGATCTCGACGTCCGAAGAGTTGATGAGACGAGCCAACCGGACCTGTCGGGGGCTGCGCCATGCCTGTGCAACAACAGCCGCTGGGATACACAGCGTTCCTCCGCGATGCCGGAGCTCTTTGATGCGGAACTGCATCACCTGAGCCTTAGCCGGCTGATCCATAGCGAAGAGCGCGCCGGTGTCGAGAGTAAGACCAGAGATGCTACGACTTGTCACCCTGCTATCCGGTCATCCTGCTCGCTCGGGTGGACCAGGCCAATCCGATCAAATTCCGCCTCCACCTGACGTCGAACATCCTCAGTCGTCGGTGTTTCGGCCTCCCAGTCGGCCAAGATCTGGTCGAGTGTCTCGCGTTCCTGATACTCGGCGAGAGCCGTAGCAACGTAGGCACTCACTTGTCCCTCGCCCGCAACAAGCTTGATGCGCTCGACGAGTTCATCAGGCAGGCTGACCGTGATGCGTTTCATACAATCATCATACTGGTCAAGCTAATACAGTGCTCGGGTGATCACCCGAATGTCGGAGCTGTTTGTCCGGACACTGCGCGAAGATCCGGCCGATGCGGAGGTGCAGAGCCATCGCTGGCTGGTGCGCGCGGGCTACATCCGCCGCGCCGCCCCAGGCATCTACACCTGGTTGCCGCTGGGCTACCGCGTGCTGCGGAATGTCGAACGCATCGTGCGCGAGGAGATGGACGCGATTGGGGCTCAGGAGGTGCACTTTCCAGCGCTGCTGCCCAAGGAACCGTACGAGGCGAGCGGCCGCTGGACCGAGTACGGCGAGGGCATCTTTCGGCTGCACGACCGCAAGGGTGGGGAATACCTCCTCGGTCCGACGCACGAGGAGATGTTCACCCTCCTCGTCAAGGACATGTACTCCTCCTACAAGGACCTGCCGCTGACGCTTTACCAAATCCAGACGAAGTACCGCGACGAGGCACGCCCACGAGCAGGGCTGCTGCGCGGCCGCGAGTTCGTGATGAAGGACTCCTATTCCTTCGATATCGACGATGAGGGCCTGGCGAAGTCCTACGCCGCCCACCGCGACGCCTACATCAAGATCTTCGATCGACTTGGCTTCGAGTACGTCATCGTGCATGCCATGTCAGGGGCGATGGGGGGCTCGGCAAGCGAAGAGTTCCTGGCCATTGCCGAGAGCGGCGAGGATACGTTCGTACGCTCGCCTGGCGGTTATGCCGCAAACGTGGAGGCCGTGCGTACCAGGCCACCCGAGCCGGTGCCGTACGAGGATGCGTCAGCGGCTCACGTCGAGGACACCCCGGATACCCCGACGATCGAGACTCTGGTTGATCTCGCCAACGCGCGCTTCCCCCGCCCCGACCGGGCCTGGGAGGCCGGCGACACGTTGAAGAACGTGGTCGTGATGATCACTGAAGTCGATGGTTCCCGTCATCCGTTGATCATTGGCGTGCCCGGCGATCGTGAGGTCGATATGAAGCGGCTCGCGGCTCAGCTCGAGCCCGCGGTGCCAGAACAATTCAATGACGAGGATTTCGCCGCGCATCCAGCGCTGGCGAAAGGCTATATCGGGCCGGTACGGCTAACCGGTGCCGCCGAGCCCATTGCGGTGCTCGGCGAGGAATCCAGTACCAAGATCAGGTACCTGGTCGATCCGCGCGTCGTCGCCGGCACTCGCTGGGTCACCGGTGCGAACGAGCCGGGTCGCCACGTCTTCGATCTCACGTGTGGACGTGATTTCACACCCGACGGTCTTATCGAGGCGGCCGAGGTATGGGAGGGCGATCCAGCTCCTGATGGTTCCGGACCGCTGACGCTGGCTCGCGGCATCGAGATGGGACATATCTTCCAGTTGGGCCGGAAGTACTCAGCAGCGCTCGGGCTCAAGGTCCTTGATCAAAACGGGAAGCTGGTCACGGTGACCATGGGCTCCTATGGGGTCGGCATCTCACGAGCAGTCGCAGCCGTCGCCGAGGGAACCTGCGACGAGAGGGGACTCCGCTGGCCGCGCGAGCTGGCGCCCTTCGATGTACACATAGTGGCAGCCGGCAAGGAAGAGGTAGTTGGTACGGCAGCCGCCGACCTGTCAGTTCAGCTCGACGAGGCTGGCGTCTCGGTGCTGCTTGACGACCGGTCGGTGAGCCCGGGTGTCAAGTTCGCCGACTCCGAGATCTTGGGCATGCCGACCATCGTCGTCGTTGGACGCGGCTTGGCCGATGGTGTGGTTGAGGTGCGTGACCGAAGGAGCGGGCAACAGGTAACTGTCGCCGTGGAGGATGCACTGACTGAGATCCTTGCCGCAGTGCATGACACCTGAGGCCTTGAGTGGTTTAGACCTCTCTTCCCTTTCGCTGGCGGCACTGATCGCCGCCGCCTTCGTTGCCGGCTGGGTCGATGCAGTGGTGGGCGGGGGCGGTCTCATCCAGTTGCCGGCCTTACTAATCGGCCTGCCCAGCAACACGCCCCCAGCAGTGATCCTGGGGACGAACAAGATCTCCTCCTTCTGCGGTACTGCCACTAGCTCGCTGACGTACGCGCTGCGGATTCCACTCGATTGGTGGACTGTGGCACCTCTGGTCGTCGCCTCCGCCGTCGGATCAGCGGTTGGCGCTTCGCTTGCGAAGCTGTTGCCGAAGGACGCTTTCACACCGCTTGTGCTGGTCGTGCTGATCGGAGTGGGTATCTACATCTGGCGCCGACCCCAGCTCGGCATGGTCTCGGCCCGAAAGCACCCGGGGCGCGGACACTATGGGTGGACGGTTGCGATCGGATTGGTTGTCGGCGCGTACGACGGGTTCCTGGGGCCTGGTACAGGGTCTTTCTTCGTGATCTTGCTAGTGGCGGTGCTTGGCTACGGATTCCTGGACGCGAGCGCGACAGCAAAGATCGCCAATCTGGTGACCAACTTGTCGGCCATCGTCGTCTTTGGATTGTCTGGGTCGGTGCTCTGGGGGCTCGGCCTCATAATGGGGGCCGCCAACCTGATCGGCGGTTACCTCGGGGCCCGAACCGCAATCAGCCGTGGCAGCGCGTTCGTTCGGAAGGTCTTCTTGATCGTGCTCGCCGGCTTGATCATCAAGCTGGCATACGACGTGGCAGTTCAGCTGCTGCAGTGATCAGCTGGTCCAGCCCGGCCAGGCATTCAATGGGGCGCCCCAGGATCGGGCAGTCTTCACCGCGGAGCCCAGTGCCGCAAGAGCTTGCTGACGGTCTGCCTGACTGGCCGCGGCAGCCAGCCAAAGTCCGCAGAAAGGCTGCAACGCAGTGTGCATGCGCATAATCAACCTGCCCGCCGTTGCCTGGTTGCGCGGGAGGACCGACGGCACATATGCCGGCTCGGCAGCCGGGACCTCAGCAGAGCGCTTGCGCAGCCAGCCGATCAGCCGATCCCGGAAGATTCGCTGGGCAAGCAGTTCACGCTCTGCCTGCAGGCGGACCCTGCTCAGCAGCTTCATCTTGCCGATCGCCAGTTGGTAGCCGTACACCATCGCGTGCAGTTGGCGTACCAGCTCCTGGACCGCCGCAACTTCGGACAAGATCTCGACCGGCTTTCGATTGCCAACGGTGCCGGTCGCAGGTGGTTTGTCAGAGCTGATCGCGGTGGCGAAGTTCCCGGCAGCGATAGCCAGCGAACCCCAGAGCAGTGCGTCTGGTCCCTGTGCTTGCAGCGCGGCATGCCGATAGCGGCCGGCGGCAGCTGTCTCGCGACGCGCCAGCAAGGCAAGCGAGCTGTTCAGTGATTGCCTCCCGAGCTCGACCGGGGCCTGGCTGGGCAGCGGGTTGGCGATTGCGCGAGCGTGTGCCGTATGAGCGTTGCGCATGAAGGTCACGAGCAGGCGGCGGCTCTTCGAGAGATCCCTGTGGTGAGCTCCGCTCAGGATGGCAATCGATAGGGCCGCCAGCGCTTGCTCGGGCGCTGCCGCCGCCGCGGGATGCGAAGAGGCCGAAGTTGGGCTTGCGCTCGGCGTGGCACGGGCGGTGGGACTTGGTGGCGGCGGCGACGAAGCTGCGGCGAGCGGGGCGTTGGAAGCGGGATCCTGGCTGCATCCGGCAAGCCAGGGCACCGCAAGGGTTGGGGCCGCGAGGCCGAGACCGATGATCATCCGGCGCGACAGTTGAGCCGGTTGACCTCCCGTAGCGGGTGCCTCGGACACAGCCACCCGCCGACGGTACCTCACCGAGCGGTATGCTGCCGCACACGCGCTGCTGGATGTCCTATGTCGGCGCCGCCACAACCGAAGGACCTAATCGGATCGAAGGACAGCGCGATGAAAGAGAGCCAGATTGCTGGTGTGCTGACCCCGGTCCTTGCCCAGTTCGGTCTCGAGCTGGAAGCAGTGGAAATCATCCCAGCCGGCAAGCGGCGGCTGCTCCGTGTTGTAGTGGACGGTGATGGCCCACAGGGCACAGGCCCGCTGCTGGACGACATTGCAGAAGCAAGCAAGGCAGCATCGGCGGCGCTGGACAGCACAGACGTCACCGGTACTGCCGCGTACACCTTCGAGATGACCTCACGGGGAGTGAGCCGACCGCTCGAGCTACCTCGGCACTGGCGGCGGAACGCGGGACGCTTGGTCTCCGTACGTTTGTGTGCAGGGGACACAATCACCGGCCGGATCGTTTCCAACACTGAGGAGGGCGTAAGGCTTGACGTTGACGGCGAAGATCGGGAAGTCCGCTTCGCCGACGTCGACCGCGCGCTGGTTCAGGTGGAGCTCAGCCGGCCCAAAGCGGTGCGCAGCGAGGACGAGGAGGGATGAGATGGATATCGACATCTCCGTGCTGCGACTGATGGAGCGCGAGAAGGATCTGCCGTTCGAAGTCCTGGCGAGCGCGATTGAGGACGCGCTACTCACTGCGTACGAGAAGACCGAGGGTGCCGTTCAGGGTGCCCGCGTCGACCTCAACCGCAAGACCGGGCATGTGACGGTCATGGCGCCGGAGTTCGACGAGGACGGACAACAGATCGGCGAGTACGACAACACACCGATGGGCTTCGGGCGGGTTGCCGCGTCGACGGCACGCCAGGTGATCATGCAGCGGCTGCGAGATGCCGAAGACGAGCAGAAGTATGGACACTTCTCCGGTGTCGAGGGCGACATTGTCTCCGGCGTGGTGCAGCAGGGCAGCGACAGCCGTACGGTGCTGGTCGATCTGGGCAAGATCGAGGCGATCATGCCGCTAAGCGAGCAGGTTCCTGGTGAGCGCTATACGCACGGGACCCGAATCCGGGTGTATGTGGTCTCGGTTCGCAAGGAGCTACGGGGTCCGCAGGTGGTCGTTTCGCGGACTCACCCCGGACTGGTTGAGAAGCTCTTCAAGCTGGAGGTGCCGGAGATCGCCGATGGGACGGTCGAGATCAAGGCCGTGGCTCGCGAAGCGGGTCACCGCAGCAAAATCGCGGTCATGAGCAACAACCCGGACGTCAGCGCCAAGGGGGCCTGCATCGGGCCGATGGGACAGCGCGTGCGCGCGGTGATGCACGAGCTGAACGAGGAGAAGATCGACATCATCGACTACTCTCCCGACCCGGCGACGTTTGTTGCCCAGGCGTTGTCACCGGCCAAGGTGACCTCGGTGACTGTTGTCGATGAGAACCTGCGAGCCGCCCGCGTCGTGGTGCCGGACTATCAGCTGTCGCTCGCTATCGGTCGCGAGGGCCAGAACGCCCGCCTCGCAGCTCGGCTGACGGGTTGGCGGATCGACATCCGTTCCGACACCGCGCCTGCCTGAGATTCCTTCTCCCTCAAGATGCGTTTGCCATCTTGAGAGCCCTAACGAGTGTCTTTTCCGGCTGACGGACCCACGCGAGCCGTCTTGAGACGGCTCGCGTAAATCCGATGCCGAACATGTCGATGCGAGACGGACCGAAGAATGTTTTCCACAGATTGTGTTGGCGACCACGGCGGTGCCCTTCTGGAGCACTCAGGATCGTCCTCATGTTCGTACCCGCACAATCTCACGACGTGTTCGACACTTGTCAGCCGTTCAATCGGGCGGAAGCTCGAGCGGCTGGCCTCACTGCGGAAATGCTGCTGAGCAAGAGATTCCACAAGATCTTCTGGGACACCTACATCTCGCGTGACGTGCGCATCACTCAACTCGTGAGGGCGAAGGCGCTCATCCGGTTGGTGCCGCCGGAGTCCTACATCAGCCACCACACCGCGGCCGAGTTGTGGGGTGCTGCTCCGCCAGCCGACGCTGCCACTCACATCACTTTGCCATCAGCTTGCGGACGCCCGGTTCGCCAAGGAGTGCGATCGCACTATCGGAAATATCCCGCGCAAACCACGCTTCGCAAGGGCTTGCCCATCTCTACGCCAGAGCAGACCTTCTTGGACCTTGCCGCGGTTGGCGTCGGACTCGTCGATCTCGTCGTAGTGGCCGACGGCATGATCAGAGTGGGCCATACCTCCCCCGAGCGGCTCATCGAGGCCACCGAACAGTGGAATGGCAAGGGATGCCGCATGGCGCGCAGAGCTGCATCCTTGGCTCGGGAAGGTGTGGACTCTCCGCAGGAGACCAGGCTCCGCTTGCTGCTCGTGCTCGCCGGTCTTCCTGAGCCGCGCGTCAACCTGATCATTCGGGGACCTGATGGTAGCTGGCGCAGACGCTACGACCTCGCGTACGAGCACCTGCGGTTGATCATCGAGTACGACGGGCGCCAGCATGCCGAGGACGCCCAGCAGTGGCTCACCGACATTTTCCGCCGAGAGGAACTCGACCGGATTCGATGGCGACTCGTGATCGTCACGTCCGAAGGCATCTTCCACGAGCCCTTGCTGACACTTGGACGCGTACGAGATGCACTGCTGGCATGCGGAGCCATCGGGATCCGGCGGACTTTCAAGCCGGAGTGGCGGCTACACTTCCCAACCCGGTAACTCGCGAGCCGTCTCAAGACGGGAAATGCGGGCAGATTCAGCCCGATCGACACTCGCGAGCCGTCTTGAGACGGCCAACGCACACTGAGACGGGCTGGATCGCTTCTGAGGAATACTTCGTACGCGCCACGGCGTTAGCCTGTTGCGATGCACGCGCCTGTCCGCACCTGTATCGGGTGCAGGACTCGGGACGAGAAAGCTCGACTGCTTCGCATCATCGCCCGCGACGGAGACGTTGCCGTTGACTATCGCCAGATCGAGCCCGGCAGAGGCGCTTATCTGCATCCGCGGCCCGAGTGTCTTGAGCGGGCTGTCAAGCGACGTAGCCTGGGGAGGGCTCTACGGTCAGAGATCGATGGGCAGCGAGCAGCTGTCACGATCCGGCAGTTCCTCGGCGTGCTCACTTAGACACGTGCACGGGGCTGGGCATAGAGTCTCCAATGCATCCGCTCCGCTTGGAGCGGCTGAGACGAGCAAGCACTCGCGCACGCGAGAGCCGAACCAGAAGGTGGGCACACGCTCATGACCACTCGATGAGAACCGCTCAGTGAGCATGTTCGACAACTAACTGGTCCGGAAGTTAGACCCGGACCGCCAACAAGGAGAGCAGTGGCAAAGGTCCGTGTCTACGAGCTTGCAAAAGAGCTCGGAGTCGAAAGCAAGACCGTCCTCAGCATGCTGAAGGACATGGGGGAGTTCGTACGATCCGCCTCATCAACCGTGGAGGCGCCGGTCGAAAGGCGGCTCAAGGAGAAGCTGGCGAGCGAACCGCCCCCCGTGAAGAAGACAACAACGAAGAAAGCGGCGGCCAAGACGGCTGAGGCTGCGCCGGCAGCAAAGACGGCTGAGGCTGCACCGGCGGCAACGGTCCCGGCTCCTGTTGAGGTGCCGGCCGAAGCACCGCGGGCGACCGCACCGAGCGCGCCACCGGCAGCAGCCGCCACCGCTGCGCCAACCGCACCGGCCGCTCCCGCTGCACCGGCGGCACCCGCAGCGCCGACCGCTCAACCCCCGGCTCCGCCGCAACCAAGAGCCGTTCCGCGTCCGGGCATACCGCGGGCACCAGGCCAGGCTGCCCCCGCCGCCCGGGCGGGCGACGGCTCAGGTGCTCCGCCGCGGCCTCGTCCGGGTGCTACTGGAGGCCTTCCCGGCGCTCCAGGTTCCCGTCGTCCCGGCACCCCGCGGCCCGGCAATAATCCCTTCGCGTCCTCGCAGGGAATGGGGCGGCCCCGTCCGCCCCGCCCCGGTCCAGACGGTGGCCGACCTGCCACGGCCGGCCCGCCCGCCGGTCGCTCTCCGGCGCCTGGCGGTCGTCCGGGCGTTCCTGGCATGCCGCGCCCCAACCCGGCAATGATGCCAAAGCAGAGCACTGGTCAGCTGGGGAACGGCGGTCCGGCTGGACCTGGCGCACGCGGTCGCGGCGCACCCTCCGGGGGTCGTCGAACCGGCACAGGCGCGCCTGGTCGTGGTGGCCCCGGCGGTGGACCAGGCGGACCTCCGCCGAGCGGCCGTGGCGGCCGTGGTGGTCGCGGTGGCACGCAAGGCGCGTTCGGACGCGCTGGCGGCCCAACCCGTCGTGGTCGCAAGTCGAAGAAGCAGCGGCGGCAAGAGTTCGATCAGATGGAAGCCCCATCGATTGGTGGTATCCGCGTCAAGCAGGGCGACGGTCAGAAGGTCCGGCTTGCCCGCGGTGCGTCACTGACTGACCTGGCGGACAAGATCGGCGCGGACGCAGCGTCACTGGTTCAGGTGCTCTTCCATCTCGGCGAGATGGTGACGGCGACGCAGTCGGTGAGCGACGACACCTTGCAGGTCCTGGGTACTGAGCTCAACTACGACATCGAGGTCGTGTCCCCAGAGGACGAGGACCGGGAGTTGCTGGAGAGCTTCGACATCGAGTTCGGTGAGAACGTCGGGAGCGAAGAAGACCTCGAGGCCCGGCCGCCGGTCGTAACCGTGATGGGTCACGTTGATCATGGCAAGACCAAGCTGCTCGATGCAATCCGGAAGACCAACGTGGTCGCTCGTGAGGCAGGTGGCATCACTCAGGCCATCGGCGCGTACCAGGTATCCACCGAGGTGGAGGATGAGGAACGCAAGATCACCTTTATCGACACTCCGGGCCACGAAGCGTTCACCGCAATGCGGGCTCGTGGCGCGAAGTCGACCGACATCGCGGTGCTGGTGGTCGCGGCCGACGACGGCGTCATGCCGCAGACCATTGAGGCGCTTAACCATGCCTTGGCAGCCGAAGTGCCAGTGGTCGTGGCGGTGAACAAGATCGACAAGGTGGGTGCTGATCCGACAAAGGTTCGTGGTCAGCTCACCGAGTACGGCTTGGTGCCTGAGGAGTACGGCGGCGACACGATGTTCGTCGACGTCTCCGCTGTCACGAGGGAGGGCATTGACTCGTTGCTGGAGGCGATCATCCTGACAGCCGACGCGGCGTTGGACCTTCGAGCCAACCCCGACATGGATGCTCAGGGCGTGGCTATCGAGGCACACCTTGACAAGGGCCGCGGCCCGGTCGCCACCGTGTTGGTTCAGCGCGGCACGCTCAACGTCGGCGACTCGATCGTCGCAGGTCCCGCCCACGGACGAGTACGCGCGCTGCGTGATGATCATGGCGACAACGTCACAGAGGCACCGCCCTCGTTCCCTGTGCAGGTGCTCGGTCTGACTGCCGTGCCCGGTGCCGGGGACAGCTTCCTGGTGGTCGATGACGACCGCATGGCACGGCAGATCGCCGAGCGGCGAGCGGCCCGGCTGCGAATGGCTGCTCAAGCAGCCGGCACTCGGCGCAAGACCCTCGACCAGCTGTTCGAACAGCTCGAGAAGGGCGAGACGCAGGAGCTGCGGCTCATCCTCAAGGGCGACGGTGCTGGTTCGGTCGAAGCCTTGGAGGACGCGCTGTCAAAGATCGACGTCGGCGACGAAGTCAGTCTGCGGGTCATCGATCGAGGGGTTGGCGCTATCACCGAGACCAACGTCTCGCTGGCCGCCGCCTCGGATGCCGTCATCGTCGGCTTCAACGTGCGGCCGCAGGGCAAGGCGTCCGAACTGGCCGATCGCGAAGGCGTCGACATCCGCTACTACTCGGTGATCTACGCAGCAATCGACGAGATCGAGGCAGCGTTGAAGGGCATGCTGAAGCCGATCTACGAGGAGGTCACCCTCGGACAGGCCGAAATCCGAGAGATCTTCCGCTCGTCCCGAGCCGGCATCATCGCGGGTTGCATGGTCATCAACGGAACGATCCGCCGCAATGCCAAGGCGCGACTGCTGCGAGAGGGCGTGGTCGTGATCGAAAGCACCATCGCCTCGCTCCGCCGGGAGAAGGACGATGTCACCGAAGTGCGTGAGGGGTTTGAGTGCGGCATGACGCTTGCCAATTACTCCGATATCAGAATCGGCGACATCATCGAAACCTACGAGATGCGGGAGAAGCCGCGCTCGTAGCCGCTGGGTTGTCAGAACTGAGCCGCCTTATGGCGCCGCTCAGTTCTGACGAGTCGGCGTCAGGGAGGAGCACCATGGGCTCGCCACGCGTAGTCAAGCTGGCCGACCAGATCAAGGTGATCGTGGCCGAGATGCTGCAGCGACGGATCAAGGATCCGCGGTTGGGCTTTGTGACGATCACCGACGTACGGCTCACCGGCGACAATCGGGACGCAACGGTGTTCTACACGGTGCTCGGGTCCGAGGAGGAGCAAGCCAGTACCGCGGCTGCGCTTCGCTCCGCCACTGGCCTGATCCGGGCGCAGGTTGGCAAGCAGCTCGGCCTGAAGTTCACACCCACACTGACGTTCGTGCCCGACGCGGTGCCAGAGAATGCCAGGCAGATCGACGATCTGCTGGCGCGGGCCAGGTCAACCGACGCGCGGGTCGCCGAGCAGGCTGCAGGCGCTGCGTACGCGGGGGAGTCCGACCCGTACAAGCGCGACGAGGTTGTTGACGAGGTTGTCGAGGAACGCGCACAGCGCGATGATGACGAGCCAACCTGAGCCCACCCATCAGTCCGACTCCACGCAGTCCGATCCCGCGGAGTCCGGCCTTGCACAGTCCGGAGTTGTGGTGATCGACAAGTCGGCGGGTTGGACCTCCCACCAGGTTGTCGCCAAGATCCGGAAGCTTGCCGGCACGGGCAAGGTCGGCCACGCGGGCACGCTGGACCCGATGGCCACCGGTGTCTTGTTGATCGGTATCGGCAGGGCCACACGCCTGCTGGGGCATCTGGCACTCACGACGAAGGCGTACGACGCGACGATCCGGCTCGGCGTCTCCACGGTGACCGACGACGCGGACGGCGAGGTGACCGCGACTGCAGGCGCGCTCGAGGTCGCCGATGAACAGATCGAGGCCGCACTAACGGGGCTTCGCGGCAAACGGATGCAGGTGCCCTCTGCCGTCTCGGCGATCAAGATCGACGGTGTCCGCTCGTACGCCAAGGTCCGTTCAGGACAGGACGTCGTCCTGCCGCCACGGCCGGTGAGCGTTGATCGGCTGGCGGTCGTCGGTCGCCGGGATCTCCAGGTTGCCGGCGTCACCGTTGTCGATCTTGACGTAGTCGTCGAGTGCTCGTCGGGCACCTACGTCCGCGCGCTGGCCCGAGATCTCGGAACCGCTCTCGGAACCGGCGGTCATCTGACTGCGCTGTGCCGCACGCGGGTCGGGCCGTTCACTCTCGATGAGGCGCAGACCCTCGACACACACCTGTCAGCACTTGCGGTGTTGGGCATGGCGGAGGTCGCTCGTCGCTGCTTCGCCACGCTCACGCTCGATCCGTCGCAGGTGATCAGAGTCCGCAACGGTCGCGGGCTGTCTGACGTTGATCTTTCCGCTGACCCGACCGCTCTGCTCAGTCCGCAGGGAACCCTGCTCGCGCTTTACCGTCCGCGGACAGGTGGTGGCGCGATCGCAGAGGCTGTCTTCGACCCCCAGGTCGTGCGGAGTGTGCCGGGAAGCCGACCAGAACCCTGAATGGTTAACTGTCCGCCGTGAGCAGAGATCCGGTAGTCGTCATTGGCAATTTCGACGGTGTGCATCGGGGGCATGCCGAACTACTGCGCATTGCCAAAGCTTCAGAGCCTGGCGCTCCACTGGTCGCAGTGACCTTCTGGCCGCATCCGATGTCGGTCGTCCGGCCGGATCAGGTGCCGCCATTGCTTACCACGCTGGAGCGCCGCAAGGAGTTGCTCCGCAACGCCGGCGTCGACGAGGTCGTCGTCGTCCAATTCACTCCGGAGGTCGCCAGCTGGAGCCCCGCACAGTTTGTGGACACGGTCCTACGGCCGCTGCATCCGGCCCGGGTCGTGGTAGGGGAGAACTTCCGATTCGGGTTCCGAGCCGCCGGTGACGTCTCGACACTGGCCGAGCTCGGGGCGGGGGAGTTCAAGGTACAGCCGGTGTCGCTGCTGACCGATGGCACCCAGCCGAGCTCTTCGACACTGATCCGTCACGCGGTGGCCGACGGTGATTTCGGCCGGGTTCGGGAGCTGAGCGACAACGTCTTCAGGTTTTCCGGGGTTGTCGTCCGTGGCGATCATCGCGGTCACGAAATGGGTTTTCCGACTGCCAACGTACGCGTACCCGCAGGCATGGCGGTGCCGGCCGATGGCGTCTATGCCGGGTGGGTCACGAGATTGGATGTTCCTGGGCCGCGCTGGCCGGCCGCCATTTCGGTGGGGACGAATCCGACTTTCGATGGCGTGGAGCGGCGCGTCGAAGCGTACGTCCTCGATCGCGATGATCTTGAGCTTTACGACGTGGAGATTGCGATCGACTTCTATGCCAGGCTGCGCGGCCAGGTGAAGTACGCCGGCAAGGAAGCGTTGATCAAGCAAATGCAGGCCGATGTCGAGCAGGCGCGGCATCTGCTGCACGCCGCATAGCCGTTTGCCGAAGTAGGGATGGGCATGGCACGCTACGGGTGGCTCCGCCAGGAGGGCCCACACCGATGCTGCGGTGGCGCCTGCTGCAGCGCGGCTTACTGGCTGGACGAAGTCTTGAAATTAGCTGCCACCGCTTAGCGCTGGTAGATTGGCCGCGCCGTATGACCGGCCGCGGATTTTCCAAGAGCCCCCACTCACACCGCGTGAAACGTCCCGAAAGGACATCCGGGGGCGCCGCGCAACGGGAAACCGAGAGGAGATGTCAGTGTCGATCGACGCTGAAACTAAGAAGAAGATCATTGACGAATACGCGACCAGCAACGGTGACACCGGCTCTCCGGAGGTTCAGGTCGCAATCTTGACCAAACGGATTGCGCATCTCACCGAGCACCTCAAGGAGCACAAGCACGACCACCACAGCAGGCGCGGCTTGATGCTGCTGGTCGGACAACGACGCAGGCTACTCAACTACGTCGCCAAGACAGACATCGAGCGCTATCGGTCGCTCATCGAGCGTCTCGGTCTGCGTCGCTGATCCCACAAGTTCTTAGGCACTGCACGCGCGACCGACGCTCGCAGTGCTGCACGTGACAACTAAATAGGCACAACTAAACAAGCCACATCACTTTCGAGATCGCATCTGGAACGCAGATGCTCGACGAGGAGAGTTTCGGTCCTCGGTAGTGGTTTTCGGGAGGAGCCTTTCGCTCTGGCCCGTGGACCTCGATCGAAGACCGGCCTCCACCAGTTCGGGGACTAACGCGGGCATTTTCACCGCGCCACGGCGAGCTTCATCCAGTGTGCGGATGCGATCCACACTCAGGTGCTGAGCCGTACGCCCAGTGCCACAGAAAGGAATCCCGTGGAGGGACCAGATCTTCAATTCACCGAGGCAGTTATCGACAACGCCGATTTCGGTCAGCACGTCGTCCGCTTCGAGTCCGGCCTACTGGCCCGGCAAGCCGCCGGATCGGCAACCGTCTATCTGGACGGGGACACCATGGTGCTCTCGGCCACGACAGCCCAGAGTAAGCCACGCGAGGCCCTCGACTTCTTTCCACTC
>Ga0075418_10002221_pt1 | contig 22130 bp, 27 predicted proteins | sample SoiMetdeltSBSDD2_FD_81776 | JGI IMG/M metagenome (GOLD analysis project Ga0075418, IMG submission 81776) | Bulk soil microbial communities from a Populus tree surrounding site in Tennessee, USA - Soil MetaG P. deltoides SBSDD2 | ecosystem: Environmental > Terrestrial > Soil > Tree plantation...
CCCGGCGCGTGCGCGGGATCGAGCACGTCGATGTCGACCGAGACGTAGAGCTTGTCGGCCTTGGCCAGCGCCTCGCTGACCGCGTCGCGCATCACGTCCTTGAAGCCGCGGTCCCAGATCTCCTGCATGGTGTGCCAGGTCATGCCCTGTTCGAGCATCCACTCGAATGTGTCCTGCGGTGGCCAGTACCCGCGCAGGCCAACCTGGACGAAATGGGTGCCTGGCACCGCACCCGACTCGATGAGCCGGCGCATCGGGGTGCCGTGGCTGGCCAGGTTGCCCTCGATCTCGTCGGCCGTGTCGGCGTGTGCGTCGAAATGAACGATGCCGACGTTGCCGTAGCCGTGGACGTCGGCCACCGCCGTCGCGGCCGGCCAGGTGATCGAGTGGTCACCTCCGAGGATGACGGGAACGATGCCCCTCGACGCCACCGCATGTACGCGTTCGCGAATGTTGGTGTGCGACACCTCGGTTTGGCCATGAGGACAATACGCATCACCGAAGTCGACGACCTCCAGCCAGTCGAAGATCTCCAGCCCCAGATCGAGGTGATAGGTGCCGGGCTCGTAGGCCGTGGCGCGAATCGCGCGGGGGCCGAAGCGGGCACCCGGCCGGTTGGTCGTGGAGATGTCGAATGGGGCCCCGACAATCGCGACGTCGGGTCGCCACGACTCCAATTGTTCGGCTTCGGTCAGAAACGGGCGGTGCCCGAACGACACCATTCCGGCGTGGGCCAAGTCGAGTTGCTCGGCCATGCCGGGCGGAAGGTCGCGCTGGTGGTCATGCTCGTGGCCCATGCGATGACCGTACCGCTCGGCGGGCGAGGATGTAGCACCGTCGACTGGGGAACTCGATGTCGGCGATGGGCTCGCGATCGAGTCGCGCCTCGACACGAAATCCGTTGGCGAACAACTCCCTCGTGATCATCGTTGGGTTCAGAAAGTACCCATCCATATCGACGGGATGACCCAGGAATGTGGTGAGGTGGTTGACGTCACCCGGTGCGAGCCCGGGCCCGTCGACATGGAAGGACACCAGCAAAACGCCCTGCGGGCCGAGGATGCGGGCGAACTCAGCGAACGCCACCGCCCGCTCTTCGATGCTCAGGTGGATGATCGAATACATGGCCACCACGCCGGCTACGGCGGCGTCGGGGTACGGCAGATGCAGCATGGACCCGGCGGCGAAAGCCGGACCCGAATTGCGTTGCCGCGCGACCATGATCATGGCCGGCGACAGGTCGAGACCGATGACGTTGTCGCGTCGAGCGGCGAGGAATCGCGTGATATGGCCTGGGCCGCAACCGATATCGGCGATCACGCCGGGAGGTGATAGGTCGCAGAATGCGGCGAGCAAGCCACGCTCGAGCGGCTTGTGGTCGAGTTCGTCGCGGAACTGCTCGGCATAGGTCGGCGCGACGGCGTCGTAACCCGCTCGGACCCGATTCTCGGTCATGTCAGTCGTACGCCGTCAGCGCCTCGCGTAGCGGATCGGGAATCTGCCGCTTGGTCCAGTCGTCGGTCGACACCACCACGTAGACGTTCTGCCCGCGGATCGCGGTCTGCTCTTCGGTGTCGGCGGTGCGCCGAAGGATGGTGAACCCGAGCGTGAAACTGGTCGTCCCGATGCGCTCACACCGCACGGCGACTCGCACCGAGTCACGCCACCGAACCCCTGCGAGATAGTCGATCTCGCTGTGTACGACTTGGATGTCGTGGCCGGCGGCGATCAAATCCGGGTAAGCCACCCCGAGGTGATCCAGGAATCCGGTACACGCCTCGTCGAACCAGGTGAGGTAGTGGCCGTTGAACACCACGCCTTGCTGGTCGACCTCCGCGTAGCGCGGCACCACCGGCAACGAAAACCCGCTCACCCCGTTCACAGTAATGTCCGGCTCATGCCCGACCTTGATGTCGAAGCCCTGCGCGCACTCACCCCTGGTTGCGCGAACCGCAATCACCTGAACAATGCCGGCGCCGCGTTAATGACCACGGCGACGATCGCGGCGATGACCGAGTACCTGCAGCGCGAAGCGCTGATCGGCGGGTACGAAGCAGAAGCGGAGGCGGCCGAGCAGATCGGCGACGTATACGAATCGCTCGCCGAGCTCGTCGGTGCGCACCCGTCGCAGATTGCGCTGTTCGACAACTCAACCCACGCCTGGAACGCGGCGGGCTACTCGGTGCCGCTTGAGCCCGGGGACCGGATCCTCACCGGCCGCAACGAATACGGCAGCGCCGTCCTGGCCTACCTGCAGCTCGCGCAGCGGACAGGGGCCGACGTTGTGGTGGTCCCGAACGACGACTCCGGCCAGATCGACGTCGCCGCACTCGCCGATCTGATCGACGAGCGGACCAAACTGATCGGGCTTACCTGGGTACCAACCGCCGGCGGCCTGGTGAATCCGGCTGCCGAGGTCGGCCGCCTCGCGCGCGCCGCCGATGTGCTCTACCTTCTCGACGCCACCCAGGCCGTCGGCCAGTTCCCAATCGACGTCGAGTCCATCGGCTGCGACATGCTCACCGGCACGGGGCGCAAGTTCCTGCGCGGCCCCCGCGGCACGGGCTTCCTCTACGTCGGACCACGGGCGCTCGATCGGCTCGAACCGTTCGTCGCCGAAATCCGTTCCGCCACTTGGGCTGGCGGGCGCTCCTTCACATGGGTCGACGGCGCACGGCGCTTCGAGACCTGGGAGAACAGTTACCTCAACATCGTTGGCCTCGGTGCCGCGGTTCGCCAGGCCCTCGACATCGGCCTCGACCGGATCGGGAGGCGCAGCGCGGCTCTCGGTGCTCGGCTGCGTACTGGCCTGGCCGAGATCGATGGCGTGAGGGTGCACGATCTGGGCCGCGAGCAATGCGCGATCGTCACCACACGAGTCGCCGGCGTGGACGCTGGGGACGTCGCGAATGCGCTATCGCGGCGGGGGATTAACGTCAGCACGACGGTCGCCGAGCACAACCAATTCGATGACCGCGATGTGCACCCGATGGTGCGGCTGTCGCCGCACTACTACAACACGGAGGCGGAGATCGACCAGGCCGTCGAGGCCGTCTCGGCCCTCGCAGCCAACCACAGCTAATTTGCTGACGGCCCCTCTTCTGTAGTGTTTGCCGCTACGATCTTCGCGTGACAGGCAGCGAGCAATGGCAGGCGCCCAGCCCGACCGGAGACGGCCGCGAGGCCAGGCAGCAGCCCGAGGACACCGGCGACCAGAAAGTGGCGGACTGGCAGCGCCAGTTGCGTTGGGTCGCATGGCTGACCTTCCTCGGGCTGGCCGTGTACTACTCGCAGAGCGTCTACTTCTCCGCGCCAGAGTGGCTCGCACTGGCCGCGGCGATCGGCATCAGCATCTGGTGCCTGGCCAAACCGCTGGGCGGACCGAAGTACGACCTGAGGGAACCGAGCCACCTGCTTGGCACGTTCGTATCCCGAACCAGTTGGGGGCTGGTGCTTTTCGGCGCGCTCCTCACACTCGGCGGAGTAGCCGGCTCCATGGCCGCGATCTACGACGTCTCCACGGGACGAGCGACCGTCGGTGACGTCTTCACGGACATCGGGATCTTCATCGAGGGCTGGATCGCCGAGATGATCTCTCCCGCTTACGACGCTGAACTCGAAAAGACGCACGCCTATGCGCTGTTTCTGTTGCTGATTCCAGGTCTACTGTTGCTCTTTTTCAACCTGGTCCCGTTCTGCAACCGGGGCAAGCAATTTCAGGTCCACCCCGACGGTTCGGTGTCCGTGCGACAAGGCGACAGCTGGGAACCGCTGATGGAGTACCAGTATTCGTCCGTCACCGCCGACGGCACGACAATCAAATTCACACCGCCGCCCGACGGTCCACCGGCCGTCCTGTTGCCGCAAGATCGGGTGTTCTCCCGTGAATATGAGGCGCGACTGTCCGTCAAGGTCAGCGCCGAGTTCTTCAGGCGGCTGCTTGCCGGCCGAGGGTTCGACGTCGAATCGGCGTCGTCGAGGAGCGACAGCTTCACTGCACGCCGGAAGTAACCAGCGCCGGTCGGGCAGACTGGACTCGTGCAGCTGGTAAGCATCGACGACATCCGCGCCGCCGCGGAGCTGATACATCCTTACGTCCTGCGCACTCCGTTGGTCCAGGCAAGCTGGGCCGACGACGATCGGCCGCTGTGGATCAAGCCGGAGAACCTTCAGTCGATCGGGGCGTTCAAGGTTCGGGGCGCCTTCAACGCCATCGGACATCTCGACGAGTCCGTGCGGACCCGCGGCGTCGTCGCCTATTCGAGCGGCAATCACGCACAAGCGGTCGCACATGCGGCGGCGGTTTACGGCGTGCCCGCGCACATCGTGATGCCGGAGGAGACGCCGAATATAAAGGTGGCCGCGACGCGAACACTCGGAGCGGAGGTCGTGCTGTGCGGGCCGGGCCAGCGCGAGAAAGTCGCCGCCGAGGTGGTGGAGAAAACGGGCGGCGTGCTCGTGCCGCCGTTCGACCACCCCGACATCATCGCCGGGCAGGGCACCATCGGCCTTGAGATCGCGGAAGATCTGCCGACGGTGGAAAACGTGCTGATCCCAGTCAGCGGCGGCGGATTGGCATCAGGCATCGGCACCGCGATCAAAGCGCTATGCCCGCACGCCCGCGTCTTCGGCGTCGAACCGGAACTGGCGGCAGACACGGCGGAGGGCCTTCGCTTCGGACGTCGAGTGGACTGGTCCATCGAGGACCGAAACCGGACAATCGCGGATGGCTTGCGATCACAACCGTCCGCACTGACCTTCGCTCATCTTCAAAAGGTATTGGACGATCTGATCACGGTGTCGGAGAACGAAATTCGCTTAGCCGTGCGAGAACTTGCATATCGGGCGCATCTGGTGGCCGAACCGAGCGGTGCGGTCGCGCTGGCCGCCTACCGAAAGGGCACAACGCCGCCGGGCCGTACAGTGATGATCCTGTCGGGCGGCAACATCGAACCGCCGCTGCTGCAAGAGATTTTGGCTAGCTGACTCAGGCCGCCGAGAACGGAATCATCAACGGGAATGCAATCGCGCACTTCTCGTGCATCGAGTGCAGCCACGCGTCTTGCTGCGCCGCGGCCTTCAGGTATCGGCGACGGCCAGCCCAGCCGCACGAGCAGGCGGCCATCGAATGCCCGAACCCATAGTCGTGTACGGCCACGACGCCCAGAACGTCTGGTCGCGGAAAATCGCCGGCGTCTATTGCGTCTATCCGTGCGGCTAGCGACATCGGTCAGCCTCCTACGTCGACCCGACCCCGTTGTCCTGTCAGACGCGCATGCGTGCGATCTGGTTCCCATGCTGACCTGGGTTTGGCGTTATTTCGATTTCGACGGGATTACGACTCAGCCACGCCGACAAGCGGGTCGACCGCCGACACGGAGCAGCGATGAGCAACTCATCGGCAAAGTTACTGCCGCACCATGCGCAGGAGTTTCATGCGGCACAGCATATTTCGCCTCCGTCAGCGAATTACGCTATCCAGCGCCCGGTGAGCTGCGATCGCCCCGGGCAGGTAGGGTCACCCGGATAGGTGGACGTCCGAAGGGGTGTGAGTGGACGCCGTACTCGGCTTATCGGTAACGCCGTCCGCCGTCGGCCTCGTCCTTGTAGAAGGGCAGGACGCCGACGGCGCCACCATGGACCGCGGCGCAATCGACGTCGGCTTCCGCGGCCGGTCCAGCGCGGTGCAGACCTGCGCGCAGGCCGCCGCTGCGGTTCGGCGCAGTGAAGCGATCGCCGCCACCCGCGGCCACCGTCTGCACTCCATCGGCGTCACCTGGAGCGACGACGCCAACGCCGAAGCCTCGCTGCTGCTGAAGTCGTTGACCGACTCCGGTTTCGACAACGTGGTGCCGGTTCGGCTGCCGGAGGCCACGGAGGCGTTGGCCCGGGGGATAGCAGAGGTCATTGGGTACAGCACCACGGCAGTGTGCGTGCTCGAGCCGGAGACCGTGATCGCGCTCATCGTGCATCTACGCGACGGCGCGGTGCAAACCTCGGTCAACCACCGGATCGTCTCCGAGAAAGACTTGATTCGGTGGTTGAGCACGGTGTTCACCCGCGCCGACTGGCAACCCGAGGCATTGGTCATGGTCGGATCGGGCGGCGACGACGAGCTCATGCCGATCCTCGAAGAGGCGCTGTCGGTGCCGGTCTTCGCGCCCGCAGAAGCCCAGCTTGCCCTCGCGCGGGGCGCAGCGCTGGCGTCCGCGCAGAACGTCGACATCACGTTCACCGACCATTCCCATGACTATTCCCATGACCATTCCCACGACTATGGAGAGCGCCGCCCCGTCGCGCAGCGCCGCAGGCAGCTTGGGCAGACCGGACCGTTGGCCCTGTTGGTGGCGGGAGTGCTTACGTTCACAGTCTCGGCGTCCATCGCGGTCAGCCTGCAGCTGGCGCCGAAGAAGGACAACGCCACGTCCGAACCGCGGCCCGCCGCCAAGATCTCTCCGGAGACACCCGCCGCCGTCACACACCTCCAGGCGCCGGTCGCGCTCCCGTCGCCGGTCGTCGAGGCGGTGCCACCGCCTCCGCCAGAATCGCCGCCCGTCGAGCCTGCACCGCCGCCGGTGTACAGCGAGGCGCCGGTCAGCATTCCCGAGAGCCCCGCGGCCGTCACCGATGCGCCGCCTGTGGAAGGCACCCCACCCGCGGTGGTCGCCGCACCTCTGCCGCCGGAGGGGGCCCCGTTGCCGCCAGAACAGCTGGCCCCGCCCGTCGCCCCTCAGCCGGCCGAACGCCCGGGAATCATGAGCCGGATCAGGGACCGGATCCGTGGCGGCAGGGAGGACGAGGTGCAACCCGCTCCTGAGCTCGCACCGCCCCCGCCGCCGGCACCCGAGGCCGCCCCGCCGGCGCCTGCCGCTGAGCCCGCCCCGCCGACAACCGAAGTCCCACCTGTGCTGCCGCCTGCCTGACCTGGCCGGGCCGGGCCGCTAGGCATAAGCTCGCTGAGGTGCGGGCGCTGCGAGTGACGCTTCGGGTCGCGATCGTGCTGGCCGTTCTGCTTGCGCTGGTCGCCGTCGCGACATCGACTCGCTCAGGTCTGCTGTGGCGGCTGAGCACGTTCACATATCAGGTCAACGTGCTCGCCGCGGCGTACTACCTGTGGACCCTCGCCCGGCCCCGCGCGGATGCCAGGGTCGGTATCCGGGGCGCCGTGGTGCTGTACGTGCTCATCGCCGGCGTCATCTGGAATCTGTTCCTGACGGGTTACAGCATGGGCTACACACCGGCCAACATGCTGCTACACGTCGTCGTGCCGGTGCTGGCACTGACCGACTGGCTGCTTGTCGGGCGGGATCAAGCGCAGGTCCGCTGGTGGCAGCCGGTGGCCTGGCTCGCCTATCCGACGGCATACCTGGCACTGGCACTGGTTGTGCTCAACAACGCGGGCCGCCGTGCCCCGTACTACTTTCTCGACCCCGACACCGTCGGAACGGCGACTGTCGTGATGAACATTTGTGTGCTGGCCGGTGGTGCGCTCATGCTTGGCTACACGTTGCTGGTAATCAATCGCGCAGTGGCGACCGTGCTGTAGCGCGACATGCGCACGGGGGCTCTGACTTGCGGTTACCCGGGTATTCGGAGCTGACCCGATACGATTGCGGTGTGCTGACAGCCCATCTCGGAGGAATGCAGACTGTGCGTAGAGCCGTTCGCAATGTGCTTGTCGTGGCGGGCATTGCAGTGATCGCGACTGCGGGATCCGTCGCCACCGGTTCGGCCGCTGTCACCGCGCCGACCGACGTTGTGAACATTCAACCGGCGCAGGGCCAGAAGGTGGGTGTCGCGATGCCGGTGACCGTGACCTTCGCGCAGTCGATCAGCAACCGCGCCGCCGCCGAGCGCACCATCTCGTTCACCTCCTCCGCCATCCCTGCCGGTTCGTTTACTTGGCTCAATGACCGTGTCGTGCAATGGAATCCGACCGGATTCTGGCCCGCTCACTCGAACATCATCGTGACGGCGGGTGGCGCGAAAACGTCATTCGAGACGGGCGCCGCCACAGTGGGGGTGGCCGACATCGACGCGCATACCTTCACCGTCAGCATTGACGGTCAGGTGGTGCGCCAGATGCCCGCATCGATGGGTAAGTCCAGGTTCCCAACACCGGTTGGAACGTTCGCGGCGCTTGAGAAGCAGTCGGTCGTGGTGATGGATTCACGGACCATCGGCATTCCGCTGAGCGACCCGGAGGGCTACAAGCTCACCGTCAACGACGCCGTGCGCGTCACGTGGGGCGGCATCTATGTGCACTCCGCCCCGTGGTCGGTGGGCTCACAAGGTAATTCGAACGTCAGCCACGGTTGTATCAACCTGGGCCCCGACAACGCGGCCTGGTATTACGACACCGTGCACATCGGGGACCCGATCATCGTTCAGCAGTAGCGTGCAGGTTCTTCGCGGTCGGTGACGTTGCGACGGTGGCAGGATCGGGGTACGTGCCGAGCACCCGGTCGGCGGTACCCGAGCTGGTCACTGTGAACCAGTAGTGCTCGTTCTTGTAGTGGTGATTGCGGTGGTTGCGCCAGATAGCGCGATAGACACGGGTTTTGGGCTTGTAGTTGCTGTGGATGAGGTAGTGGGTCCACTCGTAACCCAGCCCCAGCGCTGACAGAAACACCAGGTAGGTAAGTCCCATCCCGAGCCGCGGAAATGCCAACAGCGCAACGGCAACAGCGAGCGGAAGCACCCAGAACGCGAGCGACTTCCACGGGATGAATATCAACCGAACGTTCCGTGGGTCCGTGTGGTGTGCCCGGTGTTCCCGGGCGAGCAATGGATCGATGGTGAGCTTACCGAGATGCTTTGGGCGCCAATGTAGAATGCACACGTGGATGATCCACTCGACTAGCGGGAACAACGCGATCATCACGATCGGCACGAGCGCATCAGTGATCTGCCAGTCGCCAACATTGAGGCGCGCGGTCAGCGCGACGACAAACGTCGCGCCAATCATCCAGGGGGACGGTTGTTTCCAGAATTCACGGCTTGCGTCGGCGAGCGTGAACCCCTTTCGGGTTGGGCGCTCGGTCACGGTGGTCATCGTTGTTCCTCCAAGGTGTCGATCGCGGTCAGCAGCCCGGTGGTCGCGGGCTCGAGCAGGTCGTGCGCGGCTTTGCTCGCCCGCGTGGGATCACCGGTGGTGATCGCGTCGGCGAGTTCGCGGTAGGCCGCAGGCCGGCCCACCTCATCGGCCATCACAGTGGCCAGCGCGGCGAGTGCGGGCTCATAGGTGGCGCGAAGCGTGTTGTACATCAGCCGGAACGCGATCGAGTCGGCGCCATCGACGACGTGATCCCAGAACGTCAGCGCGAGGCGCTGCTGCTCCACCGGGTCGCCCTCGGCTGCCAGCTTCTGCAGCACGTCGTCGAACTGTGCGGAGAGTTCCGGGCGCCGGCGCCGGGCCGCTAGCTCGGCAACCTTGGGTCCGTTGTGCAGCCGGGTTTCGAGGATGCTGCGCACCACCGAGAGATCGAGCTCGCCATCGCGGATCAGTAACCGGGGCAGCAGGTCGAGTCCCGCATGCCGGTGGAAGTCGCGCACGGTAGTGGCGCCCCCCTGACGCACCTCCACCAGACCCGCGGCGGTGAGCCGCTTGAGCGCTTCGCGGACGGCCGGGCGGGAGACCCCGAGGACCTCGGCCAGGCGGCGCTCGCTGGGCAGGGCCTCACCGGGCTTCATGTCACCGCTGAGCACCTCGGCAACGATCTGCTCGAAGACGTCCTCGGGCACGGAGCGGCGGTTCACCGGGTGCAAGGCCATGCAGCCAAGCCTGCCAGGCAATTGGCCAGAGGTCAAGTGGTCTGACCAGTTACTCCAACGCCGAGAGCTGCACCTTCATCGCCTCGGCGAGTGCGAGCATGCCCGACATCGGGCGCACCATCACCGTGAACTCGCTGATCGCGCCGTCCTGATCGAGCCGGATGAAGTCACATCCCTCGATGCGCTTATCGCCGACGCGCGCCTCGAACATGAGGGCGTGATCGCGGGCGTCGTCGGCGCCGATCTCGCGCACATAGTGGAAGTCTTCGAACACCGCCAGGACAGCCTGAAGTATCAGGCGCAGCGCCTCGCGACCGTGGTACGGCTTGAAGACGACTGGGCTCCGAAAGACCACGTCTTCCCGTAGCAGGGCGACGGCCGCCTCGAGATCACGTGCTTCAATCGCGCGACGGAATGGGTGCGCCACTCAGCAGTTTGCTTCGATCCGGAAGGTCGCGGTGACGTCCTTGCTCGGGTTATCGGTGAAGTTTCCGTCGGCGGAGCCGGTGATCGTGTACTTCCCGCCGACACCGGTCACCTCGGCCTTGCCGATGTCGCCCCAGGTGGTGCCGGAAAAGCCCGCGAAGTCACGGAAGTCGACCGATTTGACGGCCACCTTGTCCCCGGTGCCGAGCACGGCGGTGAAACCCTTGTCCTTGCCCGCGGTTTCGATGGTCCACGCCCACCCCGTTTGGGAGCACCTCACCGCGTGCGGATTGCCGGTGTCCTTGCCATCGATGGTCACCTTCGCGGTGGTGCCGCCGAGTGCTGCTGGCTGCCCACCGCAGCCGGCCAATCCCACAACGAGCACCGCAGCGGCCACCGCTATGTGTCGGGTCTGCATGTCGCCAGACTCTATTGATTTTTGGCCGCTCCCACGGGTGTTTTACCCGCGCAGTGCCGAAGCCGTCGCCTCGTCGGCGGGAAGGAACGCCTCGATGCTGAGCTCTGCGGCGGTGAGATCCAACGCGGTGCCAAACGTCGTGACGGTACTCAGGAACGTCAATAGCTTTCCGTCGGACGTGTAAAGCTCGAGGGGAACCGCGACGCCGCCGAGATCGCGCGTCGGGTCCAAACCGCCCGGATACGACTCGATCTCGGCCAGCAGCGCCGACAGCTCGGCCGAGCCGCTCACGGCCGCCTCGCGCCGCAGCCGTTCGATCAGGTGATGACGCCACTGCCCGAGGTTGCGGATGCGCGGCGCCAACCCTTCGGGATGCACCGCGATGCGCAGCGCGTTCGGCCGCTCCAGAAGATGCGGTGCCACGCCGTCGAGCAGCACCGCGGCACCGGCGTTGGCATGCACGAGCTGCCAGCCGCGGTCGACCACCACGCACGGAAATGGGTTGTAGGCGTTGAGAACTCGCTCGACGCCTTCCCGCACGGCCGCCATGTCGGGATCGGCGAGTGAGCGCTCGCGGTAGACCGGCGCCAGCCCGGCTGCCATCAGCAGTTGGTTCTGTTCGCGCAGCGGCACGTCGAGCACGCCCGCGAGCCGCAACACCATCTCACGGCTGGGAGCCGACCGGCCGGTCTCGATGAAACTGACGTGGCGGGCCGACACGTCGGCCTCGATCGCGAGATCGAGTTGCGACAGCCGGCGGCGCTGCCGCCACTGACGCATCAGCGAGCCGAAGGGTGGGCTCTGGACTTGGGCGACGCTGGTCACGCGCCCAGTGTTGCGCACACCGGGGGACCGCAGCCACTACCTCTCAGGTAATTGCGCCGCTTACCTGGCCGCGGCACCGTGGAGACATGACCGAAGACGACAACGAGTGAGGATCGCAGCGAGGAACGAGCGAGGACCGGAGCGAGGTGGGGGCACCTCCCACCCGCAGGGTAGGGGGAGAGTCGAGGAATGAGGACCGAGCAGAACATCCCCCGGTGGCTGCGTTTCGTGCTGATCTCGGACCGCGCCGGGTCGGCCTGGTACATCGGCGCGGGCTTCTTCTTCGCGCCCGTGCTTGTTGTGGTGTCACCGTGGCCGACGCTGACCGCGGTGTGCTGGGCGATCATCGGCCTGGCCGGACTGTGGCTCGGGTTGCTCGGCATCGCGATGGCCACCGGCCTTGCGATGGTGCTGCGGACAGGCGACGAGATACCAGAGGACTACTGGCGCTCGATCATCGACTACCCGACGACTGCGCGACCGGCTGTTTCGACCGGCCGAGATAGTCGACCTGCCAGTGTTTAATGCCGTTCAGCCAGCCCGACCGTAGCCGCTCCGGCTGCGAAATCGGTGTGAGATTGGGCATCTCGTCGGCGATCGCGTTGAAGATCAGATCGATCGTCATCCGTGCCAGGTTCGCACCGACGCAATAGTGCGCGCCGGTGCCGCCAAAACCCACGTGCGGGTTTGGATCTCGCAGGATGTTGAACCTGAACGGATCGTCGAAAACGTCTTCATCGAAGTTCGCGGAGCGGTAAAACATCACCACCCGTTGACCCTTCTTGATCTTCACGCCTGACAACTCGGTGTCTTCGAGCGCGGTGCGCTGGAACGAGGTGACCGGGGTGGCCCAGCGGACGATCTCATCGGCGGCGGTGGCCGGCCGTTCCTTCTTGAACAGCTCCCACTGGTCCGGAAATTCGGTGAACGCCATCATGCCTTGAGTGATCGAGTTGCGCGTCGTCTCGTTGCCCGCGACGGCAAGCAGGATGACGAAGAAGCCGAACTCGTCGTCGGTGAGCTTGTGACCTTCGACGTCCGCCTGCACCAGCTTGGTCACGAGATCCTCGCCGGGGTTCTTGGCGCGTTCTGCAGCCATCTGCATCCCGTACATGATCAGCTCGATCGAGGCGGCCATCGGGTCATTGTTGGCGAATTCCGGGTCCTGGTCGCCGACCATCTGATTCGACCAGTCGAAAAGCTTCTTGCGCTCGTCCTGGGGGACACCCATCAATCCCGCGATCGCCTGCAGCGGAAGCTCGCAGGACACCTGTTCGACGAAGTCGCCCGAGCCCTCGGCGGTGGCCGCCTTGACGATGTTCTTTGCCCGCTCGTTGAGCTCGTCGCGCAGCCGCTCGATGGCGCGGGGAGTGAACGCCCGCGAGATGATCTTGCGCAGGTGGGTGTGGTGCGGGGCGTCCTGGTTGAGTAGAACGACCTTGCCCCTCTCGAGCGACTCGGGGTCGGCGCCCTCGCGGTAGCGCGGCAGCGCGGTCTTTGCATTGCTGGAGAAGATGTCGCTGCGCAGCGACACTTCTTTGACGTCTTTGTGCTTGGTCAGCACCCAAAAGCCGTCGTCGTCGAAACAGCCGACACCCTTCGGCTGTTCGTTCCACCAGATGGGCGCGACCTTGCGCATGTGCGCCAACTCCTCGATTGGCAGCCGTTCGGCGTAGATATCGGGATCCGTGAAATCGAACCCGGGTGGGAGGTCCGGCGACGGCATAGATGCGCTCCTCACATGACGTTGTCTAGTGCCCCCTTCGCATTGCTACACCACAGATGGGGGGTGGTGCGGCGGGTTACATCAAACTCCAAGTGAAACGTGTTCTTTAATGCCGAATTCTAATAACTGCTTCGCCACATCAACCACAGATGTAACAATTTTGCGGCCGAGGCTGAATCACCGAGTAGCACGGCTCACGGCAGGAAAGGGGAAGGGGGCATCGGTGAGGATCGATCGTGAGAGGACGGCGCTGACCGTGGTGTCGGGGGCGCTAGGCATCGTTGCGGCGTTGAGTTTCAGTGCGCCGCCGGCAGTGGCCGACCCCGCCCCTCCCGCGCCCGCACCTGAGCCGGCGCCCGCGCCCGCGCCTCCCAATCCGTTTCCGTGGCTTCCTTGGCTTGCCCCGGCGCCACCTGCTGAGCCCGCCGCAGCGCCGGCCGACCCCGCCATTCCGCCTCCCGCCCCTGCGCCGGGACCTGCGCCGGACGGAACTGTGCAGGCCGCCGCCGCTCCGGCAACGACGTCCGACGGCGTGCCGCACCTGTTGAGCCCCGAGAATCTGCCGCCGGGCACCACCGACACTCCTACTCCGCAGGGCAGCGGGTCGTACCTTCGCGACCTTTGGCATGCGTACCAAACCCAGGAAATCAGCGGGCGTGACGCCTTGCTCCTACTCAGCCAGCGACCGGCGAATTCGGCCCCGCCGCCGGGCATGCCCGCGAACCCGACACCGCCGCTGCCATCGGAGCCCGCGCCGCCGCTGCCACCGGAGCCCGCGCCGCCGGTGCTACCCGAGCCCGCGCCGACGCCCTAGTTCAGGCTGCTCCTGCAACCGACTGCCGCCACGCGCGTCCGATGGCGCGCATCATCAGCGGATACACCACAAGGTGACGGAATGGGGCGATCGCAGCTAGGTAGCCGACCCCCAGCACGCCGTTGGGCTTCACGAGCACGGCCATCTGACCGCGATAGCCGCCCGCTCCGTCTGGCACCCAGCCGATGTGCAGGATGCCGTGCACGGTCTGGTTCGCGATCTCCATCGCGAACTCGTCATCTGTGACGTACAGGGGCGTGAATAGATGCGTGTCGAAATCTGTTGGGGTTTCGGTCAAATCGGTCGGCAGCCGATCACGCAAGCTAGCTACCCGCGTGCCAAGACCGGAGTCCTGGCCGTCGAGACCGAACACGCGGCCCAGCGTCCACCGGATCGAGAACAGCGCCCGCACCACCGGCGATGTCTCAGCAGGATCGAACGTTGCCATCAACCGGACCAGTTGCGGGAAGCCGTCGGGGCCGCCGGGCGTCGGCAACGCCCAAACGTCGAGAACATGGAAGTCCTTGGCGATCTCGTGAATTCGCCACGGACGTGCGGCGTGCTCGGCAGTGTCAAGCAACGCAGAACCAAACATACAAAAGTGTATGCTTGGCGAAGAATCGGCGTCAAGCCCCATATCGAGAGGGAGACGTGATGGTCGCCCAGACCCGCACACCGCAGAGCACGTGGATCGAAGCCGGGCTGCAGGCGCTCGCCTCCGGCGGCCCCGACGCGGTGCGCGTGGACCTGCTCGCGAAGGCGCTCGGTGTCACCCGTGGTGGTTTCTATTGGCATTTCGGCAGCCGTGAGGCGTTTCTCGACGCGCTGCTGGACGCGTGGGAGCACAGAAGCACCGACGAGGTCCTCGAGCGCGTGGAAGGCCACGGCGGGGACGCGCGCGACAAGGTCCGCATGGCAGGCATGCTCACCTTCTCGAAGGAACTTCTTCCGATCGATCTGGCCGTGCGCGACTGGGCGCGGCGTGACCGGGCGGTTGCCAAGCGCCTACGACGCGTCGACAACCGCCGCATGGAGTACCTGCGCATCCTCATCGGCACCTTCGTCGACGATCCCGACGACGCGGAGGCACGCGGCATGCTCGCCTTCTCGCTGGCCATCGGAACCCACTTCATCGCCGCCGACCACGACGGGCGCAGCCGACGACAGGTATTGGAACGGGCCACACAGCGGCTTCTCACCTAGTTACGATCGGGCCATCGACGACCGAAAGGACCGACGATGCTCAAAGACGGTCGCGTCGCCACCCGGCTGCCCGCCCAGGATCTGCAGCGGGCACGGGCGTTCTACGCCGAGAAGCTAGGGCTTGAACCGAGCGAGGAGCGGCCCGGCGGCCTGCTCTACCAGTGTGCGAGCGGTGTATTCGCGTTGTTCAAATCCGCGGGCGAGTCGCCGGGGACGTTCACGCAAATGGGCTGGGACGTCGACGATCTGGCGGCCACGGTCGCCGAGTTGCGCAGGCGCGGAGTCGTTTTCGAGAAAGTCGACGTACCAGGCCTGAAGACCGTCGACGGTATCGCGGACGTGGCAGGCAACTATCCCAGCAAGGGCTCCGGCGAGAAGGCCGCGTGGTTTCGCGACAGCGAAGGCAACATGCTCGGCATCGGCCAACCGACTCCGTGAATCAGCTGGCCGCCGCCACCGGCACGGCCTCGATGCGGGCTGGCACGTGTTTGTGCCATGGTGTGCCTGCGTAGGCGTCGCGCCATTCGGTTGAGGTGAGCGAATTGGGCGCCACGCCAGGGACTGTCGCCCGGCCGTCGGGGTCGATGTAGTCGAGGCCGAACCCGTTCGGCAACGACGCATGCCCGGGCAGCATCGCCTCGCTGATCTCCACGCTCGCCTCGGCGCTGCCTGCTGCCGTGGTGATCCGCGCACGGCCGCCCTCGGTCAGTCCCAGCGCGTGCGCGTCCTCGATGCTGACCCGCAACGCCCCGTCGGCGTCGCGTTTGCGCCACGACGGGTCACGGAAGATGTCGTTGGCGGTGTAGGCGCGCCGTTCGCCGGCCGACAGCACGATGGGGAACTCGGGCGTGGTCAGCTCGGCCTGCGGATCGGACAGCCCGCGAATCTCTCCGAGCATCTCCGGCATATCCAGGGCGATCTTGTGGTCGGCGTGGGTGACCAGCTGCCAGTCGTCCTCGTACTCGTGGTCGGTGAATATCACGCCGGAGCGGCTCGCGAGAATCGTCTCGAACAGGGCGTTGCCGTCGGCGTGGCCCGCACGGCGCACGGCATCGGGATACGTCATAGCAGCCTTCTGCGCCAGACCCCACAGCGCCGCCGCACCCGCGAGCCCGTCGGGCAGTGTCGGGCCCAGCGTTTCGTACAACACGAACGGCAGCGCCTTGGTGAACACCGGATTTGTACCGACCCCGGTCAGAAAGGCTTGCGCATACGCTTCCAGTCCTTGCTCGGCGGCCTCACGCAGCGGCCGCAGCTCGGTGTCGTCGATCACGCCTAGCGCACGCATCAGCCGCGCCCAGATCTCGGGTTCGGGCAGCGTGCCCTCGAGCGGCTCGAGCAACGGATGCCGAAGATGAAATGTGTTGTGCGGGAACTCGAGGTTGAAGAACGTCGCCTCGCACTTCTCGTACTGACTCGCCGCAGGCAACACATAGGTGGCCAGCCTGGCCGTCTCCGTCATCGCGACGTCGATGACGACCATCAGCTCGAGTGACTCGAACGCCGCCCGGCACGCCGCGGAATCGGCAAGGGAGTGGGCGGGATTGCTGCTTTCCACGATCATCGCGCGGAACCGATCGGGATGGTCGGTCAGGATCTCTTGAGGCACCGCATTGCTCGGTATCAGCCCGCCGACGATCGGCGCTCCGGACACCGGGGTCCGGCCGACGTCGCGTGTATGACGGAAGAGCGGCCCGAACGATGAATGCAGGTGTTGCCCACCGCGTTTGGCGAAGTTGCCGGTCAGGATCCACAGCAGCTTGTTCAGATAGGAGCACAAGGTGCTGTTGGGCGCCTGCTGGATGCCCAGGTCCTCGAATACCGCGACACTGTCGGCACCGGCGATGCGCCGTGCCGCGGTGCGGATCAGTTCTTCGTCGACGCCGCAGCGCAGTGCATATTCGCCGATGGGGACGTCCCGCAACGCGTCGCGCACCGGTTCGACACCGTTGACGTGTTCGGCGAGAAACGCTTCGTTGCACAGGTTTTCCTGCGCCAGCACGGCGGCGAGCGCCGCCAGGCACCACGCATCGGTTCCCGGCCGCACCCGAAGGTGGATGTCGGCCATCTTCGCGGTGTCGGTGATCACCGGGTCGATGACGATCATCGAGCGGCCGGGATCCTTGGCGATTTCGTTGAGGACGGTCCGGGCGCGCGGGAAGCTCTGCGACATCCACGGGTTCTTTCCGATGAACACCGACACCTCGGCGTGCTCGAACTCGCCGCGCGTGTGCCCGCCGTAGAGGTGAGCGTCGACCCACGCTTCGCCAGTCTTCTCCTGTGCGAGCGCGTTCGACCGGTAGTGCGATCCCAGCACCTTGAGGAAAGCGCCGCTGTAGGCGCCACCGAGATGGTTGCCCTGCCCACCGCCGCCGTAGTAGAAGATCTTATCGCCGCCGTGGGTGTCGGCGATGCGCTTGAAGCCCGCGGCGATCTCGGAAATCGCTGTGTCCCAGTCGATTTCCTGGTAGCTGCCGTCGGGGCGTTTGCGCATGGGGAGGTCAGCCGGTTGCCGTTGTTCTGGTAGTGGTCCAGCCGCAACGCCTTGTTGCAGGTGTAGCCCTGCGACGCGGGGTGGGATTTGTCGCCGCGGATCTTGGCGAGGTTACGGCCGTCGACTTGCACGACGATGCCGCAGTTGCATTCGCACAAGATGCACGCGGTCTGCTGCCAATCTTGCGGAGCCGCTTCGGCGGCGACATCCCTGCTAGTCATCGCGGGGTTTCCTTTCCGACATCTCGGCCGCCACCATGTCGCGCAGCTGGCCGTGGACGAGGTCGAGCGGCTTGAGGTCGCGCGACGCGCGGGCGACGATGATCGCGCCCTCGATCGCGGTCGTAGACAGCATCGCGAGTTCGTCGGCACGGTCCGCGGATACGCCGTCCGCCACCAGCCGCTGCGCGATCAGGTCGATCCAGCGGGTGAAGGCTGCCGCTGCGCGGTCGATCACCGGCGTCGCCTGGTCCTGCTTAGCGGGGTCGCCGGCCTCCACCGTCACCGCGACGACGGGACACCCGGCGCGGTAGTCGGAGCGAAGCAGCTGCTTGCGGTAATACGCGACAAGCCCCTCGAGAGCGTCGAGACCGCTGTCCGCCTTGGCGATCTTGGCCGCCACATACTCGCCGGAGTAATCGATTGCCTCACACAGCAATTGAGTGCGGCCACCAGGAAAGTAGTGGTAGGCCGAGCCGCGCGGGGCGCCGCTGTGTTCGAGCACGTCGGCGATCGCCGTCGGCTGCGCGCCGCGTTCCCTGATCAGAAGCGCGGCAGAGATTACCATCCGCTCGCGGGGGCTGGGCATGACCGTTGGATCCCTTCGTCCGACCCGGCTATGTATGTCACCTTACATAATCGCCGAAGGGCACACCAGCCCGGGCCCGAACGTTGTCCGGCTCAAGTCGGCGAAGCGGTCACCGCCCACAGCACAAGAAACGCCGACATGAACGTCAGACATATGAAGTGATCTCGGCAGATCGACCGCGCAAGGTGCGACAGTTCTGCCGGGCTCCCGGCACGGGCACCGAGCCGGACCGCGTTGGGCACGGTGCGGACGAACGCCAGCAGGATCGGCACGGCGGCGAGCACGGTAGAAGCGGTCAGCACCCAGGTCGCGTCGTCACCGAGGATCCATCGAAAACCCAACGAGCCCAACAGGGTTAGCATGACGAGCGCGATGAGGTAGCTCATCGGCCGTGACGTGGTCGTCGCGCGGTGGTAATAAGCCGAGATCGAGTCGAGCACCGATTCCGGCAACTCGTGCGCGCCGCGATGTCGAAGGACCTGAGCGTCGAAGATCAGGTCCATCCACAGCACGGCCATCAGAAAGCCGGCGCAGGCCGCCGCAATCAGGCGGTAGCCGCCTCGTTCAGCTCGTTGAGGGTGTTGGTCGCCTCGAGGTACTCCTGGACCCAGCGCTCGATCACCGCTGAGGACTTTTCCACCTTGGTGAACTGACCCACGACCTGTCCGATCGGATTGAACGCCACGTCGACGCTCTCGTGGGGGTATTTGTGCGTGGCGGCGACCGCCATGCCGGACACCATGTATTGCAGCGGCATGCCGAGCGGCTTCGGGTTGTCCGGGTTCTCCCAGGCTTCGGTCCAGTCGTTGCGCAGCATCCGCGCCGGCTTGCCGGTGAACGACCGGCTGCGCACGGTGTCGCGACTGGTGGCTTTGGCATACGCGGCGTGTTGGACCTCGGTGTGCTCGGACTCCTCGACCATCACCCACTGCGATCCGGTCCACGCGCCCTGCGCACCGAGGGCCAGCGCGGCGGCGATCTGCTGGCCGCTGCCGATTCCTCCGGCGGCCAGCACCGGGACGGGCGCGACCTCCTTGACGACCTGCGGCCACAACACGATCGAGCCGACCTCGCCGCAGTGCCCGCCTGCTTCGCCGCCCTGGGCGATGATGAGGTCGACGCCTGCGTCGGCATGCTTGCGCGCCTGCGACGGCGATCCGCACAGCGCGGCGACCTTGCGGCCCTCGTCGTGGATGTGCTTGATCATGTCGGCGGGCGGGGTGCCGAGCGCGTTCGCGATCAGCGTGCACTTCGGGTGTTTCAGCGCCACCTCGACCTGCGGCGTCGCGGTCGCTTCGGTCCAGCCAAGCAGCTGCAGCGCATCGTCGTCGCTGTGGTCCACCGGCACTCCGTGATCGGCAAGAATCTTCTTGGCGAAGTCGATGTGCTCCTGGGGGACAAGCGCGTTCAGCTGCTTCTTGAGCACCTCGGGCGTCAGGTCGGTGGCATCCATGCCCTCGTACTTGTTCGGGATGACGATGTCGACGCCGTAGGGATGGTCGCCGATGTTCTCGTCGATCCAGTTCAGTTCGATCTCGAGCTGCTCAGGGGTGAAGCCGACCGCGCCGAGGACTCCGAAGCCGCCCGCCTTGCTGACGGCGACGACGACGTCACGGCAGTGGGTGAACGCGAAGATCGGGAACTCGATGTTGAGCTCGTCGCAGATGGGGGTGTGCATGCCTGCTCCTCCGGTGGGGCGGTCGGCGAACTGAAACGTGTTCTAGTTTAGCTTAGGCGCCTCGCCGCCTCGCGGGAAGTACCTCGCGTGCTGCGGCTTCGAAGGTGTCCACATAGTCATCGTCCGGCCAGTCGAGCACGAAATCGCTAATCCCGATTGCACCGAAACTGTCGAACACGTCCTCGTATGTGTAGCGGCCGGCCCGGGGATCCCACTCGCCGAAGATTGTGTACGACCGCCGGATCGATGCGGGGTCGCGCCCGGCGGCGAGGGCAAGCTCGTCGAGCCTGCGGGATTGTTCTGCGGTGGCGGTGAGCACCTCGTCGGCGGCGGCGCCGGGACGTCCGTGGGTGTTCCACACGTCGGCGTGCTCGGCGGCGACACGGATCACGGTGGGGGGTTGACCGCCGACGATGATCGGCAGCCGGGGGGACTGCAGCGGTGTTGGTGCGGGTATCACGTCGTCCACCCACAGACGTTCACCGGCGTAGGAGAATGGCGCACCGCTGCCATGGAGGAGGCCGTCGACGATGGCGGCATAGTCCTTGAATCGGAGCGCGCGTTCCCTTGGGGGCCACGGCTGTTCGCCGACACTGAGATGGTCCCACGCGAAAATGCCTGCGCCGATACCGAGCTCAAACCGCCCGTTGGCCATATGGTCGAGAGTGACGGCCTGCTTCGCCAGCAGCGCGGGCGGGCGCAGGATCTGGTTGGCGACCATAACGCCGAGTCTGACGCGTGAGGTCGTCACCGCCGCGGCGGCGAGCACCGCCCAGCTGTCGAACCACACCCCGCGCCGATTCCTCAGATTGCCGCTGTGGTCGGGAAGAAACACCTGATCGAACCCGAGGCTCTCCAGCCACGCGATCCGCTCGATCAGCACTCCGATCGGCTGATCCGGATAGAGCATGACACCGAACATTCTTCGTGCAACGGAGCCAGCTCGCCGGCTATGCCGGGCTGCAGCCCTATGTGGGCCTCGTGGAGTAGTACTCGCCGTTCGCGTAGTAGTCGCGGGAGCCGTTGCCCTCGTTGTCCTTGTAGTCACACGTCGAGAACCGCGTGCCACCTTTGACCACCGAGGTATAGGTCCCACCGGCCGACTTGCATTCGCTCTTGATGGTCGTCTCCGAGATCTTCTCCGCGTTGGCGATGGGTGCGGTCGCAGAGAGCAGCGCGCCGAATGCGATGGCAGCGGCGGCAGTGACTGCGCCAAGACGGGAAAGTTGCATGATGTCGTCTCCTAAGGTGCTGGCGACCCCCCGAAGGACCGCCTGGTGAAAGTCATTCTGGAAACAGCAGGCAGCGTGCGGGAATGGGGCGCGCACCGCGATTCGCCGTCGCAGGCTTAGGGATTTGCGCCGGTTCGCGGTACGGGGATTAGGGGCGCGACTCAGTCGTAGCCGACCAGCCTGCGCAACGTGAGACGCCTGCGGCCGCTGGACCCAGTCACCTGCAGCACCGGCCAGCCGTTTTCTGCGGCAATCGCGGCCAGCCTGGGTCGCGGGTTCACCGGGCGGGGCTGGCCGACGAGCTTCATCAGCGCCGCGTCCTCGTTACCATCGGCGTAGAAGTAACTACGTTGCAGATCAACGCCGTTGGCGTCGCAGAACTGTTGCACCGCGGCGGCTTTGCGCGTTCCCCAGATGACGGGCTTGGCGATCCGGCCGGTGAGCAGGCCGTGCTCGTCGAGTTCGAAATGGTTGCACAGCACGTGGTTGATCTCCAGAAAGCGGGCGACAGGTTCGGCGTGAATGGTCAGCGCCGACGAACTCAACACCACGGTGTGGCCCCGCTGCTGGTGCGCCCGCACCACCTCGTGCATGTACGGGAAGACGCGTGCGGAGACGCGCTCGACGAACAGCCGTTCTCCGACCACATCGAGTGCGGCGAGCGATTCCCCGCGCAGATAACCCGCGGCCCTCGTCAGCAGCCTCTCAAACTGCATCCGGCCGAATCGGTATC
>Ga0075418_10002224_pt1 | contig 22119 bp, 15 predicted proteins | sample SoiMetdeltSBSDD2_FD_81776 | JGI IMG/M metagenome (GOLD analysis project Ga0075418, IMG submission 81776) | Bulk soil microbial communities from a Populus tree surrounding site in Tennessee, USA - Soil MetaG P. deltoides SBSDD2 | ecosystem: Environmental > Terrestrial > Soil > Tree plantation...
CGCCCGGTCTCCCCGTCCGTGATGACTTCGGGCGTGCCGCCGACGCGCGTCGCCAGTACCGGCACTTCCATGACGAGCGCTTCGAGCGCGGCATTCGGCAGTCCTTCGGTATGCGATGGCAGGACGGCGAGATCGGTCTCCTCCAGCACGCGCTCCGGCTGGCTGAGATACCCGGGCAGATGGACGGATTCCTGCAATCCCAGCGCTCGAATGCGATCGACCAGCCGTTGCCGTTCCGGTCCGTCGCCGACGATTACGGCCGACATTCGGCACCCGCGTGAGGCGGCGATCCCAAGCGCCTCGATGAGATCCGCATGTCCCTTCTCCGGGCTCATCCGTCCAATGCTCGCGATCACCGGGCCGGCGACCGGACGGCCGAGCAGCTCGGCGAGGAAGCCACGGTGGCCCGTGCGCGCGTAGCGCTCGATCACGATCGCGTTGTGCAGCAGCCGCACCTTCTCGGCCGGCACGGCGGCGGCGTGCGCCTCGTCGCGGATCCGCCCCGACACCGCAATCACGCGGTCGAACCGCCTAACGATCGAGCGGTCCAGCGCGATGAAGAGCTTCTGTTTGCGGCTGTTGCCGATCCAGCCGTGCAGCGTGGTGACGATCGGCACCGGATGCAGCAGCGACGCGAGGTAGGCGATCACGTCCGACTTCACTTCGTGGGCCGAGATGATGTCGATCTGCAGCGCCCGGATCAGCTTCACGACCCGCCAGATCATGCGCGGGTCGAACTGGTTGTAGCCGCGGATGAAGTGTACCGGCATGCCGCACTCGCGCGCCGCGGCCACAAACGGCGACTCCCCAGCCTCGTGGCGAGTGAGGAACACACCGAGGTACGGATGGAACCGCGTTGCGTCGATCGCCCGGAACGTCTCGAGGATCGTCTTGCCGGGCCCACCCACTTCGTGGGTGTCGCGGAGGTGCAGGATGTTGATCGGGCGCGTCATGGGGCATCGCTACCGGCGCGTCGGCGTCCACAATTCCTGGCGGACGCCGCGCACGTACTGAACCCAGGCCGCCAGCACGGCCGCGTTGACGCTGGAGAAATACAGCGCGATCCGGCCGACCAGCGACCGGTGCAGGCCGAGCCGCTCTCGCAGCGCGAGAATCGCGGCGGCGTAAAACCCGAGCTGACCAACCAGGGCAGCGAGATACCACGGCGAATCGAGACGCCACAGCGGGCTCACGAGCGTGCCGATGAGGAACACTGGCGCGAGCCAACGCAGGACCTTGTGCGAGATCAGCGACACCGCAAACCAGCCGTAGCGCAGTGGGTTCAGCAGCTGTGCGTGCGCGAACAGCGTCGTCATGCCGCGCAGCAGCGTCCGTACTTTCCGCGTGAACTCCTGCTTCGGATCCTTCACGCTCGTCATCGAGCCGACCGCCGACTCCTGGCTGATCGCGCGATACCCTTTCGCGACGGTCCGCAGGACCGAGAGAAAGTCGGGCGCCATCCCTTCGGTAAAGGGATCGCAGAGCGCGCGGCGCTGCGCGTAGAAGGATCCGCTCGCACCGACGATCGAATGCACCCGCGATTCGAGCCGCCGCAGCGCCAGCTCGTAGCGTCCGTAGAGGCCCTCGCCGCCGGACTCGGCGATCCGATCCTCGCCGGAGACGCAGCCGATCTGGGGATCGGCGAACGGCGCGACGATCTCACCCAGGGAGCCCGGCTCGAGCGTAATCGACGCGTCAGAGAAAACGACGATGTCGTTGGTCGCGCGGGCCAGCCCCGCGTTCAAGCCGGCCGCCTTGCCGGCCCGCTCGTTCAACTCCACCACTTCGAGTCCTGGGCCTTCGGCGGCACGCAGCATCTCCATCGTCCGGTCGGTCGATCCGTCGGAGATGAAGATGACCTGCAACCGATCCGACGGGTAGTCCAGCGCCCGCGTGTTTGCAATCTTTTTTTCGAGGCGCCGCTCCTCGTTGTGAACCGGCACGATCATGCTCACCGTCGGGAGCGGTCCGCCCGACGATCGCTCGGCCGTCGCGCGCCGACGCGAGGCAATCGCGCGCAGCAGTAGCGGGTAGCCGAAGTACGGGTAAAGCACCCCGATCACCGACAGCCAGAAGATCGGTTCGACAGTCATCATTCGGCACTGCCTCCGCTGATGGCCCGCTTCACGGCCTGAACGGTGGTGCGGCGCATCTGCTCCAAGACATACCCCGACTGGCGGCGGAAGATTCGGAGGCCCACGGTGGTTCGCGTCTCGTTAGCGAAGCGCCGCTTGAACGCTTCATCCCCGAGGGTGAAGTCGAGCTCGCGTTTGTTGCCGTTTACCGTATAGTCGATGAGGTGCCGCATCAGCACGAGGCCGGGAGAGTGTGCTGCGTGTTTAATGTCGAACGACGGCTTGTACCAAGTCACGACGCCGTCGTGATCGAACCCGTAGTGGAAGGCGATCGGCGCGCCGTCGAGCTCAATGACGGAGAACAAGAGCACGCCGCTGGCCGACAGATTACGGGTCAGCGTCTGATAGAACGTCCGGTTGCGTTGATTCAGGAACAGGCTGGGGCTCTGCGTGCCACTCCAGCGCTCGACGTGCTGCTCGAAGAACCGATCCAGATATGGCTCGATCTCGTCCGCTCGAGTGAGACCCCGGCAGGTGAGCCGTCCCGCACGCTGGAAGAAGTTCGTCGACCGCCGCAAGCTTGGCTTATTCAGGATGAAGCGCGCGCTCGCCTCGCGTCCCTCGACGACCAGCGCCCGGCAGAGGAACTGCTCGGACACGAGAGTCTTGAAGCCGGCCCGTTCGCAGATCGACTGCACGATCGGAATCGTGGGCGACCGGGAAGGTAGGTTGTTCAGCTCGATCATGTCCCAGTCGACCCCCGAGAACACGGCGTTCAGCATGGCCGTGAGCGCCGCTTCGCGACTGGCGCCGGTAAGGAAGTCACAGTAATCCGAGCGGCCGTCGCCGAGAAACCGGACGACCCGACCGTACGAGCTCTGTTTGGGGATGACGAGCGGCGCGATGCCGGCGAGGCCCTCGTGGCCTGTCACCATGACCGTGCACGGCTCCAACGGTTCGCGAAACGTCTCCCACCAGCTGCGGTTCCACTCGTGCGTTTGGAACACGGAGTGCGTGTCGCTCGTGGGCAACAGCGCATTCCAGGCCGCCTCTCCCTCGGGCGCCAGACAGGTATGCTCGATTCGGGCCTCGAGCCGGTCAATCGCGACACCGGCTGCGCGCACGACGGGTGCGCGTTCCGGCTTCCGCAGCGTGGCGCCGTGCTGGGCGTCCACCACAGCGGCGACTGGAGTTGCCTCGCGCCGTCCGCCAAGAGCTTTGCCGATCCAGCGCCGCGTCTCGAGCAGTCCCGGGCGCAGGTCACCCCACTTTGGATTCTCGTAATGCAGGTCGCCGCCCCCCAGCTTGAGGAAGTCCACGAGGGCTTGCCCACGGCGCGGCTGATGCCCCTTCGGCGCGATGTGGCCGCCGATCAGCGTCAGCAGCAGCGCATCGAGATCTCCCAACAACCAGCGATTACGCACACCCACCTTGTACGGCTGCGGCGGCGGCATGCGATCTGCCCGCACCCCGTCGACGAGGAGGCGCGGGAAGTCGACGCCGGCATCGATGGCGAGCTGCAGCGACCCCCAGAATCGGCCGTTGATTTCCATCAACTTGGGCACGCCATCGCGCACGTCACGCTTGAACTCCACCATCGCTACACCGTGCCATCCGATTTCGTCGAGCAGGCGCAGCGCATACTCCTGCGCGAGTGGGTCGATGGCCGTGCTCTGCGAGAGCACGCTGACGCCGCCCCAGGGCGGACGCTCGCGAATGCGCCAGTGGCTGAACAGCGCCGACGGACGACCGTCGTGATAGCAGGCGAACACACCAACCCCTGGCCCGGTGATGCACTCCTGCAGCATGAGTGGGAACTCATGTCGGCCGCGCGATTCGAGATCGCGTGTCAGCTCCTCGAGGTCCCGTGCGAAGCTGACACTGGTCGACACCCAGCCGTTGTTTGTCCGGATCCTCGATCGCGCTGGCTTGACCACCAGGGGGAACCCGAAGTCGAACGGCGGCAAGCAGTCGGCCTTGCAGACGATCACGCTGTCCGGCACGGGGACCGCGAGCGACTTCGCCGTCTGGACGATGTCGATCTTGTTGGCCGCCCGCCGCACCACCTCGGCGCCGGCGAACGGCACGGCGCAGGATGGCTCGAACTGCTCGCGATTTTCCGTCAGCAGAAACGTGGTGATGTCCGCCACCGGCAGAATGACCTCAATGCCGTTCTTCCTGACCGCACCGCTGAGGAAATCGATGAAGCGAACGGACTCGGTTACCGGATCGGGATACACGAGGCCGCCGGCGGCGAACCGCGACACCTCCGCCAGCGATGGAGATCGCTTTTCGCCGACAATCACCTGATGCCCGTGCGCGCCGAGCGAGCGCGTGATCGCGAGCGCCGCGCGGTTGTCGCCGTCGGTGACGAAGACCTTCATTGCCGGCCCCGGCCTGTGATCGACACGTCCACGCTCATGCCGTGCGCATCCACTCGCGTGTGACCTGGAACAGATTCGGTGCCTGATCGTAGAACCGCGCGATCTCTTTCCAGAACGGTTCTTCCTGCGCAAAGGCCAACGTGCCGCGCTCGTACGAGCTCGACAACTGGTCCAGCTCCGGTACGGGACGCCCGGGCTGCTTATCGACGTTGGCCACGAGACACGGTCCGCGGTACTGCTTGCGCCCCGCCGCCAGCTTGACGGCCGACACTTCCGAATAAAGCGGATAGGCCATCTCGTAGCCGTCGACGTTGACGGTGCGGCCCTGCTGCATGGCCGCCACCATCGCCTCGCGGTCCTGCGTGATCTCCTTCTTCGTCGCCATCTGCGTCGTGAGGTTGATGCGGAGTAATTCCTGCATGTAGCGCGCGCCGTCGACGACCGGCGACCAGAGAATCAGACGCTCGATGCCGGGCGTGTCCTCGGCGACCAGGCTCGCGACAAGGGCGCCGAAGCGAAGGCCCAAAAGATTGACGGACGCGGCGCCGGTGCGCCGGCGGACCTCGGCGACCGCGGCGCGCACGTCGGACTGCACGGTCGCCAGCGACGAAGCGCTGAAGTGCCCGTCGCTGTCGCCATTCCCCATGTAGTCGACGCGCAGTACTGGGTAGCCGTCAGCCGCTAACTGCCGTGCGAACGAGACGAAGACGCGGTGCGTCCACAACTTTTCCTCGCCGAACGGATGGCAGAGCACAAATGGCGCGCCTGCAGCGGGGCCGTCCGGGAGGTGCAGTACTCCGAACAGCGAGTAGCTGCCGTTCGGAAGAAAGAACGGCGTTTCATTCGCACGAACCACGTTACGACTGCCTCCTGGCAGATGGCCCGGCCTGCGCGATGACGCGCGCGGCGAGATCGGTGCGATACCGCTCGCTGCCGAACGCCGCGGCAACGTCGATGGGCTGCTTGGCGCCAAAGGCCACACGCTGGAGCAGTTTCAGCGGCCCGGACATCGCCCGCAGCATCCAGGCTGGGAGCCAGAACACTTTTAGATCGCTGCGGTTCGTGAGGTAGCGCGCCAGCAGCTCGCGCCGCGCCGGGGGCGGCGCTTCGACGAGGTTGAGCATCGGCGGGGCCGAGTCAAAATCTTCGACATACCGCCGAAGCACGCGCGCTGCCGTCGAGACATCGCAGACGCTCAACGCACCGCGGCGCGGCCCGATCGCGACGAACAACGGTCCCACTTCCCGTCCGAGTCGGCCAGGCGGCTGGAACGCCGAATAGTCGACGAGTGGACCTGGGCGGACGACCTTGAGCGTCAGCCCGAGCTCGCGCGCAAGCTGTTGCGCGACGATCTCCGACTCCGCCTTGCCCCAGACATAGGGCCCACGCTGCAGATTGCCGATGTCGACGGGCGCGTCCTCGTCGAGCGGCCGCCCGACTTCCCGCGACGTCTTCAGAATCGCGATGCTGCTGATGTGCGCGACCCGGCGGACGCCGGCGTGCGCCGCCACCTCGATGACGCGCCGCGTCGCGTCGATCGAGTTGCGCTGATGATCGGCCTTACCTCCGGCGGTCTCCGCGGCGCAATGCACCAGTGTGCCAACACCGTGGAAGACCGCGGGGTCGATCTCGCGCGCAAGATCGGCCATCGCGTACTCGACACCCGGCACGCGTTTCGAAAATGGGGGAATGCGCCGGCCGAGAACCCTGACTGGGAACCCTGCCGCACGGATCTCCTCGGCGACGGACCGGCCAAGCAGTCCCGTGCCACCTGTCACGAGGACGCGTGCCGCGTTCGGGCGAAGCGCCGGTAGTGCCGTCTCCGCCTGGCGCAGTCGCAGCTGCGCCGCCTGCTCGTGCTGCGCCTCGGCGCGATCCAGCTCGTCGCCCACACACTCGCAGATGCGGACGGTGTCGACGATCGATTGCGGCGTGAGCGGCGACTCGGTGTCGAGCCGAATGCTCTCGTAGAACTGCCCGATCAGTGCGGTGAGTCCTGGGTACGACGCTCCCAGCCGCCGCACCAGCCGTACGATGCCGCGTGTCGTGCCGGTGAGGGTCTGGAGCGCACGGCGATACGGCGTAATCAGCACACCGGGTCCGGTGCCCGGGCCGACGAGGCGAATCAGCGAGCCGCCGATGTAATCTGGCCGCAGCGAGCCGTTGGTCCCGGTGATCTGTTGATACTGTTCGACCGGGCGGCCGTTAATCGTCACGATGACGACCGCCGTCACGGTGCCGAGCCGCACGAGCGCATAGGCATCGCCGTGCGGATCGACGGACACGCCGCAGACCTCCATCGGGGCATCGGCGAGGCCGGTGCCCGCGCGCAGCTGCTCCACGACGGGATACACGGCGTGCGGCAGGATGTCCTTCACCTGCTCGACGGCTGTGATGTTCTTGCGCACCATCTTGAACGAGAAATGACTCTCGATGTGGACGATACGGCCAATCGTGGCAAGCTCGGCGAGCGCCGCACGCGCCGGTGCCTCGAACAGCACCTGGTGCCCCGCGCACACCTTGACGCCGCGGCGCGCCGCCAGCGCAAGAATTTCTTCCGCCTCGGCAGCGGTCGGCGTGAACGGCTTCTCAACGTAAACGTGGCAGCCAGCCTCGATCGCCTGCTTCGCCAGAGACGCGTGGGTACCGGGCGGCGTAACAATATGAACGACGTCGGGACGAACGCGCTCTAAGAGCTCCGCCGCTGTGCCAACGACTTCCGCGTCGGCGGGCAGCAGCGCACCGAGTGCCTCGCGGTTCGCCGCCGGATCTGCGACGCCAACGACCTTCGCGTTGGAAACCGCAGCAATCGCTTTGAGATGGTGCAGACCCATCTTGCCCGAGCCAATCAGCCCGACCCGCACCGTCTCCGGCGCGCGTCTCGGCGCGTCGGCGATTGCGCGAACGCCGTCCGCGTGCCGCGCGTCCTTGCTGTCGGCGATCATCGTCGACGACTGGGCGTCGGTTCCGATCATCGCGCCGTTCCTTGGCTCATGAAATGCGCCTCCAAAATAGGCGTCACGTATGCCGTGATCGCTGTGTAGCCCGCCGGTGGTATGTGGCTGCCGTCTTCGAGGGCGAACTCCTTGCGGCGCTGTCCGTTCGCCTCAGACAGCGTGCCGTGCAGATCGATCAAAAGCAGGCCCTCTCGTCGCGCGTAATCCATCAACCATCGGTTGGTGGCCAGCACGTGCTTGTTGATTCGATCGGTGTTCGACTCCTTGCCGAGCAGCCGGCCGATCGGCCCCATCACCATCTCGCTCCAGGTATCGACCGGCCTCACCGTGACCTCGGTCGCGAGGATCGGCTCGATGCCGTTCGCTCGCGCGATCGCCACCATCCGCGTGTAGCTGTCGCGAACGCGGCCGAGCGCGGCTTCCATGTTGTCGGGTGCGGTGCGGAACACATCGTTGATGAAGCCCCACACGATAACCGCCCTGGGCCGCTTCGACACGACGTCGCGCTCGAACCGCTCGAGCATCTCGAACGACTGCTGGCCGGATACACCGGTGTTGACGACCGGCATCGATCCCACCTGCTTGAGCGGCCAGCCGCCCGCATACGACGCGCCATGAATCACCAACGGCCCCTTTGGATTTGCCACGTTCACCGACATGCGCTCCCCTGCCGAATTGTTGTTCTCACCGCGCGTCTCTCGCGCGTGCGACTGATCCACGGATCTGGGCAGCCCGGGAATCACCCACCCATGCCGACGGTACCAAGCGATCGCAGCCGCCTCGCGGACTCCAGCCGCGAGCATTGAGACGTTGTCCTGGTGTCCCTCGTAGATCGGCACCGACGCGCGCTCGACATCGAATCCGAGCTGCGCGAACACGCCGACACCGCGCGCCATGTGCAGTCGGTCGGTCACCAGCAGCACACGCTGGACGTTCAGTGCGCGCAGCTGCGGCGCGACACGCTCACCGTTCTCGCGCGTCGAAAGCGACGCGGTCTCGACGCGGATGCTGGCCTCGGGAATGCCTACCTCTCGCGCGAGTGCGGCCATGGCCACCGAAACCGGGCACGCTCCGTCCGCAGCGCCGCCGGTGAAGAACACGAGCGGCGCGCGGTGCTCGCGATACAGCCGCGCCGCCAGGAGTACGCGCCGAACGCCGTTCTGGTTGACACCGCAGTCCCCGATCACCGCGGCGCCGAGCACGACAATCGCGTCCGCCTTGCCATCGGAATCCGCGATCGGGAGCGGCGAGACGAGCCAGTCGGCGAGGTTCGTGCGATTGATCGCGTATCGTCCCGCCAACACGAGAGCGACGCCGCACAGCATACCGGCGAGAAAACCGGGACGGCGCCACGCGAGTCGCGCCACACGCCGGCGACCTTCGGTCCGATCTTCGGCTGCCACGTGACGACTCGACTCGTTTATTGAGCCGACCGCTTCAGAGAATCTCACCGCCAGTCCCAACCTGACCGTTCGACGCAAAGGTCACACCTCCCCGGCCTGACCCCTGAGATTTGGGATTAATTGGTTTTGTTTCAGTGGTTTAGCTGTGATTTACGGAGATATTACACACCACTGGCCAGACAAAGGTCTCCCACTTGGATGACTAAAGTCGGCCCAAGGGCGCCTAAGGCCGCTTTGGGGAGCCTTCTGAAGCCCGAAAACCCTATCGCTTTTCGAGGATGAGGATGTTCGCAAACGCCGGCCCGGCGGCACCGACGTGGCGGAACCAGAGGCGGTTAAGGGTGTGGATCAGCCGTTTGGCCGGTTGCCACGGCGCGATCGCATACAGCTCGGTGAACTGCCCAGCGATGCGCGCCTTGAGACGAAGGCCGAGGCGATCTGCTTCCGCCACCAGCCACGACATATCGGTCTCGCGCGTCAGCAGCTTGCCCTGACTCGTGTCCTCGTGCGCCTCCATGCCCACCGGCGTCCGGACAACCGTGGCGCGCCCTTTACGCAGCAGGCGGCGCAGCCCGCGCAGTGCCACAGCTTGAAGCGAGTACATGTTGCCCTCGCTCAGCACCAGCTGTCCGCCGGGCGCGAGCACACGAGACAGCTCGGAGAGTGCTTTCTGCACGTCGGGCACGTGCATCAACACGCCCCAGCAGATCGCGTATTTGAACGTGCCGTTGGGGAACGAGAGACCGGTCAGGTCTTCGCGCTGGAGCGAAATGCGATCGGCGACGCCGTGCGCCTGGATCGTATCAACCGCAAGATCGAGCGCCTTCTGCGAAAAGTCGGATCCCGTGACGCGGAATCCACGCTTCGCCAGCAGCACAGACTTTGCGCAGCTACCGCAGCCGGCGTCGAGGATGATCGCGTCCTTTGGAGCGTTCAGTCGGCGGACGACCTCGTCGAACGCCATCTCATAGAACGCCTGCGCCTCGGCGGTCCGGTACGTCGACACCCACTTGTTGTGGATGTCCGACTCGGCCATCGCGCCACCCACTGCCGCTTTGACAGCTTCAGCCATTCGAACCTCTCGCTTGCCCAGCTAACATGCAAACACGTCCCGCCATGTGGCCAGATTCAGCGCCGTCCACAGCATTTCCGAATGATCCTGCGCGCCGCTCCGGTGCTCCGCCACAAGCCGCTCGAGCACTGCGCGATCGAAGACGTCGGCCGCCGGACCGTCAGGGAGCGCGACAATCCGTTCGCCCATGCCGTCGTTCGCGCGGAACCAGCGCGGCAACGGAACGCCGAAGCCGGACTTCCGGCGATCAACAATCGGCGCCGGCAGATGTTTGCGGGCGAACTCCTTGACGATGGCTTTACCCGAGCCGCGTCGGACTTTGTATTCGCTCGGCAGGCGATTGGCCAGCTCGACGATCCGATAATCCATGAACGGCACGCGCGACTCGATCGCCGCGCCCATGCTCATCTTGTCCTGACGGTGCAGGATGCCGACCAGGAAGCTCTCTTGATCGAGCAGCGAGACGCGCGCAATTGGATCGAGCCCGAGGCTGTCCGTACCGTTCAGCGCCTGCTGGCGGTAGCCGGGCTCGAGCCGCGCAAGCCGTGGCGCCAGTTCCGCGACCGCCTCGAGCCTGGCATAGCTGGCGTTGAACAACAGCGCCTCGTCGGGCGACGCGTCGGCGTAGCGATCCAGCTTGGCCAGACGATGATCGCGAAGCCAATGCGCCGCTTGCTTCCGCATCCAGGCCGGCACGTGGGCGTACGATCGCGCGAGCCCTGGGATGCGATAGCGCGGATAGCCTGCAAAGAGCTCGTCAGACCCTTCCCCGGTCAAGACGACCGTCACGTACTGTTTCGCTAGACGGCTCAACGCATAGATCTGCACCGAGTTCGCAAAGTCGAGTGGCTCGTCGTTGTGCCACACCATCTTCGGGAAGAGCTCGCTGAACTCGCGGTTGCCCACCCGCAGTTGATGATGCGTGGTCCGGCAGTGCTCCGAGACCATGAGCGCGTACGGGCTTTCGTCGTAGTCCGGCTCGTCGAAGCCGACCGAGAAAGTATTGACCCCCTCGCCCTTGACCTTCGTCGCCAGCGCCGTGACCAGGCTCGAGTCCACCCCGCCGCTGCAAAACGTGCCGACTGGCACGTCGCTGATCAGCCGCATGCGGACGGAGTCCTCGAGGAGAGCGCCGAGCGTCTCCAGCGCCTCCGCATAAGTGATCGGCGGCCGGTCCGCCGAGGGCCGCGGCGACCAGTAACGCTTGATCGTCGTTCGCCCGTCGCGCAGCGTCATGGTGCAACCGGGCGGCAAACTATGCACACCTTTGAATAGCGTCTCGCTGCCGGCGACTTGGCGAAAGGTCAGGTACTCCGTGAACGCTTCGGGACGCGCCTGCGCGCTGATCTTCCGGCTGGCCAGCAGCGACTTGATCTCCGATCCAAACAGGAAGCACTCAGGGGTTTCCGCGTAGTAGAACGGCTTGACGCCCATGCGGTCGCGGGCCATGAACAGGGTGCGCCGCTCGGTGTCCCAGATCGCGAACGCGAACATGCCGTTCAGCGCGTGGACGCAGTCCTCGCCGCGGTCGGCATACAACTGCAGGATCACCTCGGTGTCGCTGTGAGTCCTGAAGGTGTAGCCCTTCGCGATCAACTCGTCACGCACCGGTCGGTAGTTGTAGATCTCTCCGTTGAAGACGATCCAGTACCGGTTCCCGGCCTCGGCCATCGGCTGGTGTCCACCGCCCAGATCAATGATGCTCAGGCGGCGATGCCCCAGTCCGACGTTGCCATCGATAAGAATGCCCGAGTCATCGGGGCCGCGGTAGGTGGCCACGTCGCGCATTGCCTCGATGATCTCCGGCTCGCACGGGCGCGAACGATCGTGGTAAACCAGTCCGGCTATTCCGCACATATCGACTCTCTACAAAAGACCGCAGGCGTTGGCGGCCTCAAGCCACCACCCGGCGCCGCCATCCGAACATCTCGCCAACTCGATCGCGCTCGGCCGACGAGAGCGCGATGAACCAGCAGGGAACGATGTAGAACGCCAGGCTCAAGACACCGTCGATCAGAAACACCGGCATGTTTTTCGGCTGCAGCACCTGAGCAATGAAAACTGTTGCCGCGGCAAACGGTAGCGACGCAATGATCGGACGGAGATAGGTGCTCCAGTAATAATCGGATAACCGGATCGGCAGGAAACGCGGCAAGACCGACGGCAGGAACAGGACCACCACGATGCTGTGGGGAATGGCCGTGGCAATCGCGACTCCGATCAGCCCCAGCTTCTGGACGAGCACGACGCTCAGAATCAGCTTCACGGTCCCTTCGACTATTCGCGACCACGCCACGATCCAATGTTGGTTCAGGCCATAGAGCACAGCGGAAATCGAGTAGTACGGCAAACCAAGCAGGTATCCGGCCGCGAGAACGGCAAGCACCTGGCCGGCCACGTGGGAGAACATCGGTCCCATCCACAATTCGATGAACCGCTCGCCGAGCACGATGAAGCCGATGCACACCGGCAACCCGAGGAGCATCGCCAACCGGGTGCCGGTCAGCGTCAACGCCGCGACGGTGCTGGTTTGCTTCTTGGCCTCGAAACTGCTGCTCAACGGATTGAGCAGCGACCCCATTGACATGATGAAGGAGCGAAATTGGTCGACCAGGCTGCCGCCGATCGCGTAGTACGTGAGGGCCGCGATCGGCTGGAAAATCCCGATGACGATCGAGTCGGTCGCGAACACCATCTTGTCGCCGACGTTCGACAGCAGCACGTACTTCCCATAGTTGAGCATTCTGACGACGCGCTCGCGCTTCGGCCTGATGAGCCGAACCGTCAGGAATGGAAGCCGGTCTCTACAGACACGATAGAGAAACACGCTCGACGTGAGGCTCAGGGCGAGCTGCAAGACCGCCAGCGTGACGACACCGAATCCGAGCGACAACAAGACGTAGATAAGGACGGCGCGGACGAGGGTTAGTCCGATGCCGATGCGGGCCAGGCGGTAGTTCTCCTGCAGACCCATCAGGATGCCGACAAACACGTTGAACACGAACCCGAACGCGATCGTCGTGCCCGTCACGAGCGCGGTGAGACGCGCCACCATCACCGCTTCCGCGGGAATGTTGAACACATACGGAAGCGACAGCGACAGGAGCACGACGGCGAGCAGCGCCACGGCCGCGACCACCGAGTACAGCGACAATGCGGTCTCGACCGTTGCCTGCAACTCCTCGTGATCCTCGCAGGCGTGGTACTGCGCGACGTATTTCACGACGGATTCGCGCACGCCGAAATCGAACAGCCACAGGTAGCCTGTGAACTGCGTCATCAGCGTCCAGATGCCGTAGTAGATGCTCCCTAAGCTGTGGACGATAAACGGCGCGAGCACGAACGACAGGCCGATGTTGATGACGATCCCGGCCCAGTTTGAGCTGAGGTTCCGCAGGAAACCGCTCATCGGCGGCCGGGGCGCGCTGATCTCGGCAGGAACGGTCATCGTCATTGCGTTGCCGACTTCATTGAAGGACTCACTGGCTGGCGGCCAAGTCAGGCGCGTTGTCGCAGCGCCTGAAGGTCGACCTTGTTCGTCGAGGTGCGGGGCAGCGCATCCACGACCATGAAGATGTCCGGGACCATGTACGGAGGAAGACTCTGTGAGGAGAGCTTCTTCAGACCGATGATGCTGAGCGCGCGGTCCTGCTCGCACGCCACGAACGCCGCGATCTTGATACCGGACTCGGCGGCCGGGACCGCAACGACCGCCGCCTCCCGGATATCCGGATGGCGCGCGAGGGCCGCCTCAATCTCGCCGAGCTCCACGCGGTAGCCGCGCCGCTTGACCATCCGATCGCGGCGTCCGAGGTACTTGTATTCTCCAGTCCCGTTCTCGGTGACGATGTCGCCTGTGTGGTACCACTTGCGTCCGTCGCCGTCCACGAGGAACGCGCGGGCGTTCAGGTCGGGCAGGTTCCAGTAGCCCTGCATGACGTTCGGCCCGTGAACGACGAGCTCGCCGGGCTCGCCTCTCGCCACATCTCGTCCTTCGTCATCAACAACGCGGCCCAGGTTGGGCACGCAGATGGTTCCGATCGGAAATGTGTCGACACCGTCGAGCGGGTCGTCGCCAGGCACCTCGTAGTAGGTGCAGACATTCGTCTCGGTTGGGCCGTACAGATTGAAATAGCGCGGCTGGCTCCAGATCGCCCGCACCGCACGGAACTGCGGAACCGGGAACACCTCACCGGCAAAATGCACGACTCGCAACGCTGAGTAGTCGTAGCGCTCGAGCTTCCCATAGTGAGCCAGCAGATTCAGAATCGACGGCGTCGAGTACCAAATGCTGATGCGCTCCGACGCAATCGTTGCCGCGAGCCGCACGGGCTCCTTGCCAAGGGTTTCGCCGAACAGCACCAGCTTGGCGCCGTGCTTCATCGACACGAACAGATCGAGGATCGAGAGGTCAAAGTGAAACGGCGCGTGCGAGGAGAAGGTGTCATCGGACCGCGGCTGAAACGCGTCCGAGCACCAATCGACGAAACTGAGAGCGTTGGTGTGCGACAGCATCACGCCCTTCGGGTTCCCCGTCGACCCTGACGTGTAGAGGATGTACGCGAGATCGTCGCCCCCGGTTTCCACGGTCGCGACGGGCGTCGTCGGGTCACGCCGATCCCAATCGTCAAGCGCCACGGCCAGCGCTGCATCCCGCTTGTCGTCGTCGAGGATCAGCATTGCCGGAGAGGCGTTCAGTCGCTGCAGATTTTCCTCGAGCTCCGGCTGCAGGGCACGTTCGGTCACGACGACTTTGACCTGGCAATCATTGAAGATGTAGGCGCCCCTGGCCGCGGGTGATTCCGCATCAACCGGCACGTAGCACGCACCGGTTTTCAGGATGCCGAAAATCGTCGCAACGCCATCGATGGACTTGTGAAGCCTGAGACCAACCCGGTCGCCACGCCGCACGCCAAGCCGCCACAGCCGATCACGAAGACGATCCGACAGCGCATCCAACTCCCCGTAGGTCATCGTGCGCCCCTCGGGCACGCCGACAGCCTCGCGCGTCGGAGACCGCCGAGCCGACTCGATGAGCAGTTGCGCCAGGTTCCGGGTCGTCATGACTTGGCCGCCAACTTCGACTGCACCAGGCGCTCGATATTCTCAATTGACGCCAGATTGCCCGCCTCAAGGTCCTCTGCCTCGAATTCAACCCCGAAGTGCTCCTCGAGGAACGTCACGAGTTTCAGCGTCGACATCGAGTCGAGGATGCCGCTCTCCTTCAGCTCCGTGTCATCTGTCAGGTTCTTCGGATCCTCTCCTGGCAGAAAGTTCTCGAGGATAAAACTCCGCACCGTGTCCCGCATGCTCATCGCGAATGTCCTCCGTCGAATTGATGCCGAGCGCCCGTGGACGCCGTCGTCGAAACAGCGCCGGACTCGAGCACGCCGACGAGCTGCTCATAGAGGCGCGCGGCGATCAGCCGGTGGCCGGCCGCGTTGGGATGGTTGTCCCAGGGCGCCACGCGAAGCGCGGGCCGTTCAGCCTCCGGGAAGATGCGGTACAAGTCCAGCGTGCGTAGCTGTGCACGCTCGAGGCTCTGCCCGTTCGGCACTTCCTCCGGTGCATCATCGATGACGGCATTCAACACAAGCACCACGGGTACGGCACCGTGGGCCGTCGACACCGCTGACAGCTTTCTAAACGACCAGTCGAGCACATCCTCGGCGATCCAGCGCGCGCGCGCTTCTGATTCACCGTAGGGCATGCGCACTTTCATGCCGAGCCAGCCGGCGAGCGCACGTCCGGCCGCGAACGGCACACCCACCGAGCCTTCTCGAGCCATGGGATCCAGCTTCGCCCCGGCAAGGATCGCGCGAAGCGATTCATCCTGCACTGGGATGCCGCCCCACGCGACCTTCAGAATGAAGTGCTGGGTCACGAACTGGCCCGGATGGTAATGCGTGGCAATGACGATGTCTGGCGAATATGCGAGCGCCTTCTCTTCGAGCATCGCCACTTGCTGTGCCATCGAATAACCGTCGACGGCAAAGTTCAGGATCTCGAACCGGTCGTAGCCCTGCAAATGGAACTCGCGATTCAGCCTGTCCTCGACTAAACTCTCGAACGTTTCCCCGTCCGCGACGCCGTTCCCCATAACGTGTGAGGGGCCAAGTAACGCCACGCGGAGCGTCCGCGGCGCTTTCTCCAAGGTGTATTCCTTGTCGCGCATGCCGACGGAGTTGGTGCTGAATCGGTTGCCGTTCCAGTCAACGCTGCGCGACGGATACAGGTCGCGCAACAGGAGGTCTTTCCTGTCGCGGATGATTCCGACGCTGGCGGGATCGTCCCACTTGGCGCCGTTCCGACCGACGACGTCGAGCACTTCCGCATTGACCTGGGCTCTGACGTCGAGTTGCTCGTAGTAGCCGCGGTGCTGCAGCGCGGCGTCGTGAGCGTTCAGTCCCGTGGTGTGCAGCGCCTGCAACGCCCCCGCAAGTGGTTTTGGCGCCGCGCCGCGCACCACAGGTTGCGAAACGATTAGCAGAACAGCGAGCGCCAGCGTGGTGCGCATCGCAGGTTTGGAAACGACTGCCAACCACTGTGGGCCGGCGCTGCGCGACGCCTCCCAATTTCGTCCACCCAGGACGAAGATCACGCCAAACGTGGCCAGCACCATCGCCACACCCAACGCGTCGACATTCGCCACGGCCCCGAGCATCCAGACCCAGTTCATGACGGAGTCCGTGCTCCAGAGCGACCAGAGGAAGCAGAAGATGCTGAACGTGACCGCTGCCTGCAGGCCACGTTTCCAGCTCCAGTCGGCCGTGCGCTGGTTGACCTTCTTGACCGCCTTCAGCTCTTTCAACGCGCCATAGATGACGAGCGCGCCCAGAATGCCCCAGAACAACGTGTCCTGGAGCGTGAGCGGAAACCCACCGCGCAGCCAGAACCACTGATACGAGTGCAGAATCCACGTGGTCAGAAACACCGCGGTCGTCGACAACACGAGTGCGGCACGCGGACCAAAGCGCTTCACTTTGAAGTACGTCGGATAGAAGACGGCCTTCATCATGAACTCGGTCCAGTAGATGTTGATTCGCCGCCAGAGCTCGGTGAAGCTGCTTGCCAGGTAGTAGAGCTTGTGCGTCTCTGGCAGCCTGAAGCCGAAGAGGTGCAGGATGCCAACGATCAAGTGGAACTGACCAGACACCCGCAAGTACAACAGGAACGTTCCAAGCATGAACTGCACGACGTCGCTCAGCTTGATGACGTCCGCCGGGTCGTTTAGCACGAAGTGGTAAACGAAGCGGTAGAGGAGCAGGTGCACGAGTCCTCTTGCGATCCACAGCATGCCCTGCTCATGGATCGCCTCTTCCTTCTTGTCGTAGTACGTGCGCCGGAACGTCTGGTAGTCGATGACTGGGAACAGCGGGAACACGAGGTTCGGCAGCATGAAGAAGTAGGCTACTGGCCACCACCAAGGCCCTGCGGCCGTCTTCGCTGTCTTCTGGGCGAGCATGTACAACACGAGTCGGAACATGAACATCGAACCGAGAATCGGCCAGACCGCCGCTGACCAGGGTGCGGCAATCACGCCGCCGCGTGAGACAGCCAGCAGTCCGCCGGCCGCCGCCAAGATCACGACGCGGGCCCCGAACGGCACCGGCAGGTGGCATATTGCAATGAGGCACATGCCGACGGCCAAGAGCCAGGCCGCGTCCCCGACTCCAAACACGATCACCACGCCGACGATCGACAACATCACGAAGAACGGCAACCGCATCGACATCGGGAGCGCGAGATTGACGATGAATCCAGCCGTCGCTAAGAGGAAGACGCGTTCGAACGCTGGCCCCTCGATGGCGTATAGGTGCACCAGCAGTGCCGCACCGAACAGCTGCGCGGCCACCAGCGCATGTCGGCTGATCGCTGCCCATACCGCAGCTGGACGCGCCGCACGATCCGGAATCGGCCCGTTCAGGGTCCCGGTGGTAGGAGTGGAGTTCACAGACCGAGACCTCGCGCGATGATGTTCCGCTGAATTTCCGACGTGCCTGAGTACAACGTGCTGCCGACCGCGTCGCGCAGATCCCGCTCGACCTGTTGCTCGGTCATGAAGCCGTACCCGCCGAAGATCTGAATCGCATCAAGCCCCGACTTGACGAAGCTCTCAGACACATACAGCTTCGCAACGGCCGCTTCCATCGTGGCATCGCGCTTTGCGTCCTTGAGCGCGCCGATCCGATACACCAGAGGACGGCACGAATCGAGGCGCACCTTCATATCGACGAGACGATTCGCAACGGACTGGAATTTGCCGATGGGTTTGCCAAACTGCTTGCGCGAACGGGCGTGGTCGAGGCAATCCTGCAGCTGCCGCGCCATCACCCCGAGGCAACTCGCGAGGATGCAGCCGCGCTCCCATTCCATACTGCACTCAAACACCGCCACGCCACGGCCTTCGCGACCCAACCGCTTCTTGAGCGGGACGCGGCAGTCATCAAAGATGACCTCCGCCATGGGTGACGTGCGCAGCCCCATCTTGTCCAGCTTGCGACTGATCGACAGGCCTGGTGTGTCGCGATCGACGATGAATCCGGTCACGCCCATCGCGCCGAGTGCCGGGTTGACGGTCGCGTAAGCGACGAACACGTCGGCGACAGGCGCATTGGTCACGAAGGTTTTGGTCCCGTTGAGCACGTAGGAATCGCCGTCGCGCACCGCACGCGTTCGCATGCTGAAAATGTCGGAGCCGGCATCCGGCTCGGACGCCGCGTTCGCGCCAACCAGCGTGCCGTCGGAGAGACGGGGGAGATACTCGCGCTTCTGCTCCTCTGTCCCGTACAGCAGGATCGGGATGGAGTTCGTCCACAAGTGGGCATTCAGCGAGAACAGGAGGCCCTGATCGCGGGTACCCCGTCCAAGTCCTTCCATCACCGCGAGCAAATCGGTCAGGCCGAGACCAAGTCCGCCGTACTCCTGCGGAATGGGCATGCCGAGCACGCCGAAGTCGGCGCAGCGCTTCCATGCCTCACGATCGAAATGTGCCTCGCGATCGCGATCGATCATGTCGCCGCCAAGCGACGTCCGCGCGAACGCGATCGCGGCTTCCTGCAGTTTGACGCGGTCGTCCGAAAGATCGAGCGGCGACATCGCAAGGTCTTTGTCAGGTGAAGTGGCGCCAGTTGGGGTCACTGCATGCTCCGGAACAACGATCAGCCAGGGAAATACGTCGACGGCGCCGAGGGCCCGACCGTCACCCCAGTCGCAGGCCGGCTCGAGTGGCCCCGCATCGCTTGCTCGAGGACCTCGAGGATCCGCTCGAGGTCGCCAGCGCTGACCAGCGGGTGAGTCGGTAGCGTCACGATTCGATCGGCGATGTGGCGGCCACCCGTAACAGGTCCCCCTGAGGCCGTCCACGGTTGTAGCTCCTGCACATCGGCCAGCGACGCAGGATACGAGCCGCTCGCACCAATGCCGGCCAACCGCAACTCTGTCAAGGCCCGGCGCCGCGCCTCCGGGTCCGCGATCAAGATCGGCAGCCGCAGATAGACCGGCACGGCGTCTGCACGCGGCGTCACTAGCTGAATGCCGCTCACGTCGTGCAGCCCGGCGATCAGCGCCTCGGCGTTCTTCTTGCGCAAGGCGGTGAATTCGTCGAGGTGTTGCAGCATCACCACTGCCAACGACGTCAAGGCCGGGATGGGTCGCTCGAGGGGGAATTCCGTCGAGAACACCGTCTTCCCTAATCCGAGCTGCGGGATGCGATTCGGAATCCAGTACAACGACGGCCGCAGCATCACGCTGTAGACAAGCGCCTTTGCGACGCCCGCCATCACTTCGGATACCGGAGGCGCCGGCAGTAGATCCAGTTCCTTCCGCATCGCCGACGCGATCGCGCTGGAGTGCGTTACGACGATCCCACCGTCAATCGCAGAGACGTTCTTGCCTTTGTCCAGGCTGAAGAGGCCCGCATCACCCCAGCTTCCAGACGCTCTTCCGCCAACCGACGCGCCCATCGCCTGGGCCGCATCGTCAATCAAGAACAACTGGTGCTCACGCGCGAACGCGCTCAGGGCCGGCAGATCGTTCGGCAGACCATAGAGGTTGGTTGCGATCAGCGCCACGGCGCGGCTGCAGTCAGCCGACTTCAGCGCCTGCGGATCGTAGTCCAGCGTCGCTGGATCGACGTCGACAATGCGCGGGCGAAGCCCGGCTTTAACGACCGACGCGGCAACTGAGAAGCAGGTGTACGAAGGGAGCACGACTTCGTCTTTGTCGCTCGATGCGACAGATTTCAGCGCGCGCAGCAGAATCGCCAGACCAGCCCGGCCCGTCGACGTCAAGAAGGTATGCGGAACCGCAAAGCGATCCGCCACAGCGTCTCGAAGCAGGGTCGTCGTGTCGCGCCGGGAGCCCGCCAGCGCGACCCATCGCAACAGATCCGCGCCGCCGACGGGTGCCCCAGCTGGAGCCACGTGGCGGAAACCACGCGTCACGGGATGCTCCTCGCGATGAACGGTCCGAGAACCTGTGTTACCGGCACGGGCAGCCGCTGCCACGCTTTGATGGCAAGGCGATACTTCGGATTGGCGACGTTCAATTGCGGCAACGGCCGGCCATCGCGCATGACGTACTGCCAGAACAGCTGCGTTGCCGACGCGTTCCACTTCTTCTTGAAGGCCTCGCCCCCGGACTGCACGGTGGACCGACCGAGATGGAACGTCTTGACGCCACGTTCACACGCGTTCTTGATGAGTTCCCAATAAAGCACGTAGCCCGCGTACAACTTGCGAAACTTCCCGCGCGACCCGAGCCACAGCCCTTCAGCCGTGTCACCATTCAGCATGTCCAGCGATGCGGCCGCCGGCTCGTCACCGGCGTACACGACCACGAGACGGGTGATGTCGGGGAACGTTTGCGCGACGGTCTCGAGGTAGCGGCGGGAGTAGATTGGTGTTCCGAGATCGCGCCAGCTCTCGGACAGTACCGCGTAAAAATCCGGAAGCAACTCGATCCCGCCGATACGAGCGACCAGTCCTTTCTTATAGCCGGAGCGAATGTCCTGGCGATGAGCGGTCTTGTATGCCTTCCACAGCACCTCGGAATCATCATTGAGCTCAAGCGTCATGCTGACCTTGTGCTCGGACGTCGGCAGGCCGGTCACCTGGTGACGCGTGCGAATCTCGAGATAGTCTGACCGCCACTCGGCCACCACGGGCTTCGCGGCTTCGACCAGGGCGTGCTCGATTTCTTCCGTCTCACCGCACGGACCACCAAAATTCACGAACGGCAGGGAGCAGGCGATGTTGCCGAACAGGGAGCTTTTCACCTGGACGAACGGGAACACGCCGGCGATTCGTCCGTCCACCCGCGCGGCCAGATACACCGACTGATAACCAAACGATCGATCGTTGACGTCTCGCCATTCGTAGCGGTGATACAACGAGGCCCGAGGACTGCGCGTGACGAACGCATTCCACTCTTGCCGACAGCTTTCATCGCATCGCTCGATCTGCATCGCGCACCTTCACCCCGTGACCTGGGCTTGCTGCGCCGCCAGCTTGCGAGCCACGAACGTCGACGCGTTGTCGATCGAATCGAGGTTTTCGGGGAGCAGCTCGGAGTCCGCGACCGCGATGTTGAATTGCTGTTCCAGGAAGGACACCAATTCCAGCACGCCGGTCGAGTCGATGATGCCGTTTTCGAGGAACGAGGTGCTGGAGGTCAGGTGATCGGCATTCTGGCCGAACAGAAAATTGGAAACGACGAAGTCCTTGATGTCCGCGGCGATGGTCTCGGCCATGTTTCTCTTTCTCTAGTCGTGTTTGTCTGTGATGAGCGCTCGGTCGAACCCGACGGCCCGAAAGCTTCGCCCCGTCAGTCACAGTGCTGCGGGGGCGACTCGGGCTGCGACTTCAGCAAGGACCCTGCCCGCGACGTGGCGCCGTTTCTCGGCAACAAAATCTTTCATATCAATACGTTAGCTGGTATCTAGCTCTTGATGGATTGCAACGGAGCCAAGAAGTCTTCGTTCGAGCAGACTTTAATCCCCGGCAGGCAGACCTTAGTCTCCGCTGGAACGTTCCCTAGGCGACGGCAACGCTGTCAGTTCGCGCTGCCTGCGCCAAGACGTCAGCCAACGGGCCAAACCGGAACTCCTTCAGCAACCGCCGCAGGCGGTCTTCCGTCTTCCCCAGGTTGTGATAGTGGCGAATGGCCGTGAGGCTGGCACCGGCAAGCCTGGGCTGGTCCGGATCGATTTCCCAAGGGTGCAGGTAG
>Ga0075418_10002228_pt1 | contig 22114 bp, 17 predicted proteins | sample SoiMetdeltSBSDD2_FD_81776 | JGI IMG/M metagenome (GOLD analysis project Ga0075418, IMG submission 81776) | Bulk soil microbial communities from a Populus tree surrounding site in Tennessee, USA - Soil MetaG P. deltoides SBSDD2 | ecosystem: Environmental > Terrestrial > Soil > Tree plantation...
TGATGCCGAAGCTGCTCTGCAGGGCCGTGTGTTTGTACAGGTTGTTCAGAATGACGTCGGCGATCTCACCGCGCTTCAGATCAATGACAATGCGAAGGCCCTCTCGATCCGATTCGTCGCGAATATCGGAAATGCCTTCGATCGTCTTGTCGCGCACCAGTTCGGCGATGCGCTCGATGAGCTTGGCCTTATTCACCTGATAGGGAATGGCGGATACGACGACGGACGACCGGTCGCCCTTTTTCGAGACCTCGATCTCCACCCTGGCGCGCATCACAATGGCACCGCGCCCGGTGAGGTACGCCTGCTGAATGCCCTGGCGCCCGACGATGTAACCGCCGGTGGGAAAGTCGGGGCCGGGGACCAATTCGAGCAGCCGGCGCTGTTTTTCGGGGAGTGAAGGCGGCTGTTCCGATTGGGAGCTTTCCACCGTCCAGATGGCCGCGTCGATCACCTCGCGCATGTTGTGCGGCGGCACGTTGGTGGCCATCCCGACGGCGATGCCGGCCGATCCGTTGACAAGCAGGTTGGGGAACGGCGCTGGCAGCACCGTGGGTTCTTCAGTGGTCTCGTCGAAGTTCGGAATGAAGTCGACCGTCTCCTTGTCGAGGTCTGCCATTAACTCCTCGGCAAGCGCCTCGAGCCGGGCCTCCGTGTAGCGGTACGCCGCCGGCGGGTCCCCGTCGACGGAACCGAAGTTCCCCTGGCCGTCGACCAGGGGATAGCGCATGTTGAAGTCCTGCGCGAGGCGCACAAGCGTGTCGTACGCCGGCGCATCGCCGTGCGGATGATAGTTGCCGATGACTTCGCCGACGATCTTCGCGCACTTGCGATGGGCGCGATTCGACGCGAGACCCATCTGCCGCATGGCGTAGAGCACGCGGCGATGGGCCGGCTTCAGGCCGTCGCGGATGTCGGGCAGCGCTCGTCCGATGATCACGCTCATCGCGTAATCCATGTACGAGCGTTTCATCTCGTCTTCGATGTTGACGGGGATGCGATTTGGAGTTGTTCCGTTCATGAAAATCTGTATTGCCGGGTCCCGAAAGGACCCGGCCTACGCGTAGCGTCCATGCACGTGGGGCGGGTCCTTTGGACGCGCCGCGCTAGACGTCGAGATTGCGGACATCCAGCGCATTGTCCTCGATGAACTTGCGCCGCGGCTCCACCTGATCGCCCATGAGGGTGGTAAACATCTGGTCCGCTTCCGCGTGATCCTCGGCCCTCACCTGCAAGAGCGTGCGAACTTCCGGATCCATTGTCGTGGCCCACAGCGTTTCTGGGTTCATCTCGCCGAGCCCCTTGTAGCGATTCACCGCGACGCCCTTCTTTCCTGCTGCAATGAAAAACTCGACGAACGCATCGACGTCGTCGAACGTGGCGTCGGATTCCTTCCGCGCGCGCGCAGGTCCTGATGTCTTCGCGTCGGCAGTCTGCCTCGCCGGATCGGGAGATCCATCCGCCGCGCCGGATCCATCGACCGGCGCGCCGCCCTCGTCTTCCGGTGCCGTTTCCTCGGGCGCGCCGCTCGCCTTGACGGTCACGGGGAACATGATGTCGCGAATCTCGCGATACGCCGCCAGCAGGGTGCGGTATTCGCCGGAAGTGATGAAATCGACGCCAATCGTGTAGCTGCGCGGATACCCCTGTGAGCGGTCCTCGACGGCCAGGACAAAAGCGTTGTGCTCGTCATCGCGATTGACCGTGAGCGTTCGCACCGGGGTCGTCATGCGTGCCACGATGACATCGAGCTTGTCCCGCTGCTCGAAAAACGATTTGTCGCGCGCGTCGAATCGAAGGAGTGCGGACACGATATCGGCCGGCATGCCGCGGCGGGTGACGTGTTGCACCAGCTTGCGGAATCCCATCATCCGCTGCAGCGAACGCTCGAGGGTGTCCCCGAAAATCTCGCTTCCATCAGCCATTTTTACGACGCGCGACTCGACCGCCCGCCGGATCAGGAACCCTTCGAGCTCGCGCTCGTCTTTGATGTAGGTTTCCGCACGGCCACGTTTGGCGCGGAAGAGTGGCGGCTGCGCGATGTAAATGTGGCCTCTGTCGATGAGCGCCGGCATCTGACGATAGAAAAACGTCAGCAGCAGCGTGCGGATGTGCGAGCCGTCCACGTCCGCGTCCGTCATGATGATCACGCGGTGATAGCGGAGTTTGTCGGCGTCGAAGTCCTCGGCGCCAATCCCGCAACCGAGGGCAGCGATCATCGTCTTGATCTCGTCGCTGCTGAGCATCTTGTCAAAGCGCGCCTTCTCGACGTTCAGAATCTTGCCTTTGATCGGCAAAATCGCCTGGTAACGCCGATCGCGTCCCTGCTTCGCTGATCCACCGGCCGACTCACCTTCGACGATGTACAGCTCGCTTTGCGCAGGGTCGCGCTCCTGGCAGTCTGCGAGCTTTCCGGGCAGACTGCTGCCGTCGAGTGCGCCCTTTCGCCGAACGAGATCGCGCGCTTTGCGCGCCGCTTCGCGCGCCCGCGCCGCGTCGGCCGCTTTGCCGATTATGCGTTTCGCGACAATCGGGGTCTCTTCGAGAAACTGACCGAGCTTATCGTTGACGATGGCTTCGACGATGCCTTTGACCTCGGTGTTTCCGAGCTTGGTCTTCGTCTGACCTTCGAATTGCGGCCTCGGAATCTTGACGCTGATGACACCGGTGAGTCCTTCGCGAATGTCGTCGCCGCTGATGCTTGCGTCCTTCAGGTCCTTCGTCAAGTTGTTCTTGACGGCGTACGAGTTGATCGTCCGTGTAAGCGCCGCGCGGAAGCCCGATAGATGCGTGCCGCCTTCGTTGGTGTTGATGTTGTTGGCGAACGAGAAGATCAGCTCGGTGTAGCCGTCGTTCCATTGGAGCGCGATTTCGGCGTCGATGCCGTCCTTCTCGCCCTTCATGAAGATCGGCTTCTCGTTGATGACCGTCTTGTTCTTATTCAGGTGCTGGACGAACGACATGATGCCGCCGTCGTACTGAAACTTGTGCTCCTTGCCGTCCCGTTCGTCGTGAATCGTGATGAGGATGCCGGCATTCAGGAACGCGAGCTCGCGGAGCCGTTGCGCCAGCGTGTCGAAGCTGTACTCGACCGTTTCGAAAATCTCCGAATCAGGGCGAAATGTCACCTTCGTGCCACGACGCTGCGTCGTTCCGGTAACCTCAAGATCTCCGAGCGGACGGCCGCGCTCGTAACTCTGCTGGTATACATGGCCGTTACGCCAGATCTCGAGGTCGAGTCGCTCGGACAAGGCATTTACGACGGAGACGCCAACTCCGTGAAGGCCGCCCGAGACCTTGTAGCTCTCGTTGTCGAACTTGCCGCCAGCGTGGAGCACCGTGAGCACGACTTCGGCCGCCGACTTGCCGCTCGTATGGCGATCGACGGGAATGCCGCGACCGTTGTCGACGACGGTAATTGAATTGTCGATGTGAATCGTGACGTCTACCTGGTCGCAGAATCCCGCCAAGGCTTCGTCGATCGAGTTGTCGACGACTTCGTACACGACGTGATGCAGGCCTGGCGCACCTGTTGAGCCGATGTACATGGCCGGCCGTTTTCGAACTGCCTCAAGGCCCTCGAGGACCTTGATCTTGTCGGCACTGTAGTCATCGACCGCGCCGTTGCCGTTAGGGGCGGGAGCGGCAGACGGCCGCGGCTCCCGCTCCGATTCCTGTTCCTGGGGTGCAGTATGCTCCACGCGTATCCTTGCGGGTCGATCGTCCCGTCAGATCCTCATCGGCATGATGACGTAGGTATAGCTATAGCCCTGGGCGCCGATGGGCCTCATCACAGCCTGGCTGACCTCGTCCTTGAGGGAGAGCTGCACGCTGTCGGTTTCAACAGCGCTGAGGAAGTCGAGTACGTATTGAGCGTTGAACGAAATGGCGAGTGGTGCGCCTGAATAATCCACCGCAATCTCCTCGCTGGCCTCGCCGAACTCGGAGCTGCTCGATGTCACTTCGACCTTGCCTTTGCCGATTTCGAACTTGACCGCCCGCGATCGTTCGTTCGACAGCAACGCGACGCGCTTGACAGCACTCGTGAGCCGCTCTTTCTCGAAGTCGATGTCCTTGTCATTGTTCTTGGGAATGACGCGCTCGTAGGCGGGAAACTGTCCGTCGATCATCCGCGAGATCAACACGCGACCGCCGACATCAAAGAAGAGGTGATTCTCACCCGCTTCGAAAAGAACGTCGCCGTCATCCTCGGCAAGAAGTTTTCCAAGCTCCAGCAGTGTCTTCTTGGGGAGAATTACACCGATCTCCTCGTCCACGCCGACCTTGTGCGCCACCTCGACGAGAGCGAGGCGATGACCGTCGGTTGCAACCAGTGTGAGCGTGTCAGGACGCAGGACGAATTTCGCGCCGTTCAAAAAATATCGGGTGTCTTCTCCAGTGATTGCGAACTGGGTTTTTTCGACCATCTGCTTCAGCGCATTGCGCGGAAGCGTTGCGCGTGTCTTGCCGCTGGCGTCGGGCAGCGTGGGAAAGTCCTCGCGAGGCAGCGTCTGCATTCTCGAGTCGAACCGATCGGCGGCAACCTTGACGCCCTTCTTGTCCTCCTCGATCCGCACGTCAGTTTCCGGCAGCGCCTTGACGATTTCGTACAGCTTTTTCGCGGGCAGTGTCAGCGATCCTCCTTTAGCCACTGATGCATGACATCTGCTTCGCAGCGCCACCTCGAGGTCGGTTGCGAGCATCCGCACTTCATCCCCTTTGGCCTCGATCAGGACGTTGGCCAAAATCGGAATCGTGTTCTTTCGCTCCACGATGCCCTGGAAAAGTTGCAGTTCTCGCAGAAGCTCATTCTTCCGAACGACGAGTTCCATGGGCTGTTGTGACCTCAAGGCGGAGTGGTGGTCCGCGTTTACGGATCCTCTAATAGAGGAAGAGAAGAGATAAGAAATTATAACGGAAAATAGGTGCTGCGTAAAAGGATTAACGTGGATTTAAGCCTTTAAATATCAGCTATTTACGCTGTGGATATTTAAGCCTCTCGACGGTCCACAAAGTGACCAGATCCTGTGGGCATTCCGTGGGGTGTCCGGATGCACAATTGTCGAGCTCCGGCCGCTGTGGAAACGGTGAATCTCATCTGATTGATTCCAGAAAATTACCGATCAGGCTGTTGAAATCTCCGTCTCGTTTTCGGAGGTCTTCGACCTTCTTGATTGAGTGGATCACTGTGGAATGGTGCTTTCCCCCAAAACTCCGACCGATTTCCGGGAGTGACGCATTCGTCAGCGACTTGCAGAGGTACATTGCGATCTGACGAGGCATTGCAACCGACTTCGAATTGTTGCGCGACTTCAGGTCAGCAACTTTGAGCTGGTAGTAATCGGACACGAAGCGCTGAATGGTTTCAATCGTGACGGCTTTTGCGTCCTGATCGATGACGTTCTTGAGCACCTCCTGCGTCAACTCGAGTGAGATCTCACGACCGGTGAGGGACGCATACGCAATCAGCCGAATGAGGGATCCCTCGAGTTCCCGGATGTTCGATTTGATCCGCCCCGCGATGTACATTGCGACGCTGTCAGGCACCGGTATTCCCTCGGCCTCGGCCTTTCTCTTCAGAATCGCGACACGTGTTTCAATGTCGGGCGGTTGAATGTCGGCGATAAGTCCCCATTCGAAACGCGATCGGAGCCGTTCTTCCAGCGCCGGAATTTCGTGCGGCGGATGATCGCTGCTCAGAACGATCTGCTTCTGCGCGTCGTACAAGGCATTGAACGTGTGAAAGAACTCTGTTTGCGTTCCTTCCTTGCCCGAGACGAATTGGATGTCGTCGACCAGAAGGATGTCGACCGATCGGTACCGCTCACGGAATTCAAGGATCCGATCGTACCGAAGGGCATTGATCATCTCGTTCATGAAACGTTCCGACGAGATGTAGGTAAGCCGAATCGACGGGTCATGATGCAGCACGTACTGGCCGATGGCATGCATCAAGTGTGTCTTACCGAGTCCCACGCCTCCGTAGATGAAGAGCGGGTTGTACGAGCGGGACGGAGCTTCCGCCACCGCGCGGCAGGCGGCGTGCGCAAACTGGTTCGAAGGACCGACGATGAAAGTGTCGAATGTGTACCGCGAGTTGAGGAATCCGCCTGTGGCGCCGGCGCCAGCGACATCCGCGGTCGTGTCGATGGCGGCCGTCGATTCCTCGCGGGACGGTGGAGCGACGTTCCCGCCCTCTGCGACAAACACCAGCGATGCCCCCGAACGCCGCACTTCGGTGAGCGCCTCCGAAAGGACGACCGAGTAATGCTTGGTCAGCCAGTCTTTGAAAAGCGCATTCGGGACCCGGACGGTAATCGAGCTTCCCGCGTCGGCGACAAATGCCGTTGGCTTGAACCAGGTGTAAAAGCTGTGCCGGTTCACCTTTGTTTCGACGCGCGAGAGAATTTGATCCCAGATGCTGGCTTCCATGGTGCTAAACGGCGGAAAAACCTCGAAAACTCCCGTAACCTCGGCCGTAAGTCCCGATTTCCACAATCTTTTCCACAGGTGTGGAAATCTTGGGGAAGAAACCCAAGGAGTGCCCTCGGCTGCCGCAGAACGGCGTGATCGGGACCCGGCAATTTAGCACACGTCCCACAATCGTTGACACTCCACTCCGGCGGTGGCTAGTATTGAAGATTCCGCGTGTAAACAACGCGCGGCACAGGGCCAGCCCACTACGGGCAGGCAAACGACAGGACCAGCATGAAAGGCAAGCGCACCTACCAGCCCAATAATCGGCACCGGAAGAAGACACACGGCTTCCGGGTGCGGATGTCGACCAAGAACGGTCGGATCGTTCTCAAGCGTCGCCGGGCGAAAGGCCGCAGGCGGCTGACTGTCGCTGACGAGGGATAGGTCACAGGCATCAGCAGGGAGCCATGAGCGGCCAGGGGCTGCCTGCCGCCCGGCGTATTCGGCGCAGGCTGGACTTCGAGCGTGTTTACAAAGCGGGGACACGCGTTCACGGCCGGTTCATGACCCTGTTCCTGCTGCCGAATGGCGGAACCGTGGCTCGGTTCGGCGTGGCGGCGACGCGGAAAATCGGGTCCGCTGTCGAACGAAATCGCGTCAAGCGCCTGAGCCGCGAGGTATTTCGTCGTAAGAACGCTGCCGTGGGCCTCGACGTCGTCGTCGTTCCGCGCCGGGAAATGCTCGATGCCTCCTTTGCAAGCCTTGAAACCGACTACAGCGCGACCCTCGAGCGTGGGGGTCGCCAACTCTCATCCTCGGCGCGAACCGGGCATCGTCGCGAGAGTCGTGCTCGGGGGAATAAAGGCGTATAAGATCCTGATTTCACCACTATTTACAGGTTGCTGCCGGTTCTATCCGTCGTGCGCCGACTATACGAGCGAAGCGGTCGTACTCCACGGGGCCGGTCGCGGTCTCTGGCTTGGTATCCGTCGTTTGCTCCGGTGTCATCCCCTGGGCGGCCACGGTGTTGATCCTGTCCCCAACGGCTGACCGTCGCCCATGGAACGCCGCATCCTGATTGCTGTTTTTCTGTCGTTCCTGGTGTTGTACGCGTACCAGGCGCTGTTCGTTCCCCCGCCGCCGCGGACTAGCTCGACGGCACCGGCAGCGAGCCCGTCCGATTCGCCGCCCCCCACGCCGGCATCGCCCGCTACACCGACGCCGGCGGCGGAACCACCGGCCGTGCCTGCCGCACCGTCGGTGATAGGGGAAACCGCGGATCGCGAAATCATCCTCGATAGCCCGACGGTCAGTGCGACCTTGTCGAATCGGGGTGGCAGGATTCTGCACTGGCGTCTCAAGGAGTATCGCGACGACCAGGGCGAGCCGGTCGATCTCGTACCGTCTGGCATCCCCCCCGATCAGCCGACGCCATTCTCGCTGCGAGTCGAGGATGAGGCCACTACACGAACCCTGAACAATGCGCTCTATCGGGTCATCGGGGCCGTCGACAGCCGGTTCGACCCCCAGACGGGCATGCCTCTCGTGTTCGAGTTTGAAGATGCCTCAGGGTTACGCGTGCGGAAGGAATTTCGATTCGACCCGGCAACGTACATGATTCGCTTCACCGCCTTAGTGGTCGCAAACGGCCGCGATCTGAATCCGACGGTCCAGTGGGGTCCGGGGCTTGGTGACATCGGGGCGCTCTCGAGCGGGGGCAGCTTTTTCACGGGCAATTACATCCAGCCGCCGCGCGCGATTTTTCACCGCGACGGCGATGTCGAACGCCTCACCATCGACCAGCTCGCGCAGCAACCGGTCCATGAAGGACAGTTCCGTTTTGCAGGTGTCGACGACCACTACTTTCTCGCCGCGGCCGTCAACCCGGGACAAGCCCGTGTCGACTATCGGCCGGTGACACTACCTGGCCCCGGCGAGGCGCAGCGGCAACTGCTCGCCCAGGCGATCACGTTTCAGACACCGCCGAATGACGTCCGATTCTTCTACGGACCAAAACAGCTCGATCTCCTCCGCTCGATCGACAGCGAGCTCGTATGGGCCATCGACTTCGGCATGTTCGGGTGGTTCGCCGTGCCACTCCTGGGCGCCTTGCAGTGGATTCACGGGTTCGTGGGCAATTATGGATGGTCCATCGTCCTGCTGACCGTCCTGATCAATCTCGCGATATTCCCGCTCCGGCACAAGAGCGTGGTGTCGATGCGCAAGATGCAAGCGCTGCAGCCTCAGCTCAAGGCGATCCAGGATCGTTATGCCGGATTGAAGGTGACCTTTCCGGCGCGGCAGAAGACGACCACCGAGATCATGAATCTCTACCGCGAAAAGGGAGTAAACCCGGCGAGCGGTTGTGTTCCGATGCTGCTGCAGTTCCCTGTCCTGCTGGCGTTTTATTCGATGCTGTCGCAGTCGATCGAGCTTCGCGGCGCCGAGTTCGGCTGGTGGATTCACGACCTGTCACGGCCGGATCCTTATTACGTCATCCCGATTCTCATGGCCGTCACGATGTTCTGGCAGACGAAGATCACGCCCACCACGGCGGACCCCGCGCAGCAGCGCGTGATGATGATCATGCCGCTGATGTTCACGATCTTCTTTCTGAAGGCACCGAGCGGGCTCGTGATTTACTGGTTCGTCAGCAATCTGTGGGCGATAGGGCAGCAGTACTTCACGAGCTGGCTGATCGGGCCAGCAATACCAGCCGCCGGCGTTCGACCATCGGGTGAACGCAAGATGAAGTCAGTTGGCGCGAGTCGCACTTCCCAGGCGGATAAACGATCGTAGAGCGACGCAATCTATGGCACTGACAACGGAAATCGCCGATTTCGTGCAGCGAGTGGTGGCCGCCATGGGACTCGAGCTCGTCCCCAACATCGAAGAGACGAAAGAAGGCACGCGGATCAATCTCGAGGGAGAAGACGGCGGCGTCCTCGTCCGCCGAGGCGGCGAAGGATTGCAAGCGCTCCAGCACGTGGTTGCGACCGCCTTCAGGAAGCAGCTTGGCGACGACAACCGGATCGTCATCGATTGCAACGGGTTTCGGAAGGACAAGGACGCGGAGTTGCGACAGATGGCGCGCTTCATCGCCGACAAGGCGCGATCGAGCAGCGTGCCTCAAGAGATGGGTCCGCTCAACCCTTACGAGCGCCGCATCGTGCATCTCGCGATCGCTGAAGATCCGACGGTAACGTCGGAGAGCATCGGCGATGCCTTCATGAAAACTGTCATCATCGCCGCAAAGAAATAGTGCTTACGTCGGTTCGCGAGTGTTTGCGACAGACGATTCCATCGTTGCCATTGCGACCCCCTCTGGACGCGGGGGCATCGGAATCGTTCGGCTGAGCGGTCGTTCAGCGGTCGATATCGCCGCTGCCATCCTCGAACATCCACATCCGCTTCGCGCGCGGCGCGCCACGTACACGCGAGTCCGGGAGGGACGCACGTCCAGCGCTATCGACGAAGTCGTCGTCACGTATTTTCCCGAGCCGAATTCTTACACCGGTGAGCACGTCGTCGAGATCAGCGCTCACGGCAGCCCGGTCGTGCTGCGTGCGATCGTGGCGAGCGCCATTGCTGCCGGCGCCCGCTTGGCTGTTCCCGGGGAATTCACACTGCGCGCATTTCTCAATGGAAAGCGAGATCTCGTACAGGCAGAGGCGGTTGCTGACCTGATCGAGGCGGCGACGCCCCTTCAGGCTCGCGTTGCATTCGATCAGCTCGAAGGCACCTTAACAAGCCGCATCGCAGAAGTCGACGCGCAGCTCTTCGATCTGATTGCGCGGCTGGAGGCGTCTCTCGATTTCCCAGACGAGGGTTATCACTTCATCGAGCGCGGCGAAACCGCCCGGCGCGTGGGATGCGTCGTCGAGCAATTGGACCGACTGCTCGCCGGCGCCCGGCGCGGACGGTTGATTCGCGAAGGCGCTTCTGTCGTCGTGGTCGGCCGGCCCAACGTCGGCAAATCGAGCATCTTCAACGCGCTTGTAGGCGCCGATCGCGCGATCGTCACCGAGATTGCTGGCACCACGCGCGATCTTGTGTCCGAACGGGTGGACGTGGACGGCCTGGCGGTGACGTTCGTGGATACGGCGGGGTACAGGGACACAGCCGATGTCGTCGAACGCGAGGGCGTCGCACGAGCGATGCGTGCGCGCGACGTCGCCGATGTCCTCGTGGTGGTCCTCGATCGCAGCGAACCAGTCACATCAGACGATGAGCAGTTGCTTGCTGATAGCGCTTCGCACTGTCGAATCGTTGTCGCGAACAAATCGGATCTTCCGGCCCGATGTTCGGTGGCGGCGTTGCAGCTTCAGCTCTCAACCTCCCGGGATAGCGTCGCGGGAAACGGTCCTGAGATGGGCGGACCTGTCGCCCATCACATGATCACGGTATCGGCGAAAACGGGCGCAGGACTGGACGACCTGCGCCGCGCGATCGTGAGGGAGTTGACGGGCGCGGAATCGTTGCGCGATGCAGCTGCGATCTCGAACATTCGGCACGTGGCGCTGCTCGAACACGCACGCGCGAGCCTCGTGCGCGCGCAGAGCGCTGCGACGCACGACGAGGCGCCCGAAGAATTCGTTCTCGCAGATTTGCAGGAAGCGCGCGCCCAGTTTGACGAGATTGTCGGAACTCGCACGTCGGAGGACGTGCTGCGGCATATCTTCGAGAAGTTCTGTATCGGCAAATAACAAGGTTCGCAAGTTCACGGGTGCGTAGGTGCACAGGTTCCGGTGCACAGGTTCACGGGTTCACGCGTGCGCAGGTTCCGGTTGACGGGTTCCGACGGTGCACTCACGGTGCACGTTGTAGGCTGCACTAGTAAAGAACATGCATTTCGACGTGATTGTGATCGGCGCGGGACACGCGGGCGTTGAAGCCGCGTTTGCCGCGGCTCGACTCGGTTGCACCGTTGGGCTGTGCACCCTGTCACGCGACACGGTTGCACACATGCCGTGCAATCCGGCAATTGGTGGAACGGCCAAAGGACATCTGGTCAGAGAAATCGACGCCCTCGGCGGCTTGATGGCGCGGGCGATCGATGCCACGGGCATCCAGTTCAAGTTGCTGAATCGCAGCCGCGGGCCGGCGGTCTGGTCGCCGAGGGCACAAGCGGACAAGCGGCGCTACGCCGCGTGGGTCACGGACGCACTCGAGCGCGAGCCGAATATCGCGTGGCTCTTTGGCAAGGCGGGTCGCATCCTCGTTGCAAACGGGCGCGTAGTCGGTCTCGTCATGGAAGACGGCGACCGCTACGACTGTCATGCCCTCGTCGTCACCACTGGAACCTTCCTGAATGGACTGATCCACGTGGGTCCCGAACAGCGTCCGGCCGGGCGCCACGGCGAGCCGCCCTCGTGCGAGCTCGCGGACTCCATCAAGTCTTTCGGGTTCGATATCGGGCGCCTCAAGACCGGAACACCTCCGCGGCTGCACCGGAACAGCATCAACTTCAACGCCGCGGTTGAAGCGGGGACCTTTGTCGAGGAGTGCGGAGACGCCACGCCAGTCCCGTTTTCGTTTTCCACGTCAACACCACCACGAAACCAAATCCGGTGCTGGTTGCTCCACACCAACGAGCGCATCCGCGATCTTGTTCGGGCGAACATCGACCGCAGCCCGCTGTACAACGGACAGATTCAAGGCATCGGTCCGCGCTACTGTCCGTCGCTGGAAGACAAGATCATGCGATTCCCGGATCGGGAACGGCACCAGCTCTTCCTCGAGCCTGAAGGTCTGGACGTCGACGAGATCTACGTGAATGGTCTCTCGATGTCACTCCCTCGGGATGTGCAGGAGCAGCTGGTTCATTCACTTCCGGGCCTAGAACAGGCATCAATCCTTCGAGCCGGATATGCGGTTGAATATGATTTCGTGCAACCGACGGAGTTGAAGTCCACACTGGAGACGCAGCGCGTTGGCGGACTCTTCTTTGCCGGCCAGATTAACGGCACCTCCGGTTATGAGGAGGCGGCGGCGCAAGGGCTGATCGCCGGTATCAACGCCGTCAAGACGGTTCGACGCGAGCCGACGTTGACTCTCGGCCGCGATGAGGCGTACATCGGAATCCTTGTAGACGACCTGATTACTCGAGGATGCTTGGAACCGTACAGGATGTTCACGTCGCGCGCGGAGCATCGACTGCTCCTTCGCATCGATAACGCGGACCTGCGTCTCTCACCGATCGGTCGTCAGATCGGACTGGTTGATGACGATGTCTGGGCGCGGTTTGAGGCGCGACGCGACCGTCACGCGCGGAACGTTGTTGCGCTCCACCGGGCGATGGTGCGAATCGACAATGGCGACCGTGTAAGGGCAAGCACCCTTCTAAAGCGTCCAGCCATTCGCCTGGAGCAGCTACTTCAGCAGGAGCAGTTGCCTTTGGAATTCGACGCGTCAACGCGGGAGCTCGATGTCGCGAGTCTCGAGAACGGAATTAAGTACGCGGGGTATTTACGCCAGGAACTCGCTTGCGCTGAGCGAATGCGGAGACAGGAAAGGCGCAGGATTCCCGACGGATTCGTCTTTTCCGGTATCCCTGGCTTGTCGCGCGAAGTAGTGCAGCGTCTCTCTCAAGTCCGACCTGAAACATTGGGACAAGCCTCCAGGATTCCCGGCATCACGCCTGCGGCGATTGCGGTGCTCGGGGCATATCTCGACAAGTCGATCGGACAGCGTTGAACAGCCGCGAGTTTCAGGACAGGCTGAGCCGACGAGCTCGCCGGGCTGCGGTTACCCTGGTTCCGGAGCTAGCCGAGCGTCTGGAAGCGTATTACCGTCTGCTCTCGAACTGGAACACCAGGATTAATCTCACCGGGCTTAATCTCGCCGATGTATCACCAGAGGCCCTGGACCGCCTTCTGATCGAGCCTCTTGTCGCAGCCAAGCACGTGCCGCTGTCTGCCGCGCGCATGTTGGATGTGGGAAGCGGGGGGGGCTCTCCGGCAATTCCGCTCGCACTGGCCGTTCCGCGGCTGCAACCCGTGCTGGTGGAATCGAAGACAAGGAAATCGGTGTTTCTGCGCGAGACAATCCGCGCCCTGGACCTGACGAGCGCCGCCGTCGTGACTGCCCGTTTTGAGGAGTTGCTCTCGCGTCCCGATCTCCATGAGGCCCAGGATCTGGTCACACTGCGCGCGGTTCGGCTCGAGACGCGCACATTGATGACCCTGCAGGCGTTCGTCAAACCCGGCGGCCTGGTCTTCCTCTTTCGCTCGTCAACGGCCCCCGATCCGACGGGCACGCCTACGCCGCCGTTGTTCTGGAGGGCGACGTATCCGCTTGTCGAATCTCTTCGGAGCCGATTGGTGATCCTCGAGAAGCGCTCGGTCGGCCCAGGTGTTCCACGTGGAACGTTCTGAGCGTTTTCCCTTGACCACAAGCAGAAGGCGTCCTAGATTTGCTGCGGCCGCGCTCGACGGACTTAAACATAGGTTGAATGACAGATAATCTAGGCCATTCGGCCAGGGTGCTGGCTGTCGCTAATCAGAAGGGCGGCGTTGGAAAGACCACCACCGCCATCAACCTGGCCACCTCTCTAGCGCTCAATGGCCAGTCCGTGCTGCTTGTCGATATCGACCCGCAGGGGAACCTGACCAGCGGCGTCGGCTTACGAGGGCAGCGCGCGGAGGGGGGCACGATCTACGAAGCGTTGATGACCGATGCGGCTGCCGAGTCATTTGTCCTTGCTACCCAGGTCGGCAACCTGTCTCTAATCCCGGCGGATCGAAATCTCACCGGCGCAGACATCGAGCTGGTCAATATGCCGGGCCGGGAGCGGCGCCTCCGCCGTGTGCTCGACCCGCTTCGCTCGCGGTTCGACCAGGTTTTTATCGACTGCCCACCGTCACTTGGGCTCCTGACGCTCAACGCGCTGGTCGCTGCAGATGCGGTAGTGATTCCGCTCCATTGCGAGTACTTCGCACTCGAGGGCCTGGCCGATCTCGTCGGTACGATGCGTCGCGTGCGTGGGACGCTGAATCCAGCCCTCGACATCGAAGGCGTCCTGTTAACGATGTACGACGAACGAACGAACCTGGGCCAGCTCGTCGCGCGTGACGTGCGCGAGTTCTTTCAGGCCAAAGTGTTCACCACCACCATTCCACGCAACGTCCGCCTCGGCGAAGCACCAAGCCATGGGATGCCGGCAGCGCTGTATGACGCAAAATCGCGCGGTGCCGCCGCGTACGCCGCGCTTGCAAAGGAAATGCTTGCTCGGTCCGCGGATCATACGGCCCTCACAACGGAGAGTAACCAATGATCGAGCGACGCCCCGCCCTGGGTAAAGGTCTGAGTGCGCTCATCCCTGACGCGCCGGAGGGACCCCGCACCGGCGCCGTCGAGGTTGACGTCGATTTGCTGGCTCCGAACGATCACCAGCCGCGGATCCTCATCGACGATGGGAAGCTCGATGAACTGGCAACCTCGATTCGCGCCAATGGCATCATCCAGCCGATTCTGGTGCGTCGAACCGGGAGTACATACCGAATCATCGCTGGCGAGCGGCGATGGCGCGCGGCGCAGCGTGCCGGCCTGCTCAAAGTGCCCGTTGTCGTGCGTGACATGCCAGCCGGCACGGAGCAGCAGATGCTCGAGCTCGCCCTCGTCGAAAATCTCCAGCGGGAAGATCTGAATCCCGTCGATGAGGCGCTCGCTTATCAGCGTCTCGTTGACGAGTTCGGTCTCACGCAGGAGCAGATTGCTGCGGCCGTTGGGAAAGATCGAACGTCGGTGGCTAACTACCTGCGTCTGCTGCGGCTGCCGGACGAAGTCCGTGGCGACCTTGCCGCCGGCTCGTTGTCGATGGGACACGCACGAGCACTCCTCGCGTTGTCCGATGCAGCGGCGCAGCGCCAGGCGGCGCGCGAGGTCATCCTGCGCTCACTTTCCGTGCGCGAGACAGAAACGCTGGTCAAAAAGCTCATCGCGCCGCCGTCTCCGCGCCAGCCACCAAAAGCGCTGCCGAGCGATGTTCACACGCGAGCAGCCGAAGACCGTCTGCGCTTCGCTCTTGGAACGAAGGTCCGCATTGTCAGGGGCGCGTCGGGCACCGGTACCATTGAGATCAGTTTCGGGTCCGAATCCGAGCTGAATCGCCTGTACTCACAGCTGCTCGAGACAGGCAGGACGCAACCGTCGTAGGCCGGAGTTGACGGTGCGCGGCCCTTTTTCTGTGTTATAAAGGGTTGCTTGTGCCTTTCAGGTACAAGCGTGCAGTGACGGGTTGGCGTCGCCACACCCACCGCGGTTGAAGACCGAGTGCTGCTCCGCGGACTCGACAACACAATCTCTAACAGGTGAAGTGATGAGCACTCGTGCGTCCGCGGCCCGCTACGCGCGAGCACTCCTCGACGCAATCGTCAAAGAGGGCAATCCGGAGCAGGTTGAACAAGATCTGACAGCGTTCGACGAGCTTGTCGCGCGCACTCCTGATCTGCAGAAGGCCTTCGCGAATCCCGCAGTTCCTGTCACCGCCAAGCGCGCCATCGTCGACAAGCTTGTTCGCCAGCTCAATGTGTCGGGTCCTGCGGCGAAGCTGCTGCTGCTGCTCGCTGAGCGCGATCGGATGGCCGTGCTCAGCGATCTCGTCGTGGCATACCGCGAGCGGCTCATGGAGCACCGCCGAATCGTTCGCGCCGAAGTGACGACCGCCGAGCCGCTGGCGCCTGAGCGGCTCGCCGAGCTCGAGCGGCGGCTGGCCGCCGCTACGGGTCGCCGCGTGACGATGACCGCACGAGTAGACCCGTCGTTGATAGGCGGCACCATCACCCGTGTAGGAAGCGTGGTGTACGACAGCAGCATTGCCACCCAACTGGAAAAGATTCGGGAAACACTCGAGGACAGACGCTGAGCGGAGCGGACGATGGACATCAGAGCCGAAGACATTTCAAAGATCATTCGCGAGCAGATCGGAAATTATGCGGTCGACGTCGACGTCGCCGAAGTCGGCACCGTGATTTCGATCGGCGACGGAATCGCGCGCCTGCATGGGATCGAGCGCGCGATGGCAGGCGAAATGATCGAGTTCCCGCACAGCGTATTTGGCATTGCGCTGAATCTCGAAGAAGACAGCGTCGGCGCCGTGCTGCTCGGCGACTTCAAGGCGATCAAAGAAGGCGACACCGTCAAGCGAACCGGACGCATCATCTCGGTGCCCGTCGGTGACGAGATGCTCGGTCGAGTCGTCAACGCACTCGGTCAGCCGATCGACGGCAAGGGACCGATTCAAGCGAAGCAGTTTCAGCCGATCGAGCGGCTGGCGCCGGGCGTGGTCGACCGTCAGCCGGTTAAGGAGCCGCTCCAAACCGGTCTGAAGGCCATCGATGCGATGGTGCCGATCGGCCGGGGACAGCGCGAGCTGATCATCGGGGACCGGCAGACGGGCAAGACTGCCGTTGCCGTCGACACAATCATCAACCAGCGCGGCAAGGACGTTATTTGCATTTACAACGCCGTCGGGCAGAAACAGTCGACAGTTGCGCAGGTCGTGCGGACCCTCGAGGAGTACGACGCGATGAGCTACACCATCGTCGTCGCTGCGGCTGCGTCTGATCCGGCGCCGATGCTGTACATCAGTCCCTATTCAGCGTGCGCGATCGGCGAATACTTCCGGGACAGCGGCCGCCATGCGCTGTGCGTCTATGACGATTTATCCAAACATGCGCAGGCGTATCGTGAAATTTCCTTGCTCCTGCGTCGGCCGCCGGGGCGCGAAGCGTATCCAGGTGACGTCTTCTATCTGCACTCGCGCTTGCTCGAACGGGCCGCCAAACTCAATGCTCAGCATGGCGGGGGGTCGCTGACATCGCTGCCGATCATTGAAACGCAGGCCGGCGACCTGTCGGCCTACATTCCCACGAACGTCATCTCGATTACCGACGGCCAGATCTTCCTCGAGAGCGACCTGTTCCATCAGGGCGTGCGCCCGGCGATCAACGTCGGCAACTCCGTCTCCCGAGTAGGCGGGTCCGCCCAGATTCGAGCAATGCGGCAAGTGGCCGGATCGCTGCGCCTCGATCTCGCACAATACCGCGAGCTTGCGGCGTTCGCGCAGTTTGGAAGCGATCTCGACAAAGCGACTCAGGCACAACTGAATCGCGGCAGGCGGCTGGTGGAGATTTTGAAACAGCCGCAGTACCAGCCGGTTCCGGTCGAAAAACAAGTGGTTATCATCTTTGCCGCAACAAAGGGTTATCTGGATTCCATCGATGTCGAACACGTACGGCGCTACGAGGAAGAGCTGTACCGCTTCCTGGAGAGACATCATCCTCAGATCCTGACGCAGATTGCCGAGAAGAAGATCCTCGACGATCAGCTGCGTGCCGCGATCGAGGCCGCGCTTGAACAATTCGGCCGTCAGTTTGTCGGCTCGGCTCAGGCCGCAGCGGTCGCGTAATTCGAGTAGATCAAGATGCCGTCACTCCTGGACTTGCGTCGTCGAATCCGCGCCGTCAAGTCAACGCAGCAGATCACGAAGGCGATGAAGATGATCGCCGCCTCGCGCCTGAAACGTGCGCAGGACAGAGTTGTCGCCGCGCGGCCATTCGCGCAGCGAATGCAGCAGGTGCTCAATAGCCTTGCGGCACGTGTCGATCCCGATGCGCATCCGCTCTTGCGGACGCCCACGAGCGGCCGCCCGCTCCTGATCGTCGTGACGGCCGATCGCGGCCTGTGCGGAAGCTTCAACGCGAACGTAATCAAGGCGGGTGGACAGTTCATCCTCACCCAAGGACGCACGGGCGGCGTCACGCTGGCGCTGGTCGGCCGGAAAGGGCGCGACTTCTTCCGTCGCCGGGGATTCGACGTGGTTCTCGAACAGGTCGGTATCTTTCAGCGACTCACATTCGATCACGCGGTGGAAATCGGCAACGTGGCGATTGACGAGTTCGTCTCCGGTCGGGCGTCGAGCGTAGACCTCGTCTATAACGAATTCAAGTCGGTGATCTCGCAGCGCGTCGTGGTTGAGCGACTGCTCCCGATTCCGCGGGCTGAGTTCGACACCGGTCAGCAGGGAACCGATTATTTGTACGAGCCCGAGCCAGAAGAAATTTTCCGCGAATTGCTGCCACGTTACGTGCAGGCACAGGTGTACCGGGCGCTCCTCGAATCGAACGCAGCGTTTTTTGCTGCGCAAATGACGGCAATGGATGCGGCGACGCGAAATTCCACTGAGATGATCGACAGCCTGACGTTGTACATGAACAAGGTGCGGCAGGCGGCGATCACGAGAGAGATCATCGAGGTCGTTTCGGGCGCCTCGGCGACGTGACGCTCGCAGATCCAAAGTAGCCGGAGGCCTTTAGGCCTCCGAGATAGGCAGAAAGGTAGCCCGGAGACCTCCAAGTCTCCGCTGAATCAACGATACGCACATGGCACAAACAGCATCAGATCCGCGTACCGGCCGAGTCGTCCAGGTGATCGGACCGGTCATTGACATCGAGTTCCCTGCGGGATTGCCGGAGATCTACAACGCTGTCCGCGTTGTTTCAGACGGCGCCGCCGGAACCGAAAAAGTCGACGTCGTCGCCGAAGTCGAGCAGCATCTCGGAGAGAACCGCGTGCGCGCGGTCGCCATGAAGCCGACCGACGGTATGACGCGCGGCATGACGGTCATCGACACGGGCGCTCCTATCTCTGTGCCTGTCGGACCTTCAACGCTGGGTCGCGTGCTCAACGTCCTCGGCGAGCCCGTCGACTTTCCCGATCGCCCCGTTCAGTCGAAGGAGCGGTGGCCCATCCACCGCCACGCTCCCACCCTCGAGGAGCAATCGACCGAGCTGAAGATGTTCGAGACCGGTATCAAAGTGATCGACCTGCTCGAACCGTATCTACAGGGCGGCAAGATCGGACTGTTCGGCGGCGCAGGCGTCGGCAAGACCGTCATCATCATGGAGTTGATTCACAACATAGCTTTGAAACACGGAGGCGTTTCGGTGTTTGGCGGTGTCGGTGAACGCACGCGCGAAGGCAATGATCTCTGGCTCGAGTTCCAGGAGTCGGGCGTCATCGACATGAAAGATCCGGCCAAGTCACGTGCCGCGCTGGTCTACGGCCAGATGACGGAGCCGCCTGGTGCTCGCCTGCGCGTCGGCTTGTCGGCGCTCACTGTTGCCGAGTACTTCCGCGACGCCGAAGGCAAGGATGTGCTGCTGTTCATCGACAACATCTTCCGGTTCACGCAGGCCGGTTCAGAGGTGTCGGCGTTGCTCGGGCGCATGCCGTCGGCGGTCGGGTACCAGCCGACGCTGCTGACCGAGATGGGCGAGCTGCAGGAGCGGATTACATCGACGAAGAAGGGATCCATTACGTCAGTGCAGGCCATCTACGTGCCCGCCGACGATTACACCGATCCCGCTCCGGCGACGACATTCGCGCACCTCGACGCGACCACGAACCTGTCGAGACAGATTGCGGAGCTGGGCATCTACCCAGCCGTGGATCCGCTGGCATCCACCTCGCGCATCCTGGATCCGCGCGTGCTCGGCGAAGAGCACTACGCTGTCGCCCGCGGCGTGAAGCAGATCCTGCAGCGGTACAAGGATCTGCAGGACATCATCGCCATTCTTGGCATCGACGAGCTGTCGGAGGACGACAAGCTCACCGTCGCGCGTGCGCGCAAGCTGCAGCGGTTCCTCTCGCAGCCGTTTTTCGTGGCCGAACAGTTCACGGGGTTCAAGGGCAAGTACGTGCCGATTGCCGACACGGTGAAGGGGTTCAAGGAGATCATCGACGGAAAACACGACGACCTGCCGGAGCAGGCGTTCTACATGGTGGGAACAATCGAGGAGGCGGTGGAGAAAGCCGCCGCGATGAGAGCCTGAGAGCGCTGCCGATATGGCGTTACCGACCAAGCTGACCCTGGAAATCGTCACGCCTGACCGCGCGCTCGTGCGCGAAGAGGTTGACGAAGTCGAGTTGCCCGGGTACGAAGGCTACTTTGGTGTGCTGCCTGGGCACACGCCGCTACTGGCCACGTTGAAAGTGGGCGAGCTGTGGTACCGGACAGGGTCGGAGAAGCATTTTCTGGCGATCGCTGGTGGCTTCGTAGAGGTGCTGCCCGACCGGGTGACTGTGCTGGCGCAGATTGCGGAGCGGGCGCAGGACATTGACGTGGGGCGCGCCGAGGCGGCCAAGCAGCGTGCGGAGGAGCGTCTTGCCCGAGTCGCGCGCGACGTCGATCTCGAACGCGCACGAATTGCCCTCATGAAGTCGCTCGTCCGCCTCCAGGTGGCCACTCGCGCACGGACCCGGGTATAGCAGCCAACGGGGCAGGGGTAAGGACAGGGGATTAGGCGATACTGTTCTCCTTGCTCTCCAGTTTCAAGAAGCTTCTGCGGTATCGCGCGCTCATTCAAAGCCTGGTCGCGCGCGAGCTGAAGGCCCGTTATCGCGGCTCTGTCCTCGGCTTCTTCTGGTCCTTTGTCAATCCATTGCTTCTCCTGCTCGTCTATTCGTTTGTCTTCACAGTCGTGTTGCCAGACGCGCATCCGCCGGAGCTCGAGCCGTTCGCACTCTTCATGTTCTGCGGCATTCTTCCGTGGACCTGGTTTTCTTCATCGCTTCTCGAATCGTCGAATGTGCTGATTGCGGGGGGAAACCTGATTCGCAAGGTGTTGTTTCCAGCGGAGGTGCTGCCCATTGTGACCGTGCTCGCGGGCCTGGTGCACTTCTGCCTGGGGCTGCCGATTCTGGCGGTTTTCCTCGCGTACTACCACGTACCCGTCGTACTGACGGACTTGCTCTGGTTTCCTGTGGTCGCGCTGATTCAGCTCGTTCTGACGGTGGGCCTCGCCCTGTTCTTATCCGCGCTCGCAGTTCACTTCCGCGACATTCGCGATTTGCTTGCAAATCTGCTGACGCTCTGGTTTTTTGCGACCCCCATCATCTACGCGTTGTCGCAGGCCCCCCCGTCGGTGCGCGGGTTCCTCAATCTCAACCCGTTCACGCATCTGGCCGTGGCTTATCAGGAGGTGCTCTTCCGCGCCGGCCCGTTCCGCGACTGGCAACGTCTCGTCGTGGTCGGTGCCGCGTCGCTGGTCATGTTCGTAATCGGCTACGCGGTGTTCGATCGGTTGAGGGATACGCTTGCAGAGGAAGTCTGACGCATGAACGCGATCGAGGTGCGCGGCGTCACGAAGACGTACCGTCGTTATGGCCGACGGAAGCAGTTTGGCACGCTCAAGAGCGCCTTTCTCTCCGGCAGCGGCCTGCGCGCTTTGCGCCCTGACGAAACGCTGATCGCGTTGAACAACGTGTCGTTCGACGTCGTCGCAGGTCGCACGTTCGGCATCGTCGGTCGCAACGGGTCGGGTAAGAGCACGATGCTGAAGTTGATTGCCGGCATCGGTAAACCGACGGCGGGCACGGTCGTGGTCAACGGCCGAGTGTCGGCGCTGATCGAGCTCGGCGCCGGTTTTCATCCTGAAATCTCCGGACGCGAGAACGTCTATATCAACGGGATGATGCTCGGGTTGAGCAAGCGCGACGTCGCTGCGCGCTTCGACGAGATCGTCGAGTTCGCAGAGTTGCAGGATTTCATCGACGCTCCTGTGAAAGCGTACTCATCCGGTATGTACATGCGCCTCGGATTCGCTGTGGCGATTCACGTCGATCCGGACGTGCTGCTCGTGGATGAGGTGCTGGCGGTCGGCGACGAGGCGTTCACGCACAAGTGCCTGGATAA
>Ga0075418_10002229_pt1 | contig 22114 bp, 21 predicted proteins | sample SoiMetdeltSBSDD2_FD_81776 | JGI IMG/M metagenome (GOLD analysis project Ga0075418, IMG submission 81776) | Bulk soil microbial communities from a Populus tree surrounding site in Tennessee, USA - Soil MetaG P. deltoides SBSDD2 | ecosystem: Environmental > Terrestrial > Soil > Tree plantation...
CCACCTCGGGAGCCGCCAGGTCGACCTGGGCCGTGACCGCCCCACTGGCCGTAGCGGCGTGATCCCGGCCCGGTACCGATGAGTCGTGATGCTGCTGGGATGAAGGATCCAAGGTCGCCAAGATCGCCAAGTTTTGCGTGATGCCCCCGGCGGCGGGTTAGCGTCCGGGGCCGCGGAGCGAACAAAAGCGAACTTTCTTGAGCCATTCGGGGCCCATTTCGGACCAATCCCGGTCAAGGTCGCCAAGATCGCCAGTTTTTGAGTGATCCCCTTGGCTCTGGGTAGGTCCCGCGAGCCGAGCGGGACCACCGTGTCCCGGCAGTGGATCCATCCAAGTGGGCGACACGCCAGTCCCGCTCGGCGGACGGCTGAGCTATCGGTTCGACCGCCGGCTTCGAGAGTCGCTCTGCGGTACGGAACCGGCGGCCCCACGCTTAGAAGGTCATCTCCAAGATCGCCAGAGCGTCCGGCGTTGTCCCACCCGTTTTTTTAGGCCTAACCTGCCCGATTCCGGGCTTAGGGGCGCAGTCCGTGAGCCGGCCTTGCGCCCGGCGCGACGAGGTGTCCCACCGATGATGCGAATCCGTCCTGTGTTTGTGGCCGCGTGGGCCTCCCTCGGTCTGCCCTGGGGCGGCAGCCTCCCCGCCGCAACGGCCGCCCCGGACCCGAGCGCGCGACCCGCGGGCGAGCGGGTCCGCGAGCTGCAGCGCGAGCGGGTGAAGGCCCTGGAGGAGCAGCTGGATGGCCTGTTTGAACTGATGGCCGAGCGCAAGGACCCACCCACCACCTACTTGGAAGCGATCCGTGAGCTGGGCGAGGCCGAGCTGGATGTCGCAGTGGGGCGGGCGGACGAGCTCGCGGTGTTGGAGCGAACTCTCCGTCGGTTCCGGGACGCGGAAAAGAAGATCCGCGCTTTGTGGGAGGCCGGACTGCAGACCAGGCATGGGGTAGGCCAGGCGAAGGCGGCCCGGCTGAAGGCCGAAATCGAGTACGAGAAGCGGAAAGCCACCCGGTGACCCGGTCCGGGCGGAATCGAAGCGGGGGTTGCATTCCCCACTTGGAGACGATCATGGACTTTTTCCGCGGCGACTTCCGGGATCTCGACAAGCTGAACATCGCACAGCTCGCGAAACCGATTCCACCTCCGTCTCCGCGTCAAGTCCTCGGCGACACGCAACGGTCCGCGCTCAAGGCCGCGGCTTCGTTTGGCGAGAACCTGGATTCCCGATGCAAGCTCTTGTCGGAGATCATTCGGATCGCCGAAACGCCACCGGGAATGGCTCTATTGCTCCCGGCGACGATCCCACTCGTGGCCGCGGGTTCGCAGGCGCTGACTGTCTCAATCGGCCTGGACATCGAGATTTTTGTCGGGATGTTGGGGGGAATCGCGCAGGGCGGGGTGTACGGGTCAACAACCCCGGAGGTTGGAGTGTTCAAGTCGCTGGGCGTCGGTCTGTTTCTGCTCAATGCGGGGGTGAGCGTCGGTCCCGCGGTTTCATTCATCTTTGGACCACCATCGGTACTGGCCGGCAACATGATCGGTTTGCAAGCGAGCGTGTCATTCCCGGGCACCAAGTTCGGGGTGGGCGGTGCACTACTATTCCTCCCATCGCCGATTCGTTTTGCCGGCTTTGCCATATCAGCATCCGCGGGCGCTTCCGTTCTCCCGGTCACGGTGAGCCTCCAGGTCACCGACACCACACTCAAGCCCCTCTTGAAGCCCTAGCGGACTGTGCGGCAAAACGATGGATCGGCCGGGGCAACAGAGCCTGACGCGCAAGCGAAGGGGTGAAGGCCGTCGATTGGGACGCGGTGTCACGGAAAAGGAGAATAAAGATGGTGCTCCTCCAACAAGGGTCCAGCGGCGCCAGCGTTCGAAACTTGCAGGCGATGCTCAACCACGTCATGAGCGCTCAACCAGGACTCGCGGTCGATGGCATCTTCGGTCCGAAGACCCGATCCCGCGTCTTTGAGTTCCAGAGCAAGGCGAAGATCGGAGCCGACGGGATCGTTGGTCCCATCACCGGGAAAATGTTGTTGTCGGCCACGATGGCAAGACTAGTCGAAAAGAGCTTTGGACCCCTCTGATGGTTGCAGCGACCCGCGGGCGCTGTACACTCATCGCCGGCCAGACCGAAAAAGGGCTTCGACCACTCAATGAAGACAGTGAAAACCCGAAAAGCCCGCGTGTATGCGCCCCCGAGAATCCAACCAAATCTATCGCCGGCGCGTTAACCGGGTCATCGATTACATCAAGGATCACTTGACGGAGCCGCTGACGATTGCCGAGTTGGCACGGTTGGCCCACTTCTCGCCGTTCCACTTCCACCGCATCTTCCGGTCGATCGTTGGGGAGCCGCTGCACGCGTTCGTCCGGCGGATCCGCCTCGAACACGCTGTTTTCCGAATGCAGTACGCCCCCAAGACCAAGCTGACCACCATCGCTCTGGAAGCCGGCTTTGCCTCCTCGTCGGACTTTTCGCGCGCTTTCAAACAGACGTATGGGTTCAGCCCGAGTCGCTTCTCGCGCGACAAGCTCTTGAAAGAAAGCAAGATTCGACAAGACCTCTTCCCGAATGCTGGTTATGGTTTTGGAAACCTGCCGGACCCGCGCAACCTGGACCGCTTCCGCGTGCGGCTCGTGGACTGGCCCGCCCAGCGGATCGCCTACGAGCGGGTGATCGGCTCGTTCGACTGGGGACGGGTCGTCGCGGCGTTCGAGCGGCTCATGGCGTGGGGCCGGCGGCACGGCTTAGTGCCGGGGGCTCAACTCCTCGGTACCAGCCCCGACGACCCCGACGTCACGCCGATGGACAAGTACCAGGTGGATTGGTGCCTGATCGTGCCGCCCGGTGTGGATGTGGACGGAGACATAAGCGTCGGGGAAATCCCGGCCAACCGTTTCGCGGTCGTGCATTGCGCGGGCGATCTGCCGAAGGTAGAGCGGGCGTGGAGACACCTGTTCCACACCTGGCTCCCGGGAAGCGGCTACGAGCCCACGGACGCCCCCAACATGGAAGTGTACCGCCGCACCCCGCTCGAACTCGGCTGGGAGACCTTCGATTTCGACTGTTACCTCCCCGTCCGCCCCTTGCGGTCTCGCTAACTCGAACCGGACGAACTTCCTCGCCTAGGAGCATCAAAAAAATGCACCGCATCATGTGTGTCCTGATCGTGCTGACTATTTCCCTGCTACCGGCCGCCGGCGCCGACGACGACATGAAAAAGGAACTCAAAGCGCTTGAAGGAAAGTGGAAAGCGGTCGCCCTGGAGGCCGGAGGAATGGCGCTTCCCAAGGACAGCCTCCCGGAGTTCACGTTTATCGTTGCTGCCGACGGCAAATCGACTGGCAATAGTGCACAGGGCGAATTTCAGGCGACGATCACCGTCGATCCCAAGAAGAGCCCGCGGACGGTCAACAACGCGCACGAGAGCGGCGCGCACAAGGGAAAAACGCAGTACGGAATCTACAAACTGGAAGGCGACAAGTGGACTGTTTGCATGACGCCTCCGGGCGCCGCGGAGAGCGATCGGCCGAAGGCCTTCAACACCAAGGACACCACCAACGTCGTCTTTGTCTTCGAGCGGATCAAGGATGCCAAGAAGCCATGACTGTGGAGCACGTCCGGGTGAGTCATTGGGCGAATGCGTCGTCTGCCCTCTGACCCGCACTCGATTTTTCGGCATGTCGCGTCCTGCCGCGGACACTTACCTGGTAGGCCGCCCGGTTCGCGGGGACTCAGGCCAGTCCGACTCGGAGCACGCATGTCAATCCGTACTAGTATCCGGTTGCTGGCCGCCGCCATCGCCGCCGTCGCCGCGCCGGGGCCCGCGGGCGGGTACATTCACTTCCCTCCCCTGACCATGCCGGAGATGTGCCAGAAATCCACGACCATCCGCGTGCTGACAGTCAAGAAGCACAGCAAGGAGAAGGGGGTCATCATCTACGAAGCGGCCGAGACTCTGAAAGGCAAGACCCCGGATGGCCAGTCGTTCCGGCACGCGATCGGGAACGAGACCAAGGAGACGAAGCCGATCCTCGAGTGGGTCGCGGACGGGAAACAGGCGGTGATGTTCACGATCGAGGGCCGCGGCTTCGCCTGCGGGTTCGTCTTCATCGACAAGTTCTGCTACTCGGTGGACCACAACACGAAGGGAGACTTCTGGCTCCTGGTCCGCGTCGATCCGGAGATGGCGGCCACCTTCCACGGCAGCGTGGACACGCTCCAGAAGGTGACCAAGGACATCCTCGCGGGCAAGGAAGTCAAGGTGCCGGTGGACGAGTCGGTGAAGGCACTGACCACCAAAGAGCGCGAGAAACTGGTCCCGGCCCTCAACGACGTTCTGAACAAGAACCGGGAGAAGTGAGCCAACGGCCGCCCCCGGGCCGACGCTGTATTTACACCCGACCCGCGGCGACCGCTCGGGTAAACTGAATGTCACGTCACTGAGCCGACGCGGGCGGGTGATCCCGGTCGTTCGGCTCCGGAGGGCCCAGGCTTTGGAGGCAGCAACACCATCCATCTGGCTCGCTCGGTGGTGGGCCTGGCTTGAGTTCGCCCCGGATGACCCGCGCGCGACCGTCGCGGCGATCCGCGAGCGCGTTGCGTCCGAGTTGGGAGGGAAGGTCGATCCCTACCACCCCAACGACCCTGAAGAACGGATGGAATACGCCACGATCGTCGTCGGCAAATTGTTCCTGGGGTTGGCGCGCAAGGACGGCATCACCAGGATTTCGGCCGACGGCCGCGACGTTCCGGGCCTGCAGCGGATCGGCGCGCTATACGGGGCCGAGCGTCGTGGTTGGCGCTGGGTGCAGTACCGGCTCTGGCCGCGCATGTTCCTGCGAACCCACGAGGTCCAACCAACGCCTCGTCGGGCGCTCTATCCGGGCGCTTCGTGACATTGAGTCTTAAGGTCCGCCGTGCGGCCAGTTTGATGGTCGGCCCGCGAAACGCGAATGGAGCGGTTGCCATGCGGACAATCCTGGCGGTGGTACTCGGGCTCTCACTCACGACGGGGTGCGTTGCGGATGACGCCAAGAAGGAACTCGACCGGCTGCAGGGCGATTGGCAGACCGTCCGGGCCGAGGCCGCGGGCAAGGTCATCCCGGTCGACGGGATCCCGAATAGGGACTACATCCTGAAGGGGGACGAGCTGATCCCGACGAAGAACCCGAAGGATCCCGGCAAGCTCACACTGGACCCGTCGAAGAAACCGGCCTGGATCGACCTCACCGACCGGGACAACAAGACGATGCCCGGGATCTACCGGGTGGACGGCGATCGCTGGGAGATTTGCTTCGGGGACGTCGGCGGGACGCGGCCGACCGAGTTCAAGACCGAGGCGGGAACCAAGTCCTACCTCATGGTGTTGCAGCGGAAGAAGAAGTAGAGAAGGTTCGTTTGTGGGCTCACATTCCTGCTTAGCAGCGGGGTTAACTCTGTCCGACCACGCACCATTCGAACAAAGGGCGGACGGCAATGTGTAAGAGATCGCCTTGGCTTGCGGCTGGATGCACGTTGCTCGTGTCGGCACTGAGCCTCCAGGCGCACCCGGCCAGAGAAAAACCACCGGCTCCCGAGCGGCTGTTCCCCTACCAGGAGGAGGGCAAACAGGGCAAGTGGGGTTACATCGACCGCGACGGGGAGGTCGTGGTCGCGCCGCGGTTCCGGCAAGCCGGCGATTTCAGCGACGGGCTGGCACGCGTGGAGACGGAAAAGGGCTCCGGCTACATCGACGCGGACGGGAAGATTGCGTTCATGCTCGACGCCGAGCTGGGGCCTGTGGACTGGACCCTGCGCTTTACGGAAGGCCGGGCGCTCATCTCCTGGAAAGGCAAGCGCGGGTATTTCGACCGGCGCGGGAAGCTCGCCGTTGAGCCGAAGTACGACGACGCCAACAAGTTCTCCGAGGGCCTGGCCGCGGTCAACATCGGGGCCAAGTCGGCGGGGTTCCCCCGCCCGTCTGTCATGCAAGGCGGCAATTGGGGGTTCATCGACACGACCGGGCGGCTGGTCATCCCGATGCGGTTCAGCGACGTAGACGTGAAAGGCTTTTCCGACGGCCTCGCCCTCGTGTACGTCGAGGACAAGCCTGCCTACATCGACAAGACCGGGAAAGTCGTCATCACGCCGGAATACAAGTCGGACGACCCGAAGCGCTTTGTCCGCAACGCCAGCGCCTTTTCGGAGGGACTCGCCCGCATTGACACCGCGGGGAAGCACTCCGGCTATTCCACCGGCCATGTCGGGTTCATCGACAAGACTGGGAAATTCGCCATCGAGCCGCGCCTGGACAATGCGGGTGACTTCTCCGAGGGCCTGGCGGCGGTTCTGGTCGGCAAGAAGTGGGGCTACCTGGACAAGACGGGCCGCGCCGTCATCGAGCCGCAGTTCGACGAAGCCCAGAAGTTCTCCGACGGGGTGGCCGCGGTGCGGTCGGGGGAACACTGGAGCTATATCGACCAGAAGGGCAAGGTCGTCATCGCGGGGCGGCTTAATGACGCGGAAGCTTTCACGGGCGGACTGGCCCGGGTGCATGAGGGCGGTAAATGGGTGGTGACCCTCGACGGCCCGGTGCATTGGTCGGGAGGAGTGTGGTTCTATCTCAACTCGAAAGGTGAGAAGATCCGCCGCTGCCGGGCGGATGGAGACGGCGCTCCGCCGTACTCATACGGGAAGGAAAGGCCTTGAGTTACCAGGCGCGCGCGAAAGTCGTCGTGACGACGGTTTCCGGTCACCCAGGAGTCGCTGATCGAATGATTGCGACGATTGAACGGGGCGCAACGCCTTTATAGCTCGGGCGGCCGGGCCGCGGCCGCCCACTGCAGTGCTGTGGCCGCCGCGGCGGCATTGGTTGGTTCCATGGTCCATGCTCGCTCGGCCACCGCGAGTGGCGGAGCTTCGTGTTGGTCTCTCAAAACTATCTGGACAGGAATATCAGCAATCATGGCAATTGCGGGCGCTGCGGACGCACTCACTAACCTGGAGGAGGTAATTGCCGCCGTGAAAGGCCAAGGGCCGCCGGAATCGAAATTCGCCAAGGCTCTCGCGACCTTGGAGGCGCTTTCGCGTCAAGAAGGCATCACGATGGCCATCGTTGGCGGTCTGGCCGCCATCCATCACGGCTACCAGCGTTTTACCAAAGACATCGACGTGGTGGTCCAGAGCGGGCAGGTGGATGTCCTCACGCGAATCGCCCCCCGATACGGCATCAAAGTGATTTGGAAAGACCCGGACGGGTGGCACAAGTTGCAGTGTGAGGGAGTCCCGATTGATATCGTCCCCGAGGGTCGCAAACCGAGAAAGGACGCACCGGCCACGATTCCGGGCCCGAGGCAATTAGGGGTCCGCACAGGCACCGGCTATGCGGAAATCTCCGGTTGGGTCGAAACCAAACTCGGCGCGTATCGCGTGCAGGATCAAGCCGACGTGGTGCAAGTCATCAAGCGGATCACCCCCGCCACGCTCCGAAGAATCCGTAGACACCTTGGGAAAGCGCACGCGATCTATCTCGGGCGATTTGATGAGCTGCTGGCGGCGGCCAAGGAAGAACGGGAGCAAGAGCGGGAACGTGGTGCGGGCCGGCGCGAAGATCGAGAGGCATAGACGGGCGTCGCCGTACGCGGCGCTACGGCCGACGCGTAGGCATTCAGGCGTGATGGAAGTAGTGCAATGTTTGGCGGCAATCCGGAGGAGCTATCTCCTTAGCCGCCCGAGACAGTCGCTGGCAACCGAATCCGAAACGTCGTTCCCCGTCCGGGGGCCGATTCGAAATCGACGGTCCCGCCGTGCTCGCCCACGATCTTGCGCGTGACGAATAACCCCAGCCCGGTCCCCTGCTTCTTGGTCGTGAAGTACGGCTGAAACACTCGCGACTGGTGGGCCGGGTCGATGCCGGAGCCGTCATCGCGGACCGCGACTTCCACACCGTCCCCCGCTCGCGCCGCGGTCACCTCGATTCGCCCGCCCTTCTGCGTCGCGTCGATCGCGTTCAGCACTAGGTTGAACACGACCTGGACAAGCTGGTCCTTCACTCCGTAGAGGACGGGCAGGTCGCGGGGGACGTCGGCCGTGATCGTTCGCGTCTTGGTGCCCTTGTAGTACTTCGCGATGTTGAGCGCCTCGTCCACGATCTCGTGCAGCGCGAACCGCGACCGCTCGTGGCTCGCCGGACGGCTGAACGTAGTCAGCTCGCGGACGATCCCCTGGATGCGCGCCAGTTGCCCGCCGACCAGAGCGAGTTTTTCGCGGGTGTAGTCGTCCGGGTTGCGGCGCTCGAGCACCTGAACGATTGTGGAGATTGACATCAGCGGGTTGCCGACCTCGTGCGCGATGCCCGCGGCCAGCAACCCGAACCCGGCCATCTTGTCCTGGTGCATGAGCTGGGCCTGGGTTTCCTGCAGCTCCCGCGTCCGGTCGTCGATGCGGCTCTCGAGCTTCGCCTGATGCTCGCGCAGCGCCGCGTTCAGGCTGACCATCCGCTCACCGACCCGCCGCAGGAGCTGGCCGAGCGAGCTGGACGCCCACGTGACCCAGCCCATGATGACGATCATCATCAGCACGATGAACCCCGCCGCGCCCGGGCTCGGAACGAGCAGGTACACGACGAAGTAGCTAACGGAGTGCAAGAGGAATGTGGTGACGGTGACTCGCGGGCTGTAGCGAAGCGCGCTGCACACGAGCGAAAGCAGGTAGTAGTACCGGAACGGGCTGTCGAGGTCGTTCTCGAAGTAACAGAGCATGCCGATAAAGATCGACTCCATGACCGAGACGACGAACGGGTAGTCGCCGAGGAACACCCGGCGGCGGCGGTAGAACCACGTGTCGAGCACCGTGTACGCGAGCCCGAGCAGGAGGATGGCGTTGAGGATCAGCCGGTCGTTGGCGCGGACCGCGTCGGCGACGCCCAGGTTCGCGTACGCGAACCCGAGCAACAGGCCGAACCAGCGGATCTTGACGACGATGGCCTCGGCGTCGAGGTCCCAGCGCGGCACGTCAGTCGGCGGAAGGGATGTCACTTCGGGAAGTTTCAAGTTCCAAGTTTCAAGTTCCAAGTTATTCTAACTGCCTCACCCACGGCGTCTTTGGAACTCGCCATGCGCACCGTGCTCGTCCTTCTCGTTGCCGTCACTGGTCTGAACGCGGCCGACCTGTCGGTCGGATTCTCGGAGGTCGATGTGACGCCGAAGCTGGATCCGGCCAAGCCAGTCTACATCGCCGGGTTTGGACACGGCCGTGCCGCGACCAAGGTGCACGACCCGATCATGGCCCGCGCGGTCGTGTTGTCCGACGGCAAGCAGAAGATCGCGCTCGTCGCGGTCGATGTCGTTGGGCTGTTCAACGCGGTCGCGGAGTTGGTGCGGAAACAGGTCGAGGGATTCGCGTACGTTTGCGTGTCGAGTACGCACAACCACGAGGGCCCCGACACGCTGGGCCTGTGGGGCAAGAACCCGTTCGTCAGCGGGGTTGACAAGGATTACATGAAAGTGGTCGAAGCCGGCATCGTGACCGCGATCAAGGACGCCGACAAGGCCCGGAAGCCCGCCATCGCGAAGATCGGGACCGTGAACGCACCCGAATTGTTGCACGACGCCCGCGAGCCGTACGTGAAGCACGACGACCTGGTCGCCATCCGGTTCGAAGGCGCCGACGGCAAGCCGGTCGGTGTGCTGGTGCAATGGAACTGTCACCCGGAGACGATGGACTCAAAGAACACGGAGCTGACGGCCGATTACGTGGCGACGACGGTCGCGGAGTTGAAGAAGAGCCAGCAGTGCCCAGTCGCGTATTTCACCGGCACGGTCGGCGGGTTGATGACTTCACTCCACGTCCCGGTGAAGGACGCAAAGGGAGTGGAGTTGAAAGACGGAACCTGGGAAAAGACCGAGGAGTACGGCCGGCTCGTGGCGCAGGCAGCCGCGAAGGCGCTCAAGGACGCGAAGCCGGTCAAGCTGACGCCGATCGAGTCTCGGCGCAAGGAGGTGTTCGTGCCGGTCGCGAACGAGCTGTACAAGCTCGGCTGGCGCGTCGGGGTGCTCGAACGCACCTTCTACGTCTGGGAGAACGACCCCTACCCAACGAAGCCGGTCGAGACGAAAGACCTGACGAAGCCGGGCTCGATCCGCACCGAGGTGGGGCACCTGAAGTTCGGCGACGTCGAGATCGCGGTGATTCCGGGCGAAATTTACCCGGAGCTGGTCTTGGGCAAGGTGCAGGATCCGGCCGACGCCGGGGCGGACTTCCCAGATGCCCCGATCGAGCCGTCGATCCACGGTCAAATGGGCGGCAAGTACAAGATGATCATTGGCCTCGGAAACGACGAGATCGGCTACATCCTCCCGAAGCGCCAGTGGGACGCGAAGCCGCCGTTCTGTTACGGCCGTAAGAAGGCACAGTACGGCGAGGAGAACAGCGTCGGCCCGGAGGCGGGGCCGGTGCTGTGCAAGGCGTTCAAGGACATGGTGAACAAGAAGTAGCTCACTCGGAGAAACACAATGATCCGTTCCATCGTCTTCGCAGCCTGTGTTGTGGCACTCGTCGGCCGCCCGTGTTCAGCCCTCGCCCAGGACAAGAAACCCCAAAAGTTCGCCCGCTACCTGGGCGAAGGCGGAAAGCCGGTCTACGGACTCGTCGAAGGCGACAACCTCCGCGAGCTCGCGGGCGACCTGTTCGGTTCGTGGAAGGCGACCGATCGCCTGACCCCGGTCGCGAAAGCCAAGTTCCTCGCGGTGACCGACGCCCGCACGGTCTTCGCGCTCGCGGGCAACTACCAGGATCACCTCGCGGGGCTGCCGCCGGAGCGGTTGGAGAAGTACAAGATCCCCCAGTACTTCCTGAAGACCCCTGCGTCCCTCTGCGGACACGGCGACGACATCCGTTACCCGGCCGACGCGGGCCGCGTGGATTACGAGGGGGAATTAGTGATCGTGATCGGCAAGGCCGGCCGCGACATCCCCAAGGAGAAGGCGCTCGAGCACGTCTTCGGCGTGTCGGTCGGCAACGACGTGAGCGCCCGCGAATGGCAGTCGAACGACATCCAGTGGTGGCGGGCCAAGGGCTCCGACACGTTTGGCCCGTGCGGGCCGTACATCGCAATCGGCATCGACTACGGCAACCTCGACCTGGAGGTCCGCGTCAATGGCGAATCGAAGATGAAGACCAACACCAAGCTGATGGTGCACGACATCCCGAATTCGGTGTCGTTCCTGAGCAAACACATCACGCTGCAACCCGGCGACCTCATCTTCACCGGCACCGCGGGCAAGACCCAGCCGATCAAGCCGGGGGATGTGGTCCAAGTCGAACTTCAGGGCGTTGGTGTGCTAAGGAATAAGGTGGTGGCGGAAAAGTAGCGTCCTTCGCAAGGAATTTGTCGGAAAATGGTCATCATCCAAGTGCTCTGCACGTTGGTCTCTCCCGCCGCGGACGTGCCCCACGTCGACCCGCCGAATCCAGATCATCAAAAGGCTGTCGAGCTGGTCAAACAGTTGGGCCACCCGCGCTTCGCGGTCCGCGAGTCAGCGGGAAAGAAACTCGTCGAATTTGGCGAAAGTGCTGTCGCCGCGCTTGAGGACGGGGCCCGATCGGATGATCTGGAAATCCGCTATCGCTCCGCCGCCGTGCTGAGGTCGTTGAAAGATGAAACATGGAGTAGTCGTTCCGCAGCATATGTGACTGGCCGGGAGAGCAAAGGGAGCCGCGATCTTCCGTTGCTGACCGAATGGGAGAAAGTTATCGGGAGTGCGGATCCGGCGTCGCGAAAGTTCTTCGCCGACATGCTGCAAATGAACGGTGAGCTGTTTGAACTCGCCGCAGCTAGTCCGGCACGCGCCCGGTTTGGGCTATCGAGCAAATGTAGCCAATTGTCCCGTGACGCTAGGATGACACTGTCTCCGCGCGGCAGCTATTGGCCGTCGCTGGTCCCGATTCACACGGCTGATGTGGCCGCAGTCTTGTTCGTGCAGACGGTTGTGGATCGGAATCGGACCAGTGACATGCATGTCGAGATCGCCCCGTCCCATCTGCTTCGCACCCCGTTCGCCGGCGCCGCGACCGAGGACGAGGAAAGCGGCTGTGTGTTTCGTTTGCTCATCAACGCGTGGATGCAGTCGCGTCCGCTGACGGACGACCATGCCGCCTTTGCCCTCACGGAAACCGCTGTTCTCCACCCGTTGCCGGAGGCCATTCCGCAGCTCGTTCGGATTATCAAGGATGACCTCGGGCTTAGGCAGGACCTGCGCTGCCAGGCGATCGCGGGCATCGAGAGAATTGGCAACGAGAGTGCGGTCGAGGCGCTCGAAGAACTGTTGACCGATCCCTTGCCAATTGCCGCGAAGCGGGACGGGTTGATCCAGGTCCGCGATTGTGCGCTCGGTTGCCTGGTGAGACTCAAGGGAAAAGACCCGAACCAATATGGGCTAACGGAGGTGATCGAGTGGACCGTCACTGGTTACAACTATTCCGGTTCGGGAACTCCCACGCGACTCTACGGGTTCGCCACCAGTGAGGCCCGAGAAGCGGCCTTCCGGAAGTGGAATCAAGAGTTTAGGAACAAGTGACCTCGAAACCGGCCCGCGGCGCCTGGGCGACGCGCCGCCAGCCGAAAAATCTTATCCACAAAGTGTCAGCTTGTGGCTACGAACCTCGAACAATGGTCCCAATCCCCTCTGCATCATCCAGCACTGCACTCGGGACGCTGCGGTCTTCGAGCATTTCAAAACTCAGGCGGCGCGTCCGATTGCGTGTCGGCCTCATGACTTTCTCCATGGGTGAGGGGGAGTTCCCGGCGGATGAGACCGGGCGTCTGGTTGGAACGAGTCGAAGAGAAGTCGAGCGGATGATCCCGATGTTGCAGAAAGGTCCGCCGGCCGGGCGCACACTGCCCGGAAAGGGACTGACTTGGAAGCCAGATCCCACCCGGCGGGTCTCTTTCTGACTTGTCGCTAGTAGTCGATGGTCCCTTCGCCGGAGAACTTGTACGCGCCGCCGCCGAGGAGCTGAACCGAAATGGTCGCCCCGCCGGTGACGTCCGCGAACCGGCCGGTGCCGCGGACAAATGTGGTCGTTGCCGTGCCGGCCCCGGTCAGGCCGTTGATTTCGCCGGAAATGAGTTCGTAAATCTGGTCGCCGTTGGCGGCGGTGTGGATCGCCCAACCGTCGATCCGAAGAGCGGTCGGGTCTGTCCCGGAAAACTGAACCTCGCCTCTCTCGGTGAAGTTGCCCAGGTGAGTCGCGAACCCCTCGCTTTCGAACTCCGTCGCACTGACGAACTGGCCGGTCCCTTTCAGCACGTGTGGGCGGGATTCCGCGCGGGCGGGAACGACTGCGGCGAGCACGGCCGCAACACTCAGGGTCAAGGCGATTCGGAACATACTGGATCGCATGACAGTTTCCTCTCGTGGTCTGCAGGGAGAGTGAATGTGCAACCCACGGGCGCGCAGACCGGGCGTCCGGGAGGTTGTGGCCGGCGAAGGCGACTGGGCGATGGCGCCTCGCCGGCGAAGCTTCAAAGTCAAGGTCAGGGTGTGGCAATCGCCCCCGACGGCCGCGCGAGTGTCACAGGGCAGGTAGGCGTCCCTCGTCCGGGGGTTCGAGGAAGCGGCCGGCTTCCTCGGCACGGCGGAGCAGGGCCTCAATCCGCTCGCGGAGCGCGAGATCCGCCCCGCACGCGCATTCGAGGATCAACCGGCGTACCAGCGGGTCCCGCTCCTGGTAGGCTGCGACGAAGATTTCGCGTTCAGTCATGACCGCGATCCTCCGCCGAGTGCTTCCCGGTCCTCGTGCGTAATCCGCGGTTGAATCGCGCAGTGAATTCCCAGCGGGTAACATCTTTCTCTGGACGGCAGAAAGATGGTCGACAAAGAAATGACTAAAAGAGTCGTTAGGCGTCGGGCTCGCTCTGCGCGACGGCCTCCGCCGGTTAGGGACGTGTTGAGGTGAGTGCGGCCTGCAGGTCAACCCAGAGTTTTGCCCAGCCTTCGCGTTCCTCGGCCGGCAGCAATGCCTGCACGATAGGGTCGCGCAAGCACTTCAGGTCGGGATCCTCGGGCCAGTGCCGCAGCATCGCGGCGGTCTGGGCGCGATCTTTCGCCTGCTCGCTCTGCAGAAGCTTGGCTCGGGCCGCCAGATCGGCCCGGAGCCAATCCAGTGCCTGCCGCCGCCATTTGGCGCGCTCGTCGTTCGAAAGAGAAGTCGCGTCCGTTCCCTGCCCGGTCCCCGCCTGGACGGCAGCGCAGGCCGCGTTGTACCGGTGGTGGTGCACCAGTTCTTCGGCTAGCGCCGGGTTGGTCGCAAACGCCGCGGCGTAGAACCGGGCACTCGCCGCCGTGCGGCCGCGCGGATCGCGGCACAGTCGGGCCAGTTCCACGCTTTCGGCCGCCCCGGCGGGCCGCTCACGTCCGTCCAGGAATGCCGGCAACCGCTTATCCAGATCGGCCTGTTGCTGGCACTCGCGGATCCAACGCTCCGATAAGGTCGTGTTCCAGCCCTGTCGCTTTGACCCCAGGTCGTGCCCGCGCTGCAATTCAGTGAGCGCTTCGGGGAATTTGCCCTGGCGCTGCAACACAAGGCCGAGGTTGCAGTGGGCATCCGCGTGATCCGGTGCGAGGCGGACCGCCTCGCGGTACTCCGCCTCGGCTTCCACAGGTTTGTCGAGACGTTCCAGGACCCGGCCGAGATTGAAGTGAACGAACACGCTCTTCGGATTACGCCGGAGAGCCCGGCGGTACTCGCCCGCGGCCGCCTCGAACTTGCTCTGCCGGAACAGCGCCGACGCGAGGACTTCGGCGACGCCGTCGATGTTGCGCAGAGTCGCGTCCAGCTCGATGGCGCGGCGGATGGAGGCCTCGGCGTCGGCGTACTTCAGTTGGGAATACAGGATCATGCCGAGGTTGAAGTGGGCAGACGCATAGTCGGGGTTGATGGCCAGTGCATCCCGGCAGGCCTTTTCGGCCGCGACGTATTTCCGCTGCCATTTCAGCGCGATCCCCAGGTTGTTGTGCGCCGGTGCAAACTTCGGCTGAATTCGCAACGCCTCGCGGTGCGAATCGATCGCCTCGGCATACCGGTTCTGTTCTTTCAGATCCAAGCCGAGGTTGTCGTGGGCAATGGCATAGTCGGGCTTCAGGCGAATTGCTTCGCGGTGCGCGGCCTCGGCCTCGGGGTAGCGGCCCCGATAGTAAAGGATCATCCCGAGGTTGTTGTGTGCCTCCGCGAAAGTGGGGTTCAAGCGGATGGCCTGGCGACAGCAACTCTCGGCCTCGGCCAGGCGGTCGCGATGGAACGCGGTCGGGTGGGCCGCATAGTCGGCGACGACTTCGTCCGGCTTCAGGCGTGCCGCGGCCTCCGCGGTCATTTCGCTGTGCCGGAACAGGGCAATCCCGAGGCTGCGGTGCACGCCAACGCTCTCTGGGCGCATGGCGAGCGCCGTCCGCAGGTAGCCCACCGCGTCACTGGCCCGCGGAGGCTTCTGCGCCAACAGCTCAATGGCCAGGTGGTAGTTCGCCCAGAAGTCGCCGGGGAATCGCTCCTGGGTCTGTCGCAAGACTTCGATGGCCAGACTACGCTCGTTGGCCCGGGCCAGGAGGACTCCCAGGAGCAGCGCCGTCGCCGGCGGCTGGGCGAGGGCGTCCGGATCGCGGGCCAGCCGCGTGAGCGCCGCGCGGTCGAGGGGTTCGAAAGCGGCGCGGAACCGCCCGCGCCACGGGTCGGGGTCGGCGAGCCGGGCGATCGCCTGCCAACGCTCTGACCCGGGCAGCCGCGCCTCCGCGTTGGCCATGGCCCAGTCGTCCAGCGCGGCAATCAGATCGTCCCGGATCGCCGAAGCGCGGATCTGCTCGGCCCCCGCGGCCGGGTCGAGGGTATCCAGGTCCAGACCGTAGTCGCGAAAGGCCGCCCGGTACGCCGGGTCGGACTTGGCCATGTCGAAGTCGTTGTCCTTGATTGCGTCTCGTTCCAGGCGGACGGACTGCAGCCGCGCCACCATCTCCAGGTCCGTCAGCCACTGCTGAACTCGCCCGTGAAGCCCCGCGTCGATTTCACCGCTTTCGGCCAGGCTCGCGGTCCGCTTGACCTCAGCCAGTGCTTCGGGAAGCTTCCCGCGCTGAAAGAGCTTCTCCGAATCACTGAGTGAGCGAGTGACCTCCTCATCCAGTCGCGCACGGCGCGCGGCCCGGTCGCGCGCCGACCAGGCGAGGCTGCCGGTGACGAGGACCACGGCGAAGACCAGGACTGCCGCGGTCACCAGGGCCCGGCGGTTCCGCCGCGCCAGCTTTCGCAGCCGGTAGCCCGCGGACGGTGGACCGGCGAGTACCGCTTCATCGTTCAGGTATCGTTGAATGTCGAGCGCCAGGCTGTTGGCCGTTTCGTACCGGCGGTTGCGGTCCTTCTCCAGCGCCCTCATCACGATCCAGTCCGGCTCCCCGCGGAGTAGCGCGGTGAGCTGGCGCGAATCCAGGCCGCGGTCGGCGGCAATGTTCGGCAGGCCTTCCGCGATGGTCAGTCGCGTGCTCGGTTTCGGCGGGTCCTCCTCGCGGATCAGGCGGAGCACTTCCAGAAGCGGAACAGTCCGGACGCGCTCGCGTGCCAGGGGAGTCGTCCCGGTCATCAACTCGTACAAGACGACGCCGAGGCTGTATACGTCGCTGCGAGTGTCGATGTCCATTTGGCCCGGCTCCGCCTGCTCCGGGCTCATGTACTCCGGGGTACCGACCACCGTGCCGACGGCCGTGAACAGAGTCTTGTCGGTCAGCCGCTCGGCCGTGGCCTTGGCCACGCCGAAGTCGATCACCTTGGGAACGGGCTTGCCATCCACCTCGGCGACAAGAATGTTGGACGGTTTGAGGTCGCGGTGGATGACACCTTTGTGGTGGGCGTGTTGAACTGCCTGGCAGACCCGGACGAACAAGTCCAGCCGGTCGCGGACAGTCAGCCGCCGGTCGTCGCAGTACTGGGTGAGCGGCGGGCCGTCGACCAATTCCATGACGAAGAACGGTCGGCCGTCTCGCGAGGCGCCGGCGTCCAAGACCTTGGCGATATTCGGGTGATCCATCAGCGCCAGCGCCTGGCGCTCGGCCTCAAAGCGGGCTAGCACGCTCTTCGAGTCGGTTCCGGACTTGATGAGCTTCAGCGCGACCCGCCGCTTCACCGGCTCCGTCTGTTCGGCCAGATAGACGGTGCCCATTCCGCCTTCGCCAATGACGTGGAGCAGCACATAGGGTCCGATGCGCGAACCGACGGCGGTCGCGGTGGGTCCAAGGGAAAGTGTCGCGGTCGGGGCGGCGCCGGGATCGGGGGTAAATGTGTCGGCGGCCGCGATCGCCGGCCGATCGAGAAAGCTGCCGGCCTGTTCGGCCTTGCGCAGCAGGCCCTCCACCCGCGCACGCAGGGTCGAGTCCGCCCCGCACGCCCGGTCAAGAAGGGCTTGGCGGGCGGTGCCATTCGGTTCCTGAAACGCCTGAATAAAGAGTTCGCGTTCGGTCATGGTCGCGATCGGTGTTGCAGCGGTCTATTTCCTGTTCGGCCGCGTGGCTGTGCGGTCGGCCTCCAGATCCTTCCGCCACTTGGCCGCTTCCCCCGGCTTGCCGGTCTCCCGGTAAAGCCGCACGAGCCGATGGGGGACACGGAATTGGCACGGCCCGCGGGCCGACCGATCGTGGTCGGCGAATGCGTCGCGGTATCGACCTGGTCAATGGCCGGGGATTCGAGGAAGCTGCCGGCGCGGCCGGCCTTGTCCAACAAGGCCTCGACGCGGGCGCGCAGTGCGGAATCGCCGCGGCAGTCCCGGTCGAGGACGGCGACTCGGGCGGCGGTTTCGGGCTCCTCGAAAGCCCGCATAAAAATGTCCCGCTCCGTCATGGACGCACCGGATGAAGGGCTAGTCGTTTCGTGCGAAATCCGCGTGCGAATCGCGCAAACGAAAGTCAGGATTGGTCGCTATTCGATTCCAATTTGTCCAGCAGCCAGGCGCGGGCATACGCCCACAGCGAGTCGGCCGTCCGCGGCGACACGTCCATAACCGCCGCAGCCTCCTTGATGGTCAGGCCGCCGAAGTAGCGGAGCTGCACCAGCTGCGCGGCCTGCGCGTCGGCGGTCGCGAGCGATTCGAGTGCCTCGTCGAGGGCGAGCAGGTCATCGACGCGGTCGGCCGCGGCCGGGCCGAGGGTGTCCAGGTCCAGCCGGCCACGGCCGCCGCCGCGCTTGTCGGCCTTCTTTCGCCGGGCCATGTCCACGAGGATCCGGCGCATGGCCTCCGACGCGGCCCCGAAGAAGTGCCCGCGACCGTTGAATTCCTGCTGCGGGTCGCCCTCGACCAGTCGCAGGTAGGCCTCGTGGACCAGGGCGGTCGGTTGCAGGGTATGTCCGGCGGGCTCGCGCGACAGCTTGGCGGCCGCGAGCTGGCGCAGCTCGTCGTAAACGAGCGGGAAGAGTTCCCTGGCGGCGCGCGGGTCTCCCCGATCGATCGCCGACAGGAGATCGGTCACATGGCTCATGGGCGGCCGGCGGGATGGGGCGACGAGTCGAGGGGAGTATAGCGAACGCCGGGCGATGGGTGCGAGGAAAAAGTGTTTGGGGTTTTTGACACTAATTGAGCGATCGAAGGTCGAAGATGCTGCCGGCGCACCTGTTGGTCAAGGTGAACCCCGCATTGGCCCCGGCCGGGATGCGGCGCAGTTTCATCTCCTCGGACCGGTTAGCTTACGCCATGGATTGGTCGGCGCTACGGAGAAGCTCTTACAGGGGGCACAACAGCGTCAAACACCAAGAAACGACGGGTCTGGCGAGACGCAACAATGTCATTCTGGCATCTCTGCTCGTCCAATCCTCTCTCCGTTGGTGAGTGGCAACTCAGCACCGCCGTGAGGAATTGGACGCGACTCATAAAGACAGCGAATCTTAGTGACGGGGAGCACGGGTCCGCATCGCAGCGGCTCACGAGATCACCGACAACATGCGAGCCGCACTTCTCCGGCGATTCCTCTTGACTAGTATACACACGTATATTATAAGCAATCATGGGAACCACTGCGCGCATCCCCTCGCCGGGCGCCCCGACCGGAGGTGTCCCAAAATGTCCCAGAATGTCCCACTAAAAAAAAGATCCTTGCTCGCCACGGCCCTCTACTTCGGGGCCTCGGTCACGCAAGCGGCTGAACAGTTCGGGGTCAGCCGCAAGACCGTCCAGCGCTGTATGGCCCGGCCGGCCTTCCGCCGGCGCGTGGTCCAGCGCCGTGGCGAACTGATGGCGAATGCCCTCGGCCGCATGGCCGACAACATGACCCGCGCCGGCGACACGGTCAACCGTCTCCTCGACTCCGACGATCCCACCGTCGCCCTTCGCGCCGCCCGCGCACTCCTGTCCTTGGGAATGCGCTTACGCGATTCCGTCGAGATCGCCGACCGCGTCCAGGAACTCAAAGACGAACTTGACCGCCGACAGGAGATCGGGCCATGAACCCGCCCGCTCCGCATGTCAGGCGATCATACGACTGTGTTGTCGTTGCGAAGGACCATCGAGACGCGATCCGCTTCGTAAAGCCTCCGCGTCGCGGCTTCACGACGAACGGAGCGGATGTGTCAATCAGCACCGCTTTACTTCTTCCCTTTCTCCACCCGAACCAAGCACTCACCACAAACCAGATCGTCCCAGATCACCCCGCCGCGGTCTGCGTCTTCCAGGTGCAGGCTCCAGATGCCGGTGATGCGATAGATGTCGGGTGCCTCCAACTGGAACCACTTGTTGAGCTGGACCTCCGCGGTGTAGGATTCGTCCGGCTTGAGCGTTTTCGTCCAGGACTTGCCACCGAAGTGGTTCGCGTCGCCGGTGTCGGGGACGCCCTTGCCGTGGCCGTGCCCGCGCTGGGCGAGGAAGCGGAACTGGTTGTCGCGCGCCCCGCGCTGGCTGCCGCCGATCCGGAACGTGACGTTCTCCTTGGCCGTGTTTCTCAATTCGAACTTGAGGGTGATCGTGTCGCCCGGCTGATACGCTTCCTTGTCCGGCGTCCATTTGGCTCTCAGTCGGTGGCCCGGATCCTTGCGAAACTCGATGTCACACTTCAGGGCCTTCGCCACGCGGCGCGCCGGTTCGAGACCCTCGATGGCGAAAAAGAAGTCGCGCGTCTCGTCCGCGTTCGGGATGGAATTGCCCGACAGGCGCAGGCCCACGTTATCCACGACGAGCGCGAGCGGAAGCGGCTCCGGCCCGTCCCACAGTTTCGCCGCACCCTTGAGCGTCAGGCCGAACCGCGTGTTGTCGTTATTCCGCGACCGGATCTCCGGTTTGCCGAATTGCTTGCCCAGGTTCTTGCCCAGGACCACGGTTTGCCCGTCGTTGCACGGGAAGCGCGTGCCCTCGCCCTGGTCGAGGACTTGGTAAAAGCCATCGTTGAGTGTCGGCGTCTTTGGGACCGGTGCGAGGAGCAGCAGGGCAGAGAAATAGAGGGACGGCATAGGGCCTCGACGAAGCAAGGGGCAACCATCGGGGAATCGGCCTCTTCCTTTATGACGAATGAAGTCGGACTTTGCTATCCGCCGGCTACGCGGGCAGGCTGGATTTCGCCGCCGGTTTCCTTGACGCCACCTGAGTGGACGAGGATCATGCTGGGATTGCCAGGAGACTCGCTCCGTGCCTGTCCGCCGCGTCCCGCTAGTTGTCGAATCGCTGGAAGACCGCAGCGCCCCGGCCAACCTGCGGATCACCAATCTCAGCCTTTCGGACCGCGACGGCAATCCCATTTCGTTCGTTCCCCTCGGCGAACAGGTCGTGCTGCGGGCGGACTGGGTGAGCGACAACCTTGCCGCCGGCCAGCAGTATTTCGTCCGGTTCACCTTCGACGGCGTGAACTTCGACAATCAGCCGATTACGGCCCAGGCGGGCAGCGGACTTCTTTACGCCGAGGTTGGCCGAACGTGGTTCGCCAGACCCGGCCAGCACACGGTGAGCGCGAAGATCGACGGCGGCAACTCGATCGCGGAGAGCAACGAGTCGGACAATACGCGCAGCATGGCAGTCTCGCCGGGAGGGATCACCGGGCCGGCGACAAAGTTCCTGTACCCGATGTCGAGCAAACCCCGCCGGGCGTGGACCGTGGTGAACTATGTCGATGTGGACCCGCGACCCGACGTCAACACGGACTATCGCGGTGGACCTCTTCAGTATGAAGGGCACGGCGGATGGGACATCCTTCCATCGAGCTTCACGGCGATGGATGCCGGGATCCCGGTCCTCGCCATGGCCGACGGGACCGTCACCGAGGTCGTGGACGGGTACTTCGATCGCGAGACGAGCCACGCGGGCGGAGACATCGAGAATGTCGTGGCCGTTGACCACGGGAACGGTTGGTTCGGTTGGTACGTCCACTTCGCGGCGAACACGATCACCGTCAAGGTCGGCGATCACGTCAGTGCCGGTCAGCTCCTCGGCCTGGCCGGGAGTTCCGGCCACAGCGACGCCGCCCACCTGCACCTCGGGATCTTTCACGGCTGGGCCGCCGTCGAGGCGATGTATGAGCCGGCGAAGTACTTCATCAACCCGCCGATCTACCAGGGTGACGAGGACCCGATTGTCATCGGCTCCGGGACGACCAATTTCGCGCCGACGGCACAGGACTGGATTGAGCGTCCGTCCGAAGTGGACCTCTTTCCGGTATCATCTGCCGGCTTCGCGTACACGTGGTTTTACGTCAGCAATTTCCCCACGGGCGCGCCGGTCGCCGTCAAATGGTACCGGCCGGACGGGACGCTCGCGGTCGAGCAGTCGTACACGCCGGCTTCGGTCCGGGCGGACATCGTGGCGAAGGCGTTGTCAACGAGCACCCTCAGCTCAATGGTTGGAACGTGGGAAGCCGTGCTCGAGATCAACGGCAAGGAGAAAGGGCGGAACTTGATCCGCGTCACGGCGCAGGCCGGCGAGCCGGAGATTCGCGTCACGCAGGGTACGACCGTCGTTATTGACGAGCGCACGACGCCGATCGATTTCGGAACCGTCACCCAAGGCGCGACGCCCCCACAGCAGATCTTCACGATCCACAACCACGGCTACGTCCCGCTTTCGACCAGCAGCTTCATCGCCCCGCCCGGGTTCTCACTGGTCGGGCAACTGCCGACGTTCATCC
>Ga0075418_10002231_pt1 | contig 22108 bp, 12 predicted proteins | sample SoiMetdeltSBSDD2_FD_81776 | JGI IMG/M metagenome (GOLD analysis project Ga0075418, IMG submission 81776) | Bulk soil microbial communities from a Populus tree surrounding site in Tennessee, USA - Soil MetaG P. deltoides SBSDD2 | ecosystem: Environmental > Terrestrial > Soil > Tree plantation...
GCGCTCTTCACCGGCGACATTCGCGGCACGGTGCGCCGCGCCGCCGAGATCAGCCAGCACGTGCACGTCCGTTACACGGGCCGCTACTACAAACGCGTCGTCGCCATCCTCGACGAGCACTACGACGAACTCTGGGTCGGTGGGAAGGCGAGCTACAAGCTCGGCGGCATCATCGAAAAGGGCGGGGAACTGATCATCTACGCTCCGCATCTGTCCGCGATTTCGCTGACACATGGCGCGCTGATCGAGAAATACGGCTACGCTCCGCTCGAACGCGTCCGCGACATGGTGGAAGGCTCCGACGAACTACGGGCGAATCTCTGTGTCGCCGCCCACCTCGCTCACGTCGCGTATGCCGGGGAGAAGGGGGACGATGGCGTCGTCGTACCACGCTACCGCATTACACTCGCAGCCAACCTGCCGGAAGCGACCACTCGCCGTGTCAATCTCGGCTACCTGGATATGAAAACGTTCGATCCGCGGGCGTTCCGCGACGACCCGGATACGCTCGTTGTTGAGAACGCGGGGCGTGATCTGTATCTCGTAAGTCGGGAAGGCAGATGAATTGACTCTCGATCAACATCCTTCACTGTCCCGCTGAGACGTACCCACGATAACGACGAAGAAGCGAAGAAACGAAGATCCGAAGCTGTACTTCGCGTCTGCCGCGCCGGCCTCCGGCCGGCGTGCGGGACGTCCGAGAACCGCAAATACAAACAGCTCATGATCGAGTGCTGCTTGTATTTGCGGTTCTTGGACGTCCCGACGCGCAAAGCGCGTGGCGGCAGACGCCATGCGACGTAACCCGCGGGCGCGGGGGGCGCCAGCCGGTATTCTCTCTTCGAGTGCTTCGAGTCTTCGACTCTTCGACGCCAGCCGTTGGCTCGTGGCAGTGTGACAGTCGATCACGCTTCAACTCGAGGCATAAAACTCGAGAGCGTTCTTCTTCGCTTCTTCGTTCCTTCGTTTCTTCGCGTTTAACCGTCGGTGCGTTCAGTTCGACCGTGTACGCTGCGGGCCCGGTGCAAGCCGCCCAATAAATCCGCCACCCGCGCGCAAATTAATGACCAGTGACCCCTGCCGTGTGAGTGCCGGGCGTTCGATCCGCTCCGCTGCTGCATTGTCCGGATCGTCGCGCACGAGCAGGCTGCTGTAGTTGCCGGGCGCGAGAAATTTTAGATCGACGCGTAAAGTCCGCGCCTCCGGCCCATTCAGGACGGCGATAAACCACGCGTCTCCCTTGCGCCGCGCGAATGCCGCGACTTCGCCGATGGCGGTGCCGGGCAACACGATGGTTTCGTCCCAAGTGCTCGGGAGGGCTTTGATGAGATCGACCGCCGGGTTGTCGAGCAGGCTCCTCGGGTTGGCGCCGTAGACCAACAATGGTGACGTGAAGATGGCGGCGGTTGCGATCTGGTGAGGCCATGACGTTTCCTTCCGGCGATCGCCAAACACGACCGGCGTGTAGTCGCCGTGTCCGGCCAGGTAGCGGGTAAAGGGAATCGTCGTATTGTGCCGCGCCCAGGTCTGCGCGCGATGCTCGAGACCATACACACCTTCGCGCGTCAGCTCATTCGGCCATGTCCGGGCTTCGCCGGCTGGTTTGTTCGCGCCGTGAAAATCCACGAGCAACTGGAACTCTGCTGCGTCGTGCAGAATCGCCTGATAGAGATCGATGACCTCCTTCGCCTCATGATCGAGAAAATCGATCTTGACGCCGGCGATTCTCAGGTCGTGGAGGCGCTTGAACAGCGTGCGCCGCGACTCGGGATTTTGAATGTCACGGCTGTGAACCCACAGCAGAAGACCGACTCTCCGTTCGTCGGAGTACGCGACGAGATCGCGGATCTGATCGTCAGTCCATCGCCGCCACAGTCCTTCGACCACTTGATATTCGAAGCCAAGCTGGCCGGCCATTTCCGAAAATGACTTGATCCCCTCGAACGTGTTCTCGCCACCATCGAGATACCGCCACACGGCGCGTCCAGGTTTCACCCACGCTGTGTCGATGCCCTGCGGAAAGAGCGACGGATCCGGCGGCGGCGACAGACTGGTGATGATGTCGTTGTTGACGAGCGCGTTGAGATCGCGACCGACGAGAACGACCCGCCACGGAGTGGTGATCTCTCCCTTGACTGATGCCGGGTTTTCCAGCCGGCGTACATCGAGCGCCGGATAACGCAGTCGATATGGATAGGAAGCCGGCGCGGCATGCGCGAGGCGTGCGGCGAATCCGCCGCGACGGTCCGTTTGCAGCACCATGCCGGCGTACTCGTTCAAACCCGCCTCGGTAACCGAGGCGTACCCCGTCGCGTCTGGCAACTGCGCGGTGACTGGAGGGGCCGCCCACTCCCCTTCGCGCACATCTTCGATGTCGCTTTTCTCGTGGACGCCCTCGTAATGGCCGTCGAGGTCGTGATACCAGACGGTGCTGCGCGGCGGAAAATTGAATACGTTCGCTTCGTCTGGCACTCGCCCGGCGTTCGCAGCTGCCGCCGGCACGACGTATCTGAACGCGACTCCGTCGTCGAAGGTACGGACTTCCATGACGTACCGAGTTCCCGAGGGCTGATGCACCAGCGCGACCTTTGCGCTGTTGTAGCGGTTGACCGCGACAGCATGCACACCGCGAGTGCGATACCGCTCATCCAGTTTTGTCCGATTGACGCCGCTGACCGACACGCCGTCGCCAAGATTGACGCCGTCGACAATGATGCCGGTGCGCGAGAGCTCGATCGCCGGACGGCCGTTCAGGGTGACGCGATACGAGAGGCGATTTTCAGATCTGAGGCTCAGATCGAATTTGATGGCGGAGTTTGGACTCGCGACGGTGACCGGCAATGCGACGTCGTTCTCGATTACGGTGATCGATCGTGATGCCGCACCGAGCGCGGCAAGCGCCGTCACCAGCACGAACACCCGCATCACATCTCCGCTCCGCCGCTTGATCGCCGTACGATGAGCTGCGGCGGGATCACCACGGACTGAAATTTCTCTGACGATGGATTTGGCCCAAGGCGATCGAGCAGCAGCCTTGCCGCTTCCTTGCCTTGCTGATCGCGCGACCAGCTGACCGTCGACAAGGGCACGCGCAAGAGGTCTCCGAGCGCGATGTCGCCGGCGCCGACGACGGCGACGTCCTCGGGCACACGCAGCCCGGCCTCCCAGATTGCCTTCATCGCGCCAATCGCCGCTGGATCGTTGGCGGCGAAGACCGCATCGACACGTGGCTTGACCGCAAGCAGTTTCTTCATTGCGCGGTAGCCGTCCGCTTCCATGAAACCACCTCGCACGATCCATTCGGCGCGCGACCGCACCTTCTGTTCCTTCAATGACTGGCGATATCCCTCGGCACGCCGCTTCGCGTGCACGATTGGCGGTCCGAGAATGTGTGCAATCGCCGTCCTTCCCTGCTCAATCAAGTGCGACGTCGCCAGCCGTCCAACCTCGACGTCGTCTGTGACCACGCGATCGCACTTCACGACGGGATGATCGTCGCGATCGATCATCACGAGCCCGATGCCGAGCGATGCGAGGCGCTGAAGGAGATCGGTGTTCCCCGACGCATTCACCGAGGCGAGGATGATCCCATCGACCTGGCGCTGTCGCAGCATGTCGATCTCGGCGCGTTCCTTGGCCGGATCCTCATTCGAGCTGCAGAGCAGGAGACCATAGCCGCGGGCGCTGGCGATGGTTTCCAGTCCGGCGACGATCTCGACAAAGAACGAGTGCATCAGGTCGGGAATGACGACGCCGAGCGTGTGCGTGCGCCGCAAGGTGAGGCTGCGGGCGACGGCGTTGGGCTGGTATCCGAGTTCGGCGACTTTCGCGAGCACCCGCGCGCGGGTGGCGTGGCCGATGTCGTCGCGATTGTTGAGGACCTTGGAAACGGTGGTGATGGAGACGCCGAGCTCTCCAGCGATCCGCTTCATGGTGGTAGTGGATGCCATCTTTACTCACTTCGCTGCGCTCGTTCGCGTCTTTCTTGGCGCCGCCTTGCCTCCCGTGCGCGTTTTCATCGACTTTGACTTTAGCGTTAAAGTTAGTTGACTTTAACGGTAAAGCATAGTATCACAGGCGCCGCGCTCGCCCGTCGAGCGTCAACCGCCCACGTCAGGAGGTGGCGCGTGATGAACTGGACCCTTCGGTCGATCCCTGGCCGGTCGTTGTCCGGCGTTCTCGTAGCGTTGTTGCTGGCCGCCGCGCCGGCCGCCGCCCAAAACACTGGGACCATCTCGGGCACCATTATCGACAATACCGGGCAGGTCGTGCCTGGTGCCACCCTGACCCTCATCAACGAAGCCACCTCGGACGACCGGACCATGGTCTCCGGCAGCCGGGGAGAGTTCGCGTTCCGCGCCGTCGAGCCTGGATCCTATACCGTCAAGGTGGAGCTCACCGGCTTCCGCACGATGCAGCTGAAAGGGAATGTCCTCAATGCCAGCGGCACCCTCGATCTTGGCAACGTGAAGCTGGATATCGGTACGCTCACCGAAGTTGTCTCGGTCGTCTCGCAAGGGAGCGTCATCGAAACGAAGAACAGCGACTATTCGGGACTCCTGACCGCGACCCAGATCTCGCAGATTCAGAGCCGCGGGCGCGATGTCGTGAACCTGCTGCGGCTGGTACCCGGCGTCCATTACGAGGCGGACATCGAAGCGATGGGCGACAGCTTCGGATCATCCATCCCAAACATCAGCGGCATGAGGAAAGGCTGGAATCAGGTCACCGTTGACGGCTTGAATGGCAACGAGTTGTCGGGCACGAGCCGGATGAACTCGTCGATCAACCTCGATGCCATCGCCGAAGTGAAGGTGCTGATCAACACCTACAAAGCGGAGTTCGGTCACAGCGGCGGCGCGAATATCCAGGTCGTCAGCAAGAGCGGCTCTTCGAATTACTCAGGCAGCATCTACTACTACGGCAAGCGCGATGCCTGGAACGCCACGCCGTGGGAGAACAATCGCAGCGGCCTCGCGAAACCCAAGCTCCACGTCGACACACCCGGATTCAACCTGGGCGGCCCGGTCCGACTGCCCGGGCTGTACGAGCAGAAAGGAGACAAGAAGCTCTTTTTCTTTTACTCGTTTGAAGGCCCGCAGGTCCAGCGGCCCGGGCAGGTTCGTCTCTATCGGATGCCGACGGCGCTCGAGCGTCAGGGAGATTTCTCCCAAACGTTCGATGCGAACGGCAGATTGATCAACATCAAGGATCCTCTCTCGACCGCCGCGTGCAGTGTCACGACTGGCGGCGCGGGGTGTTTCACAGGAAATGTCATCCCGTCGAACCGGCTCGACGCGAATGCGATCGCGCTGATGAAGCTGATGCCGTTGCCGAACGCGCTTGGTGTCAGCCCGAATTACAACTTCACCCGGCAGGAAACGTCGACCAACCCGCGGTTCAATCATCTCATTCGAGTGGACGCGCGGCCTTCGGGGCACAACGCGATCTGGGGTGCTTTCCGTACGTTCTCTTCGAGTCAATACGGATCCGAAATCACGGCTGGTCCGGCCAAATGGGGCTTCTTCAATGGCTCGTATGTCTCCGGCGACCGCTCCATCAATGGCGGCTGGAACCACGTGATGGGGAGCAATGGCGTCAACGAATTGTCTGCCGGCTACCGGCGGGCGACCGAGGGGTTTGGCACAAAGACCGACGCCGATCTCAATCACATCCTGAAGACCACGGTCGGCTACACGCTGGCGCAATTCAACCCAGCGTTGAATCAGCTCGGCGTCATTCCGACGACGACATTCGGTCTTGCGACGACGGGCGTCGACAGTCCGGATTTCACGTACGACAGCCGGCTCGGATCAACGGCGTTCGACACTCTCGCAAGCGTCCGCGACAACCTGACGCTCACACGCGGCACCCACACATGGAAAGTCGGCGGCCATCTCGAGTTCATGACGAACAACGAGGCGCGCGGCGGCACGTGGATGGGCCAGTATCAGTTCAACAACAACGCCAGCAACCCGCTGAACACCAACTTCGCGTTCTCGAACATGGCGCTCGGTGTGTACCAGCAGTACACCGAGACAAGCCGCTACGGCGACACCCACAATCGGCAGTGGTGGACCGAATGGTATGGCCAGGATACGTGGCAGGCAAACCCGCGGTTGACAGTTGATTACGGTTTGCGCTTCCTGATGTATTCGCCGTACTGGAGACCCGATCAGCAGATCGCGAATTTCGATCCCGCGACATACAACGCGGCCAATGCGCCGCGGCTTTACCAGCCGGCGCTCGTCAATGGCACGCGCGTCGCTTTGGACCCGGTGACCGGGCAATCACTGAATGCGATCTACATCGGCGCCTATGTGCCGAATACGGGCAATCAGGCGAACGGGATGGTGCTGCAGACCGATTCGGACGTTCCGAAAGGATTCCGGAAAGTGCTGCCGCCGCAGATGGAGCCAAGAGTCGGGTTGAGCTGGGACCTCACCGGCCGAGGGCGGACCGTTGTCCACTCGAGCCTGGGCCACTTCCACAACGCGCGGCTTGGTGGCGGATCGGCCGGCAACCTGCGCAACCCGCCGTACATCCTCAACCCGATCATCTTCTACAACACGATGTCAACGACGTTTGTCCCTGGTGTCGTTCCCGCGAATCGTCCGGGAAACGTTGAAGCGCTTGAAACCAGCTACAAGACGCCGAGTTCGTTCAACTGGTCGATCGGCGTGCGGCGGGAGCTCGGATGGGGCACATCGCTCGATGCGACCTACACCGGGACCGCAGGCCGGAACATGGAGATGTACTACGATCTGAACGCGGTCCAGGACGGCGTTCGTTACGTGGATCTCAATCCACCGGCGCACGATCCAGGCAGCACGAGTCCGACCGCGGTCCTGCCGCCGGAGTTCCTGCGTCCGTACTCCGGCTATCAGAGCATTCGCGTTCGCGGTAACTCGGCGACGTCCGACTACCACGCGCTGCAGCTCCAAGTGAACCGCCGCTACATTCACGGCGTGCAGTTCGGCGGCGCTTACACGCTGCAGCGAGCCAGAGGACTCGCCGACGAGGATCCAGGCAATCTGTCGATTGCCTATAACCGGCCGCGTGACTTCTTCTATGCAGAGCTGGCACAGAGCGATCGGCATTCGCTCGTGATCAACTACTCGTGGGACCTGTCGCAGGATCACTTCTCGAACGCCGTCTTGCACCACGCCCTCGATGGATGGCAGCTCTCCGGAGAGAACGCGTTCGTCAGTGGCGACTGGGCTCCCGTCATTCTGACGACCAGTGACAACTTTGATTTCACCGGCGGCGACGGCGGCACTGGGAACGATCTCGGCGGCGGCTTCCGCATCGTCCGCCCCGTGATGACTGGCGATCCCATGGCGCACACCGGTAGTCCGCTCACGGGATGGTTCGACACGTCCGTCTTCAAGCGTCCTTCGGGGCGCGGAGATTACGGCAATGCTCCGCGCAACGCGGTCCGTAAGCCCGGCATCAACAACTGGAATCTTGCGATCTTCAAGAACTTCCCGATCGGCGGGCGCCGCTCGTTCCAGTACCGACTCGAGGCGTACAACGTGCTCAACTCGGTTCAGTTCCAGGATGTCGATCGCACGGCGCGGTTCGATCCAAGTGGCGCGCAGATCAACCCGAACTTCGGCACCGCGATCGGGATCGCCAACCCGACGCGTCCGCCACGGGTGATGCAGATGTCGGCGCGGTTTAGTTTCTAACGCTCTAGCGGTTGGCGGGTGGCGGTTGGCGGTTGGCGAGCGCCTGCGGCCCGAGCGAGGCGACGGAGTGAAGCGCGCGAAGCGCGCCGCCGAGCGAGAGCGCGTGGGGGTGGGGCCCCACGCGCAGTGAATAAAGCAGATACGGGACACGCAGCCACGTTGGCCCCAGCGCAAAGTAAAAAAAGATGACTAAACGCTCTCATCAACCGGGAGCCCCTGTAGGCTCAATGGTTCTCTGTCTCCTCTCACTGCTGACCCTTGCGTCAACGGCCCAGACACCTGCGCCACGCCCACCAGACGCTGCGCGCGAGAAGCGGCTCGAATGGTTTCGCGAGGCGAAGTACGGCCTCTTCATCCATTGGGGCCTTTATGCGATTCCTGCTGGCGAATGGCAGGGCAAGCGATCGCTCGGCCTCGGCGAATGGATCATGAATCGATCGAAGATTCCGGTTCACGAGTACGAAAAGCTGGCCGCCAAATTCAATCCGGTGCGTTTTCAACCCGACGACTGGGTAAAGCTCGCGCAAGATGCCGGGATGAAGTACGTCGTCATCACCGCGAAGCATCACGACGGCTTTGCGATGTTCAAGTCGAACGTCAGCCGCTACAACGTCGTCGATGCGACTCCGTTCAGGCGCGACGTGCTGAAGGAACTCGCCGAGGCCTGTGCAAGGCGCGGGATGCGTCTCGGTTTCTACTACTCGCAGTCACAGGACTGGCACGAGAAGGACGGCGCCGGCAACACGTGGGACTTCGGCCCGGACCAGGGACCGGACGGAAAGGAACTGAAGAACTACGACAACTATCTGCGCTCGAAAGCAGAGCCGCAAGTCAAGGAATTGCTGTCCGGCTATGGACCCGTCGCGCTGATTTGGTTCGACACGCCGCGGATGATGACCGCCGAACGCGGTCAGCGCTTCGCTGACATCGTCCGCTCGATCCAGCCCCAGACCCTGATCGATGGACGGCTTGGAACGGAGGGCGACTATCGGTCGACCGGCGACAACGTGGTGCCGCCAGAGGCGTCGACTGAGGCATGGGAGACTCCGGCAACGGTCAACGACACGTGGGGATTCCGAAAAGACGATACGAACTGGAAATCACCAGGACAGATCACCTTCAAGCTCGTCGACATCGTCAGCAAGGGAGGCAATTACCTGCTAAACGTCGGGCCGACAGCGGAAGGCGTCATTCCACAGGCGAGCCAGGACATCCTTCGCACTGTTGGCCGGTGGCTGAAAGTGAATGGGGAGGCTGTGTACGGCGCGAGTGCGTCGCCATTCGGTACTGAATTCGGAGAGTACACGTCGCGCGGCGGTAAGGACGTGCGCGGACAGCGGCTGTTTCTGCCGCAGGCGGAGTGGCGCGTTACGACCAAGCCAGGCAAGCTCTACATCACATTCTTCAGCGAGCCTCGTGCGCCCTTTGAAATTCCTGCGATCAAGAACAGAATCACGCGCGCTTATCGGCTGGCCGACGGCGCACCCGTGGAGCTGACGCGCGACAACGGGAAGACTTTGCTGACCTTGGAACGGCCGATGCTAGACCCGATGGCCACCGTCGTTGTCGTCGAATTCGAAGGCGCGCAAGTGGGGAGAGCAGAGTCATGAACATTCGCGTTCGCCGTTGCTACACCGCGTGTTGTCTCTTTGTCGTGCTTACTTCAGTAGCCGCCGCACAAACGAATAACGGCCAAATTTCCGGAACCATCCGCGATACGTCGGGCGGGGTGCTTCCAGGCGTGACCGTTACTGTCACCAACACCAATACGGGCATATCGCGAACCGAAGTAACAGGCACCAACGGCACCTTCGTCGTCGCGAGTCTTCCCTTCGGACCTTACACCGTCACCGCCGAGCTGCAGGGATTCCGTAAGGCGGAGAAAACAGACATTCAGTTGCCGCCGGACGGCCGTATCTCCGCCGACTTTTCGTTGAATGTCGGAAGCATGACTGAGACGGTTGATGTCGTCGCGATTCGCGGGGAAACCGTTAACCGGACTTCCGGCGAGGTGGCGAGGACCATCGATGGCGCCCAGGTGCGCGAACTCGCGCTGTCGGGACGCAACTACCTCGAGCTGGCGTCCCTCATTCCCGGCGCCGTCCAGATCGACGACGACCAGATGGCCCTGACCACGAGCCTGGGCACCGGCGGAACGATCATCAACGGGTCGCGGGGCAACACGAACAGTCTCATGGTTGACGGTGGGTTCAATCTGGATTCCGGGTCGAATTCGAGCCAGATCAACAACGTCGGTCTCGACTTCATCGATCAGGTGAAAATTCAGACGTCGAACTTCTCGGCCGAGTACGGCCGTAATTCAGGCGCGGCCATCAATGTCGTCACCAAGAGCGGCACGAACAAACTCAGCGGCAGCGCGTTCAGCACGTTTCGGGACGAGCATCTCGATGCCACCAACACGTTCGCCCCGAGGGACGCTAACGGCAATCGCATCAAAGGTCAGCTCGATTTTCGCGACGTTGGGTTCTCGGTCGGCGGTCCGATTCAAAAGAGCAAGGTCTTCTTCTTCGGCGGAACCGAATACAAGAAGCTGAATCGTGTTGACGGGCCGTTCCGACGGACGATGCCGACAAGACCAGAGTTGTCGGGCAACTTCTCGGCGCGGGCGGCTGCGGTGAACGATCCGCTGACCGGACAGCCGTTCCCTGGCAACATCATCCCGTCAAACCGAATCACCGCCGACGGCCGCGCAATCGCCAACGTATATCTGGCGATGATCGACCGCGCCTTGCAATTCAGCGATACGCCCACGGCCAACAACACGACCTATCAGCTCGATTTTCCGTACAAGTCACGCGAGGACATCATCCGTGGCGATTACCGGATCAACAACGAGCAGAGGCTGTACCTCCGGTACATCCACGACATGTACGATCTGATCGAGCCTCGGGGCACGTTCATCACCGCTGATCTGCCCACGATCTCCACCAACCGGAGACGTCCCGCCTACAGCTATCAGCTCGGACACTCGTGGGTTCTACGCAGCAACCTGATCAACGACGCGAAGTTCAATACGTCCTGGAACAGTCAGCGCATTCCGCCGGCTGGTGACGCGTGGCGTCGCGACACCTACGGGTTTCAGTTTCCACAGGTGTACGACAAGGGACGGTACGACGAAGGCATTCCCGATGTCTCGATCACAAACTATCCGACATTGACGGGCCCGTCGCAGTCGCTGCTTTCGCCAACCACGGACATCACCTTTACCGACACATTGACGTGGCTGAAGAACCGGCATTCGATGCGGTTCGGCGCGATTGTCACGCGCAACCGAAAGGATCAGAACGGACGACTCGCGCACACTGGCGCCGCCAGCTTCAGCACTGCGGGAAACACGAGGACGACGGGTAATGCACTCGCTGATGCTCTGCTTGGAAATTTCAGGACTTACTCCGAAGGTGGGGACGACCCGCTGGGATTCTTCCGTTTCACGCAAACCGGCGGTTTTGTTTCCGACACCTGGCAGGCTCGTAACAATCTGAGTATCGAGGCAGGATTCCGATACGAACTCGCCGCGCCGACCTATACGCAGGCGAACAACATCTCGAACTTCGATCCGGCTTTATACGACGCTGCCAAGGCGGCAATTCTGAACCCGAACGGCTCGATCGCCAATCCAGGGATCAATCGCTATACCGGCATGATTCGAGCTGGTGACGGCATCCCGTCAGATGAACAGGATCGCGTGACGATCGATCCGGTGGCGGCTCAGATGATTCCGACAGGCGCCGACGCCGGTCTTTACGAGACGCACCATTTGTTCATGCCCCGATTCAGTTCTGCCTATTCGCTCAACGACAAGACGGTCTTGCGCGGGGGTATCGGTGTATTTCACGACAAGCCGGAAGGCAACGTGATCTTCTCGCAGGTCAACCTGCCGCCATTCGTGCCGTCAGTTTCGGTCGAGAACGGCAATCTCGCCAATCCACTCGGAGGCCAGACCGCTGCACAGAGCGTGCTCGGCACGGTCAACGCCATCGATCCGAACATGAACATTCCGCGTCAGACGAACTTCAGCATCGGCGTTCAACGCGAGCTGCCGTGGGGGCATTTCGCGGAGGTCTCTTACGTCGGCAATCGGGGGCGCAATCAGCTGTGGTTTCCGGAAATCAATCAGCCCGCGTTCGAAGCACTCGTGGTGAATGCGGCACTTCCTGCAGCCGTACGGGCCAACACAAATTACCTGCGCCCGTATCAGGGCTACTCCTCAATCCGCCAACGGCGCAGCGATGGGTTCTCGAACTACAACAGTCTCCAGCTGTATCTCAACCGGCGAAATGGTGCACTGCGCTACACCGGCAGCTATACGCTCTCGAAAGCGATCGGCAATGCGAGCGGCATTGGCGACAATCCCGAGGACGCGTTCAACAAGGAATTCAACACCGGCCCGCTGACGTTCGATCGCCGTCACGCGTTTGTCGGCACATTCACGTATCAGGTGCCATTCTTCCGCGGCGATAAGGGGCTCGCGGGCCAGACGCTCGGCGGCTGGGACGTCAGCGGCAAGGTGCGCTGGCAGTCAGGCCAGTACTTGACGGTGACCGGCAATACATCGACCGGGACTCGCCGTGCCGACTATCTTGGCGGCGAGATCGGTCTAGACGATCGCAGTGCTGACAAGTGGTTCAACACCTCGGTTTTTGCAACCGCGCCCGACACGCGCCGGGGTAACGCGACAGTCGGACAGATCGAAGGGCCACACTTCTATCGGTGGGACCTGTCGCTGCGAAAGCGCTTCGCGCTTCCGAGGAACTCGAATGTCGAACTTCGAGCGGATGCGTTCAACGCGTTCAACCGGGTCAACTACAACAACCCGGCAACGGTTGTCACCAACACCACCTTCGGGACGATTAGCACGGCGAAGACGCCAAGGGAGTTGCAGTTCAGTCTGAGATATCAGTTCTGATTCGTGTCACTGGAGGTTACGGAGGGAACGGAGTTCACAACGAAGAAACGGAGCTAACGGAGACGAACGAAGGGAATGCTCCGGGTCATCCACCCGCCAGACCCTTGAAGGGTGGATGGCCCGGAGCATTTTCTCCGTTCGTCTCCGTTTACTTCGTTCCTTCGTTGTGAACTCCGTTCCCTCCGTCATCTCCAGGCAGGCCCATCCGGGAACCGATAGGCGGTGCGCGACTCGACTCTGATTTCGCTGCTATACCCGGCGCGTGTCGGCGGCATATAACGCGCGCGGCGGATGACGCAAGGATCGACGAAGTGCTCGTGCAGGTGATCGACGAACTCGGTGACGCGATCGTCGATGCGGCCGGAGACGCGGAGGAAGTCGAACATCGAAAGATGCTGGACCAGCTCGCATAAGCCGACGCCTCCAGCATGCGGGCAGACAGGCACACCGAACTTCGCGGCCATCAGGATCACGGCGAGGTTCTCGTTGACGCCGCCAAGGCGGCAACTGTCGATCTGACAGAAGTCGATTGCCTCCGCCTGCAGCAACTGTTTGAAGATGATCCGGTTCTGGGCGTGCTCGCCAGTCGCAACGCCGACCGGGCGTACGCCTTTTCTGATCGCGGCGTGTCCGAGCACGTCGTCCGGACTGGTCGGTTCCTCGATCCAGAACAGCTTCAAATCGGCCAGCGCGCCAACCCGTTCGATCGCTTCCGAGACGTCCCACCGCTGATTCGCGTCGATCATCAACTTGCTGGTCGGACCGATTTCCCGACGCACGAGACCCACGCGCGCGCGATCATCCTCCGCCGTAGCACCGACCTTCACCTTGAAGTGGGTCCAGCCGTCGGTCAGCGCCTCCCGACAGAGATGACGGATCTTGTCGTCCGAATAACCGATCCATCCTGCTGATGTGGTGTATGCCGGATACCCCTCCTGCAGCAGTTGTGCCTCGCGGTCGCGCTTGGTCTTCTCCTGCCGGGACATCAGGTCGATCGCTTCATCCGGCGTCAGTGCATCGGTGATGTAGCGGAAATCGATGCAGGCAGCGACCTGCTTCGGTGTCATGTCGGCGAGAAGTTTCCAGACCGGCTTCTTCTCCCGTTTGGCGTGCAGGTCCCAGACGGCGTTGACAATCGCCGCCATGGAAATGTGAATGACGCCCTTCTCGGGCCCAAGCCATCGAAGCTGACTCTCGGATGCCAGCTCGCGCCAGAACGCCGCCGGTTGATCGACGATCTCTTCGAGCCTGCGCCCGACAACAAGCGGCCGGAACGCACGGATCGCTTCGACACAGACCTCGTTGCCGCGGCCGATGGTGAACGTGAACCCGTGGCCCTCGACATCGCCGTCGGTCTTCAGAATGACGTAGGCCGCCGAGTAGTCCGGATCGGGATGCATCGCGTCAGTGCCGTCAGCCGTGCGCGACGTTGGGAAGCGCAGATCGATGATTTCAAGGTCTCGAATCTTCATGTCCTGCCACTCTGCGATCGAATGCGATCCAACGCCACCGCCGCGACGATGATGCAGCCGGTGACGATCTGCTGTATCCAGTTCGCCAGCCCTGCCTGGGAACACCCGATCTGAATCACGGTCATGATTGCCGCGCCAATCAACGTCCCGGCAACCGTGCCGCGACCGCCTGACAAACTGCCGCCGCCGATGATCACCGCCGCGATGACGTCGAGCTCCAAGCCGACGGCGACCGTTGGATCTCCCACCGACAACTTCGAGAACTGCAGTAAGCCTGCGAAGCCGACGAAGGCGGCGGAGAGAGCGTAGACGATGATCTTCGTCCGAGTGATCGCCACGCCGCACAGGCGCGCCATCCGCTCGTTCGATCCAATGGCAAAGACGTGGCGGCCGAATCGCGTGTATCGAAGAAGAAGCGCGACCAGTATCGACAGCGCGATCACCGCCCAGATGCCTGCGGGCAGCAATGCCTCACCGCGCGTGACGCGTAGCAGGTCGTTGAGCCACGTCTGCGGCGCTTCGATCCGCCGCTCCTCTCCCAGTCCTTTCGCTGCCCCACGAATGATCAGCATCGTTCCCAGCGTCACGATGAAGGGAACGACGCGGAGTTGTGTGATCAGTACGCCATTGACGAAGCCGCAGACCGCGGCGGTCGCGATCGCGCCGAGCGCCGCGAACAAGGGGCTGACGCCCATCCGGAGCAGCTGTGCGATCACCACCGTGCAGAGCGCGATCATCGAGCCCACCGAAAGATCGATCCCGCCGGCGACGATGACGATCGTCATGCCGACGGCGGCGATACTGACGATCGCCATTTGCCGGGCCATCAGCTCGAGGTTCGTGGGCGCGAAGAACTGCGGTCCAACCAGCAGGCCAAAGATAATCGCCACGAGCAGCAGGCCGACGAACGTCCCCGTTCGCTCGATCAGCGATCGTGTCGTCATGCGGCGGTTCCGCCGGTGACGGCCATCAAGAGCTCGTGTTCCGAGAGTGACTGCGCCGGTACCGCCTCGCTCAGGCGGCCGCGCTGCATGACAGCGATGCGATCGCACAGGCCGAGGAGTTCAGGAAGGTAGCTGCTCACCATCAGCACGGCTCGCGGTTTGTGCCCGGACGAGTCCGCCACCAGCGCATCGATCAACCGATAAATCTGGGCCTTGCTGCCGACATCGATGCCCCGCGTCGGTTCATCGAGGACAAGAATGTCGACTTCGTGATGCAGCAGACGGGCAATGGCGAGCTTCTGCTGGTTGCCGCCCGACAGTTCGCCTGTTTTCTGTGCCGGCCCGGCGCATTTGATCGCCAGCTCAGAAATCCATCGGGCGGCCGCCCGGCGCTGCCGCGCCGGAAAGAGCAATCCCGCCGGACCAAATGGCGACAGCTTGCTCAACGTCAGGTTGTCGGCAACGTCGAGCGTGAGCGCGAGGCCTTCCTCCTTCCGGTCCTCGCTGAGAAGACCCATACCCTGCATCCATCGTTGATGCGGACGCGCCACGCCGGAGTAAACACCGACGCGAACGCGGCCGCTGCGCACCGGCTCGAGCCCGAACAGCGTCCGCAACAAGCGGGTGCGCCCCGATCCCAGCACGCCGGCGATCCCGAAGATCTCGCCTCGGTGCAAGGTGAACGATGCCGACGCCAGACGTGTTCCCTGTTGTTCCGTGTTCTGCCGTGGCTCAAGGGCGTTGACGTCGAGGATGGCTTCGCCGCGGGTGCGTGGCGAGCGGGGGAAGAGATTGCTGACCGATTGACCGACCATCAGCGCGACGATGTCGTCGTGCGTCGCCGACGCCGTGTCGCCGCCGCCGGCGTTTCGTCCGTCGCGAAGAACGGTAAAGCGATCCGCGACCGCCTTTACTTCTTCGATGAAGTGCGAGATGTAGACGATCGCATGACCGTGTGCCTTGAGGTGTCGCAGCAGCTGGAACAGATGCTCGACGTCGGCGCGGCCAAGGCTGCTGGTTGGTTCGTCGAGGACCAGGACCCTCGATCCGACGGCAATCGCGCGCGCAATCTCTACGATCTGCTGCGCCGCGACCGACAGGGTCCCGACGGTTGCGTCGGGCGCGATGTCTTCGTGGCCGAGGGCGGCAAGCGCCTGGGTCGCCATTTGCCGCATTCGCGCCCAATCGAGCACGCCGCCGAACCGCATCGGCTCGGCACCCATCATGATGTTTTCCATCGCCGACAGATGTGGAGCGAGCGACAGCTCCTGATAGATCATCGCGACGCCGGCTCGGCGCGCATCGATGGGGCTGTGCGGAGTGAAGGGCCGGCCGTCGATCCACATCTCACCGGCGTCAGGCTGCAGCGCGCCAGAAAGGATGCTCATCAAGGTACTCTTGCCGGCGCCGTTCTGACCGATGAGACCGCAGATCTCTCCTTCCGTGACCGAGAGATCGACCCCGTCGAGCGCTTTGGTTGCGCCGAAGGCCTTGCGGATGCCGCGCATCGCGAAGCGCGGTGGCCCCGCGGCGGGCGTCGCGGTCATTTTGCGAGGTCCGGGTGCACCAGCTCTTTCATGCCAGGCTGGTCCATGTTCTCTTTGGTGGCGACCGAGACACCCGTGTCGATCCGGCGCTCGACTTTTTCACCCTTGATGTGTGCCACAAGAGTCTTGATCGCGAGGTAGCCCATCTTGACAGGATCCTGCAGGACGAGTCCGTCAAGCGTGCCCTCTTGCAAGCCTTTGACGAGATTCTCTGACGAATCGAAGCCGACGAAATGGAGCTTTCCCGCCCAACCGTTGTCCTTGAGCACACGCATCGCCGCAAAACTCGACGACTCGTTGGCGCAGAAGATGCCGTCGATGTTGAGGCTGCCGTCAGGTTTCTTGTATGTGCTGAGGATCGATTCCGTCCGCTTGTACGCTTCTTCCACGTCGGTTCCGACGTACTGATTCGAGCTCACGATTTCGACCGCCGGATGCGTCTTGACCGCCGCAAGGAATCCTTCCTCGCGCTTCGTCGTACTGTCGTGACCTTCCGCATAGCGAAGCAGAACCACCCGTCCCTTGCCGCCCATTGATTCCACCAGCCGCTCGCCGCCGAGTTGTCCGCCCTTGAAATTGTCGGTGGCGACGAAGCTGACGTAGTTGTCGCCCTTCAGACCCGAGTCGAAAACCACGACAGGAATCTTCTTTGCCATCGCGTCGTTGACCGGACCGACCAGCGCTGCTTCGTCGAGCGGCGCGATCGCAATGCCCGATACGCCGCGACTGATGAATCCTTCGATTTCAGATACCTGCGAATCGCGATCGTCCTCGCGGAGCGGCCCACGCCAAATCAGCTCGATCCCGAGTTCCTTCGCCGCCCTGTTCGCACCGGCATGAATGCTCTGCCAGAACGTATGCGTCGTCCCCTTGGGGATCATGGCGACCGTTAGTGTGGAGGAGGATGAAGGGGTTTGGTTGCCACCTTTGCTACACGCGCCTACAGCAAACGCAACACAGGCCGTGGCGAAGATCCGTATCGCAAAAACAAGCTTTGTCCGCTGCTGCATTTCGACCTTTCCTTTTGCCTTTGACCTTTTGCCTTTTCCCTTTACGAGGCGTGAAGGCGCCAGAATTGCCGCGCCGTCCCTCCGAGGATTGAATCCTGTTCACTTTGCGGTCGTTCGTCAATGGCCGTGCGGACGATTTCAACGATCCGGCCATATTGCGCGGCAAGCGTGCATACTGGCCAGTCGGATCCAAACATCAACCGTTCCGGCCCAAACGCGTCGATGGCGGCCTTCACGTAGCGGTGAAGGTCCTCGATGGTCCATCGAGTCCAGTCCGCTTCGGTAACGAGACCTGAAAGCTTTGCGCACACGTTGGGGATGGCGGCGAAACGATCGAGATCGCGACGCCATGAGTCGAAACCGTTCCGCTTGATATCCGGCTTGCCCAGATGATCGAGGACCAAGCGTATCCCAGGCAAACGCGATGCAAACTCTATCGCGGCGGGCATCTGGCGCGCGTAAATCAGAATGTCGTAGGCAAGACCGTGACGCGCCAGGCGCTCGGCACCTCGGCGGAATCGATCGTCTAACAAGAAGTCGTCGGGTTCAGCCTGGACGATGTGTCGTACGCCAACCAGTTTGGGATGGGCGACGGAGTGGATTTGCGCGTCGAGATCGTCCGATCGTAAGTCGACCCACCCAACCACGCCGGCAATGAACGGGTGTTCGTCGGCGAGCTCGAGCATCCAGCGGGTTTCATCAAGCGTTTGCCGTACTTGCACGACAACACACGCATCAATTCCGGCCGGCTGCATCACTCCGAGCGCGTCCTCCGGCATGAAGTCGCGACGGAGCGCCGCCATCGTCTCGTCGATCCACGCGTACTCGGCAGGGTTGTATCGCCAAAAGTGGACGTGGGAATCGATCGTCACGGATGAGGGATGGAGATCGCTCCCTGTTCGCTCGACTCGTAGCATGCCTCGACGATGGCCATCGTCCTGATCGCGTCGTCGACGGAGCTGACCAGGACGGCGTCTTCCCCCGAGATCACGCGCTGCAGGTTCGACATCGGCCCTTCAAAGGCTTCGATGAACCATGAACCGCGGAGCGGCAGTGTTCGCCAGGCTTCGTCGGTGAAGATCTCCATCGTGTCGGCCGGGCCGGTGGGATAGGACAGGTTCACGCCCATCGTCAAACGCGCGGCGCCGAGCGTGCCTTCGACGAGCATCACAGACTCGCGATATCGCGGACCGGCGCGGTGCGTGTGATTCAGCACGAGCGAGCAGCGGATGCGATCCCCGTAATCGAGAATGATCGAGCTGCGCGTGTCGCGCAGACGCGGAAATTCAGGATGCGGCACCGCACGGCAATACACGCCCTCCGGTTCCCCGGCGAACGATCGAATGGCATCGATGTAGTGAATCGAGTGGTACGGGACTTCGAGACGCGGCGCGCCTTCCATGAATGTCCAATTGTGCCAAGGCTGATCGATGACGATTCGGACATCGATGTCGACCAGCGTTCCGAGCACGCCAGCGCGAATCAAATCGCGGAGCGCGAGCATGTTCGGACTGAACCGGAGCTGCAGATTGACGGCGGCGATCAGCCCGCGGTCGTGCGCGATCTGCCGAATCCGTCGCGCCTCGTCGAGATCGCGCCCCATCGGCTTCTGCATGAGCACGCCGGATCCCTCAGGCAGGCACGTCAGAATGTCGAGGATCTGATCGCCAGGCACGGCAAGGTCGTAGACGACACCGTCGAGGCCGCAGGCTTCCTCGAGTGAATGGAACACGCGCTCGATCCCGAACATGGCCGCCGTCTGGCGCGCGGCAGCACAGTTCACGTCGTACACGCCGGCGACTGGGAATCCGAGACGACGGTAGACCGGAAGATGGGCGGTGCGGACGATGGCACCGGCGCCGATAATCGCGATCGGAAGGGGATGTGATGGCCTGGGCCAGATCTGAGTGAGATCAGTCATCGGGCGGATCCGTCAGCGCCGGCGTGCCGGCTCGGGTGTGGCTGACGCGTCCTCAGCGTGCTCGAGACTGAAAACCGGCTCCATCTGGGTCCACCACTCACCGGGGAGGGCACCCGGTAGTGGGGTTTGAAGCGAGCGCATCAGCGCTTCCCACTCTGCGACGCGCGGGCTCGACGCCACGTGCGCCGCAAAACAACGGCGGAAATCGGGGTCCTTGGTCTCCAGGATCATGATCAAGCGGCGGCCGAGAAGGTAGATGTCCATTCGCTCGATGCCGGCGCGGCGGAGGCTGGCCAGTACCTCGGGCCAGACGCGGCGGTGATGCGCCTTGTAAGCCTCGAGGCTGGAAGCGGATCCGTTCAGGTCGACCGCGAGCACGGTGCGCGTTATCATTCGACGGCTTTCGGGACGGACTATTTCATACTTCCCGGCGTGAGTCAAAGCACTTTTCCCGACTTTACGTTTACTTTAGCGTTAAAGTGTGTGTCTCGCAGGCCGAAGTAGTGTAGGATGTGCCCGCTGTTGCTCCACGTCGGCGCGGTCTCGCCGGAGCCATCGGCGGCGGCGGATCGGTTCGATTGAGGCTGGATAAAGGGGTGAAGGGAGAGCGTTAATGAAACGTGTGTGTGTGCTCGCTGTTGTGCTGCTTGCCACCCTCGTCGCCACGGCAAACGCCCAGGACTTCCGTGGCGGAATCACCGGAAGAATCAGCGACGGGTCAGGCGGACGCCTGCCCGGCGTGACTGTGACCGCGACCAACGTCGCGACCAAAGTCGCCTCGACCACAACCACGAACGGTGAAGGGGATTACACGATCCTCTATCTCACACCGGGCGTGTATACGCTGACGGCTGAACTGTCAGGCTTCAAGAAAGTCGTCCAGGAGAACGTGGAAGTTCGGATCAGCGACCGGGTGGGCGTCGATCTGACGATGGACGTCGGCCGGATTGAGGAGACCATCTCCGTTACCGCGGAGTCGCCGATTCTTCAGACGACCTCAGGATCGACCGGACAAGTCGTCGATGAGAAACGCATTTCGATGATGCCGCTGTCGGACGGTAACCCGTTCGCGCTAGCGCGACTCGCCCCCGGGATCACTTACAACGGCGACTTGAAATTTTCCCGACCGTTCGACAACGGCGGCACGTCCGGCATTGTTACCGGCGGCGCAACAGGGGGAAATGAATTCACGCTCGACGGCTCGCCCAACATGGCGAGCGGGCGCCGCGTCGCCTTCGTGCCACCTGCCGGCGCCGTGCAGGAGTTCAAGGTCGAAACCGCCAGCTTTGATGCAGCCAGCGGACACACGGGCGGCGCCAATGTCAACGTCACGTTGAAGAGCGGCACGAACGCTTTCACCGGATCCGCATACACGTATTACCGCTCCGACAAACTTGCGGAAACCGACTTCTTTCTGAAGCGTTCGGAGCAGCCGAAGCCGGAGCTCTCGTACAAGCGTCCTGGGGGCACGATTGGCGGACCGATTGTCAGGAACCGCACGTTCTTCTTCGGCGCGTTCGAATGGCTTCCCGATCGCTTCCCGGAGCCGATTACCACGACGGTGCCCACCGCGAAGATGCGCACTGGCGACTTTTCCGAACTGCTGTCGCAGGGAATTGTCATCTATGACCCATTGACCGCTGAGACGGTTGGAGCGCGCGTCGTCCGGCAGCCATTTCCCGGCAACATCATTCCGCCCACCCGCATCAATTCCATCGCGGCAAAGGTGCTGAGCTACTATCCGCTACCGAACGAGACCCCAAACGCATCGCTGCAGGACAACTTCGTCTACGAGAACCCACGCACCGATAAGTTCAACTCGCAGTCGATCCGGGTTGACCACTCGCTCACGTCGAAACAGCGATTGTTTGCACGCTACACCCGAAACGATCGACGCGAGTCGCGCGGTGCTGAATTGGGGACGGTCAACGATATCGTGCCTCGAGGAAACTTCCTGTTCCGGAAGAACGACGGGCTGACCGTTGACCACACCTACGTGCAGTCACCGAGCTCTCTGTGGGATATCCGCGCCGGGTGGCAGCGCTTTCAGGAACCCAATGTCCGGCAGCACGAGGGCCTCTTCGATCCTGCGTCGTTGGGATGGTCGTCGTCGGTCGCGAGTCTCTTCGGCGGGGCAAGGTATTTCCCGCATTTCGACTTCGACACAATCAACGAAATTGGCGACAACCTCGCCGCAAATACCGAGCACACGATCTATTCGTTTCAGCCGACATATACGCGACTGCTGGGCGAGCACTCCATCCATGCTGGCTACGACCTTCGCCTTTACCACGAGTTCAGCGCGAACCCGAACCGACAGGCGGGGGAGTACACGGTCAGCAACAGTGGCGCCTTCACGCGACAACAGGACAACAGTGCAGCGCAGAATTTCCAGGATGTCGCGAGCTTTCTGCTGGGCTATCCCACCGGCGGAACCATTGATATCAATGGGTCGCGACTGAACGACAGCTGGTATCACGCCGTGTTCGTTCAGGACGATTGGAAACTCTCCAATCGCCTCACGATTAATCTTGGACTGCGCTACGACTACGAGACCGCGACCGTCGACTCGGAGAATCGTAACGTTCGCGGTTAC
>Ga0075418_10002232_pt1 | contig 22108 bp, 18 predicted proteins | sample SoiMetdeltSBSDD2_FD_81776 | JGI IMG/M metagenome (GOLD analysis project Ga0075418, IMG submission 81776) | Bulk soil microbial communities from a Populus tree surrounding site in Tennessee, USA - Soil MetaG P. deltoides SBSDD2 | ecosystem: Environmental > Terrestrial > Soil > Tree plantation...
CTGCTACGGCGTGGGCTCTGCTGCGCGCCTGTAGCTTCGCCAGCAGGTGTCTCACGTGGGACTTGACCGTCTCCTCCGAGAGGTAGAGGCGCTCGCCGATCTCGCGGTTGACGAGCCCATCCGCGACGAGCTGGAGCACCTCGATCTCGCGTGCGGTGGGGTCCTGACCCAGCTCCCGTGTCGTCGGCGGAGTGAACGGGATGACCGATCCGTGACGGCGGGAGCTACGGCGCGCCGCAGCCGCTTCGAAACGGCGGCTGTGATCGCGGTAGCGGTCGAGGATCTGCTTACGCTCGGCGGCGTCCACGTCTCCCGTATCGGCCTGCCCGTGGAACCGCTTTAGGTCGGGGCACCTTCTATCGCTCGAACGGGGGAGTCACCGGTTCCCCGACCCGCGGCGCGCAGCCTCGCACGATGCCGTAGGCTTTCGCGCGTTCGGTGGGAGCATCACTTCCTCTCGGCCTCGGTCAACAGTTGTCGCGCTCGCGCGGCCGACCTTTCGGCGCGATCGGCGTCGTAGTGAGCGGGGCCGTCCTTCACCTCGACGTTCCCTGACACGGGAGAAAGGGGAGCACATGCAGCGAACAAGGACACGTTGGCGGTTCGGTGTGCCGGCCGCCCTCGTCGCGATCGCCGTTGCGGCGCTCGGCGCCGGTGCAGGACAGTCCGCGCTCGGCGGAGCCTCGCAATCCGGCGTACTCATCAGCGGCACGACGGACTCGATCACGAACATCGATCCGGCCGGCAACTACGACTTCGGGTCGGCCTCGCTCGGGTTCAACATCTTCGAGCACCTGTACGACGCGAGGAATAGCGCCAAGATCGTGCCGTCGCTCGCCACGGGTTGCGCCCCTCGCGGCAACACCCGTACGTGGCGTTGCACGCTGCGGCGTGGCGTGACCTTCCATGACGGCTCGGCGTTCGACTCCGCGGACGTGAAGTTCTCGTTCGACAGAGTCCTGCACCCGCAGGTCATCAAGGAGGCTGCTGCGAACACGCCGTCGCCGCTGCTCTCCAACCTCAAGAGCGTGAGGACCAACGGCCGCTACGCGGTGACCTTCAACCTCAAGGCACCACAGTCGACCTGGCGGTTCATCCTGACGACGGGTGCTGCGGGGATCGTTCCCAGCAGCGTGTATCCGGCGAATCATCTGCAGAAGAACAACCAGCCGCAGATCGGAACGGGCCCGTACCGGCTGACGCGCTACACGCCGGGCCAGCAGGCGGTCTTCGAGCCGTACGACAGGTACTGGGGCCCGCAGGCCAGGAACGACGGCCTCATCCTGCGCTACTACTCGAAGTCGTCGACGATGAAGCTCGGCCTGGAGCGAGGCGAGATCGACATGGCGTTCCAGACGTTCACGCCGACGGAGCTCACCTCGCTCAGGGGCAACCGCAACATCCGTGTCCACCAGGGCGCGGGCGCGATCATCCGCTACCTCACGTTCAACGTCGAGCGCCCGCCGTTCAACAACGTGGCCGTGCGCAGGGCGGTCGCATACCTGATGCCTCGAGCGGCGATCGCATCGAGGGTCTACCGCGGCACCGTCAAGCCGCTGTACTCGATGCCACCGGCCGGTCTTCCCGGACACATCGACGCGTTCGCAACTCGCTACGGTCGCGCGCCGAACATCGCGGCGGCGAGGCGAGAGCTGCAGCGTGCCGGGGTCTCGATGCCGATGCCGATCGAGGTGTGGTGGACGCCGACGCACTACGGTGACGCCACCGCCGACGAGTACGCGGAGATGAAGCGAGGCCTCGAGAGGGGCGGTGTCTTCCGGGTGACGCTCAAGTCGTCCGAGTGGGCCCAGTACAGCAGCGTGCTCGGCAACCAGTACAACGCGTTCCAGCTCGGCTGGTTCCCGGACTACCCGGACCCCGAGAACTACGTTGAATCCTTCTACCAGCCGGGCAACTTCACGGAGAACGGGTACTCGAACCCGAGAATGACGAGGCTGCTCAGGCTCGAGAAGGCGGCGACGAGTGAGCGAAGGCGGCTGGCCATCATCCGGCAGATCCAGACACTGGCCGCACAGGACGTCCCGATCATCCCGTATTGGCAGAGCAACATGATCGCGGTCGGACGGTCGAACGTGCGCGGTATCCCGGGCACGCTCGACGCGGCAGTGATCATGCGGTACTGGAAGATCTCGAAGAGCTAGTTCCGATCGAATCGGGGGCGCCGTGTTGCGGCGCCCCCGATCGCTCGTCAACTTCTGCGGTGCGTGCACACCGCGTCGGCTGGGTCTACGGTTGCGTCCTGGCGTGAGCGCCCACGACACGGAGCGAGGCTGAATGGGTGGGAAGGGGACATCGCTGAGGCAGTACCTGCTCACGCGGCTGCTGCTCGTGATCCCGATGGTGTTCATCCTGCTGACGCTCGTCTTCCTGCTCATGCGGGTTGCCCCCGGCGACCCGATCTCCGCCTCGCTCGGGGGCAGGGTGCCGCAGGAGGAGGTCGAGAGGATCAAGGCGGAGCTCGGCTACGACCGGCCGGTCTACGTGCAGTACGTCGAGTACCTCGGCAACGTCCTGCGCGGCGACTTCGGCACCGCGATCACCGACAGCCGCCCGATCGGAGACATCATCCGAGAAAACGGCGCTGCGACCCTCGAGCTCACGTTCTTCGCGATGATCGTCGCGATCGTCGTCGGGGTCACCTTCGGGCTATTGGCGGGTCGGTACCGCGACACGTGGATCGACGGTGGCGGCCGGCTGTTCGGGATCCTCATCTACGCGATGCCGGTTTTCTTCCTCGGCCTGATGGCGCAGCTCTTCTTCGGCTCGTACCTCGGGTGGCTGCCGACCTCCGGTCGCGCGAGCCCACTCGTCGACGCGACGCTCGTCACGCACACGAACATCTACACCATCGACACGCTCATCGACCGTGACCGGGACGCGTTCGTCGACGTCGTCAAGCACCTGATCCTGCCGGCCGTCACCCTGGGCCTCGTCACGGCCGGGGTCTTCATCCGGCTCATCCGCGTCAACGTGATCCGGACGATGAAGGACGACTACATCGAGGCCGCCCGCGCCCGCGGCATCGACGAGCGCTCGGTCGTCTACCACCACGCCTTCCGGAACGCGCTCGTCCCCGTGATCACCGTCGTCGGGCTCACCGTCGCCCTCCTGCTCTCCGGGGCGGTCCTGACCGAGACGACGTTCAACTGGCCCGGGATCGGCAAGACGCTGATCTCCTACCTCGAGAACCGCGACTATCCCGCGGTGCAGGGCATCATCATCGTCTTCGCGCTCGTCGTGGTCGTCGTCAGCGTCGTGATCGACTTCGTCAACGCGTACATCGACCCGAGGATCAGATACTGATGACCATCCCCGCACAGGTCGAGCGGGTCCCACCGCGTCCACGGCGGCTCGTCGCAGTGCGTCGCGTCTTCGCACCGATCGGCGACGCCCGCGGGATGACGCGGTGGATGCTCTGGGTCGGTGCGGGCATCACGCTCGCCTTCATTCTCGTTGCGCTCCTCGCCCCGGTGCTCGCGCCCTACGAGTTCGATCAGTTTCGCACGCCCGAGGAGGGTCGCTTCGTGCAGCTCGAGGCACCGTCCCGCGATCACCTCATGGGCACCAACGTCCAGTCGACGGACGTCCTCTCGAGGATCATCTGGGGAACGCAGACCGAGCTCAAGGTCGTCCTCATCTCGCTCTTCCTCTCGATCTCGTTCGGCGTCCCGCTCGGGCTCCTGTCCGGGTACTTCGGCGGGAAGCTCGATCGCGTGCTCGTGCTGGTGATGGACGCGCTCTTCGTCTTCCCATTCCTGCTCCTCGCGATCGTCATCGCGTTCCTGCTCGCGGACAAGGTAGGCCAGGGGATCTTCACGGCGGCGATCGCGATCACGGTCGTGTACGTGCCGCTCTACTTCCGCGTCGTCCGCAACCACACGATCTCGATCAGGGAGGAGCCGTTCGTGGAGGCGGCGCGCGCGCTCGGCGCGAAGCCGTTCACGATCATCCGCAAGTACGTCTTCTTCAACGTCGTCCAGAACGTGCCGCCCCTGGCGACGCTGAACGCAGCCGACGCGATCCTGACCCTCGCGGCGCTCGGCTTTCTCGGCTACGGGATTCAGCCGACCGAAGGGGCCGAGTGGGGCTACGACATCCAGCGCGCCGTCTCGGACGCCGCGTCGGGGATCTGGTGGACCGGGTTGTTCCCCGGTCTCGCGATCGTGTTGCTCGTCACCGGGCTCACGCTGCTCGGCGAGAGCCTGAACGAGACGATCAACCCGGTGCTGCGAAAGCGTCGGTACGAGAAGGTGAGCCTCGCACCGCCCGGCGTCGCCGAGGCGGAGATGGAATGAGTGCGGAGCCCGTCGTCTCGGTGCGCGACCTGCGCGTCTACTACGGCACGCCACGTGGCGCGGTCCGCGCCGTCGACGGGGTCTCGCTCGACATCGGTGCCGGGGAGGTGCTGGGCCTCGTCGGGGAGTCCGGGTGCGGGAAGTCGACGCTCGGCCGCGGGATCCTGGGCTTGCTGCCCGAGGGAGCCGTGTCCGACGGGCAGGTGCTCTACGACGGGCGGAACCTCGTCGGGATGTCAGTCAAGGCGCTACGCCGGCTTCGTGGCCCCGACCTCGGGCTCATCTTCCAGGAGCCGATGACGCGGCTCAATCCGCTCATGAGGATCGAGGACCACTTCCGGGAGACGCTCGATCAGCACGAGCCAGGGCTGACGGACAAGGAGGTCCGGAAGAGGTCGCTGGAGACGCTCGGGAGGATGGGCATCCCGCCCACCCGCTACCGGCAGTATCCACACGAGTTCTCGGGCGGCATGCGCCAGCGGATCATGATCGCGCTCGCGCTCGTCCTCCGGCCCAAGCTGTTGATCGCCGACGAGCCGACGACCGCGCTCGACGTGATCGTCGAGGCGCAGATCCTGAGCATCCTGGCCGACCTCCGCGACAACTTCGGGACAGCGCTCCTCCTCATCACGCACAACCTCGGGATCGTGGCCGAGGCCTGCGATCGGGTGGCCGTGATGTATGCCGGCAAGATCGCCGAAGAGGGCGACGCCCGCGACGTCTTCGCCGAGCCGGCGCATCCGTACACGCGCGAGCTGCTGCGCTCGACCATCTCGCTCGACACGACCGAGCTCCACTCGATCCCGGGTGCCCCGCCGGACCTGATCGACCCGCCGCCCGCGTGCCGCTTCCATCCTCGCTGCCCCGACGCGATGGTCGTCTGCGCCACGAAGGACCCGGTCGAGCTGGCGCTGGACGACGGCCGCAGGGTCCTGTGCTGGCTCCACGGGCCCGAGCAGGCGATCCCCGCGGGCGGGACGACGCCGCTCGAGCGAGAGGAGATCGCGGTTGCAGACGAAGCCTGAGGTGCGGACGAACGGAGAGGTGCTCGTCTCGATCCGCGGGCTGAAGACGTACTACGCGATCCGGGGGAGCTTCGCGCAGCGACTGCTCGGACGCGAGGCAGGCCATGTCAAGGCGGTCGACGACGTCACGCTCGAGTTGCGCAAGGGCGAGGTCCTGGGGCTCGTGGGCGAGTCGGGGAGCGGCAAGACGACGCTGGGGCGCACGCTGCTCGGGCTCGTACCGGCGACGAGCGGAAGCGTCGAGTTCGAGGGCCGTGAGATCACGCGCATGTCCGAGCGCGAGCTCCGAGTCTTGCGCCGCGAGATGCAGATCGTCTTCCAGGATCCACACGCGTCCCTGAATCCGGCGATGACCATCGAGCAGTCGGTCGGTCATCCCCTGGAGATCCACAAGATCGGGACCGGTGCCGAGCGGCGGCGGCGCGTCGCCGAGACGCTGGAGACGGTCGGGCTCGCCCCGCCCGAGCAGTTCATGAGCAAGTACCCCTCAGACCTCTCCGGCGGGCAGAAGCAGCGCGCGGTGATCGCGAGGGCGATCATCCTCAACCCGACCCTGCTCGTCGCCGACGAGCCCGTGTCGATGCTCGACATGAGCGTCCGGGCGAAGATCCTCGAGCTCATGCTCGGGCTGAAGCGCGAGCTCGACCTCACCTACCTGTACATCACGCACGATCTCGCGACCGCGAAATTCTTCTGCGACCGCATCGCGATCCTCTATCTCGGCCGCGTGGTCGAGATCGGGCCGGCGGAGGCGATCTACGACGACCCGAAGCACCCGTACACGAAGGCGCTTCTCCGGGCGATCCCGGAGCCGGATCCTCGCCAGACCGTTCCACGGGACCTACCGCGCGGCGAGGTGCCGGACGCGGCGCGGCCGCCGCTCGGCTGCTCGTTCCACCCACGTTGCCCGAGTGCGTTCGAGGTCTGCGGCTGGGAGTCGCGCGACCTCCGTGACCTCCTGGAGACGCGGTGGGCACACCAGGAGGAGGCCCAGTACGAGGCGGAGCGTGCGCTGATCGACGATCTCACCGTCCTCGATGCCCCGTCTGCGGAGGCTCGCCTGAAGGCAGGCCAGGGGCACTCGGCCGCGGACGTCGTCGCCCTGCTCGAGCGGGCGCACGAGGACGATCCTTCGGAGCCGTTCTGGACCGGCGTGAGAAGCATGCGCGCGGACGGCGGCCACGTCGACGTGGAGTGGCACGAGCCGGTCGCCCCTCGCCCTCTCCCGCGGGCAGAGGTCACCGTCGAGTGCCACCTGTACGACGACGAGGCCCTCGCCGAGGCCGAGCGTCGGCGAGCAGACGCGACGACGAGAAGCGGGTGACCGTCACCGCCGCGCGGTGACAGTCACCCCGTAGTCGCTTGCGTCAGGCTGCGAGGCCTGCCAGGTCGCGGAGCGCCTCGAGACGCTTGAGGGCCTGGCCCTCGAGCTGGCGCACGCGCTCGCGCGTCAGGTCGAGCTCGTGGCCGATCGCCTCGAGCGTCCACGGCTCTCCCTCGAACCCGAAGCGGAGCTCGAGGATGCGCCGCTCGCGCTCCGGCAGCGCGTCGAGCGCACGCCGGATGCTCTGGCGGCGGAGCGACTCCTCGGCCTCGTCGAACGGATCGGCCGCCTCGCGGTCGGCGAACAGGTCGCCGAGCTCGCCCTCGTCGTCCGCCCCGACCGTCTGGTTCAGCGAGACCGACGCATGGGCGGCGCCGAGCGCCTCGTCGACGTGCTGGAGCGGGAGGCCTGTCGCCTCCGCGAGCTCCTGCTTCGTCGCGTCGCGCCCGAGCTCGACCTCGAGCCGGCGGGCGGCTCGCGACAGCTTCTGCTGCCGCTCGACGACGTGCACGGGGACCCGGATCGTGCGGGCGTGGTTGGCGACGGCGCGCTGGACGGACTGGCGGATCCACCACGTGGCATACGTGGAGAACTTGAACCCGCGGCGCCAGTCGAACTTCTCGACTGCGCGGTTCAGTCCGAGCGTCCCCTCCTGGATCAGGTCGAGGAACGGCACGCCGAGCCCTCGGTAGCCCTTCGCGATGGAGACGACGAGTCGTAGGTTCGACTCGATCATCGTCCGCTTCGCGACGGGATCACCGCGCTCGATGCGCTTCGCGAGGGCGACCTCCTCCGCGGCGGTGAGCAGCTTGTGGCGCCCGACGTCCGCGAGGAAGAGCTGGAGGCTGTCGGCCGCACCCGAGACCGTTCCGGCCTCGTACTGCGGCTTCTCCGGCGCCGCCGGCTCCTTGGCCGTCTCGCCGTCGGCCTGGGGGATCTCGATCCCGTGCGCCTCGAGCTCGCGGTGGAGCAGCTCGGCCTCGTCCTCGCCGAGGTCGTGCTCGAGCACGAACGCCTCGAGCTCGGCGGGCTCGAGATGGCCGCCGTGCTCCTCGGCGCGCTCGATCAGCGACTTGAGATGCTCGGACTCGAGCAGTTCGATGAGCTGGTTCTGCGTCAAAGTGCTGTTTCAGTCCTTTCGCTGTCGTTCAGTCCAGCAACAAACTTACGGAGTGTAGGGAGATTTTCGGGTTGATTCCAGGATGATCCACCACCGAGAGGTGTCACAAGCTCGTAAACGTTCGCGTTCCCCTCTGGTATTCCGCTCTGGAGGCGGCTGCGGTTTCGGAGCGCGGACGTCCGGAGCCCGGAGACCCACACAACCTGAGACGGGGCGCGTCGCAGGCAGTTAGATCATGACCCGTTCGACGGACGGCGAAAACCCCCCCGAAGGCGGCTTTACGCGCTCTTAGCGCGCCTTTCGGCGAGGAGCTCGAACGCCCGCTCGGGCGTCAGGGCTTCCACGGTGTCACCCTTCCGGAGGCTCGCGTTCGTCTCGCCGTCGGTCACGTAGGGGCCGAAACGACCGTCCTTGACGACGACCTGCCTGCCGTTGCCCGGGTCGGTGCCGATCTCCCTGAGCGGCGGCTTCGCGGCGCCGCGACCGCGTCGGGTCTTCGGCTGCGCGAGCAACGCCTCGGCCTCCTCCGCGGTGACGGTCAGCAGCTGCTCCTCGGAGGCGAGCGATCTCGTCTCCGACCCCTTCTTCACGTACGGGCCGTATCGCCCGTTCGAGACGAGGATCTCCTCGCCGTCTGCCCCGACGAGTGTTCGAGGCAGCGTGAGCAGCCGGAGGGCGTCCTCGAGAGTGACGGAGTCGAGTGACATCGACGAGAAGAGCGAGGCCGTGCGCGGCTTGCCCTCCTCGCCCTCGGCGAGGACCTCGGTGACGTAGGGCCCGTACCGTCCGTCCCGCACGGCGATCTCGCGGCCCGTCTCCGGGTGACTGCCGAGGCTTCGCTCGCCCGCAGGCTGGGACAGGAGCTCCTCGGCCTTCGCGGGCGTCAGCTCGTCGGGCGCGATGTCGTCCGGGATGCTCGCACGCAGGTCGCCTCGCTCGAGGTACGGGCCGAACCGACCGACCCTGACGACGATGTCGCTGCCCGGGATGGGGATCGAGTTGACGAGTCGCGCATCGATGGCATCCAGCTGGTCGGTGACGAGAGCGTGCAGCCCGGGGCCTCCGTTCCCGAAGTAGAAGGAGCGGAGCCAATCGATCCTGGCTTCGCGGCCTGCCGCGATCCGGTCGAGATCCGTCTCCAGGCGCGCCGTGAAGTCGTAGTCGACCAGCTGCCCGAAGTGGTCCTCGAGCAGGCGGGTGACCGAGAAGGCGAGGAACGTCGGCACGAGCGCGGTCCCCTTCTTGAAGACGTAGCCGCGGTCGAGGATCGTCCCCATGATCGAGGCGTAGGTCGACGGCCGGCCGATCCCGCGCTCCTCCAGCGCCCTGACCAGGCTCGCCTCGGTGAAGCGCGCGGGCGGAGTGGTCTCGTGGCCCTGCGGCTCGAGGGCGCTTGCGGACAGCGTCTCGCCGACCGTCAGCGCGGGAAGGCGGCGCTCCTCGTCGTCGCCTTCGGGCTCGTCACGCCCAGACTCGTACGCCAGCAGGAAACCGGGCGACGTGATCACCGTGCCCGACGCGCGGAAGACGGCCTCGCCGCCGGTCCTCGTCGACGCTCCCAGCTCGATGACGACGGTCTGGCCCTCCGCGTCGTTCATCTGCGAGGAGATCGTCCGCTTGAAGATGAGGTCGTAGAGGGCGAGCTCGTCCCGCGGGAGCTCCCCCCGGAGCTCCGCGGGCGCCCGGAAGGCGTCGCCGGCCGGGCGGATCGCCTCGTGGGCCTCCTGCGCGTTCGCGACCGCCCGCTGGTACCTCCTCGGTTTCGCCGGCACGGTCTCGGCGCCGTAGGTCTTGGTCGCGTGGGCGCGGGCGGCGGTCAGCGCGCTCTCGGAGAGGTTGACCGAGTCGGTGCGCATGTAGGTGATGTGGCCGTTCTCGTACAGCCGCTGCGCGAGCCGCATCGTGGTCTGCGCCGAGAAGCGGAGCTTCCGGCTCGCTTCCTGCTGCAGCGTCGACGTCCGGAAGGGGGCGGCAGGCTTGCGCCGGTAGGGCTTCTCCTCCACCGAGTCGACGTGGAACTCCGCGTCCTCGAGGGCGACGACCAGCGCGCGGGCCGCCCCTTCGTCGAGGACGACGAGGCTCTCGGAGCGCACCGTCCCGTCCTCCCCGAAGTCACGTCCTTGTGCGACTCGCGCCCCGTCCAGGCCGACGAGCCGTGCCTCGAACGCACCGGGCTCGAACGTGCCGACCAGATCCCAGTAGGACGCGGCCACGAAGCGCATCCGCTCCCGCTCGCGCTCGACCACCAGGCGCGTCGCGACCGACTGCACCCTCCCCGCGGAGAGGCGCGGCATCACCTTCTTCCAGAGGACCGGCGAGACCTCGTAGCCGTAGAGGCGATCGAGGATGCGCCTCGTCTCCTGGGCGTCCACCAGGTGCTGGTCGATGTCGCGCGTGTCGTCGAGGGCGTGCCGGATCGCGTCCCGGGTGATCTCGTGGAACACCATCCGGCGCACCGGGACCTTCGGCTTGAGCACCTGCACGAGGTGCCACGCGATCGCCTCGCCTTCGCGGTCCTCGTCCGTCGCGAGCAGGAGCTCGTCGGCGTGCTTCAGCCCCTGTCTCAGCTCCGAGATCTTCTTCTTCTTGTCGGGCGTCTCGACGTAGAGCGGCTCGAAGTCTGCCTCGACGTTGACGCCCAGGCGCGCCCAGGGCTCCTTCTTCAGGGCAGCCGGGATCTCCGCGGCCTTCTGCGGCAGGTCGCGGATGTGCCCGATCGACGACTCCACGACGAACCCGTCGCCCAGGTAGCCGGCGATCGTCCGCGCCTTCGCGGGGCTCTCGACGATGACGAGGCTCTTCCCCATCGGCGCGACACCTTAGCGACCCGACTCCGCCGCGACGTTGGGGCGATACTGCCGCCCATGTCCCGCCCGCCGCGCCCCAGCTGGCTCTACTCCACGGTTGCGGTGGTGAGCTGGCCGCTCGTCAGGGGGCTCTTCCGGCTTCGCGCCACGGGCCTCGAGAACGTCCCACCCGCGGGGGGCATGGTGCTCGCCGCGAACCACTGGTCGAACTTCGATCCGTGGCCGCTCGGGATCCCGCTCTATCCGCGCCGCTTCCTGCGCTTCATGGCGAAGTCCGAGCTCTTCTGGTTTCCCCTGGGGGCGATCGTCAAAGCGGGCGGCGGCTTCCGTGTGCGCCGCGGTGAGCGCGACGCCGAGGCGATCGACACCGCGATCCAGCTCTGCCGCGCGGGGCACGCGGTCGTCATGTTTCCGGAGGGCACGAGGCGACAAAAGGGGATGCGGAAGCGATACGAGGCCCGGTGGCACACCGGCGCGGCTCGCATCGCACTCGATGCGGGCGTGCCGCTCCTCCCCGCAGCGATCGCGGGAACGGACCGCCTCGCCCGGCTCGGCCCGCTGCGGGTCGCGTACGGCGCCCCGGTCCGGCTGGAGGACCTCGACGGACTTCCCCTCGCGGAGCGGTCACGGGTCGCGACCGACCGGCTCCAGGAGTCGATCGCCGGGCTCGAGAGGTCGCTCGCGTGAGGCGCCCCCTTCTCGTCGTGGACGGGGACTCGTTCGCCCACCGCGCGTACCACGCACTCCCGAAGTCGATCCGGCGCGCCGGCGGCCGGCCGGGGAACGCGCTCGTCGGGTTCACGAACATGCTCCTCCGCTTCTGGGAGTGGGAGCGCCCGCGGACCGTTCTCGTCGCGTGGGATCGGCTGGACGTTCCCACGTACCGCCATACCGCCTTCCCCGCATACCAGAGCGGGCGGGTGTTCGACGACGAGCTGCTCGAGCAGCTCGATCTCCTGCCTGCCGTCGTCGCTTCGGCAGGCTTCGCCGTCGCCAAGGAGCCCGGCTACGAGGCCGACGACTTCCTCGGAGCGGCGGTCGCGTTCGAGGAGGCGGGGGGCGGGACGACGCTCGTCGCCACCTCCGATCGCGATGCCTTCCAGCTCGCCAGCGAGCGGACGACGATCCTGCAGCCGGTGCGGGGGGAGGCGCCGACGCGCGTCGACCCGGACGGCGTGCGGGAGCGATACCGCGTCGAGCCCGCGCAGGTGCCGGACTTCATCGCGCTCCGCGGAGACCCGTCCGACAGGATTCCCGGCGCTCGCGGAATCGGCGAGAAGCGCGCGGCGGAGCTGCTCGCCCAGTACGGGTCGCTCGAGGCGATGCTCGACGCGGGGAGGTTCGAGGCCGAGGCGGACACGCTTCGACTCTTCCGGAAGCTGGCGACCGTCGACCGCAGCGCTCCGCTGCCTCCCCTCCCGGACGTCGAGCCGGACTGGACCGCGGCAGCCGTGCACGTGCGCGAGCTCGGGCTCGAGGGCCAAGCGCGACGCTTCGAGGAGGCTGCCGCGTCGTGGAGCTGATCAGTCACCCCGCCCTCGCCCATCTGCATCCGACCGGGCAGCACGTCCATCCCGAGAGCCCGGAGCGCATCCGGCGCCTGCACGCCCACTTCGGCGGGTTCACGGAGGGAGCGCCCGCGACGCGAGGCCAGGTCGAGCGCGTGCACGCGGGCGACTACATCGAGGCCGTCGATGCGCTCCGCGCGGACGTCTGGCTGGACGGCGACACGTTCGCGGGGCCGACGACCTGGGAGGCCGCGCGGCTGGCCGCGGGGTGCTCGATCCGGGCCGTCGAGATCGGTGGGTTCGCGCTCGTTCGCCCGCCCGGGCACCACGCCCTGCGGGCCTGCGCGATGGGGTTCTGCATCTTCAACAACGCCGCCATCGCGGCTCGCCACGCGCAGGCGTCGCTCGGCTTGGAGCGGATCGCGATCGTCGACTTCGACGTGCACCACGGGAACGGCACCGAGGCGCTCTTCCGTGCGGATCCCTCGGTGCTCGTCGTGTCCCTGCACCAGTGGCCGTTCTGGCCCGGGAGCGGCGGCCCGGAGACGAGCGACGAGCACACGCTCAACGTCCCGCTCGCCGCCGGCTCGGGCGACCGCGAGTATGCGAGCGCGTTCTCGGAGCTCGTCGAGCCCGCGGTCCGTTCCTTCGAGCCCGACGCCGTGCTCGTCTCGGCGGGGTTCGACGCACACGAGGCCGACCCGCTCGCGGGGATGGAGGTCACCGCCGACGGCTTCCGCGAGCTGGCGCGGCGGTGCGCGTCGCTCGCGCCTCGCCTCGGCGTCGTGCTCGAGGGCGGCTACAACCTGGAGACTCTCCCCGGTCTCGTCGAGGCTGCGCTGGCAGGCTTCGACGCCGGCTGAGCGGCCATGTCGCGCCGGCTCCGCTCGCGGGCGAAGGCGAACAGGCCGGCCCACTGACGGGCGTCCAGGTCGCGGGGGTACGCCCCGGCGTCGAACCCGAGCACCGGAGCGAGCCGGCGAAGCTCACGCGACGAGACTCGTCCCGCGAGCGCCTTCGTGAGCGGTCGCCTCGCCGCGAATGCTCCCTCGACGAAGCGCCGGTACTCCGCGTGGTCGCGCGGCTCGACCCGCGGTGACGCGCGCCGCTCGACCCGGAGCAGCCCGGCTGTCACGGCGGGCGGCGGCGAGAACGCGCTCGAGGCGAGCCTGCCGGTCAGCGACACCTCGAACCACGCCGCCCAGTAGACCGCTCGTGCGGTGGCGGGCCAGACCGCGGTGTGCTTTCGCGCGAGCTCCCACTGCACGATCACGTGCGCGCGCCGAAGTGCGACCGTGGGGTCCCCCAGCAGATGCGAGAGGATCGCGCCCGAGCCGGTGAAGGGGAGGTTGGCGACGACTGCGAACGGCTCGGGCGGCCAGCCCCAGCCGCGAGCGTCGGACTCGAGCACGGTGACGTCCCGCCCGGCGAAGCGGCGACGCAACTCGCGCGCGAGCGCAGGATCGGCCTCGAGCGCGATCACGCGCGCGCCCGCCTCGACGAGCGCCCGTGTCAGCGCACCGGCGCCGGCCCCGACGTCGACGACGAGATCGGCGTTCGCGACCGACGTCTCCGCGACGAGCGCCCGGGCGAGCCGGCTACTCCGAAGGAAGTGCTGGCCGGGAGCGCCCGGCGCCGATCGGCGCCGAACGGCCACGGAGGAAGACCACCGTCGTCGTCACGGAGCCGATTGTACGCCGATCCGGCCCGCACGACGATCCGTGATAACCCGAACGCCGACGCGCGTGCCCACCGACGCGGGCGATGTGAGAGCCGCGAGAATGGGGCCGTGACCGCGGACGTCTCCGACGTCATCCTGCGCGACGGGTCGACGCTCCGACTCCGGGCTCCTCGCCGGGAGGACGAGCAGGAGCTCGTGCAGTTCTTCGGTGCGCTCTCCGAACGGAGCCTCTACCTGCGCTTCCACGGCTTCCCGAGCCTAGGCCCGGAGCTCGTCGAGCAGCTGCTCGAGCCCGACTGGGTCGAGCGCGGCGCGCTCCTCGGCACGTTCGCCGAGAATGGCCGGGAGGTCGTCGTCGCCGTCGGCAACTACGAGCGACTACGCGATCCGGCCGCCGCCGAGGCGGCCTTCGCCGTCGCCGACCCCTACCAGCGGCGCGGGATCGGGACGCGCCTCGTCGAGCAGCTCGCCCTGCGGGCGGGGCGCGAGGGGATCGACCGTTTCGTTGCCGAGGTCCTGGCCGACAACCGGAACATGCTCGGGGTCTTCGAGGGGCTGGGCTTCGAGCTGACGCGAGAGCTCGCCGGCGGCGAGATCGAGATCCAGTTCCCGATCGCGCGCACGGAGCGGTACGAGGAGCGGCTCGACGAGCGCGACCACGTCGCCGTGACGGCGTCCTTGCGCCCGTTCTTCGAGCCGACGAGCATCGCCGTCGTCGGCGCCTCGCGGCGTCGCGGCTCGATCGGCGGCGAGCTCTTCCGCAACGTGCTCCAGGCGGACTTCGCCGGGACCGCGTATCCCGTGAACCGCGACGGCAGCCCTGTCGCGGGCGTCCGTGGCTATCGCAGCCTCGCGGAGATCCCCGACGAGGTCGATCTCGCGGTGATCAGCGTCCCCGCCGGCGCGGTGCTCGAATCCGCCGAGGACGCGCTCCGGAAGGGTGTCCGCGCGCTCGTCGTCATCTCGGCGGGCTTCGCCGAGGTCGGGACCGAGGGCGCGGCGCGGCAGGACGAGCTGCTCGCGCTGGTGCGCGCGCACGGCGCGCGGCTGATCGGGCCGAATTGCCTGGGCATCGCGGTCGCCGGGCCGAGTCTGAACGCGACGTTCGCGAGCCGCGCTGCTCCACCGGGGAACATCGGTTTCTCGTCGCAGAGCGGCGCGCTCGGGCTGGCGTTGCTCGAGGCGGCCGTCACCCGCGGTCTGGGCCTCTCGGCCTTCGTCTCCATCGGGAACAAGGCGGACGTGTCGACCAACGACCTGCTCGAGTGGTGGGAGGACGACGACGCGACCGAGGCGATCCTGCTGTACGTCGAGTCGTTCGGGAACCCCCGCCGGTTCGGCAGGCTCGCGCGCCGCGTCGCCCGGCGCAAGCCGATCCTGGCGCTGAAGGCGGGCACCTCGGCCAGCGGCCAGCGCGCCGCGAGCTCGCACACCGCCGCGCTCGCCGGCTCGGAGGCGGCCGCCGACGCGCTCTTCCGCCAGGCCGGCGTCATCCGTGCCGCCTCGCTGGAGGAGCTCGTCGACGCGACGACGCTGCTCTCGAGCCAGCCGCGCCTCTCGGGCCGCTCGGTCGCCCTGCTGACGAATGCGGGCGGGCTCGGGATCCTCGCCGCCGACGCCTGCGAGGCCTCCGGCCTCGAGCTCCCCTCGCTCGGCGACGAGACGGTCGCCGCGCTGCGTGCCGAGCTCGCTGCCGAGGCGAGCGTTGCGAATCCAGTCGACATGCTCGGCGGCGCGACACCCGACACGTACGCGGCGGCGCTGCCGCTGCTGCTCGCCGACCCAGTCGTCGACGCGGTCATCGTCCTCTTCGTGCCGGCCGTGAGCGGGACGGCGGACGAGGTCGCAGCGACGGTGGAGCGAAGCGCGCGGGACGCGGCGTCGGGGAAGCCGGTGCTCGCCGTCGTCATGTCCTCCGAGGGAGTCCCCGCGGCCCTCCGTGGGTCGCGGCACGTCGCCGCCTTCGCCTACCCGGAGTCCGCTGCGCGTGCGCTCGGTCGCGCGGCAGAGCGCGCCGAGTGGCTGCGGCGTCCGCAGGGGTCCGTGCCGGAGCTCGCGGGCATCGACCGCGAGGCCGCCCAGGCCGTTGTCGACCGCGCGCTCGCGGAGGCCGAGGACCTGTGGCTCGAGCCGGCGTCGACGCGGGAGCTCCTGCTCGCGTACGGCGTGCCGCTCGTACCCGAGCAGGTCACGCACTCGGCGAACCAGGCGGTCGCGGCCGCGGGCGAGCTCGGCTATCCCGTCGTGGTGAAGACGGCGGCACCGGGGGCGCACAAGACGGAGACAGGCGGCATCGCGCTCGACCTCGCGGACGAGGCGGCGGTGCGAGACGCCGTCGCGCGGATCGGCGCCCCCGTCGTCGTCCAGCCGATGATCCCGAGCGGCGCGGAGCTCCTCGCCGGCGTCGTGCAGGACCCGGTCTTCGGGCCACTCGTCGCCTTCGGCCCGGGCGGCATCTTCGCCGAGCTCATCGGGGAGGCGAGATTCCGGATAGCGCCGCTGACGGACGTCGACGCGGAGGAGCTCGTGACCGGAGGCAAAGCGGGTCGGCTCGTCGCAGGCTTCCGTGGCGCACCCGCGGCGAGCCCGACTGCGCTCACGGACCTCGTTCACCGGCTCGCGCGGCTCGCGGAAGACCACCCCGCGATCGCCGAGCTCGATCTGAATCCGGTGCTCGCCCTCCCGGATCGGTGCGTGGCCGTGGACGCGCGCGTGCGACTCCGGCACCCCGAGGCCGGCACGCGCACGAAGTCCTGGTAGCGGCCTCCGTACTTTCCCCTCACGAAGGTGGCGGCTTTGGACGCAGCCGGCAGGCGTCTTTCTCGCGATGCCCCCGGACGCGGGCGGGCAGACACTGCGCCCCATATTCGAACAGCCCTACCGGGAGGTGGAGCAGAGATGACCGGCAAGCGGTATTGGGAGATCGGCGGGTTCGTCGCCGGAGCGATCCTGATCGCATTCGGCGTCGTCGCCATCTACATGGGCGTCGACGGACGGAACACCGTTCGCGACAGCCTCAAGCAGGAGCAGATCACGTTCGGGGCCGTGGAGGATCCGGCGGTCGCGCAGTACGCAGAGCAGTGGGCCGGCGAGCAGGTCAAGACCGGCGAGCAGGCGCGCGCCTTCGCGAACGTCATGCGGTACCACACGGTCAACGCGGAGTGGAACCCCGAGCATCTCACGTACGCGCAGATGGGCCGCTTCCTCGCGAAGGGGGATCCGTCCAACCCTGCGGGGACGAGTGACGAGACCGCAGCGCTGCTGGACGAAACGGGCAAGCCGGTCGCGAACGGCTTCCGCAACCAGTGGGTCACGCAGACGGCGCTCTCGAACGCACTCAACATGAGCTTCATGGCCGAGCAGCTCGCGCTCTTCGGCATGGTCGTCGGGGTGGCGCTGCTGCTGACCGGCATCGGGCTCGTGATCCTCGCCTTCGCGGTGTTCGGCCGGCGTGAGGAGGTCAGGGAGGCGGCGACGGGGAGGTTCCCGACCGCGACGGCCACAGGCTGATCCGGAGACAGCGGGAGGTCCCGGATCGAAGAGTGCTCCGACCTCCCGGAGTACGACAAGGGGGCGGCTCGGCCGCCCCCTTCGGTTTGCGTAGTTTCCCGCGCGCGGATGAGACGGCGTGCTGACGTCAGAGCCCGCGCGCCGGGGCATCCTGCCGGTCATGGTGGTGCAGCCGAGACGCATACTCGTCGCCTTCGACGGATCCGAGCAGGCGTGGCGCGCGCTCGACGTCGCGGCGCGGATGACGGGATACGGGTCGACGCTCACGGTCGTGAGCGTCGGCCGCGAGGGGAACGGGAGCGTGGACGCCCTTCTCGAGCGGGCGCACGAGCGCCTGCTCGGGCACCAGGTCACGGCGACGTACGTGGAGCGGCAGGGCGCTCCGGCCGCCGAGCTCGTGGCTGCTGCCGGCGACCTCGGCGCAGACCTCGTCGTGGTCGGCCGGCGGACCGGCGGCGGCACCGACGCGCCGCTGCCCGGGTCGGTCAGCGCGGAGGTGCTGCGGGACGCGCCCTGCGACGTGCTCGTGATCCGCTGAGCCCGCGCGTCAGCGCTCGATCAGGCCGTGGTCGAGCGCATAGCGGACGAGCTCGGCACGGCTTGCCAGGCCGAGCTTCTGCATGATGTGCGCCCGGTGCGTCTCGGCCGTCCGCACCGAGATGTAGAGCAACGCCGCGATCTCCTGGTTCGTGTGCCCGAGGGCGAGCAGGGCGAGCACCTCGCGCTCGCGGTCCGAGAGCGGGTCCGACTCGACGCGCTTCCGCTCCTCGGCCTCCGCGGCGACGAGCCGGGCCCCGAGGGCGGGATGGACGTAGCGTTCGCCCGCGGCGACCGCCCGGACCGCGCCGACCACCTCCGTGTCCGCGGCCTCCTTCAGCACGTAGCCGCTCGCTCCGGCCTCGAAGGCCTCCCGTACGTAGCGCGGGTCGTCCTGCATCGAGAGGACGAGCACCTTCGCCTCGGGCACGGCTTGCAGGAGGGCGGGCATCCCCTCGATCCCGCTCTTCCCGGGCATGACGACGTCCAGCAGGACGACGTCCGGCTTGTGCTCGAGCGCCTCGAAGACCGCCCTCTCGGCACTCGCCGCCTCGCCGACGGTCTCGATGTCCCGCTCGGAGTCGAGGACGCGCCGAAGGCCGCTCCGCACGACTGCGTGGTCGTCGACCACGAGCACGCGGATCGTCACCGGATCGGCACCTCCGCGACGAGCGTCGTGCCCTTCCCGTGCGCCGACTCGACCCGCAGCCGCCCGTCGAGGTGGGCGACGCGCTCGCGCATCCCCGGGAGGCCCAGCCCGCCGTCACGTGCGCCGCCCGGCTCGAACCCCGCGCCGTCGTCCTCGACGACGAGCCTCACCGAGGATGCCGTGCGCGTGAGCAGGATGCTGATCGAGGTCGCGTCCGCGTGCTTCGCCACGTTCGTCAGGGCCTCCTGGACCATCCGGTACAGGGTCGTCTCGACCTCCGCGGGCAGGCGGTCGTCCCCGAGCGTGATCTCGAGGTGGACGGGAACCGCTGCCTGTCTACCGTAGGTGTCCACGAGGCGTTCCAGCGCTGGTGCGAGCCCGAAGTCGTCGAGCGCGGACGGCCGGAGCTCGACCGCGAGACGCCGCACATCCTGAAGGGTGGCCACGACGAGGTCGCGCAGCGAGGCGACTCCCTCGCGCCCTTCGTCGGAGTCGAGCGCCTGCTCGAGCGACTTCAGGCCGAGCAGGATCGACGTGAGCGCCTGACCGGTCTCGTCGTGGAGCTCCCGCGCGAGCCGCTTGCGCTCGAGCTCCTGCGCCTCGACGACCTTCCGCATCCCGTTGCGCGTCACGCGCTCGGAGAGGTCGACTGCGATCGCAGCCCTCGCCGCGAGGGACTCCGAGAGACGGAGGTCGTCGTCGTCGAAGTGGCCGTCGTCACCGAGCTTGTCGTGGGCCGCGACGACGCCGATCGCCTCGCCGTGGACGATCAGCGGAACGTACAGCGCGGTCGTGATCCCGAGCTCCCGCGCCGTTCGCTGGTCGACCTCCGCATCGTCGAGCACCGAGTCGACCCGCTCGCTGCGTCCGCGCTCGAGCACGCGACCGACCTTCGACCCATGGAGCTCGAGCCGGGTGCCGACCTGCGTCGAGGCGATGTCCCCGTCGGCGGCGGCGACCCGCAGAGCGTCCTCCGTGTCGGGGAGGGCGATGAGGACGAGCCGTGCGGAGACGAGCTCGCGCAGACGCGTCGCGACCATCGCGAGCAGGGGCTCGAGCTCGAGCTGCGCGGCGAGGGCGTTCCCGATCTCGTTCAGCGACTCGAGCTGGCGGAGCCAGCGGGTCGACGACTCGTAGAGCCGGGCGTTCTCGATCGCGACCGCGGCCTGCGCCGCGAGCAACTGGATCAGGTCCTCGTCGTCTTCGGTGAAGTCGCCGCCGTCCCGCTTCTCGGAGAGGTAGAGGTTCCCGAAGGCGACCCCTCGGAGCAGGATCGGCGCGCCGAGGAACGTGTGCATCGGGGGGTGGTTCGGAGGCAGCCCGACGGAGCGCGGGTCGTACGCGAGGTCGTGCAGACGGAGCGGCTTCGTCTCCCGCATGACGACGCCGAGGATCCCCCGGCCCTGAGGGATCTCGCCGATCGCGGCATAGGTCTTCGCGTCGATGCCCGTCGTCAGGAACCGCTCGAGCCCGCGGCCGGACGGATGGACGACGCCGAGCGCCGCGTAGCGGGCGTCCGTGAGCTCCGCGGCGGTCTCGACGATTCGCTGGAGGAGCGCGTCGAGCGAGAGCTCGGAGGCGAGCGCGATGCCCGCCTCGACGAGGACGCGAAGGCGGTCCTGCTGCTCGGTCGGCTGGTCGGTGGGCGTGGCCAACGGGTCGGCGTGAGCGTACGCGACCGGGCTGGCGCGGACGTCGGGGTGGAACGTGCGATGAGTTGCCGGCTGCGAGCCGGTCCGAGAAGAGACAGCGACCGAAGGAGCGCGAGATGGGCAAGCTGGTGGTGACCGAGTTCGTCTCCCTCGACGGCGTCATGCAGGCGCCCGGCGGGGAGGACTTCAAGTACCCGGGCTGGAGCTTCGACTTCGACCGCGGCGAGGACGGGAACGAGTTCAAGCTCCGCGAGACGCTCGAGACCGACGCCCTTCTCCTCGGGCGGATCACCTACGAGAGCTTCGCCGGCGCCTGGCCCGCGCGGGAGGGCGAGTTCGCGGACAAGTTCAACGAGATGCCCAAGTACGTCGTCTCGTCGACCCTGTCCGACCCGGACTGGAACAACACCACGGTGCTGGCGGGCGACGCGGTCGAGGAGGCCAGGAAGCTGAAGACCGGCACCGACGGAATCGTCCAGGTGCCGGGGAGCCTCCGGCTCGCCCAGGCGCTCATCGACGCAGACCTCGTCGACGAGCTCCACCTGATGGTCTTCCCGGTCCTGCTCGGCACGGGGCGGCGGCTGTTCGGCGAGACCAGCGAGAGGACGAGCTGGCGGCTCGTCGAGTCGAGGCCGGTCGGTCCGGACGGCGTGCTCGTCCTCGTCTACGAGCGCGCGAGGTAGCGGGCGGCCGGAGCTACGCGCGCGGGCCAAGCGGCGGCGGTTCGACGCGCACCCACTCGGGGCTCGCGAGCCGCGTTGCCGACCTCCGTCGCTCTTCGGCTCGGCGGCTCGCCGGGGCGAACGCGCTCCACGCGAACCAGCGCCCGAAGGCGCGCTGGAGCGCTCGCGGGCCGGTCAGCGTCAGCTTGCGCGCTCGCATGGCGCCGCCCAGCTCGGCGCGTCCCAGGTAGACGCGGTAGAGCGTGGCGGTGTCGACCTCGACCCGGAGGTCGACGTCGAATCCGGGAGGCTGCAGACACACCGAGACCTCCTGCGGCTCGAGCACCATCCAGTAGCGCCTCGCCGGCTCGCGGAAGTCGAACCGGACGACGGTGCGATCGAGGGGAAGCTGCTCGCGATCGACGTGGCGCGCCATCCAGACGATCAGGAGGTCCGGATCGAGCTCGTCGGGGCGGGGATCGGTGAACGACCAGGTCGCTCCCCATTCCCCGATCGCCTGCACCACCGGCTCCAGGTCGCGGCCCGCGTGCGTCAGCCCGTACCCGAGCGTCCGGCCCTTCGGCCCGGTGCGCCGCTCGACGATCTCGGCCCGCTCGAGCGAGCGCAGGCGGTCCGTCAGGACCGAGCGCGAGATCCCCGGCAGGCCGCGCTGGAGCTCGTTGAAGCCCCTCGCGCCGCCCAGCATCTCGCGCACGATCAGGAGCGTCCACCGGTCGCCGAGGATCTCGCTCGCCTTGGCGATCGGGCAGTACTGGGCGTAGCCACGCATGCTCTTCGATGCTAGTCCTCTCCCAGCCGGTGTTCGGTTCGAAATTCGAACCGCTTGGTTCGGAAGTCGGGCTGGTGGGGTCCGGTCGCAGCCGCGTACCGTCGTTGCATGGCGATCCAGACGGCGGGAGTGCTCGAGGCCTCCGACGACGAGCGGCTCCGCGACTCCGTCCACGGCGAGGTGATCGACCCCGAGGACGAACGCTACGACGAGGCACGCTCGATCTGGAACGGTGCGATCGACCGCCGTCCAGCCTGCATCGTCCGCTGCACCGGTGTCGCGGACGTCGTCGCTGCGGTCCGCTTCGCACGGGAGCGCAACCTGCTCGTGAGCGTGCGCGCAGGCGGCCACGGCGTCGGCGGCCACGCGGTCTGTGACGGGGGGCTCGTGATCGATCTCTCGCCGATGAAGGGCATTCGCGTCGATCCGGCGGCGCGCACCGCGCGCGCCGAGGCCGGCGTGCTCTGGGGCGAGCTCGATCGAGAGACCCAGCTCTTCGGGCTGGCGACGGTCGGCGGCATCGTCAC